>Ga0272441_10000356_pt1 | contig 105249 bp, 79 predicted proteins | sample SSMProp6N_FD_193582 | JGI IMG/M metagenome (GOLD analysis project Ga0272441, IMG submission 193582) | Marine sediment archaeal communities from Little Sippewissett salt marsh, Falmouth, MA, United States - SSM-Prop-6N | ecosystem: Environmental > Aquatic > Marine > Wetlands > Sediment ...
GCAGTGCGCTTTGATTTGAACAGCAGCGGAAAATCGATAAAATATCTCTCTAATCATATACAGAATCGATAGGATTTTCTTAAATTTGATACTCAAGAGTAGATTGAGATACATAATAGTTGTGAAGGAAATAAGGGGGCCTGACCCCCTATAATGTCCCCAGAAGGAGGGGTTCAGGGTATGTATTATGGTATTATTCCGATTTTATGCTTGAGCGAAACGATTTAACCGTTATAATTATTTGCTTAAATATATACGTTTATACGTTAAGGAGTCCGGAATGAGAATGATTCTGAGGATGATGGTTGCAGCCGCTGTATGTGCTGTGTTCATGATATATCCAGAAGAGCAGAATTCAACTGTGGGCGGATTCAGGGACCTTGTTGACAAATGGGTTGAGCTCCGCAAACAGGCAGCTGATGAAGAGGAGGACTGGAAAGAGGATAAAGCTGCTCTCAAGAGGGAGGAGGAGCTTCTTTTGCAGGAAAAAAAGGAACTTGAAACCGGAAAGAAGGAAGAGGAGCAGAAGCTTCAAAAGATACAAACGGGATACATACAGGAGGAAGCGGAAAAAGAAAAGCTTGAAAACAAACTGAAGGCGTTCGAAACAGTATTGTCAGCAACAGAAGAGTTTCTTGTTCGGTTAAAAAAAGAGATTCCTGAACCCCTGTTTAAACAATCTCTCGAAGGATTTTATGACAAGATTGAGAATACCGCTGATGCCGCGCTGTCAGCCAGGCTTCAGACAGTTTTAGATATTTTTGCCCAGATCAATCATCTTCAGCACAGTATCAGTGTGGTCCGCGAAGTCCTTAGAATCGGGGAGGAGGAGCGGGAATGCGATGTAATTTACCTTGGGCTTTGCTATGCATATTTTGTTTCAGATGACGGTGAACAAGCGGGAATTGGAATACCCGGAAACGAGGGATGGACATGGGAATGGAGGGACGGTATCGCTTTCCGCGTACGGAACGCGATAGAATGTTTCCATCAGGAAAAAAAAGCCCGGTTCATTAAGGTTCCGCTGAAGATCGGAGCTGGGTTATGAAAAGAGCATCCTTTTTTCTCGTTATATGTATATGCAGTATTATTCCCGTCGCTGCATCGGAACTGGATACTGCATTCAGAAAAGCAGCAGAAGATATAAAAGCAGAGACGGAGAAGCTGGCTGAGTTGAGAAAAAAGATTTCCACCCAGCGGATTGAACAGGCCGCGAAAATGGACACATTGCGTACCGAAGTCCGCGCACTTAAAAAAAAATGTATTTCCCTCAAGCAGCACAACAGCCGGGTACGGGCTTCGCTGTCTGACATTCTCGGAGAGAAGAACATCCTGGAATCTGAGATGCAGAGGCTGGGAGTGCTATTGAGGAATGGCGGTTCAGATCTGCGTGCAGTTATATCCCCTCCTGAGAAGCAGAAATACAAGCAGGAACTTGATGCGGTTTCCGATATAACAAAGAAGACGGACGCAGATATTCTTGAAAATGCGAACACTGTTCTGAATTTGTTGTCACAACGTCTGAAGGATAATCTGGGAGGATGTGTTTTTTCGGGCTCAGCGCTTGACAGCAAGGGAAAAGTGTATGCCGGGAACTATCTGCATGCGGGCCCGGTCGATTATTTTATTTCATCCGACGGAAATGTATCCGGCATTACTGGAATACAGGCCGGACGCAGCCGTCCTTCTGTTGTATACAGCGTTAATCCTTCTATTTTACAGAAGCTGCTCAGCGGTGGAGAGGATGAAGTGCCAGTTGATTTTACCATGGGGCAGGTTCTCCAGGTCATGGATATGGAAAGGAGTTGGACAGATCACATTGCAAAGGGCGGAGTCATCATGTTTCCCATCCTCGGATTGGGACTAATATGCATTGCCGTTGTTCTGCTTAAGCTGTTCTTTTTTACACGGATAACAACTGATATCCAGCCCGCGCAGCAGGAAATTATCGAGTTGCTTAAGCAGGGAGATGTTGAGGAAGCGGGGAAAAGGGTAGCCGCACTGGGCCGTCCCGCTTCAGCTGTTTTTTCAGAAGGAATACAGCACAGGGACGCTGACCGTGAGGAAATAGAAGAACTAATGCACAGCAGAATTGCGGAGGAAGTACCCTATCTTGAAAAATACCTAACTGTTCTATCTGTGTCAGCGGCAGCTTCGCCTCTTCTGGGTCTTCTGGGCACAGTAATGGGAATGATCCATACCTTCAACCTGATCACTGTGTTCGGCACAGGAAAAGCCCGCCTTCTTTCATCGGGGATCAGCGAAGCCCTTATCACAACCGAATACGGCCTTATCATTGCCATTCCCGCCCTGCTCGTCCACGCCTATTTTTCTTCAAAGGTCAGAAGAGCGATCGAAACCCTTGAACAGGGTGTCGGTTCGTTTATCAGCAGTCTAAAATCCGGAGAACAGGAGAAATAGGGATGGATGCCGCGGATATCCTTCAGAGCGCCGTGTACTATTGGGCAAGCGGAGGCATAATACTCGTGCCTATTGCCTGTGTGTGTTTTTGCATTTGGTATTTTTTTCTGAAAGCCCGCAGCCGCATACAGCAGTTCCTGTCCGTTCCCGAAAGTATGATGGAGGAATCCCGGAACATACTCCAGGATAAGATCATGAAGGGGGAGTGCATGTCCCGGATACAGGAATTTTTGCGGCAGTCGGACAACAGGTTTCTGAATGCCGCGTGTTTCGTAACAGATAGGGAATACGGGGAACTACCCGAAAGTTTTGACCGGGCCCGTATCGCGGAGGCCCGTATCATCACGAGGTATCTGAGCGTATTGAAGGCGCTTGTTGTATCGTCTCCCCTGCTCGGGCTTTTAGGCACGGTCTTGGGCATGATAACGACCTTTAATGCACTCGGCGCCGGAATGTCCGGCGCAACCGGGATTATGGCTTCCGGGATCAGTAGAGCCCTGATCACTACGCAGTTCGGCCTCATTGTGGCGCTTCCGGGGATATGGATCATTTCACTGCTTGAACGGAATACGCGGAGCATTGAAGCTAGGTTTGCTGATCTGCGCATTCACTGTATCTCCTGCTTAAGGATGCGGCATGCGGTCTGAATACAGGTCATCAAAACCGGTGGAGATCAATATATCGCCTTTAATAGACATGATGTTTCTGTTGCTTATATTTTTTATCGTGACCACCGCCTTTGTGGAGGAGGTTGGGATCGAGATACAGAAGCCGAAAGCCGCGAGCAGCCGCATTCTCGAAAAAAAGAGTATTCTTCTGGGTGTGAAGGAGAACGGAAAAATAGTATACGGCAACAGGGAAATAGGGCTGAGCGAAGTAAGACCTCTTGTGAGCAGATTGCTAAAAGCTGAACAGAAGCCTGTAATCATACTGGCTGACAGGCATTCACGCACTCACATTCTGGTGGATGTGATAGACGAGTGCAAACTGGCAGGAGCAGAAAAAGTCAGCATAGGAACGGAAAGAGAATGAGTCCAGATACGACAGGCAATAAGGCTGTTGTACATTCAGCCTGGCGCAGCATAGTGATCAGCGGCTGTATTACCGCTGTTATGTTCATATCCATTCCGGTTATAGAGAAGATCTTCAGGAGACAGGACGATATAATTCTCAGAGAGATCGAGACAGTGAACATGCCTCAACCGGAAAAAGAACCTTCTGAACAACACCGTGTCAAGGAGGAGGAAATCAGGGAGTACAGACTGCCCAGGCCTGAGCTTGAGAAAGTGCCCAGACAGCTTCTGCCGCTGCAAATAGCTGTATCACTGAATTTAGCGCCGGAAACGGGTTCTGGGGATTTTGATCTTGATTTTGCCCGGTCTCCCCTGGAGATCCCCTCAACGGAACTTATTTTCGATCTGGCCGAGGTCGATCGGCCTCCCCGTGCCATACACCGCATATCTCCACTCTACCCATTTACAGCCAGAAGAAGAGGACTGGAGGGAAGGGTCGTGCTTAAATTTATAGTAAAAGCGAACGGGTCGGTCGGAGATATATCGGTTATCCGGTCTGCACCCGAAGGAGTGTTTGATACGGCTGCGGTCAATGCGGTGAAGCAGTGGAAATTTAAGCCTGCATCAAAAAGGGGAAAATCTGTAAACTGCTGGATCATTCAGCCTATCCGGTTTGAACTTGAGAGGCAATGAATATGCTGAAAACGGTACACGTAAAAAGCTTACCTGTATGTATACTGCTTATGATAGGAGTGATATGCGTATGCGGAGGGGAAACGGGCGTGGGCAATTCGCAGTATTTTGCAAAGGAACCTACTGTTACCAGGAAAGAGGCAGAGATTCTTGCCCGGGTTGACAAGATGATGGACAATGAACCGGAAAAAGCGGTTGAACTGCTTTCACAAAGCATCACTCTTGCATCAAGCGCAGCCCTTGATTTTGCCCTGGGAGCGGTATACGCGAAGAAAGGGGACATGGAACAGGCTGCAGCCGGTTTCAGGAATGCCCTGCAGAAGCTTCCCGAGTTCGCCAGGGCCCGGACCAATCTTGCTTCAGTATATCTGCGCATGAACAAACCTGAACAGGCTATTCACGAATTGAAGCTGGTCCTCCTTTCCGGAAGAAAAAAAGGGGAGACCCTTGCGCTCATGGGATATGCTCTGCTTCAGCAGAACAGGGCAGTACACGCGGAAACAGCGTACAGGCAGGCGCTTCTTTTCAATCCTGATGATGACACTGTACTGCTCGGACTGGCTGAATGCCTGCTTGTGCAGAAGCAGTATAGAGAAGCAAAGACGCTGCTGGACAGTCTGCTGGAAAAACGGCCGTTCGACCGCAGGCTGTGGATGATCTATTCAAATGCCTGTATCGCTCTTGGCCAACCCCGGAATGCCCTTGTCTCACTGGAATGCGCCATGAGGCTCGATATTGCTTCACCGGAAGCACTCGCGACTCTGGGGGATCTGTATATGAACATGGACCAACCCCGCGATGCCTTAAGAGCATATACTAAAGCATTTTCTTCCGGAAAACCCTCTCCTGCACGTGTGCTGCGCGCGGCACAGGGATTCATCATGACCAGGAACCTTAAGGAAGCACGTGCCTTTCTCAATAAGGCTGATAAGCTGTTTCAGGAGAATCCGGATAGTTTTACATCTGAACAGTATAGTGATCTCTGTTATACACAGGCCCAGTATTACCAGATGAAGGGCGATACCGGTTCAGCCGCATCGGCCTATGGGGAGTTACTCAGGAAGGATCCTCTGAACGGAAAAGCTCTGCTCGCACTGGGGGATATACACCGTGAGGCGGGGGAACGCGAACAGGCACAGATCATGTATGAACGTGCGGAAAGGATACAGGAGACAAAGGCTGAGGCCCTGGTGCGCCTGTCGCAGATTGAGATCGACCGGAAACAATACAAAAAAGCTGTCAGGCTGCTTGAGTCGGCTGAAGTGATTCAGCCCGATCCGCGCATTGCCCGTTTTTTAAAACAGGTAAAACGGCTTGCCGAGCTTGCGGAAGGGGAATGAAGAGAGCCGCACTATTTGTGATTTGCGATTGCCAATTTGCAATTTAAAAAGAAGAAAGCCACGGAGGGAGGAGCAAGTAAAGCTCTAATTACAAAACTCTAAGCTCTAAACAAATTCGAAATGCAAATAACTAAAATTCAAAACAAACTGCGACGGACCCGGACTGAGCGCCGAGTGACGACGAGGATGAAGTGAAGGAGGATAAGAGGCCACAGAGAGAAGAGTTTAGTTAAAAAAAGAGAAAAGAAAAAAAGAAAAATATAGACAGGATCACAGGATTAAAAGAATTAGGGTCAAGATACCGGTTGAGTGAATGGATAAGGTAGCCGCAGGCTTCAGCCTGCGTTTTAATTTAGAACACCGAACTGGCAATCTGGTACCCCCTTTACTTTGCCTTGATAATTGGACATTCCTTGTTGGATATTGGAGTAATGGATAAAATCCGGGTTATGAATATTATAACCGTTGTTGCCCTGTTAGCTGCAGTTGCTGCAGGGAATAGTGTGGGAGAGGAGGATGTTGCTTCTGATCAACTTCATCACCGGAAACGGGAGAGATAAACAAAATGGCTGCACCTCAATGGATAGACGTATCGCAGTTGTCCTTTGATGTTCTCATGAAACTGGAGGAGCCGCATCTTCGCTGGTTTCCGCGGGAATGGCCGAATAACGAGCTGGGCACAGCAATGAAGCACAACAGGCCTGTATACGGCTACTTCTGTATGAATTTAAACGGGGATGATCAGTGGCTGAAAGTGCTGGTCGGTAAAGCCGCTGATCCCGACCGGGATACGGTACGCGGTTGTGAGATCGCTGTAATGAAAAGGATCTGTGACTGGATCGTCTATGTGTATTGTCCCGAGGAATACGACAAACAGCCTTTTTTGAAGTGGAATGACGATGAATTGCTGTGCCTTGCCGATTATAAGGGCAAAGTCATTATCGATATCGGGTCCGGGACAGGCCGCCTGATCGAACCGGTTGTCAAAGTTGCACAAACGGTTTACGCAATAGAACCGGTCAGGAATCTGCGGGAGTTCATGAAGTCGAAATTCATTAAGTATCGCGATAAGTTTTTTACTATGGATGGACTGATTACTGACATTCCTCTTCCTGACAAGTCATGCGATATTCTCCTGTCAGGGCACGTATACGGCGACGCACCTGATGATGAACTGAATGAAATGGAACGGGTGACCAGGGACGGCGGAATGGTCATTCTCTGCCCGGGCAATTCTGATGCAGACAATGAGGCGCATGAGACCCTTGTGAAACGGGGGTATGAATGGGCTGTATTTCATGAACCTGTTGATGGCGCAAAAAGGAAATACTGGAGGACTGTCTGACATTTTAAAGGAGACAACCGTCAAATACTCTAAGTAAGGTGCATGTAACCGCACTGTATACCCGGAATCGTAAATCCCGCCACAATTTTAATTTTTTTCTTTTTTATTTGCCGAATGCCTGATTTATCATTATACTCTGTGGATAATCGTGCTCAGTTCCTGTACCGTATGTATATGTGATATCAGGAGAGACCTTTCGGCCGTTCCGTTCCCCGGGCCGGATTCCCCATACAATCATGAAGCATTCCGTCAAAAACGGCAGGAACAGTATACTATACCGTTCACTCGTCCTTGTGACCATCAGCGGAAGTTTGGTAATGGTATACAGTACAGGTGTTGCATCGCCTGTTGCAACGGAATTTTTCCGCACAATCGGAGCGCGGGAGTGGCATTTCGGCATTATAAGCGGCATCTCCATGTGGATGCTGACCCTTCAGTTCGCGGGAGGGATAATTTCAAACAGAATACAGCGCCGCAAGCCTTTCTTTCTCGTGAGTCTGATATCAGCAAGACTGTTTTATATTTTCATCGCGTTTCTTCCCCTGATCTTCCCTGCAATGAGAAGGAGTCTTCTTCTCGGCATTATTATAACGTTTATCTGCCTTATACATGCGGTGCATAATATCGCCCATCCACTCTGGCTTTCATGGATGGGTGACCTTATCCCGAGGAGGGTTCTGAACAGCTACTGGGGAGAACGTCAGAGATGGATGTATATTGCGTGGACCGTCTCTTTTGCCGTTGTCATTCTGTTTACCTGGCTTACCGATCTACCTGTTAAGACTGCGTATCCTATTCTCGCCTGTTTTGGAGTAGCGGCAGGTGTGATCGACATCCTTCTGTTCGTATGGGTTAAAGAACCGGTCAATACGGGAGCCCCCCGCAGGAAGATACTTGAAACGCTGACAGCTCCTCTGAAGAACAGGGACTTCAGGAGTTTCCTCGTTTTTTCATGTTCATGGCACGGATTTGCAATGTTTGCGGCTTCTTTTATGCAGCTTTATGTGCTTAAGGAGCTCAACGTGCCTGTATGGCAGACAACATTGATCTGGTGCGTATCCGGAATAGGTATAGCCCTTTCATCCAGAAAATGGGGGCGCGTTGCTGATACATACGGACACAGGCCTGTTCTTGTTATGTGCATGAGCATGAAGCCTCTTATTCTGATAGTATTTCTTTTTGTTTCCCGGAATTCCGCGGTCTGGCTTCTGTCAGTTGCTTTCCTGTTCGACTCGATCTGCAATGCTGGAATCATGGTTGCTTCAAACGGATATACGCTTAAAACCGCACCCAGGGAAAACCGTTCTATGTTCATCGCCGCATATACAGGACTTGCCGGCATAGCCGGAGGGATCGGTGCGATTGCAGGAGGAGTGTTCCTTGAAGCGTTCGAGCGGATATCTTTCACATTTTTTCATATGACATGGACGAACTACCATCTTCTTTTCCTTTCAGACATACCTCTGCGTGCAGTATGCATTATCCTGGCATTTCTCATCAAAGAGCCCAAAAGCCGCACACCCGGACAGCTTTTTTATGAAATTCGGGGAACGCTCCGGCTGACAGGTCTTCAACTCGCTGCAGGATTTTACAGGACCGTCAATAAAAATATAACGAAAATAAAGAATAAAATAAAGAACGGTTCAGACAATCCAGATAATAATATACCTTGACAAGTACCGGATATTTTGTACAATAGTGCCTTCCCGAAACGCGTTTTTTTCAGGATCCATACAAATTTCAAACGGCAGATAAGCAGTATATAAGGGAATAATGTGTCTTCACTGATTATCACTCACTGGGATACTGACGGCATCTTAAGTGCTGCTGCGGTCGCGGGCAGCCTTAACCATGATATTACATTGTATATCCCCGCTATAGGCACATATTCACTTCCCGACGAAGATATCAGTGAGATTAATGCGAACAGGTATCAGGAGATATTCATAACCGATTATGCACTCCAGAAGGAGATAGCCGGGCAGCTCCAGGCTGAAAAAACAGTTGTTATCATCGACCATCATTTTACAGAAAAGGCTGAGGAGGTTGAGTATTATAATCCGGTTGCGGACGGGGCGGATCCTGACAGATATCCGTGCTGTATGGTTGCCGTTTCAGAGTATCTTGAAAAGGAATTTCCGCTGGAGACCTGCATAGCCGCTGTGGGGGACAAAGAGCATAAAATAAAGAAAAACCGTTATTTCGCAGACAGACTCGAAAGATGCAAACAGGAATACGGCATGGGATTTGATGACTGTATGGAGTTAAAAGAACTGATCGATGCCAATTATATGACCGGCGATATCAGCGGGATCAAGGATACGATACGGGCTGTTATACAGATGGGAGTGCTTTCACTCAGGGATTCAGAAGCGCTTAAGGAGAAAGTGCGGAAAGCGGTTGCTGAAAAAGAGAGATTGTCCCTTACGTCTCCGGAAAAGAAGACTGAGAATATCTGGTTCTATGACCTTGCAAGCGCCATGCCCCTTTTGTCTGCGGTTACAAGGTTGCTGTCGAAAAATCATCCTGATAAAATAATAGTCACCCGTCTCAACGGCAACGTATATGTGCGCACCGAAAGGGCCGGTATCAGCTTGAAGCCGCTAATCAGCAAAGGCCGGTCCATGGGATGGAATATCGGGGGAAAGCCTGATGTATGCGGCATTGCCGGATGCAGCCGGAAGGCGCTTGATAATGTTTTTGAATATTTGACAACGGGTATTTGATAAGGAAAAAAAATGGCTGATAAAAAACTGATTGAACCCTACGGTGGCGGTTTGGTCAACCTGACCGTTCCGCAGGACACAAGTCCGGAACTGTTCCGCCGTGCAAACACCCTGGAATCTGTTCAGGTATCTGAACGATCCCTGTGCGACATCGAACTGTTGGCATCAGGAGGGTTTTCTCCTCTGGACCGGTTCATGGGAGAAGAGGATTATCATTCGGTACTCGAAACCATGCGGCTTGCGGACGGAACCCTTTTCCCCATACCGATTTGCCTGCCGATATATGCTTCGGATATCATTGAGACAGGAAGGGACATAGCCCTGCGGGATCCCCATAACGACATTATCGGTATTATGACCATAGAGGAAGTGTTCGCGATCGATCCTGTAAAAGAAGCCCGGCAGGTGTATGGAACCACGGATGCAGCCCATCCGCTTGTGTCAGAACTCCATATATGGGGAGACCACTATATATCCGGCCCCCTTCAGATACTCAGCATGCCGCGCCATTACGACTTTGCGGAGCTCAGAAAATCCCCTGCTGAAGTGCGCTCCTTCCTTCAGGAAAAGGGGCATACGAACGTGGTTGCGTTCCAGACCAGGAATCCGATGCACAGAGTCCATGAGGAACTGACCAAAAGGGCCGCTGACGGGATAGGCGGAGCTCTGCTTATTCATCCTGTTGTAGGTATGACAAAACCCGGGGATGTGAACCATTACACACGGGTCAGGACGTATAAGGCCTTGGCGGAAAATTATTACGATCCTGACGGGACCATTCTCAGTCTGCTTCCCTTGGCCATGCGAATGGCAGGGCCGCGGGAGGCTTTATGGCACGCAATAATCAGAAGAAATCACGGGGCCAATCATTTTATAGTGGGCAGGGACCACGCAGGTCCGGGCAGGGATTCCAAGGGAGAACCATTTTACGGTCCATACGACGCTCAGGGACTTTTAAAGGAGCACGAGGAGGAGATAGGCGTGAAGATGGTTCCGTTTCAGATGCTGGTGTATCTTCCCGGTGAGGACAGGTATATGGAAGCGGACAAGGTAAATGAGGGGACGGAGACCGCCTCGATCTCGGGCTCGCAGGTCAGGGAAAAACTTTCACAAGGGGAGGAACTTCCGGAATGGTTCTCAAGGCCTGAAGTGATAGAAATTCTCAGGGACATGTATCCACCGCGGGAGAAGCAGGGCTTCTGTGTCTGGTTCACAGGACTTCCGAGTGCAGGGAAGTCAACAGTGGCGAACGCGCTGGTTGAGATGCTTGCAGAGCACGGAAAACAGGTCACTGTGCTTGACGGAGACGTTGTCAGGACACATCTTTCAAAAGGGCTCGGTTTTTCCCGTGAGGACAGGGATACGAATATTCTCAGGATCGGATTTGTGGCTTCGGAGATCGTACGGCATAACGGTATCGCCGTATGCGCCGCTGTCAGTCCCTATAGGGATATACGTAATGAAGTGAGGATAATGGCCGGGTCGGAAAATTTTATAGAAGTGTATGTAAGCACTCCGGTTGATGTATGTCAGGAGCGGGATCCCAAGGGGCTTTATGCAAAAGCTTTGCGGGGAGAGATCAAGAATTTTACAGGGATAGATGATCCGTATGAACCACCCTCCAATCCGGAAATAACCATTAACACTGCTGAATCCACACCTGAAGAAGATGCGGGAAAGATCATCACTTACCTTAAAGAGGAAGGGTTGCTGATAAGTAATTAAAATTCGGAAAAATATTTTCAAATAGCCGCCCGACCCTCTCATTTGTGATTTTTTCATTGACAGATACAATTCCCTTTCTATAATATGAAATGATGCGGGTTAGCCCTTGATCATATATTATATATTCTGGGGGTATATATGAAATATATGCGTTACTTTTTGCTGACAGTAATACTTGGAGCCGCACCGTGCTCTGCGCAAATGTTCACTGTGCATTCTTCCGCTCTTCGCATGGAGGATCCCTTTTTCCTTGAGTCAGGAAAAGAGGAATCGGATTTTTATGTACAGGTGGACCGAAATATTGATAAGCCGGGGAACGGTACGATCCTGATGCGGACTGACGGCCTGCCATCCGATGTTCCCCTATACGTTTGGGTCCGTGTGTGGTGGGAGGGAACCGGAAGGAGTATATTCAGTATACGCGCAGGGGATGATAAGGGTGTTGTGTGTTCGGGAACAGGATTCTCAGATTCATGGACATGGGTCAGGGCTTCTGGGACTCTGACGTTCGGGGAGAATCAGCATACATGCACTGTAGAGTACAGAAAAGGCGGATTCTGCATTGACCGCATATTTTTCACACGGGAAGATTCCACTTCACCGGAAGATGTGACATTCAGTTCAGAGAAGGAGTCCGCTTCAATATATTTTTATGATGATTTTATGCGTGAGAAGAAGGGGGACCGCCAGAACCTCGGCTCATGGCACGTTTCGTCCGGAATATGGAGCCAGTATATGATATCCAATGTGGGAAAAGGACGAAAAAGCAGTGAGCCTTCCAAAAGCGCGAACGCGTTCGCTCTCAAAGGGGAAAACACGGGTAATGAGGACGCCCTTATCCTCAACGGCGATACGCGGTGGCGAAATTACCGCATATCGGGAAGCATCTGCATAGAGGAACAGGGTTCTGCCGGACTTGTATTCAACTATCAGGATGACGGGAATTATTATGTTTTTTCCGTGGGGGCTGGAGAGAGGGGCAGTACCAGGCTGATAAAGAAGTTAAAGGGAAAAACGCATATACTGGCTGAATTCGAGAATAATATTGAGCCGGGTAACTACTATTCCTTTTCAGCTCAGGCTGTGGACGGGAACATTACATGCGCGGTTGATGATACTCATATTTTCAATATTAAAGACAGCGGCATTTTGTGCGGAAGGATAGGACTTTTGGCATCAGCCGGCGGGAGCTTCATTTTTGATGATATACTTGCCACAGGTTCGCGGGTGATCAAGGAGGATTTTGAAAACTGGGATTACGGAATATGGAAGAAAATATCGGGCGAATGGTATATTAAATGGCCCAAGGGATCTGCAGGGCTGTTTGCTTCACTGGGCCACGAGATTCCGTCCGGAAGACAGACGAAAAGCGCCAAGCTTGTGGGGCGGGGTGATAAGGAATCCCTTATTGTCATAGGTAATCCTGAATGGAATGAGTATTACGGCAGCGCTGTAACAGGTGTGCTGCATCCCGGTAATCTTGCCGGGCTTATTTTTAATTATAAAGATGAGGAGCATTACCGGCTTTTTACCGGTTCAGTCTCATTGAAGAAACGTACCGGCAGAAAAAATATCACGCTTACTGTCAGCAGCATAGAAGAAGGCCGGCACAAGGAGGTGGAGTCAGTTGTTACCGCATATGATCCGAGGGCGAGCCGTTTCGGGATCCGGGCAGAACAGGGCAAGGCCCATTTCTTTTATAATGGGAGGAAAGTCCTTCAGGTAGCGGACGCGGGGATTTCAGGAGGAATGTTCGGGCTGACGGCCGTAAGCGGTGACGGAATTGAATTCGATGACGTCGCCATTGATTTTGCAGCCAGGAAAGAACCGAGTTCATGGCATTTTGTAGTGCCCATTTTTACTGAAGAGGGCACCATGAAAAACTGGGCACGGGAAAGCAGTGACTGGGTTAAGGGGGGCAACAATATAGTCAGGAATATCAAGGATTTTTACGGTGACATAGGTGTTGAACTGACAGTGAAACGAATAAATGCCCCACATACTATTATGATCAAGAATTCGGTCCAGGATGAAGACGGATACCGGCTTGATATTACACTTGCAGGCGGAGATAAGTTCAAGGCTGAAATATCGAGACGGGGCGAACCGGCTGCTTCAGCAGAATTTATTCTGAATGCCGGTTCGGAAAAAAGTGAAGAAGGGATACCGGTGCTTCTGGAAAAGGACGGCCATTATATTTCAGCAAAAGTGAACAACAGGATCGTGGCCGAGTTCCGTGATGCCCAGCCTCTGAACCGCGGCAGAAGGGTTGCTGTAAAGGTGCCCGGCTCTTTCAGTTTTGAACATGTTAAAGTAAAAAGCGCAAACCTTAAAAACTACCTTTTTACCCTGAGCCCTGTTGACTGGTATACGCGCGGAGGGTCGTGGAAGATAACCAACCGCTGGAAGTGCGACCCCCGCTGGTCATGGTACGGAGGAAGAGGTAAAAGAAAAGCGGTTCTCTGGAACAAACGGGAACTCAGAGGCGATTTTACAATCGATCTGTTCATGAGCATGCAGATGGACCAGCGGGGCAGACCTCATTACTATCATCCCGGTGATATGAATATTACTGTATGTGCTGACGGGGAGAATTTAGGAAGCGGATATTCGTTTCTGTTCGGAGGCCATCGGGGCACAGTGACCCAGATACTGAAAAATAATGAGCCGGTTGCCGAGACAAGGGAACGGCTTTTCCTTCCTCCCTCCACACGCGATCACTGGCATCCTGCAACCGGTCCCAGCGGACTTCACAGAAGATGGTTCCACCTTACCGTTGTAAAACGGAGCGGTCTTTTCGAATATTACCTTGATAATCAGCTCATGTGCTCTTTCAGGGATCCGGATCCCCTGCCTGGCAGACGGTTCGGGATATGGACGTACGAGAACGGGATAATGGTCGCCCGGGTTCGCGTCACAGCGGAAGGCATATCGGACAGAAAAACGTATTTTGCCCCTGCGGATATCAGTGACAGGGAAACAGCGTCTGCACCGGAAAAGCAACCGCACCTCACCTTTACCAGTACAACACATCCTCTCGGAATGGAGAATACCGGTTCCCGGGCAGACTGGATCATTGCCAGGAACCGCAAAGAAGCCGGGAGAAAACCCTATGTTGCTGTTGTGAAAAAATGTGCGTTTAAAGGCAGGCGCAGTTGCCTTAAGGCAGCAAACCCCCAGTCAGGAGGAAGATTCTCCCTGAAACTGTTTGAAGGGAACAGGAAGGTGGAGTCGTTTCAAAGACTCTATTTCGATTATCTGTTGCCTTCAAAACGGGTGAAACAGGACCTGTTTTTCAAGACGGACAGAGGATGGTATTATGTAAGGTTCTCAGGCGACAGCGCTCCTGTTTTTCCGGGCAAGCCGCCGTTTTATCCGCTGAAAATAGGGGACCTGAACGCCCAGGCAGATGGAAAATGGCATTCGGTATCTCTGGACATATACAATCTGTTCAAATATTACCTGGGTACTAAGGATTTTTCAGATACCGTGATAAAAGCTGTTTTTTTCGGCTATGCCCGGTACGGATACACAGACGCCGGGATCGGGGGCAATTTCAAAGGGGACTGCTACTACCTTGACAGGATAAGGTTCGGGGGCGGCCAGAAGGATATATTCAGGGCGTCCTGGAAGAGCGGGGACACGGGATATACGGGGTATGCTTTTGCCTTTGATTCTGTGCCGGATACTGTTCCGGATAAAAAGACAGCAGTCAAGGCATATTCTGTTGAGGAAGAGAATCTTCCCGGAGGCACCCATTATTTTCATGTCAGGGGTGTGCGGGATGGGGGCGGTGTTTCGCCTGTTATCCACTACCGTGTGGATGTTGACAAGGAGCCGCCGTCTGCGGAACGCATTGGTTTCACGAAACGGGGTGCCCTGATATACCTTGCGGACAGGGGATCCGGTATTGACTGGGAGACGCTGAATATTCTGATCGGAAAAAAAAGAATGAAATGGGGCGGGCCGGGATTGACTGTCATGCCTGCCCAGCATGCACTTAACATAGATTACGCACATGCCGGAATAGTGCTGGATGAAGGTGATATCCATGTCTCTGTTATTTCGGTCAGGGACCGCGCGGGCAATATTCTGCGTAAAAGTTTCTACAGAAAGAAAAAATACACCTACGGGGATGACACAGTACCTCCCGATGTTGCATTCATGCTTTCACCCAGCATGAGAAAACAGAAATACGGTTTTGAAAAAGAATCGGATCTCTGGCATTCGCAGGTGGGGGACAAAGCGGTAGCTTTGCTTGACAGAAATATCGCATACAGGGGTACGTCCTCCATGGCTTTGTTTCATACGGATCATGCGAGCAGGTTCAAGTTCCATTGCCCGCTGCGTATCAACCTTGCAGAGACCCCCTATATTACATTCATGTACCGGCTTATGCCTGATGTACGGGTTAATCTGGCTTTTGATTCAGCAGTAGGGAATTTGAATATCGGTTTTTCCGACCGCAATACCAATAGCAGGACTATCGGTAAGATCCTTAATGTGAAACAGGACAGCACATGGGGCAAGGCGCATGTGAATCTCAGAGATGCACTTCTTTCACACTCCAGCAGTATCAAATCCCTTGATATTACAGGTTTTTATTTTGAGGATATTGAATGGCAGGCCGCCGATCCGATGACCAGATTCTGGATCGATGATTTTTTTCTGCACTCAGTGTATGACAATTCCGAGGGGAAAAGGAAGATATGGATCAGGATTGCTGATGCTTCAGGTATCAAGAGACTTTCCTACAGGTTTTCACTCCTTTCGTCCCCGTCCGGAACAGGGACCTGGAAGGCTCTGGATGAACCAAAGCCGGATTCAACAGGTTTCTATCCCATACGTATTCCGGCGCATCTGGAGGGGGAGCGAAGGGTCGAGGTGTTTGCTGCTGACAGAGCGGGCAACAAAAGCCCTGTCAGGACATTCCCCCTGATCCTCGATAATTCATCTCCCCGTATCGCTTCTGTCAGGCCTTTTCCCGGAGCACAGACAGCGGTTTCCAGGATGACCTTGGAACTGAGGGATGATTATTCAGGCATAAAGCATAAAAGCATACTTTTAAATGTGAACGGCAGGGAATACCGCGCAGGCAGTCCGCTTCTTTCGTATTCATCAAGGGATCATATCCTCACGTTCGATATCAGCAGACAAGCGGGAAGCAATGTGTTCCCGGATAATACGAAGATCAAAGCGGGGCTGTACGCTGAAGACGGAGCAGGACATCCGATAAAGCATATGTGGAACTGGACAATGGACTATTCAAAAGACACAACTCCGCCGCCTGTTCCGTATGTGACAGTACTGCCGTGTATGAAGGGCCTTGAGACGTTTGAAACCTCTGCGGGTGAATGGCTCAGCAGGGGGGGGTCCCGCGGAGCGGAAGTGAGAATTACGGATGAGGACAGCGCGCTGGGAAGGAAGTGCCTTAAAATAACGAACAGGTCCGGTAGCGGCTATCACTCGTGTTACGTACGCAGAAGGCCCTTTAACGGGCTTGCGGACGATTATGTGTCATTTGATTATAAAATTCCTGAGGATGTTCATGTTGATTTTACATTGCTCGTAAACGGACAGTGGTATGCAATACAGTTCGCTTCCCCGCGCAACAGGTACAAACGGATCGGTCAGGTAAAATGCATACAGGATGGAAAATGGCATCATACCGAGTTCAATCTGGGGGAGATGCTGAAAAGCAAATTCCCGAACAGCAGCGGAAGAGTTCTTGTACGGAATATGCTCATGGGCGAATGGGACAGTAAACACAGGAATAAGAAGGGTGCTGCTTTTTATATAGATAATTTTGCCCTGTTCCCTTCCACTGAGAGGCGGCAGTTCAGATTCGGATGGAAAAACGTGTATGATGCTACCGGGATAAAGGGATTTACCTATACGTTCAGTAAAAATGCGAAAGATACCCCAGACACCGAATGCGGCCGAAAAACAATGATGGAGTTCCCTGATCCGGAGCCTGGTTCCTGGTATTTTCACCTTTCCGCCCAGGATAATAACGGCAATACAAGCACTCCCGGCGTTATTGGCCCGCTCCATGCAAAATAACAATGTGCCGTTACTGAAACAGTCCGGTATGATACACAATCCAGGTTTTAAGGGAAGCCGTGTTCTGATCATGGGGCTCGGCCGTTTCGGTGGGGGGATCGGTGCTGCCAAATTTTTTGCCGAAGAGGGCGCCTCGGTCACAGTGACAGATCTGAAACCGGCCTCACGGCTGAGCGGTTCCCTGGAGCGGATACGTGACCTGGATATAACGCTTCATCTGGGAGGCCACGCAGAGGAGGATTTTAAACAGGCTGATATCGTGTGTGTTTCTCCTGCGGTAAAACCAGGCAGCCGGTTTCTGAAAACCGCCTCGGATAACGGCGCGCGGATCGTGACCGAAATGGGGCTTTTTTTTGAGATGTTCCCGGGCCGGATAGTGGGCATTACCGGAACAAACGGAAAAAGCACGACAGCGGCCCTCACCGCTGAAATGATGAAAACATGCGGTCATATCCATGCCGGAGGGAATATGGGGATTTCCCTTCTTCCCCGGATCGGCACGTTCACTGCAGAGGATACGGCTGTTCTCGAGCTTTCAAGTTACCAGCTTTACCGGCTTGATCACCTTTTAAGAAGTCCAGAAACAGCAGTCATTACGAATATTTCGCCCAATCATCTTGACTGGCATGCAGACTGGGAGGAATATACGCGATGTAAGTCAGTGATCGTTAAATACCAGAAGGAATCTGATACTGTTGTGTATAACGGGAAGGATGCGGATGCGGCAGAGATAGCTTCCGGCACAGCAGGGACATGCATACGGGTCGATGCCGAGGGTGAAGAGGGGATTTTTCTCAATGGGAACGATGTTGTTTTCAGTGCAGGTGAAGACCGCGCAGTACTCTTCTCACGTAACGACCTCAGGCTGCAAGGGATGTGCAATCTTCAGAATGCCATGTGTGCTGCCGGTGCTGCTTTTGCAGAGGGTGCATCTTCCGAGGATATCCGAAGTGCTGTCAGAAACTTCACGGGACTTCCCCACAGGCTCGAGCTTGTGGGTCGTATAGACGGGATCGCCTTTTATGACGATTCCGTGTCCACGACCCCCGAATCGACTGAAGCGGCGACGGAAGCCATGGCAGGCAATTCCGTGTTTATTCTCGGAGGATATGACAAAGGTATCGACCTGGCTCCTGCTGTACAGGCTGTTGTGTCCCGCTGTACCGGGGCAGTCTGCATAGGGGATACGGGTGAACGGCTTTTTACATACGCTGTTCATCTCGGTGAAGGCTCGGGATTCTCTGCGGAACGGGCGGATTCACTTGAGGAAGCAGTGGAACAATCGATAGAAATCGTCCGGCACAAGGGAAACGGCAGTGTGGTTCTTTCGCCGGGGTGTGCAAGTTACGATATGTTTGAGGATTTTGAGGACAGGGGACAGGCCTTTGCGCAAATCGTGCATTCACTACGAAAGGAAGAACAGTGAAACTCGCGGGACAGACAGCACTTATAACAGGAAGCAGCAGGGGGATCGGCAGGGCCGCTGCTGTCAGGCTCTCCTCTATGGGGGCTTCAGTCTGTATTAATTTTACAAGCAATAGGAAAGCCGCGGAGGAGACTGCGGAGGAGCTTAAGGGTGAATCGATGATACACAAATGCGATGTTTCTATTCCTGAAGAGGTCGGGAATATGTTCACTCGCATAAAGGAAACATTGGGGCCTGTTGACATTCTGGTGAATAATGCGGGGATTGTCCGTGACAGCTTTATGATGTTCATGAAGGAAGAGGATTGGAACAGTGTCATTGACGTGCATATGAAGGGTGCCTATCTCTGCATGAAGCACGCTGCCAGATCCATGATCTCGAAAAAAGCCGGGCGCATCATCAATATCGGGTCTGATGCGGGGCTTATGGGCGATATCCAGAGGGTGAACTACAGCGGGGCCAAAGCGGGTATTGCCGGAATGACCAAAGCTGCTGCCAGAGAGCTTGCTTCGTACGGAATAACGGTGAACTGCATATCTCCCGGTCTCATACAGACCGATATGCTGGATGAAGGCGGAACAGAAAAGAGGGACGCTGTCACGCGGATGACCCCAATGGGAAGGCCGGGGCTTCCGGAGGAAGTGGCGGCAGCTGTCGCGTTTCTGGCTTCTGAGGAATCCGGTTATATCACAGGACAGGTGCTGAGAGTTGACGGGGGACTGTATATGGGGTGAGTTTTTTGCGCAAAGAAAAAGACAAGATAAAAAATAATAGACAGGATCACAGGATTGACAGGATTAAAGGGGGGGGGGACAGCAACAGAGTCGAAGGTCGAAGGCAAAAGGAAGCAAGTAGTTACCGTGAAATGATAATTTTAAAATGCTAATTTTTCAATTTACAATGACTACTGACTACTGACCTCTGTATTCCAGAGACCTGGAGTTCTTCACGGAAGCATTTCAGCGGTGAGCAGGCGAGTATACATTAAAGTCATTGATGCTGAAAGGAATGCAGCATGGAATATACAGGACTGCACGTACGTCTTGATATGCCTGTCAGGATATCAACGGAAAACGGTGCAGTTGAAAGTGTCGAATTCATTGAAACGGACGAGGATCTGCCGTATATCGGCCCACCCCTTTGTGATATGCAGGTTAACGGATACAAGGGGAGGGATATTAACAATGCCGATACCGCATCGTGTGAGGATGTGAGGGACATTACGGATATTTTTCGGGAACTGGGCATTACGTTCTGGGTTCCGACCATTGTGACCAATTCCAGGGATAATACCATTGCGCTGCTTGAAAACATACAAAAGGCCTGCGATATGTATCCTCAGGTCAGGAAAGCCGTTCCCGGCATTCATATTGAAGGGCCGTTCATCAGTCCTGAAGACGGTCCCCGGGGGGCACATAACAGAGAGTTCGTGCGGGAGCCTTCAATAGGGGAATACCGTAAATGGCAGGAAGCTTCGGGAAACATGGTCCGGATCGTGACCCTTGCTCCCGAATACGGCACTGCTCCCGATTTTATCAGAGAGATAGTAAAGGACGGAGTTGTTGCATCCCTGGGTCACTGCAACGCGGACAGAGAACAGATACAACAGGCGGTCGATGCGGGCGCCACCCTCGCAACCCATCTGGGCAACGGGGCCCATCCCATGGTTCCACGGCATACCTGCTACATCTGGGAGCTTCTTGCGAAGGACAGTGTGTGGGCAGGTCTGATAGGGGACGGATTCCACCTGCCGCAGGCCCAGCTGCAGAATTTTATCCGCGCCAAACGGCCCGAACACGTAGTGCTTACGTCGGATACGGTCTTTCTCGGGGGCCTGGATCCGGGAATATACGATTTCAGCGGTCAGAAAGTGAAGATGAAGGAGGATGGAAAAGTTGTGACACAGGAGAATGAAGATATCATGGCAGGTGCTTCATATCACCTCCTTTACAGCATTGAAAATGCGGTAAATCTGGCCGGCTGCACTGTTGGGGAAGCTTGGGCAATGGCTTCGTTGAACCCTGCGGCAATGATGTATTTTGAGGATTATCCCTCCCTTGAACAGGGAGACGACGCTGTTTTTGCTCTTTTCAGGTGGACTGACAGGAAGCTGAATATTGAGGAAGTGATCGATGAACGGGAATAAAACTTTATCAGGAGGACAGGTATGAAACCCTACAGTATGCATGAAAAGGAAGGGAAGATATGGCCGGTACTTCTTATTCTGATAGTGATCGGTGGAGGAGTATGGCTGTTTTTTTCGTTTGGGAAGTCCCGGACCCTGGATCAGCTTTTCAGGGAGAATAAGCGGCTTAAAAAAGCCCTGTCCAACCTGACGGAGGAAGACCAGATCGGGTATGCCAAAGTCCTTAAGCAGGAGAAAAAGAACGGCAGACTCATGACAACCCTTAGATTCGTGGAGACGGCGCGATCCAATAAGGATGACATTGTCCTTTCCAAGGAATACATTATTCAGGGGGATGTGGTCTATTTCGACGCGCTTATCGTCAAATTTGACAGCAAGATGGTTATGGACGGCACCAGAAGATCCCTCTACCTCTGGCGGAGGATATACGGTGAGAATACGGCTCCAAAGGATGGACATGAAATTGAGAAGGCGGGCAAAGAGCCTAAAAGATACGAGGGGTTTCTGGGAAGCGATCCGTTCTGGTACAGGCTTCTCGGGCAGCCCGGTGATGCAGAGCGGTTCTGGAGCGCGATATGGGATCTTTCGAACGATCCTGAAAAGCTGAACGAATACGGGATAACAGCCATTTACGGAAACGCAGTATATAAGAAACTGAGGCCGGGTTTCATCTACGTATTCAAGATACGCAACACAGGCGAGGTATATCCCGAGACGGTTCCGGATATGTAAGTTTAAGGTTTCCTTGGAAACCCTCGTGAAGTTCTTAAGGGACTAAAAGTAATCCGCATTATAGATTTTGGTATTGTATATACCTGGTAATTACGTTATTCGTTCATACTATACATTTGAAGCGGATTATCCCCCTGACGCGGACAGTATTCCGTGGAAAACATAATATAAAGGAATTGATTTTTTAAGTTTTTCATTTGACTTTACAGTGATATATGGTAATATTTAGCACTTTTCTATTATACGCGCGGCATTTTTAAGGAGCGATAATTGTCTTTAATAACAATAAAAGAACTGCTGGAAGCAGGTGTCCATTTTGGGCATAAGTCAAGCAAGTGGAACCCTAAAATGGGTCCGTATATCGTTAAAAAGAAAAACAAGATACATATCATAAATCTAAAGGAAACGGTCAAAGCCGTGGCTCAGGCATACCATTTCCTTAAATCTATGGCAACGCAGGGGAAGACGATCCTGTTCGTCGGCACACGAAGGCAGTCAAGTTCCGTTGTAAAGGAACAGGCGGAACGGTGCGGCATGCCGTATATTAACTACCGCTGGATCGGCGGTTTCATCACAAACCGTCAGGTTGTGTGTGAGAGGGTCAATACATATTATGATCTGTGTGAGTTCGAAAAAAGCACGGAATTCCAGTCATTTTCCAAAAAGCAGGTTGCCCGTCATAACCGTGAAAAAGAAAAGATCCTCAAGAACATGTCAGGCGTTATGGATATGGACCGTATTCCGGATGTGCTGCTTGTAGTCGGTCTGTGGTACGAGGATATTGCAGTTAAAGAAGCTGCAAAGACCGGCATTCCGGTCGTTGCTATCGGGGATACCGATGCTGATCCTGAAGTCGTGGACTGCTGTATTCCCGGCAATGATGAGTCATTTCGTTCGATCACCCTGATACTGGGAAAACTTTCCGACGCGATCGTTGAGGGGAAAAAGCAGCTTGAAGCAACGAAACAGGCGGCTGTTTCGTTCGGTCCAGAAAAAGGCGCACCTGCTGAAGAAGAAGTCGCCGAAGAAACTGCAGAATAAGTAACGACATAAAGGAAAGAGAACCATGGCTGTATCTACCGAGGGGATCAAACAATTACGGAAGAAAACCGGAGCGGGTATCCTTGACTGCAAGAAAGCCCTTGAAGCTTCTGATGGAAATATTGACGATGCTGTTAAATCCCTGCGTGAAAAAGGGGCCGTTCTGGCAGACAAGAAAGGCGAACGTGCCGCTGCCGAGGGCATCATAGGTGAATACCTCCATTTCAACAATAAAGTAGGGGTTCTTGTTGAGGTCAACTGCGAAACCGATTTTGTGGCTAAAAATGAGAAGTTTACGGACTTTGCCCATTCAATTGCCATGCATATCACCGCGAACAATCCTCAGTGGATAGACACCGAGGACGTGCCGCAGGAGGTGCTGGACGAAGAAAAGGATATTTACAAAAAGCAGCTTGAGAAAGAGAATAAACCTGAAAATATCATTGATAAGATCATTGAAGGAAAACTGAAAAAATTCTATGAAGAGAACTGCCTTCTTAAACAGCCCTATGCAGAAGACGATTCAATTTCTGTTGAGCAGGCTGTTCAGGACCTTATTCAAGCGACAGGTGAAAATATTAAGATATCCCGTTTTGTGCGTTTTCAGGTAGGAGAGGAGACTTCCTGAGCAGGCTGACCTGCTGAATCCTCCCGCCTGAAGAGAGGAACAGTCAGCGGACATGAGTTCAAAGAACAGAAAATACCGGAGGGTTCTGCTGAAGATCAGCGGAGAGGTGCTTGCAGGGGAAAAAAAATTCGGCATAGACGGGGAACAGGTCGACCGGATAGCCGGGGCCATACAGGACGTTGCCGATAAGGGAATCCAGCTTGCTATTGTGATCGGGGGCGGCAACATAATACGAGGTGCCCAGGAGAGCGCAAAGGGGATGGACCGGGCCGTTGCCGATTACATGGGAATGATTTCCACCCTTATAAACGGAATGGCTCTTCAGGATATAGTTGAGAAACGCGGAATGGATTCCAGGCTTGTAAGCGCCCTGGAGATACGTGAAGTATGTGAACCCTATATCCGGCGGAAATGCCTCAGCCATTTTGAAAAGGGCAGGGTTGTAATCCTTGCCGGAGGCACGGGAAACCCCTTTTTTTCAACAGATACCGCTGCAGCACTCCGCGCGACCGAACTCGGTGCTGAAATACTGCTGAAAGCGACAAAAGTGGACGGCATATATGACCGGGATCCGGAAAAGGAGAAGAATTCAAAAAAATTTGCCGAACTTTCATATATGGATTATCTTAAAGGGCAGTACAGGGTTATGGATCAGACTGCCGTGACCCTGTGCCAGGAAAATGTGCTGCCGATCGTGGTCTTCAGCGTAAAAGACACGGATAACATTCTGAAAGCTGCCTTGGGAGAACCTGTCGGTACTCTTGTACATGAAGGCCCTTAGGAGCAACCCATGGATATAGATGAAGTCCTTCTTGACGCCGAAAGCAAAATGGATGACGGTGTGTCCGTTCTTGAGCAGAAGTTGAAACTTGTCAGGACAGGACGGGCGAATCCCGCCCTTGTAGAGCATCTCGAGATACAAGCCTACGGAGACACGGTCCGCCTCAATCAGGTCGCCCAGATAGGGATTCCTGAAGCCCGGCTTATCGTTGTCAAACCTTTTGACCCCTCGATAATAAATGACATAGAGAAAGGGATACAGGCGAGTAATATCGGACTTACACCCCAGAATGACGGCCAGTTTATCCGGTTGCCTGTGCCGGGCCTGACCGAGGAACGGCGCAAACAGATCGCGCAGGACGTCAAGGAAACAGGAGAGCAGATAAAAGTATCCATACGAAATATCCGGAGGGATGCGAACAAGGAGATCGATACGGCTGAAAAAAACAAAGAGATTTCCGAAGACGCAGCATTCTCCGCCAAAGAGGATATCCAGGAACTGCTGAAAACGTACGAGACGAAGATCGAGGAAATGGTCTCCAGAAAGACCGAGGAAGTAACAACGGTTTAACGTTACTCCCTGTAATATTCCTCCGAAGGGAAAGCACCTTCATCCACTTCCTGAATAAACGCGCGTGCCGCCTGCTCCATCACTGTTTTCAGATCGGCGTATTTTTTTGCGAACGGGGGCACTTTTTCAAAAAGGCCGAGCAGGTCCGATGATACGAGCACCTGGCCTGTTGTGTAAGGTCCTGCTCCGATGCCGATCGTGGGAATATTGATATATTCCGTGATCTCTTGACCAACTGAGGCGGGGATATGCTCCAGGATAATACCGTAGCAGCCTGCCTCCTCAAGTCCGGCAGCTTCCTCCTTAAGACGTTCAACTTCTTCGGATGTAGTGCCTTTCATCTTGAAATTTGCAGCGGTCTGGGGTGTAAGGCCTATATGCCCGATAACCTCAATGCCTTCAGCAACAAGCCGCCTGACAACGTCATAACATGGGCCTTCAAGCTTGACACTGTCGGCTCCTGCTTCAAGGAAAAACGAACTGTTGCGCAGGCCTGTTTCTTCATCAGAATATGTATTGATAGGCATGTCGGCTATGATATGGGTCTGCTCCGTGCCCCGTTTTACCGCCCTGAGATGGTGGGCAAGCATATCCATGGTCACCGATCGTGTATCCGGAAGGCCGAGTTCGACCATGCCCACGGAATCGCCTACAAGGAAGTAGTCGAATCCGCATGTGTCGAATATGCATGCGGTAGGATAGTCATAAACCGTGATCATGGTGATGCGTTTCTGTGGCTTCCGTGTATTCATACTGTATCCTTTGAAGAAAAAGTATCTTAACAAAAAACAAGCACATCATCATGCTACGTCCGGATACTATTATAATAATCCAAACATAATTTCAACTATATTTTTCCTGATTTTTTTCCTGTTTTTCATTGAAATATCCGGCAACGCGGGTACTATTGTACTGCAATGCGATGCAGAAACAGAAAAACCTGTATGTAACATTTCAGCCGATGGAGATATTCAATGATTAAAAGGCCGTTTAATACTGCGCTGATCGTACTATGCTGCAGCATAATGCCCGTATTGACTGTACGGGCCGGGGATCTTAAGGTTACAGGAATAAAGGCTTTTTACCGGGATGGACAGACATTCGTTACGTGGAAGGACGTTGCAGAGGGTAAAGAGGCGGCCCAATACCGCTACTCGGTTTACCGCTCTGATGACCCTATTACACAGTCAAATGTTTCCAAAGCGGAACGGGTGATCCAGGGGATCCTGTATAATTCATGCAAATTCCCGGGAATGGAGCTTAAGGAAGCGGACCGCCTTGACCCTGCAAAACCCACCCTGAAGCTTGAATACGGAGGAGAGCCGCTGCCTTTATGGACAGGCGTGGGCGTGCATACGGTGCAGAAGGACGGGAAGGGGTATTACGCGGTGGTCGCCACCGACCTGAAATTCAATCCGGTCACAAAGGTGATTCCGGGGGAAAGTGCTACTGTGGAACCGGTCGAGGAGAAGGTCGCCCCGATCAAGCCGATCCTTCAGGTTGCGTCAAAAGACCGCAAGAGGCAGAAAAAAATTTCGGGAAGAAAGGGGCTTCCTCTGCATGTCATCTTCCATGCAAGCTGCGGCAGCAAAGCGTGGCGAGGGGGCAGGGGGGACGAATATGTGCTTTTCGGCGATAAATGGGGGTACCGCAGGGGCATGCCGGGCATGTTCAGTGTTTACGAAACCAGCCGCTCGCTCTGCCTCGCCCCCCGTGATACCATAATGCGTCCGGACGCCAAATACGGCAAGGAAACGTACTGGATCGGTTATTTCTGCAAGCCGTACTGGTCAGAGGATCCTGAACCCCGGGCTTATCTCTTTACTCAGCAGCGGCTTGAATGGATCATTGACTGGGTCATTAAAACGTATTCGGTTGACGCAAACCGTATTGATGCCAGCGGACAGTCCATGGGAAGCTGGGGAACCATGATCTTCGGCCTGCCCCGTCCGGAGATCTTTTCCGTGCTGTATCCCACAACAACGCCCGGGCATCTGTGGAAGCTGCCCTCTCTCTACGGCAGTCCCATATCAGTGAAGTATCCCACGGTCGAGAAGGTTCTCAGCAGCAAATCAGCACGTCTTCTGAACGGCAAGGCACCCCTTCTTCCGGACGGTAAAACAGAATACTTCGATTACACGAATATGATAGAATTTATCAAGGGGCATCCCGGAGACCTGCCGTTCGTGTGCTATGTGGGCGGCCGCAAGGGGGGAAAGGCTGCTGCAGGATACTGCAAGTGGTCCAACCAGGTTGCTGTAGCACGGGCATTGACGGCCGGGCATCACGGGTTCGGTTTCGGCTGGGACAACGGTGGCCACGGATCTGCGCATACCCAGTTCAATCTGCTCAGAAAGTATTATCCTGCAAAACTGTTTGCGCTGAACAAAAGCTACCCTGCATTCGGGAACAGCTCGATCGACGACGACCCTGGGCCGGACGGACCAAAGGAAGGATATATGAACGTCGGCTTTGTCTGGAAGGATGTGGCCGATGAGGAAGGCACATGGTCGGCTGTCATCTCGAACGGCGAAGCAAAAGAGGATATGACCGTTGACGTAACACCCCGGCGGTGTCAGAAGTTCAAGCCGGAACCGGGCGCAGCAGTAACCTGGAGCAATTCAGCAGGCGGCGAAGGAACCGTGACGGTTGATCCGCACGGCCTGGTAACCGTTGAAAAGGTAGTGATCAAACACGGATCTGAGACAAAGCTTACGCTGAAAAAATAGAATTCAAAAAAAGACAAGATAAAAAATACTAGACAGGATCACAGGATTAACAGGATAATTTAACAGAAAAGAAAAAGTATGGACAGGATCACAGGATTAACAGGATTTTTTAAGAAAAATAGAAGAGGAAACATGATGAAGAAACTATCACTCTATTCTGTTCTGATCCTGTGTGTTCTCCAGGTTCTGTGTCCGGGGTGTGCACGGAATATGAAGGCAGGACGGTTTCCGCCGCCCAGGCCTGTGGTTTCCCGCAAAGATATGTTCAATAATCCCATCCCGGTGGAATTCCGCTGCATCGATCTGGATATCAAAGAGTTTTATACGGGTGCGCTTCTGGCAAAGGACGGAAAGATATATATGGCCGTGTCCAGAAAGCCGAAGCCGGCCCAGCTGGTGGTCTATGATCCCGAAACCGATTCCATGAAAGCAGCGGTTACCTTTACGAGCGGAGCGCTCTGCGGCGGGCCTGACGGAAAGCCGCTCCCGCCCGGTACCAACCCGGTGTTAAAGGGAGAAGACCGCTCAGGTATGTCTTCGGACGAAGCGTGGTTTTACTCCCAGGACAAGGTCCACGCCAGATTATATCAGGGAGCGGACGGCCGCATCTACGGTGCAACGGATTCCGGCGTGGGCGACGAGCACCCGGACAATACACGGCGGTATGCGGGCGGACACTTTTTTGCGTTCGATCCTGAAACAGGAAAAGTCGAGGACCTTGGGTGGGCCCGCCGGCATGAGGGGATCATAGCCATTGCCATGGATATAGAACGGGAGATCATCTACGGGGTTACCTGGCCGAGCGGACAGTTATATGCCTGCCATATAAAGGTTCCGGAAAAGGGCCCCCGGATCAAACTGCTCGATCTGACAACGAACGGCCTCCAGGGCGTGCCGCGTTATTGTGACATTCTCAAAGACGGCCGGGTTTTCATGTGCAACGGAACAACCGGCGACATACTGGTCTATATTCCTCCGGATTACAAGGGGATATTCAAGCCGGAGGAAGGCCTTTCCGGAAGGCTGAACCGGCCAGCCGGCCTTGTTACTCCGACCCGGCCCGATCCGGTTGAACATCCGTCATTACTCCGCCGTTCGGGTAGGTTCAGGAACTGGTGGATGAACGGAACGCTCTCTCCGGACGGAATGCGGATATACACCACAAGCCAGCGCCGCGGCCAGCTGTTCGAGATAGAAGGTACAGCCGGTATATTCGGGCGTGTGATAGACCATCCGCACGCCAAGCCCTGGAGCGGGTATGGGGGTGAATGGACCGGAGCATCCATAAAGATCATGACGTTCGCAAAGAACGGAAAGTTTTTTTACACAGGCAGCGGTCATCTTTTGACCTACGATCCCCGGACAGGGGAGATCCGTGACTGGGGATACATGGTAGACCGCAGCGCACCGGGGAAATCTGTCAGCAAACTGGGCTGCGGATTGACAAGTGTGGCTGCTGACGGGACATTCTATTTCACGGCAACACGGCGGGGGCCGCTGATAAAGGCTGCAGAAAAGGAGGGTGAGAAGCCGAAATATGAATATCATTACGGCCTTGCCTGGTTCAATCCTCAGCAGCTGACACAATCGAAACTGCAGTACACGGAACTGCATAAAAAGACAAGATAAGTTTTTTGTCGTTGGAAACGACAAAAAACTTGTATATTAATTAAGGATACTTGATGAGAAATGCACCATATGTGTTAAAAATACAACCTTTTTGGCTGCGGGTGAAAGCTGCGCTATGAAATATTTGACAGGATCATTTGATTGCGGAGTGCGGAGTGATAAAAAAAAAATCAGGAGAAAAACATGATGAAAAAACTCTCAATCTGTTGTATGCTGAGCCTGTGCTGTTTCCTGGTGATGTATCCGGGATGTTCACAGAATGCGAAACCGGGACATGCGGAAAAAACGGCTGATACGAATATAAAAGGCATGACCGTTTCCCAGTTCGGATCCTATGTGAAAAAGACATATCACATGAACAGTTATCCTGTTGTTTCAGTGCTTGCTGACTGGGCGTTTGAAATATACTCGAATCCTGACGATGACTCAGCACCGGTGCTGGTCGTGTCATGGGTTGCTAACGATCAGGGAGTGCCCGTAGTGGACAGGTTCGGTTTTACAAAGAAAAAGCTCCCTCCCCTGGATGATGAGGATGCGGTTGGGGAATTCTGCCAGAACCTGCTGTACAAATGAAAAAGAAAAGGGATTTCATCGATACCCGGGACCTTCCTGTTGAAAAGGGGATGATACCCGATTATACCGAGATTGCTGCCCGTACAGAGCAGTTTAGTGAAGAATATTACAATAAACTCGAGCAGGAACGGGAAGGGAGGATCAGTACGCTACGGAAGATATCGGGCAAAAAAGATTCAGCAGAACGTTTCCACAGGTTTGTATGTGAGGTAAAAAGCAGGCTTGAACAGGTACCCGGTGTTTCAACCCCCTTTTCCCTGTCAGGCCCGCGTATTGCCGGATCAGCCCTTGTCCCGTATAGGGACCGGGCTCTGGTCGCAAACCGCTACGAGTTTACTGAACCTGGTTCAGCCGGCCTGCCCGCCGGTTTTCTTACTCTGACCCTTCCAAAGCATAAAGAAGGATCTCTCCTGCTGCTCCTCGGTGACGCGTGCGGAACGTTATACGGGAGTGACAGCCCTGCAGAGGTTGCGGCGCGATGGGGATACGGTTTTGCCTCTGCCGGATACCGTGTTGTGATTCCCGATATACCGGGTATGAGGAATATCAGTTCTTCCAGGAACAAGGAGCTGATCATCAAGGGGAGCTGTGTAACAGGAGAGATCGTCAGACAGGCACTGAATGTGTTTGATGCTGCTCTCGGCCTGTTCGATGCTGACAGCGGGTGTGTCTGGGTTGGCGGAAGCGGGCTCGGTGGGATTGCGGCTTTGATGATGACGGTACTTGACACACGGATCAGGGGATGCCTGAGCGCGGACGCTCCCCGCAGGGGGGATCTTGACACCGAACCTGCCCTGATCATACCCGATGCCCATACCCGTGTGGATATGGGCTCGGTTGTCGCTGCTGCCGCTCCTGCGTGTCTGGTACTTGTAGAAACGGGCGTATGTCCGTGGGGGAGCAGTGACAGGCCCCTTGCATGGGCTGACCGGCCCGCGTCTCTCAGCCGAAAAGCGTCCGGAACAGGAAAGGATACATACATCCGCATCCGTTCGCGCGGGTATACACGGAATATGATCGCAAGGCTTGTCAGGTGGATGAAAAAGCAGCTGCCCGGCAAACGGCCTGAATGCAGAACACGAAAGACCCGTGCCGCGGCAAACAACAGAACAGTACGGATTCGTATAGATACATATACATCCCTTGCGAAATGGAAACGGGACAGGCAGGAGCTGAAGGAGGATTTTTTCGCCCGTCTCGGCCAGTCCCCCAGGCACAGACCCTCTATGGTGTGCACTGTAGCTTCGGACGAGCGGGATGACTGTATCCGTGAAGAGATCGATGTATGGAGCTCATCCCATACAGGAGCAAAGGTCCTTTTTTTGAAGCCGAAACATCCGTGTGACAAGCCGCCGCCTACAGTACTGTGCCTGCCCGGTTCGAGCAGTCACGCGGGACGGACCGAAGAAAGGTATGCACATGAGATAATAGCCCGAGGATGGAACGCAGCGGTTGTGGACTGCCGTGCGCGGATATACCGCCATTTTCCCGGTACACGTGCCGGGAAAGTGCTGGTGGGCATGTCGGTCTACGATCAGCTGTGCGTCATGGATTATCTGACAGGGAGAAAGGACGTGGATCCGGGAAGGATCGGGGCAATGGGCCTGAGCCAGGGAGGTATACACGCATGGATGCTGGCAGCGCTGGATGAACGGGTCAGCGTATCTGTTCCGGTATGCGGTGTAGCAAGCTATCAGAGCATTATCGATGAAATCCGCGATGAGCACTACGATAACACCATGATGTCATTTCTGGACAGCCACGGGTTTTATTACTATATTCCAGGTATGCTGCAGCGAGCTGAACAGGCGGACCTGATGGGACTGATCGCACCGCGTCCGCTGCTGATCCTCGGCGGAAACCGGGACCACTGCTTTCCGGAATCAGGAATACGGAGTGTGTACGCTTCCCTCAACAAACTGTATGGATTATACAATGAAGGGGACAGACTTTCAATATATCTCTACAACGGCCCCCATTCCATGCCTGCCCTGCTGAGGAACAGAGCCTACCGGTTTTTTGAGAAACATTTGTAGATGCGCCTGTACCATGTTGTTGAGTGTGTGATTCTTCACATTTTTTTTCTTGATTTTACCTCAAATGAACCTAAAATAACGTACAGAGATCATAGAAGCTGATACATATTATGGAGGAGCATACTATGGATTTTCACAAAATGGCCCAGCCGCTTTTGCTTACGTGCATTCTGCTGTTCTGCATCGAAGGCAATACTGCACAGGAAAAACAGCAGGAAACAAGCGGCATCACCGTGCTCAGTCCGAAGAGCTTCTGGAGGTATCATGTGACCTGGGGAACAGAGCTCTGCAGGCTTGAGACGGGAGAGCTTACCGATATTCATCCTTCCACGACAAGTGAACGGTATTATGAAAAGAAAAACGGCAAGAAAGTGTATGCGTACCGGCTGCGGAAGCACGGAAATAAAAGGATGTATCCGTATCCTCCGGAAGACTGGAAAAACCCGGAATTCAATGACAGTCTGTGGAAGAAAGTACGGGGCCCATTTATTTCAGAACCTTACGGCTGCAGAAAAGGAAGCTACAGGAGCACTCCGTTGCTCTGCTACCGGGGAAAATTCAGGGTCGAGGATCCGTCAAAAGTAGAAAATCTGACGCTGTCCGTTTCGTATCTGGGCGGAGCGGTTATCTATGTAAACGGAAAAGAGCTTACACGCGGGCACATGCCTGAAGGAACGACTGATTTTACAACACCGGCTGAAGATTATCCGGCTGAGGCCTATTTTGACAGCAAGGGGCTGTTTTGGGAATGGGATGAATACAAGAAGAACGCGGATGCAAAAAATGCGTTTGAAAAACGCATAAGAAAAATTGAAGTAAAGGTTCCGGTTTCCATGCTTAAAAAAGGAGTGAATGTGCTTGCTGTTGAACTACACCGCGTACCCGCACCTGAAAAATTCTTTACAACATGCAAAAGCAAAAAATACGGGAACCAGCAGCATGTCAAGGCATTCTGCTGGTGGTCGAGGATAGGGCTGAAGCATATATCCCTTACAGCTGAACAGGGGGCTGCCCTGACACCCAATGCCGGTCAGACAGGCCCGCCTGCAGGTTTTCACGTATGGACACAGCCCATAATCGACAGGGTCCAGGTATCCGACTATCCTGACCCGTGCGAACCGCTCTATCCCGTGACAATTTGCGGTGCACGGAACGGCTCCCATTCAGGACAGGTGGTCGTGATGTCTGACAAGCCCATCACCGGGTTCAAAGCTGAGGTATCGGCCCTGAAAGGTCCGGGCACCATACCTGCATCAGCCGTGCTCCTTCGGTACCCGAACCCGGACGGTTACATACGGAGAAGCGCCAACTACTTTGAAAGCCTTGAGGAAGAACCCCCTTCAGATATACCGATACGCACGGGATCCAGGGGCACCCCGAAATACAGTGCGATCCAGTCCGTATGGCTTACCGTGAACATACCTGAGGATGCTGCTGCAGGGAACTACACAGGCACAGTAACAATAAACAGTGCAGGACATGAGCCTGTGAACGTGCCTGTGAACTGTGAAGTGGTTGACTGGGACATGCCCGACTCCAGGGAATTCCACACATTCATGGGGCTTATACAGTCTCCCGAAACCCTTTCCATGTACTACAAGGTCCCCATGTGGTCTGACAGGCACTGGGAGCTTCTTGACAGGACATTCAGTCTGCTGGGCAAGCTTGCCACCAAAGTGATCTATATCACGGCCCAGTACAAGACCCACTTCGGGAACGAAGAAAGCATGATCCGGTACATTGAGCAGCCGGACGGCACATTCAAACCGGACTTCACCATAGCAGAGAAATACTTCGAGACCGCTAAAAAGCACCTGGGCAACGTGCCTGTGGTCGGGCTGTACATATGGCGCTCTCCGTGGGTAACAGGCAACTACAACGGTGCAGGACCCAGAGGTGACCGGAAAATACTTCTAACGGTCATTGACCCTGAGACGGGCGAATTGAGCAGTGCGGAAGGGCCCGAATGGGGCACGCCCGATGTGGTCGAGCACTGGGCACCTGTAGTAGAGGGCATGAAAAGGATCCTCAGGAAACACGACATGGAGCAGTCTCTCATGCTGGGCGTAGCAGGCGACTACACGCCCACGGATATGGCTCTGGCAGACCTGGATCAGGCATCGGGCGGTCTGAAATGGGTATTCCACTCCCATGTGGTCAGGAACAGCATAGGGAACCAGGGGAGCGACCCGATCGGCTCGAGAAAATGGTCGAAAGGAGGCGGCAAAAAATATCCGTGCGGATATATTGCAGCGGGCTGGGGAGGCCACGCATATAAATTCGATCCTGACATGATAGACCCGAAATCATATTACCTGAAAAGCCGGGGATACGGGTGGAAGACCAAGCTGATACGTGTACAGACACGTGCGCAACCCAGCGGACGGCTCCACCTTGAATCGAACTTCACCAGTCTGATCAAGAATAAGCCGAAATGGGAGGATTCTCAGGCAGGCCAGTGCGGGCACGGGCGCACCGGGGCCGATTTCTGGCCCATACTGGGAACAGGATCACGGAAGAAGATCCTTGCGGGCAGGTACACTGAGACGAGATGGGGCCAGCTTGGTATACGGTGCTGCGGAACATCGATTCTCGCCCCCGGGAAGAACGGTGCGGTTGCAACGTACCGGTCCGAGATGCTCAGGGAGAATATTCAGGAGATCGAGGCACGGGTCTTTCTTGAAAAGGCTCTTCTTGATCCTGGGCAGAAGGAGAAACTGGGGCAGGAGTTCGCCAAAAGGGTACAGAATATGCTGGACGACCGGGTGCGGGCTTCGCGCAGACGAGCTCAGAGTTCTGAAATAATTTACCTTTCACATGCGCTGTATACAGCAGCTGCAGAAGCTGCTGACAGGCTGGAAAAAAAAGCGGAGAGGGAGGGGAGTGATAGAAGATGAAAAAATATTCCGTGCCGCGTGCCGCTGTTTTCTGTGTTATCCTTGCAGCCTGTGTTGCGGGATGCGGGCAGCCCAAGGCTTCGGGCGGACATTCTGTAGCGGCTTTTCCCGGTGCTGAAGGGTTCGGTGCGTCGTCAGCAGGTGGACGGGGCGGACGTGTTATAAAGGTCACCAATCTCAATCCGGATGGGTCTGGGAGTCTGCAGGCCGCATGTTCCGCCAAAGGCCCGCGGATCGTGGTCTTTGACGTATCCGGGGTCATCAAAGCGCCGAAACGGGGAAAGTATCACACTATATCAATCGACAATTCCAATATCACCATCGCGGGACAGACCGCACCTGGGGCCGGGATCACGATCTATGGTATGCTCAAGACACCGTACCGGATAAAACCGAGCCTGCACGATATTACAATACGGTTCCTCAGGATCCGTCCTCCCCGGCCTTCAGTTGAGTGTTCAAGCAGCGACTGCATACAGATCACGGACGCAGACAGGGTGATCATCGATCATGTATCCTGTTCCTGGGCCAGCGATGAAAATGTTGATCTATGCGGATCCCGGGATATCACGGTCCAGTGGTGTGCTATTGAAGCATCGGACAGGGAGGGGCACAAAAAAGGGCATCACAATTTCGGTATGATCATGGGATATCAGGGAAGGGATGCCACTGTGCACCATAATCTGTTCGCACACCACAAGAGGCGTGCTCCCCTGTGCGGACTGGAAGTTCTTGATCACCGCAACAACGTGATCTACAATATGTGGAGCCCGCTCAACTGGCATCCGGTCAGAATGAACAGACAGCGACCGGGCAAGCCGTTCAGGGCGAATGTGATCTCAAATTATTTCAGGAGGGGCCCGAGAAACAAGCCCGACAGGATCCCGCAGACGCTCAATGATGTGATGTCCAAACGCTCCACAGTACATCTGTACGAGCGCGGGAATTATTTCGAATGGCTGAAAAAGGCCGTTTCAGCCCAGGGTGAACCGAAAGTTGTCAGTCCGTGGCCCGCACCGAAGGTGACGACGCATTCGGCTGAACGTGCGTATTCGCTCGTGCTTGCAGGGGCGGGGTGTTTCCCGAGGGATATCGTAAGCAGGAATACCATCAAAGAGGTGATGACCCGTACCGGAGAATGGGGGAGGCATTTTCCCGAGAAAGGGTTGATGTACGGCCTTTCCCCGAAAGAACCGCCTGCGGACAAAGACAGGGACGGCATGCCGGACGCATGGGAGACGTCCCGCGGTCTTGATCCTGATGACCCGGAGGACAGGAACAGGATCGTACCGGACGGCGCTTCTCCGGGCAACAGGCATAAGGGATATACCTATATCGAATATTATATCAATTCCCTGGCTGACGAATTATGCCCTTTATCTGCTGAATGACTATGCGTTATTTTTAAAACGCATGTGTTAACAATCTTCTATCCTTTACGTTGTGACTTCGTATCTGTATGGTTTCCATTGTATTTATTAAAGGAATCTGACATGTGTTTTTCCCGCAATACAGTATTGTGTACACTATGTGTCTTTATGCTGATGCTTCCGGTCAGTGCTTCGGCGGATGAAAGCGGAATAGAACCCCGGGTTTCGGCGGGAAGCGGCCATACACAGGCTTTATGCGCAGACGGAAGCGTATGGGGCTGGGGCATGATGTACTACGGGGGAAATCTTGCGGACGGTTCTACTGCGGGGCACAAAGGGTATAAAAAAGTGCCCGTACAGGCAAAGGGTTCCGGAGGCAAGGGCTTTCTGACGAATATAACTGATATAAGCTGTTCAACGGTCACTACCCTTGCCCTCACATCAGAAGGCACTGTGTATGGATGGGGTGTAGGAGACCAGGGGCAGCTCGGCCAGGGGCAGAAAAGAAATTCTGCGGTGCCGGTGCAGGTCAAATCTCCTGACGGAACAGGATTTCTCGCGGATATCAAGGCTGTTGCAGCCGGGCATGCGCACGGCTGTGCCCTGAAAAAGGACGGTACAATCTGGACATGGGGGCTGAACGACAGGGGGCAGCTCGGTAACGGCACATATGAATCGAGCCCTCTTCCGGTCCAGGTAAAGGATTCTGGAGGAACAGGAGTTTTCGGCGATATAATCAGCATTGCGGCAGGTGTAGGCCACTGCGCTGCGGTTGACAGCAGCGGTACTGTCTGGACATGGGGAGAGAATGTTGTGGGCCAACTCGGTGACGGAACGACCGAGGACAGGAACCTTCCTGTAAAAATTGAGAGTATCAAAGACGCTGTCTTCGCAGGAGCGGGTTATTATCATACGCTGATCATATGCAAGGACGGCAGTGTATTCGGCTTCGGGTACAATGTGTTCGGTCAGCTCGGAAACGGAGATGCCTACGACAGCCATGTGCCGGTTCAGATGAAAGATGCTGAAGGCACGGGCTTTTTTACGGATGCTGTGAAAGCCGGGGGAGGTTCGCTGCATACCCTGATCATAAAGAAGGACGGCACTCTTTGGGCGTGCGGGGGAAATGCATTCAGCCAGCTTGGATTGGGAAAAACCTGTGAGCGGGAAGCACTGCCCAGGCAGGTGAAAGCGTATAAGGGGGAGGGCTTTATCACCGGTGTTGTCGATGCTGACGGCGGAAGTGTGCACAGTACGGCAGTAACCGATGAGGGGAAGGTATACTCCTGGGGAGACAACTACCGTGCCCAGTCAGCAGGCGATCCGTCCGTTCCTCTGGGCGGACACCTGTATAAGGGGGAATTCGTAGATTACGCCAGGTTCCGCAAAGAGAGGCTTCATAAAAAGGGCGGCATAAGCGTGAAAGGCCCGCCGTGGCCGTGGCCGGCCCAGCTTCCGGGGAAAGAAGGTATGAAAATACTTCATAAACTCAAGGAGATCGATACGGGTTCAGCGGACGCGGTTCCTGAAGTGGTATCCTGTCTGGATAATGAAGATGCAGTTGTCAGAGTGGCCGCTGTCAGGATCCTGGGAAAGTTCGATCCGAAGATCACGGGCGTTGTGCAGGGGTTGACAAAAGCCCTTGATGATAAGGACCCGTATGTAAAGTCTGAAAGTATCGGTATACTCAAGGAATGCGGGGCTGCTGTCGAAGGAGTCATCCCCGCCCTTAAAAAAGCGCTTAAGGATGAAAATTCCAGCATAAAGGGAAAAGCGATCCGGGTTCTGGGAGAGATCGTTTCATCCGACAAAGACGTGGTTGATCTGCTCTGGAGTATCGTAAAGAATAAAGAGGAGGGAATGGGTACAGCATTCGATGCCCTGACCATGATCGGCGAAAATGCAGTACCCCTGCTTGCTCAAGGGCTTAGTGATTTTAAAGATACAGAGATGAGAAGAAGATGTGTGCTTGCCCTTGCCGAGATGAGGGAGAAGGCAGCGGCTGCTGTACCGGCCCTTGCAAAAGCGATCGTTGAAGACAAGGATCCAAAGGTCCGCAAACATGCGGGATGGGCTCTTTCCAGGGTAGGCCCTGCAGCCAGGGAAGCGGTTGATGCTCTCAAGAAAGCGCTCAAGGACGAAGATAAAGGGGTCAGGGCAAATGCGGCCCAGGCTTTAAAGAATATAGGTGCGAATTAAGTTCTATATAGGAGACAGCAATGCACAATAATTATATAACAGCTGGATGTCTTTTTGCAGTATGCTTCCTCGCTTTTGCTGTATGCAGCGGTGAGGAGTCCGGAACAGAAGGGAATTCCCTTGCCGCATTTCCCGGGGCAGAGGGATTCGGTGCTGTGGCAACGGGGGGGCGCGGCGGCCGTGTTATAAAAGTGACCAGCCTAAAGGCAAGCGGCCCCGGAAGTTTTAAATGGGCGTGCAATCAGAAGGGGCCCCGGATCGTTGTGTTCGACGTGAGCGGAGTGATCGATGCAGGCGGCGGCGCTGTAAAGATAGGAAAATTTTCCAATCTGACAGTCGCAGGCCAGACAGCTCCTGGAGCGGGCATAACAGTGAACGGGTTTATACGGGTGAGGCCCGGATATGATTTCAAGGACGGGGACTGCCCGATGGACAACGTTATCATGAGGTTTATTCGGACGAGGCCGAATTTTCACGGTGCGCACAGCACCAGCGGTGACGGATTTCAGCTTACAAAAGGAACAAAATGGATACTCGATCATGCGTCCACATCGTGGAGCACTGACGAGGCGATCCAGTTTTCTGTAGGGGGAACGGTCCAGTGGAGTGCGTGCGAGGGTTCGGCCCTCGGGTGGGAAGGTCATCATCATCACAACTACGGCCCCTACTTTTATGCGACAAAGCATCCGCAGACGTTCCATCATTCGCTTATCGCTCATGCAACGGAACGGTGCCCTGCCCAGTCGAATACACCGCTTCTGGATATGCGGAATGTTGTGGTATATAACTGCCAGCCCGGGGTTCAGCTCGGAAACAGCAATGCTGTGGGAAACTATCTCAAGGAAGGCCCGGGAGGTCCCCAGAACATGAGGCCGAACCTGCCTCCCATCAGACCTGGAAGGCCGGGTCTGAGCCAGCACCGGAGTGGAAAAGTGTACGCTTCAGGAAATGTGTATAAGCCTCTGAAAGCCCCCGCGAAGAAGCTGTCTGACAAGGGGGATACGCCTATAGAGGCACCCACAGTGACCACGCATTCTGCGGAAGAGGCATATGAGATGGTAATGGCGCATGCAGGATGCCTGCCCCGCGATGCGGTTTCAAAAAAGACATTCAAGGAAGCGCGTACGGGTACAGGCTTTATGGGACGGTACGTTCCGAAGGAGGGATTGATGGAGGGGATGAAGCCGGGTGAAGCGCCAAAGGATTCGGACAGTGACGGCATGCCGGACGATTGGGAAAAGGCTCACAAGCTCGATCCGAATGACCCTGCTGATAACACAGGTATAGTACCTGCCGGAGCTTCAGAGAACGACCGCCACAAGGGGTATACGTATATTGAATACTATATCAACGAATGCGCTGACAAGCTTATCGAACAGGCAATTGCGGAATACAGGTCTTTGAAGCAGGGAGAATAGCGGGTAGGGGCGTATTGTTTACCCCGTGCAATCACGCATCTATGAAATGCTTACGAAGATATTTTACTGGGGCAATACGCCCCTACGGCATTTTAATACGGCTGTGTCCGCGTTAGGTGATAATATTATGAAAAAACCGTTACTTATTCCGGTCGCCCTGCTGTATATACTGGATATTATTTTTCTGACATATATTTCATCCGGCAGCAGGTGCGTGCATGGCGGGTCCGGTATTAAATACCTGTCCAGGTTTCCGAAGTCGCAGACAGTACAGCAGTCCGAACGTGACGTTCCTGTTATAGACAAAGCGGACGTGGTCGTTGTGGGCGGCGGGGCTGCCGGCGTGGCCGCTGCTCTGACCGCTGCGGAAAAGGGAAAAACTGTTATTATCATCGGCAGCCGTAACTATTTCGGATTCGAACTGGCAGGCCCGGCAAAAGTGACCTCGGGGCCGGCTGCATCCGGTTCATCCGGTACAGCCGGGAAAATAATGAGTATTCTCGCGAGGCATAAGGCCTACGGAAGCGGGCTGGCCGATGCGAGTTCCCTGAAGATATGGCTGACAAAGCAGATATGCGAGGCGACAAATGTCAGACCCTACCTCTACACAATGTTTTCCGGAGTGGTTATGGACGGGAACACAGTGAGGGGTGTAGTCATTGTCAACCGTTCGGGAAGGCAGGTTATCCTCGGAAGATGTGTTGTTGATGCAACAGGCTATGGATCTGCGGCTTCGGCTGCGGGTGCGCAGTTTATCCGTCCCCTCACAGGGAAGAATACGGCCCGCAGGTATCTTATTTCTACAAACAGCACATATACAGGGGAAACATATATCAGCGTTCCGGCTTCCCTCGGGATCAGGGAAAACAGGATAGCTGTATACGATCTTGACAAAGCGGGGCTGAGGAAAAATGCCCGGGTGATCGAGATAGCGCTGGATGTTGAAATAGAGGATAACGTGGGACTGTCATTATCGTCCATTCAGGCATCCACACGGGCAAAGGCGATGGCAGCTGCACAGTATCTCAGGGAAAATGTGAAGGGATTTGAAAAACTGGATAATATGAGAGGCTGGAAGGTCAGCATGTACATGGGCGATGAGGTCTGGCTTGATACAACCCCTGTTGTCAGATGTTCTTCAGAGTGCATTCCTTACGGGATAAACGGGCTTGCAGCCGCAGGCCGCATCACTTCTGTAAAACCTGAGGGGAGCACCCTGTACGGAATGCTCAGTTCAGGGGAAAAAGCGGGTGCAGCAGCAATAGCGATCTCCTCATCCAATTCCATGATCCGTTTGTCACGCTCGGTGACTATACGGGAGGAGAAGCATTCGGGGGATACGGTAAGGGAGTTTCTGAAAGGTGCTGATACGGGTCTGGAGTTTCCTGTCATCCCTGAAAAGGTGCATGAACTTCCGGTCGTTGAGAGGGTGAATGTGCTTGTGGCGGGGGGCGGGACCTCCGGAGCTCCGGCTGCCATTGCCGCGGCCGGCGAAGGCGTAAAGACCGCTGTTGTAGAGGTTCTTCCCATGCTCGGCGGAACTGCGGTCACCACTATCAACCGGTATTACGGAGGCGTGGGGTTTTCGAGCGGTATGTACAAGGTGATTGATGAAAAGTCAAAAGGGCTTGGAGACAAGGCCAGGGGCCTTGCGTGGTCGGTCGAAAGAAAAAAACTGGTGCTGCAGGAAATGTTTTTGAAGGCGGGCGGAACAATATATTACCGCACGTTCGCGTGCGGTGCTGTAGTTGAGGGGAACAGGGTAAAAGGCGTTGTTATACAGAATGCGGGGGGCCGGGGCGTGATACTGGCTGATATTGTTATCGATGCCACGGGCCATGCTGATGTAGCTGCGGCAGCAGGTGCTTCTTTTACAAAGGGAAGGGAAGGGGACCATTTTCTGCACGCCATGGCCATAACAGCTGATATGGGCAATGCTGACACAGGCCTCAGGGATGTTACGAACGTCCGCGACCTGACTGATATTACCATGAAGCAATTTGAGGCTTGGAAAAGAGGGGGAGCGTATATCTCACCGCAGGCTGCACCGAGAGAAAGCAGGCATATCATAGGGGAGTATATCCTGACCATGAAGGACCTGGCCCTGCACCGCACGTTTCCTGATGTGATCTGCCTGACAAGCTCGCATTATGACAGGCACGGCTCCAACTGGGAAAATGAAAGCGATGCGGCCCAGAACTGGGTGCTGGTACTCGGGAACTGGTCCGGGTGGGGCATGAGCGGACATGTTCCCTACCGTTCCCTTCTGGCCGATACGATAGATAACATCCTGGTTGTGGGAAAGGCCTATTCAGGAGACCACGATTCCCAGATCTCGCTTCGCATGCAGCGGGACTATCATCATATGGGAGAAGCAGCAGGGGTTGCTGCGGCTGTTGCTGTAAGGACCAGGTCGACAGCAAAAAGAGTGTCGGTGAAGAATGTCCAGCAGAAGCTTATAAAAAGGGGCGTACTGCCGGCAAACACGTTGAGCGCGCAGGAGAAGGAGTATGATCTGTCAACTTTCGCAAAGGATCTTGGTTCAGAAAAACCGAGGAAAGCGATGAGCTGTTTTTACCTTTCCGGCAAAAAGTCGGTTCCCGTGCTTCTCCCCCTTCTCAGATCCAAGGATGATAATGTCCAGGCTGATGCAGCGGTAGTGCTGGGAATGCTTGAAGACCCGCATTCAAAACCCGTTCTTTTAAAACTGTTAAGCACAAAAAGCCAGAGAAGGGCGGGCGGAAAACGCACATGGCCGTATGAATGGATCGCGGCAATGCTTTTAGGACGCATGAAAGAAAAGAGAGCCGCCCCGTATATTGCCGGTATACTTGAAGAGTTTACAAAAAAATTTCCCCAGAACGAACCGGTGAGCGGAAGTACACTGAAGTCCATAAGGGCTCATATGTACTGTGCAGCAGTCCTTATCAAGGCCCTGGGCAGGATCGGGGACAGAAAGACGATTCCAGCTGTCAAACCGTATCTAACCCGGCGTTTTCTCACTCGGAAGAGGGTTCCCAGGGAGACGATGCCGTCGATTAAATGGGGACCCACCATTGCTGCGGCACAGGCTCTGGGACGCATGGGAGACCTTTCCGGCGTTCCCGTGTGTATCGAGTATCTGAATGACGATCAGGCTCTTGTGCGTGATTATGCCCACAAGGTGCTGGAGGAGATCACGGGGCAGACATTCGGAAAAAATATATCCGCCTGGGAGCAGTGGCTGAAAAGAAGGTAGAAGTTGAATAAAGGAAATCGTATCATGGGAACGAAGCAGGATTCCAGAGATCAGAAACAGGCTGACGGGTTTAAGGACAGGATGGGATTTAACCAGTATCTTCTGTGGGACAATCCTGAAACACGGGAGGGATTGGCGAACTGGCTGGAACGGGTTTTCGGGTTTTACGGGGAAGATAGACCGTGCGTTGACATCCAGGTTATAAAGGACCAGATTCCCCTTCATGCAAAAACTGCGGATTACGTATACTCGGAATTCACGCCCCTGGATCTGCATTACCGGAAGGGGGGCCGGCCCTTCCTTGAAAAAGTTCTTGCGGAAATTATACAGACGGATATGAGTGATCTGGATAAATTCCTAAACATCATGCGCTGGTGCCGGGATAACCGTGCCGAGTCCGATCCCCGCGTGCAATTCAGCGGAGGAACTGAAGAGGACCTTATAAAACGGGGAGGAGCCATCTGCAACGAAATATCCCGCGTATTCGCAGTCCTGTGCCAGATCGCGGGGCTTCCCGCCCGTCTGGTCTGTGTGCACATTGCCGGGCACATGATGGCGGAAGCGTATGTTGACGGTTCGTGGAGCTGGTGCGATCCCATGAAAGGCAATTACGCCTTTCTGGACAACGGTTCACTTGCTTCCTGGTGGGACATGATACAGGACCCTTTGCTGATAGACCGTCAGGAGCCCGCGGTCTGGGACGACTGCCGTCCGCCTGTACGCGGCCTGTCGATCGGCGACCGTTCCGTAAAACCGGGCATAGACCCCGAGATCGAACGGATGCGCAAGGCAGGGGTGCAGGCCCGGATACGGGACTGCTATCTCCATCCTGAAGAAGCGGCTGCTGTAGGCAACTATTTTGTATGGGACCATGCGAAATACGATTATCCCTGGATCCTTGAGCCTGCTGATCCTGCCCGTGTGGAAGCTGCTGTAATCACCGAAAACAGGATCCGTGTCAAACGCGGTTTCCCGAACCATTACTTCAATCCGGTTCCCCAGAACCTCCCTCTGCGTGTGAAAGGAGGAGAGGGCAATAAGAATGGAGTAATGGAATAATGGAATGTTGGAGTAATGTTTGTTTTGACGGCAGGGAAAAATCTTAATTCCAGTACTCCCGCACTCCATTCTTTTGTTTGCTGATTTCTTTTCAGTATAATTTGACTTATACGGGTTACGATGTATAATTACATCCGAAATAGATTTTGACTGAAGAAATGCCGAGACGCATATTCAGGAGAAGACGGAGTGCTGTACCTGTATACAGGCCTTTTTATCATAATCGCATATCTTACAGGTGCAGTCCCCTTCGGGCTGATTACGGCGAAGCTTGCGGGTAATATTGATATCCGGGAAAAAGGGAGCGGCAACATCGGGGCCACCAATGTGGGTAGGATATTGGGAAAAAAATGGGGAATTGCTGTTTTCATCCTCGATTTTGCAAAGGGATTCGGATCGGTCTTTTTCAGTGTTCTGTTTGTGAGGATGCTGATGCGGAATACGGCCACTGCCCCCTCTGCAGGGCAGATGGTACAGGTACTCGCTGGTCTGGCCGCGATTTCCGGGCATATATTCCCTGTATATCTGAAATTCAAGGGAGGCAAAGGTGTTGCTACGTCAGCGGGCGTGTTCTGCGCTGTTTCCTGGAAGGTCCTTGTCATAATGCTTGCTGTGTGGGTAATGCTCGTACTGATTACCCGGTATGTGTCCGTAGCTTCTGTGTCCGCTGCAGTGCTGGCTCCTGTTATCTATATCGTATTTCAGCGTGACCGGGCATTTTCTTCGGGCCTTTCCGTGTTTGTGTTCACCTGTATCATGGCACTGCTGGTCGTATTCAGCCACAGATCGAATATCAGGAGGCTTTTAAACGGTACGGAAAACAAGGTTCTGCAAGGAGACACTCATGCTGATATGCCGTGAATTTACGTTTGACGCTGCTCATCATCTGACCGAATACAAAGGGAAATGCGAGAATGTACACGGGCATACGTACAGGCTCAGGGTATGCATTGAGGAGGAGATAAAGGAAAACGGCCTTGCCTTTGATTTTGTTGATCTGAAAGATATTGTGAATGAACGTGTTATAAACGTGCTTGACCATTCGGACCTTAACGACCGGTTCGATCAGCCATCGTGCGAGAATGTCGTTCAGTGGATATGGAAAACCCTGTCACAGGACCTGCATATGGCTGAACTCTGGCTGTGGGAAAGTCCTGATACGTTTGTGATATATAAGGGCCCGGCATAACCGGACAGTAGAAGAGTGAAAGAGTGAAGGAAAAGACTGGATTACCCGGATAAACCGGGTAATGACAAGCGGACGCGACGGAGCGCGTCCCTCCAGCAATGCTAAAGACTTGGGCTGTATGTTTAAAATTTCCGGATATACTTGTTTGTCAGGTTAAGGAGAAGGAAGATGTTCTGCAAACACTGCGGACGGGAAATTGACGAAGACAGCGTTTTCTGCAGGAAATGCGGCAGCCGTGTTACCGGAAAAGGGGTTCAGGAAACAACAGAAGCTCAGGGGGAGCCGGTGCCTGAAAACGAATTCGCCCAAGAGGCGCCTCCCCGCGATGAATCGGGTGAGCAGGATATGTGGGAGGGGAAACGGAGTGCGAAAAAGTATTTTGTCCATTACTTTATTCTGGCACTGCTCGTTGCAGGAAGCCTTGTTCTCGTATTTGTTATACCGGAATCAGTGCTGGAAAGTATCCCGCTGATCGGAAGCTCAGTTGATGGAGTGAGCGGTTTCGTCAGGTTCATACCCCTGATCATCGTTCTGGGTCTGCTGGCGGTTATGGGGATAAAGACGTTTATGTTCACGCACAGTATTAAATACAGATTGACAACAGACCGTTTTTTTATCATTACCGGAATTATTTCACGTTCTATAGACGAGCTTGAGCTGATCCGGGTCAATGATGTCATCATGCATCAGGGAGTGTGGGAACGGATAATGGGAATTGGAAAGGTAACCATAATATCAAATGACGAGTCGACCCCCGAAATACACATGAGATGGATATCTGATCCGGAGTTCGTCAAGGAACAGATACGGAATGCTGCTTCAAAGAAACGGAAATCCGGACTGTTCATGGAGCATATATAGTCCGCTGACGCGGAGATCCGCTTTCAGCGGATCAGTAATTAGTGAAAAGTTATTAGTAATTAGTTAAAAGATAAAATTTACAACTTCGCTCGTAATGACATTAATTTAAGATATTTAAATGGGAGAATCTGAAGAACAGGCAGCTTCTGAAATACAGAGAGGGTCCGGAAGCATATTGAAGTCTGCGGGCACGGTGAGCATGTTCACTGTGCTGAGCAGGGTGTTCGGGCTTGTACGTGATATATTCAGCGCTTTCATCTTCGGAAGCTCCGCTGTATGGGACAGCTTTGTACTCGCCTTCACCATACCCAACCTTTTCAGGAGGATTTTCGGGGAAGGGGCTCTGACATCCGCTTTTCTGCCTGTTGCAGTGAAAGCACGCAGGGAGCAGGGCATTGAAAAAGCGGGGGACATCACGTCTGCGCTTGTCAGTCTGGTCGGCCTGCTGCTTGTGTCCGCTGCGTGCGTTATTGCGCTTGTGACAGGCATATACCTATGGCTTTCAGGAGCTTCGTGCGATTCCCATCTGACATCGTTCCTTCTTCTTGTCCTTATTTTTTATCTTCCGTTCATATGCCTTTCCGCAGTGCTTCAGGCCGCTCTCAATTCCGTAAAACATTTTGCTCTTCCCGCGTTCGCGCCTGTACTCCTCAACCTTGTATGGATAACCGTACTCGGAACGATGCTGTGGCTTTTCCCTGAAGGCTCTCTTACGGCAAAGGCATTTGTGCTTGGGGGTGCCGTGGTCACTGCCGGAATGCTGCAATTCGCTATCCAGGTTCCGGCCCTTCGGAAACGGGGAATACGGCTCAGGTTCAGCACGGATTTCGGGCAGAAAGAGGTAAAGGCCGTATTCAGGGCTATGATTCCTGTTGTGCTGGCCCTGGTGGTTATGCAGATAAATGTTCTTGTGGACAGGCTTCTGGCAAAATTCATGATAGAAGGGACCGGTGCGGTATCAGCGCTTTTTTACGGGAACAGGCTGATCCAGTTCCCTCTGGCAGTTTTCGGAATTGCGGTCGGGGTCGCTGTGTTTCCCTCACTCAGGGAATATGCTGTTGACAGGCATTTCACCAGTATATGGGATACGGTCAACTTCGGCATCCGGATCCTCATACTGATAATTATCCCCAGTTCAGTCGGATTGATCGTGATAGGACAGCCGGTTATCGACCTTGTATTCAACTGGGGGACATTTTCCGAATCCCCGGAAGCGGCATGGCGTGTATACTGTGTGGTTGCTGCCTACAGTACTGGGCTTCTGTTCTTCTGTTTTAATATTCTTTTGACAAGGACATTCCATTCCCTTGACAACAGGGTTTTTCCGGCCCGGGTCGCCGCTCTGATGGTGCTATGCAATATCGGGCTCAACCTGCTGTTCTTACTATGCACCCCCCTGAGAGAGGCCGGGCTCGCGTTGTCAACCTCGATTACCGCCTGCGTGAATGTTGTGATACTGATATGCGGACTGGTGAAGCAGTATGGCTTCGGCAATGTAAATGGAGTGCTGGCTGTGAGCGTCCGGTCAGTTCTGGCCGCCGGGCTGATGGGTTCCGGAGTACTTGCCGCGGTTGGGTTCGGTGAATCCAGCCTGATCTCCTGGGGGCACAGCCTGGTCGGTAAGCTCCTGAGGACAGGCACAGGCGTGGCTGTCGGGATTCTGGTGTATGTCGGAGTACTCGCTCTTTTGAGAACGCCTGAGCTCAGGCTTTTACGAACCCGCCTGAAGCGCGGAAAGGCGCATTGATGTGGTAACAAATCTCATTTATTTTGTAGTAGCCGTGATCGGTCTTGACGTGTTTTCCCGGTCCAGGCCTCTGGGGATGTTTGAAACTCCCTGGATATCTGCAGCAGGTACAGCCTGTTTCATCCTTCTGACAGGCATTCTCGGGTATGTCAGGGTAAGGTCCCTAACAAAGAAGGTCCAGAAGGTTTTTCCCGAGAACAGCAGTAAGCGGATGGATGTTCTCAGCAGCTGGAATACCGGATTTCAATTTACGCTGATCGTTACGTATATCGGTATTCTCTATGTATGCGGATGGGGCTATTTTACATCCGAACATCTGGGATTGTCAGGATACGTGCTTCTTGATGAGATCGCGGGGCTCGTTCCGTACGGGATACTGCTTGTCATTTCCTGGAGCCTTGCCTACCTCTTCAGGAGCAGCGTCAGCAGTGAAAGATGGAGCTTCAGGGGATGGATGCTGTTCAATATGAATATCACACTGGTCCCCGCTCTCCCGCTTTTTCTGTTCATTACCGTATTCGATCTTCTATACTACCTTCCGTATCCCCTATGCCTCTGGTTCGGGAGCGGAAGCTCTCCGGGTGATTTTTTCGTGGTACTGACACTGCTTGCCGCAGCCGGGTTCGTGTTTCCGTGGTTTCTGGTCAGGCTTTGGAATTGTACGCCTCTGGAACAGGGGCCGAAGCGGTATTGTATCGAATCCGTATGCCGGGCCCACAACCTTTCCTGCAGGGATATCATGGTGTGGGATATCGGCGAGGGAAAATTCCTGAACGCTGGGATAATGGGACTGACGCACCATTTCAGGTATGTGCTTTTTTCGCGGAAGATCCTTGATGTCATGTCGGATGAGGAGCTGACAGCGGTTCTGGGGCATGAGATCGGACATTCAAAGCATCATCATATCCTTCTCAATATCTGCATATCGTTCGGCTTTCTTTCGTTTTTCATTGTGGCCACATCTATTTTTATGCAGGTGGGATCCGCTGTGCTGCCGTATCCGGGGATTTTCGGCGATATCGGGTTTTTTGCGATGACCGCCGGGATCGTTGTCCTGTACTGGCGTGTGGTATTCGGGTATATTTCACGCAGGTTCGAGCGCCAGGCTGACCTGTATGGTGTCAGGGTTGCTGGTTCGGCCGGGCCTATGATCTCAGCCCTTGAAAAACTGGCAGCAGAGGGCGGGCGTTCGCGCAACCAGCCGAACTGGACCCACTACAGTATTGGAGAACGTGTTGATTTTCTCGAGGACTTGGAGGTCCGGCCTTTCCGCGCGGATGCCTTTATAAAAAGCACACGATCGTTCGTGAAAAAACTGGTGACAGCGGCTGCCGCCATTTTCATTCTCTCCGCCTGTATCATTGTAAAGACAGCGGGGCCCAATCCCATGATAGAGCAGTGGTTCAGGGACGGCCGGTACAGCGTGCTGGAACAGTACCTGAATGATAAGCTGGAGGAAAAGGGGCTGGAGGATTTTGTCAGGGCATCCTGCTTCAACAACCTTGCCTGGATGTATGCAACGAGCAATGACATACGTTTTTATAAACCGTACAGGGCCCTTCATTACGCGCGGCAGGCTGTGGACATGATCAGGGAGCTTGCCAGGCGAAGCGGCACCCCGGCCGTATTCAGGGAGACATATGCTGCCTATATCGACACTCTGGCCGCTTCATACTTTGCTGCAGGGGATAATTATTCTGCTGTGTATTACAGTGAAATGGCTGTAGATATCTACCCCAACAAAAGATCGCCCTCCTTCAGGAAACTGGTGGAAAATCTGATAAAATTCCGAAGAGGGATGCGCACAAACGAAATGCCGATATAGTCGGGGAGGCTACAGTCTGCGTTTTCGCACTGAAATATCCTTATCGTAGCCTACGGCTTCGCCTTCTTACTATTCCTCCTATTTCGCAAATACTCGTTTTAGAAGTTTCGTTGTTCGGGCGGCAGGGTCTGTCCGTATATCCTTCTCAACGTCTTCAAGTACTTTAAACAGCCCTTTTAGCGCCTTATCTGTAATATAAACCTCAAGAGAAAAATCTATTTTTTTTGTCAAGGGAATAGAGTTGTATTTTTTAACGAGTTTATTATACCTTTTTACCACACCGACCTCATTCATTTGTTCTTTTACGATGGGCATATATAGATTTTTCAAAGGGTCTGTGGTCTTCTTTTTGAAGTAGTCTGTTGCAGCAGTATTATTCCCCTTAAGGATTTTGCGGGCATCCTTGAATGTCATTTGCTTGATAGCGTCAATAAATATAGGCACTGCCTGTGTGGCTGCATGCTCTGCAGCTTCATTCATTTTGTCTTCAAATGCATCCACCTGAGGCCCCATGCCGATTTTTTTAAGTGTATCTGCCAGATTTTCCAAGTCTTTTGGAATGGGGATCCTTAAAAGCGGATCCTTCCCATATCCTCCAGGAACTGAAAGTTTATTTACGGCTTTTTTTGACCCGATCCGCAACGCCTCTTTCAGCCCTTTAATAATCGTATCCACTGACAACTCTTCTTTTTTAATAGCCCGTTTCAGTGATTTCACTCCTGATGAATCCATCATTTTACACCCCGCAGGAAGCAGAATCAAAAAGGATACGAATATGCTTACTAAATATTTCATTTTTCAATCTCCTTAGCAACGCATGGTTTTGTTAACTATATTTATTTCATTTTTCATTTTCAGACTAACATTTTACCGAAATCCCGGTTTTTGTCAATTAAAAATCACTTAATTCCTGTCAGGGCCACTCCCTTTATAATATACTTCTGCAGGAATATGAATACGATGAGTACCGGAATCACGGTAAGGCAGCTTCCGGCCATGATCAGATGGTACTGGGCCGTATGCTGGCCTGAGAAATACTGAAGGCCTACGGGAAGCGTGAACATATCCGCCGTGTCAGTGATGATAAACGGCCAGAGAAATGCGTTCCAGTTTGCAAGAAAGGTGAATATTCCGAGGGACGCGCATGCCGGCGTGAGCTGAGGAAGCACAATCGTGAACAGGATCCTGAACTCTCCGGCGCCGTCAACGCGCGCAGCCTCGATAAGCGAATCAGGGACCTGCTCTGCCGCCTGTTTCATGAGAAATATCCCGAACGCCGATATCATGCCGGGAAGAGCTATGCCTGCATATGTGTCTATCAGCCGGTTCCCAAGCATGTACCAGGGGATCACGAGCATTTCCAAGGGGATCATCATCGTGCTGAGGATCGCGAAAAAAACGATCTTCCTTCCAGCGAACCTGTATTTGGCGATCGCATATCCGGCCATGGAGGAGAAGAATAGCACGCTGACAGTGACCGCAGACCCGATCAGGAGGCTGTTCAGGTACCACCTGAGGAACAGGCTCGAGCGGATTACGGTCTTGAAATTAGAGAGATCGAACGATGCGGGGAGAATTGAGAACGAGACCAGTTCAGCCGGGGTCTTGAACGCGGAGAGCACCATCCATGCAAAGGGAAACGCTATAACGAAGCCGCATCCGATAAGGGCTGTGTATACGCCTGCTGCAGAGATTACGCGCTTCAATATTCGACCTTTCTGGTGATGAATTTCATCTGGAGGAGGGTAAGTACAAGGATGCCGGCAAAAAGCACCACGGTCATGGAGGCAGCATACCCTTTTTTGAACGATTCGAACGCTGTCTGCTGAACAAGGAACACGATGGACTGTGTGCTTCCGAGCGGCCCCCCGTTCGGTGTCATGATATATATTTCAGTGAACATCTGAAGCGTTTTGATGGTTCCCACGACCGTGAGGAACAGGATGTACGGGTTGAGCAGGGGGACCGTGATGAACCTGAATTTCTGCCATTTTGAAGCACCCTCAACATCCGCAGCCTCGTACAGGTTTCCGGGTATTGACTGAAGGCCGGCGAGGAAGATCACAGTCTGGAATCCGAGATACATCCATATGCGTACAGCAGCAACGGACAGGAGCGCGGTATCCGGGTCCGAAAGGAAAGAAAGGGGTTCCACGCCCAGAGTCTGGATCACGTGGTTTATGATCCCTTTACGGGGATTGTACAGCCACAGCCAGATGTACCCGATCGCCGCGGTTGCGGTTACTGCCGGAGTGAAATACAGAGCCCTGAAAAACGATTTTCCTCTGATGCCCGAATTGAGCAGACATGCGAAAAATAGGGAAAGCGCAAGCCCTGCCGGTATGGTAATGACTGCGTAGAGGAGTGTGTTAAACACTGCTTTCAGGAATACCGGGTCAAAGGCAAGGGCGATGAAGTTGTCAGCGCCTGCAAAAGAGTAGGTGCCGTAATCCTCCTGAAAAAAGGAGAGCCCGAGAGCGTATACCATGGGGATGATCGACAGGCAGATAAAGAAGATAACGGCCGGGGCCAGGAAAATATATGGGGCTTTTTTGAAAAACACTGAACCTGCTCCTGATAGAATGTTTCCGTCAAAAACATTATACCACAGGATCAGCGATATGCAATTGTCAATTTAATTGTAATTTTTGGAAAAGGGGACAGGCCCGAAAAATACTTGACAAATTGGAGGAGCTGTGATATAATGATATTTTTTATTCAGACAAAAATTATGCAGAAAAACAGAAACATTTCAGATAAAAGTTAAAAAAAAGAAAAATAAAGAAAAACCAAAAAATAATTGAAAGGAGAAACAATGGCCAGAAGACCCAGGATAAAGATACAAAGCCGTGCTGCAGCTTATCATGTAGTATCAAGAGTCAATAATAAAGACTTCAGGCTTGACTCACACATGAAAAGGACCTATGTAAACATACTGAAAAAAATTTCATATCTATTTGATGCGCGGTACGCTGCATGGAGCGCAATGGACAATCATACGCACCTCATGGTGGTGCTCAGGGACAGGGAGGAAATAGACGCAGAAGAAGCCATACAACGCTGGAACAGCTATCATGACAAAGAATACCGTCTCAACCCCAATGTAGAAAAATATCGGGAATATGTAGTCAACGCACTGACCGACATATCACGGTTCATGAAAAAGCTGAACCTTCTGTTAACCAATGCATACAATCGTCATACAGGAGCAGTGGGCACACTGTGGCAGAGCAGATTCCACAGCACCATATTCGAGCGTGGCGTATCCATGCTCCGCGGGGCAGCATACATCGAGCTCAACAGCTTCAGAGCATCAATGGTAAAGCGGCCCGAAGACTACGAATACAGCAGTCTGCACCACTTGAAGCAGGGCAATCCGGGAGGTTTGGTGGACATAGGACTCTTAGAAGAAGGGCTGTGCATGGGTGGACTGCACAAAAAGCTGACAGACACAAAAGCGCTTACACACGAGCTTTACAAAACATATCTGGCCTACATATACGAAGCAGGGAGCACACCCAAAGGGGGAAAAGAGCATGGCATAGTCGTAACAGACGCAATGAAAGCGCGCTTAAAGAAATACAGGATAGAAGGGGAGGCAGGGAGTCTTCTTCAGAGGACCTGGGAATACTCAAAAAGCATATTCGTAGGCGGATCCGAGTATGCGAAGCGGTTTTATGATGACCATATAAATCCTGGGCATACGGGAAGACAGAGAGAGAAGCACATCCAGAAATGGCTTCACGCGAGCGGTGAGAAACTGTGGAGCATATTCAGCATATTCCATCCGGGTCTTCCTGTGGGCAAAACCCAGGACCTGTCATCCCGGGACGGGCCGTAACAGAAAAATAAGCCTTACAATTACACCTGAAACCTATACAGGAGAAGTGCGGCTTGAATTGAAAAGCAGCGGAAAATCCGGTAAAATACACGTGTAATGCGTGCAAAAAATCAGGAAAAAACACATGGATTTCAGTGTAAGGCAGAAGCAATTAACTTTTCTGAGAAGGCCGCCTGACCCCTATCCTAGAGAAAATTCAGGGATTCAAGGGGGAATTTTAAAATATATTGTTTTCCTGTTTATTTTGGTCAAGTTTTTTTGGGTGTTTACCCTGATCAGGTACTTTTTTCACTTTCTGTCCGGAAGGATATATTCCGATCACATGAAACGTCCTGTCTGTACCGTGGTCAAGGTCAAGCTTCACTTTTTTGTCTGGTGTAAGCTTGCTGAAATTTCCGGCCTTATCCGGTTCGAGCCGAAGCAATATTCCGGGCAGGATATGGAATCCGGGAGCTGTTCCTTTTGTCCGAAAAACCCGTGTTATTTTAAAGACAGCGTGATCCTTATGTTTTTCAGTAACCGTTCCTTCGACCATGCACCTGAATGTATGCTCTGCTTCTGTATCCTTTTCCTGAAGCTTCGGGCTGAGTATGATGGTATGCTCGGCCAGAAGCTCCACCAGGCCTATGTGGTATCTGTTCTGTTTCAGCGTCTGAATAGCCGCCTCGTCTCCGCTGTTCGCTTTTTTGACAAGGGAAAGCAGTTCCGCACGAAAATCATATATGCTGGTTTTGTCTAATGTTTCCATGCGTGCGAGCGTTTTAACCGCTTGAGGACTGTTATATGAGCTCAGTATTGTTTTTGATTTATTCATAAGACCATCCCAGTTCCTTGTCACACCTTCCGTGCTTATTTTACCTCCGAAGTGCCTTTTTATAATGCTGTAGTAGGAGAATGCTTTGCTGTATTTTTTGAGTTGAACGCAGCAGTATACTGCCCATGAATAATCATAATCTATTTTAGAAGAGTAGGGCATTTCCTCCATATTCTGTTCAAGTTTCAGCAACGCTATGCTGTACAGTTCTCTGCCTTCCTGTCCTCTAAGCTTATCCGCTCTGCTGATCAGATTATACGCCTCCCGGAACCTTTTTTGTTTAGGATCGGGCCAGTGAGGACGTACACCAAAATGAGGCCCGGGCCCTTTTGCATCGGGCCTGTACGGCTGCGGGCCTCTTATTTTTCCGGCCCGCGGTCCTCCCTTAGTATCACGTATCACTTTTTTATTATCACTGTTATCGGCAATATCGTTCCGGCCCGGCAGAATATCCGTAAAAGTGCGTGCTTCCCCCGCTGCGACACGGGTATCACCCCATGTCCCGACCACAAGTACGGCTCCCACCATAACGTTCACTATCATTTTTCCGCATTTCATTTTTTTCTCTCCTTTATGTACCTGAGTTCCTGTGGGTTCATGTGCGGTAACGTTATCTTCCTCAATAAGCTCTACTGAAAAAACCGTTCCCTGAACAGCCACTTCACCAACTGCGGTTCCAACGGTGAATGATCCCATGTCCGGCTGTATCCTGCAGACCGCCCGGCCTCTTTCCAGGAATATTTTTTCCCTGTACCTGCTGCCTTCAATCCTGACGGTGCTTGCCGGGTCAAGCGCTACGCTGCAGTAGCCTCCGAGCACCAGTTCGCCGCCGTTCCGGCCGGCTGTTAGGGTCGCTTCCCGCGCGAGTTTATGATCGTCCACGATCCTGATGCTGCCTGAAATCCTGAAATCGGGATACGATTCCCTAAACACGAGAAACATAAAAACAGACAGGCCGAGTACGGCAAGCACTGCTGCTCTACCCCATATGCGAAGGGGGGACCGCCGGCTTCGGTGTGCGCTTTCAGCGGACTCTTTGGCGGAAGCTTCAATGAAGACCTCATGCAGCAGAGAATGCTGATATATCTTTTGCCAGAATATTTCCCGGGCTTCAGAGGAAACAGTAAGCTCCTGCTGCAGCACATTCTTCTTTTTAGGGTCCAAATGAAGATCCATATACGCGTCGATTAGTGTGTGCAGTTCGCTGTGATCCATGTCAGGTTTCCCTGCGGTTCAGTCTGTGCTCTGTACAATCGTGCAGCATGCTGCGCGCACGCGACAATCCGACATGGACCGCGTTCAGGGTCCAGGAAACAGCATTCGAGATCTGGGAAGGTGTGAAGGCTTTAAAATACCTCAAATGCATCAGCTCCTTCAGTCGAGGAGGAAGTTTTTCAAGACAGTAAGCAAGGGCTTGCTTGAGCACGGCTGTTTTTATGTCGGGTTTAGATGCTGCTTCAGTGACCGTTTCCATAATGTCCGGATCGAGTCCGATATGTTCCCTATTGCTCGAACGGTAGTATTCAAGGATCTTTCGCTTCGCAATTGCGCGCACCCATGCCATGAAATCAGTTCCGTCCCTGAAACTGCCGGATTTGCTGGTAACGATAATGAAAACTTCCTGAAATATGTCGTCCGCTGCATTGAAATCGGGGAGCAGTCCTGTTATAAATCCCTTTATTAGGCTCGTATTCTTAACAAAAAGCCGCTGCACGTTCTCAGTATGCGTGTTGTGTGTATAATCGTTCATATAAATTCCTTATATGATTAATGACACAATATTGCGAAACTTAGCGAAAAAAATATTTTTTTCTTGACAGAAAGTCCAATATTGATAAAATGATTAATGGACTGATCCAATAAATAATTGGTCTTAAAGGAGAAACAGTGCTGAATATTGAAATTGACCGAAACAGCGGGATTCCCATCTACCTTCAGATCAGGGAGGCCATCAGGAATAAACTCACTGACGGCGGTCTGAATACGGACAGGCTTCCGACTGAACGGGAATTCGCTGACCGGCTCGGTGTGAGCCGGAATACGGTCAGCAATGCGTACCGGGAGCTTGAGGGGGAAGGGCTGATAGAGACGCGTATCGGCAGGGGCACCTTTGTAACGGGTTCAGGAGACCTGAGCCGGAAGAACCGGGAGATGATGCTGAAAAAAGCTGTGGAGCATTCGGTTGAAGAGGCCCTTTCCCTCGGATTCACACTCGATGAATACCATGTGTTCTCCAGAGAGTATGTCAGGGAAAAACGGGCGATGCTCAGGAAAAAAAAGGTGGTTTTTATCGAATGCAACAAAGAGCAACTTGCATATTTTACTGAGCACCTGAAGCTCGATTCGGATATTGCAGTGCTTCCCATCCTTCTGAGCGACATCAATACAAAGCCTTCCCGGCAGAAACTTGCAAAGGCAGAGCTTATCATCACATCATTCTTCCATCTTGAACAGGTGCAGAAAGCACTTTCCTCGCAGAAGGAGAGGATCATGGGCATCGGCCTTACACCTGAAATGAAGACGATCATAGAAATAGCCCGTATTCCTTCGGATGTTACCCTGGGCATAGTGACCGCTTCAGAAGAATTTCTCAAGGAGATCACGCAATCACTGAAAAGAGCCGGCCTTGGTTTCAAAAAAATTATCACAAAGGCCCGGAAAAAAGGAGCTGACCTTGTCCCGTTTATGAAAAAATGCGGAGCGGTCCTGGTCTCACCCTCACGCTACAGCGATGTGCTGAAGGTTGCTGGAGATGACAAACAGGTGATAGAATTCCTGTATACGCCTGATGAAGCATCCATTAATAATCTTAATATTACGCTTTTTGAAGGAAAGGAACCTGTACATGAGTAATGTAATGACCGAACTGAGTGTTCTTGAACAGGGCCTGCCGCAGCGTTTCGACATACCTGTCCCCGAATATATAACCGAACCTTTAAAGCGGAACGAACTCAGGGCCGCTTTGGAGACATGGGGAAAAGGTGTGGTTAAACCTGATATATTGACCGGGAAGCGGGGAAAAGCGGGTGCTGTAGTATCCGTGGCAGATCCTGAAGAGGCAATGAAGGAGATGAGGCGCATCATGGGACTTGAAATCGAGGGACGGTCACCTGCCAGAACATATATTGTCCAGTCCATTCCCGCGGATATGGAGATCTATACGGCGATCACATACAATTCACACTTTCTGGGACCTTCATTCACATGCTCCCTTGAAGGGGGTATGGCCGTGGAAAGTATCCCGCCCGAGAAAAAGACCACCATACCAGTGGATGTATACAAGGGTCTTGACGCGTATCAGGCGAGTGAGCTGCTTGAAAAGCTCGAATGCCCCCAGGAACTGATAAGCATTCTTTCCAGGGCATTCGTGAATTACTGGGACCTCTTCATATCCACGGGCATGAGGCTCTGCGAAGTAAACCCATGGCGTATCACCCCTAACGGGAAGCCGTATGCATGTGACTGGAAAGTGATATTCGACACAGAGAATTTCAAGTTCAGGAATTCGGATATTATCCTTCCTGAATATTCCTCAGATATCAGTACATTCGAGGAGGAGATGTCCGCGTGGAACGCATCATCACACCGCGGCCAGGCCCATGTATCCGACCTTGGAGGCAAGAGAATCCTGCCTATCCTTTTCGGCGGAGGGGCGTCCACTATCATTACAGAAGAACTGCTTACCGCAGGAGGGGATCCCATATTCCTGTCCGATTTCGGCGGCAACCCGCCGTATGAACGGATGTTCGGCGCAGCCAGGATCTGCTTCAAGCATTACCTTTCGAGTGCGTCCCTTCTCCTTGTACTGGGAGGAAAAGCGAATAATACCATGATCGACGTGACCTTCAAGGCTATTGCTGATGCGCTTATAGACTATTCGGAAACAGTCGGCCCTGTTACCTGTCCCGTAGTCATCGGAAGGGGAGGGCCCCATCTGGTCCAGGGTATGAATATCATGAAGGAGGCCTTAGAATCCCTGCAGCTTCCCTATATCATATTCGGCCCCGACACGCCCGTGTCCCTTGTGGCTGAATATGCTGCGCGGCTTACAGCCTCACTTGGCAAGAAGAAAAAGTAGGAATACGGAATGGCTGTTGAAAATTCCGGCTTGAAATGTAATTAAGGAAAAAAATAATGAAAGCACGATCACTCAAATCACTTCTCAGTAAAAAAGACCGTGTCGGTGTATCGAATATCACGGGACGCGAAGCAAGCAAGGTATCCGTGGCCTCCCAGAGGTTTTTTCCCAATATCGTGGCGGGGTGGGCACTGGGAAAGAGCGGGCAGAATATAGAAGGTATTCCCGTATATGGAACGTTCCTTGAAATGTCCGAATCGCTTCCGGAGGAACAGCTTCCGAACAAGATAATTGTGTATTCACCTCCTGCGGCCGTTTATGGTGAGATCAAGGAGATAGTGGACCATGGAAGCTCATTCGTGGATACCATATTCACCATTACTGAGAATGTCTCTATTGAGGTCACTGCGAAGATACACAAGCTGTGCTCTGAAGCCGGCGTTGATGTGATCGGGTGCAACACGCTCGGTATGATCAATGTGTACGATCATGTGCGGGTCGGCGCAGTGGGAGGCAATAATCCTGATGACAGTTTCAAGCCGGGGAGCACGACCATTATATCGAACAGCGGCAATATGACGAATACCATGGCGAGTTACCTTACAAGCGCAGGTATCGGCACCGCGTTCGGCATATCAACAGGCAAGGACGTACTCATACTTACGCCTCTTAAGGAGCTTCTTCCCCTTGGGGAGAAGGACAGGAAGACAAAGCTCGTGGTCCTGTACGTGGAGCCGGGAGGGGTATATGAACAGGAAGTCGTTGAGGCAATACGGGAAAAAGGATTTTCCAAACCGATCATCGTGTATATAACGGGAAAAGTTATGGAAAAGGCGGGCCCAAACCTTTCTCTGGGCCATGCCGGTGCTGTTGTGGAGAACAGCGCATCCAGTGCGTCAAGCAAGATGGGTCTATTCGATGATTACTTTGGATGCGATCCTTTTGATCCGGATAATCCTTCCCTTCCGGCCAAGGAGGATCTGTGCGGGGTCAGGATAACGTCGCTTCACCATCTTCCTCTTGCGGCAGCGGAAATATACGACACAATGGAGTGGGAAAGGGATTTTGAGCCTTCGGAAACACTCAGGCTTAATCCGTGGTTCGGAAATTTCCAATCCTTTCCGGACATGATCGCGAAGAAGTTCATTCCTAAGAAGGCTACGATACCGGAGCCGTATGCCTCGCAGTTCAAGGAGTTTGAGGAATCCCATCTCGGTGCAATCCTTACTCGGCGCAATATGCGAAACGGAAGCTACGCTTCCTCAAATGAAGGTGATATACCCAGAATATTCGGATATCCTCTCACCGAAACCATGTATCGGTACTCTTTTGCCGGCAACCTGATACTCTACTGGACAGGCAACCTTCCCGCTCACGCGTTTGAGGAGAGGCTTGTTGAGATGTGTCTTTCTGCTTCTCTGACGAACGGACCGGGCACTATTTCGGCTCAGGGATCCAAACTGTCAACATCAGCAGGGAACAGGCCTCACAACGCGATGATCGCAACCCTTGCCTGTATCGGGGATGTGCACGGCGGAAACGGGGGAAAAGCGACCCGTTTTCTGCTGAATATATTCAAGGAGCTGGATCTGGTCGATCCGTATGACGCAAAGAGCGGGATCAATCTTGATAAGCTCGCGAAAAACACGGTTAAGAAATTCCTTAAAGTCAAAAAATCCGCGAAAGAGGCAGGAACGGACTATGAACGTATTCCGTGCCTTGGCCATCCCGTTTTCAGGACAGAGGAGGTGAATTACGATCCGCGGGAACGTGTGATATACGCATATCTGGAAAAAAAGGGGATTTACAGCATATTCCTCGAATTCTATCACAAAATCGCTCGCGAGATGTACGAACAGGGAGCTACACGAAGGGTGCTGGCCGTGAATGTTGACGCTGCAGTGGCTACCATATGGCTCGGTATAACGTGGCCGCTTCTCAGGCAGAAAAAGATCACGGAACAGCGGGCTGCAGATATACCGTTTCTTGCGTTCGCTCTGGGGAGGTCGGCTGGCGGAGGAGCGGAATATCTCGACCACCAGGATCACGGGGAATCAATGGATATGCGGATACCGGTCATGGAATGCCGCTCTTTTACCCGGAACAGGGAGCTTGACCAGTAATTCCGGTAAAATAAAAAAAAAATAAAAAAATATCTTGCACTAATACGTTTAATGTATATAATAAATTAGAAGTCAGTATACCACCCAATAAGGAGCGCTGATTATGAAAAAATTGCTTTTGGGCTTTCTACTATTAATATATGCTGTTTCAGGCATATTTGCGGAAACCCAGTCCAACGGAAGCATCACAATGACCTCAAACGGTGATGATATCCTGGCTATTATGATCCACGAATCAAAAAAGATCCTTATATACCAGGTGAACCAGAGGAACTGCGCTCTTAAAGCGGTCAGGACATGGCACTATGATGCCCAGTTTGCCTACGGTATCAAGACCGACTATCACAGCGGCGTGTACCCGAGAGAGACGCTAGTGGATTCCCAGGCGAATCCTCTGCGGCTCCGGATATGGATGACTAAGCAGGGCTATGCATTCGATCCGAACTATAGTGTGAAAGGCCTCGGACGGTCCGGTGGGTCCGGATTAGGGGGCGACTTGGTAGTGAACTTCGAATTGACCAAAACAAACGGCCTTCTTGTCATTCTTGATGCGGAAAATTATGCGCTTCTCATATACCAGATAAATGCACGGGAGATAAAATTCTGTGTGTGCAGATCTATCCTTGCTGAAATACAGATACCGTTTTACTATCCAGGCAGAATTGCCGAACCTACACCTCTCAGAGTCAGGGAGATGCTGAAAGCGCTTGAAAAAGAAATCAATAAAAAAAACCCAACGATCCCGTTTGTCATGAAGGAAGTCAAGGAGCTTGGGGCGATTCCAGGAAATAATTAAAAGGGGAGATAATCCATGGCTGAAGAAAATTATATAAGTTTTGACGAAGCCCAAGATATCCTGGGTGTTTCCCAGGGTGATCTGGAAGATCTTGTCGGTGAAGGAAAACTTCGTGCTTTCAGGGTTGGAGGCGAAACAAAATTCAAGGAAGATGATGTAAGGGAGCTCGCACAGCAGTCCACGGACGCGACGTTTATTCCTGAGGGTGATATCGAGCTTGCCGAGGAGACAGCCGATGATCTGATAGATGAAGGTACTGAAGAGATCGTTTTTGAGGACGAGGAGTTTGATGAAGATACTGAGACCACTGAGCTGGATGTGGAAGTGGATGATGCCACCACCAAGGAATTGACCCTTGATGAGGGGAACGTGTTCGATACTGAAGAGGACATTGCCACTGAGGAAGTTGATCTGGAGGAAGTCGAAGCTGACAGAAGGCATCCGGTATCGTCACGCCGGCGTTCTTCAGCAGCATCCCGGAGAATCGCCGAATTTCCTCTTGAGAAGCCATCTACTCTGGTTACCGTATTCCTTATTCTTACACTGGTTACGCTTCTTCTTGCGGGAATGGTTTACTTTCAGCAGATCAAATTTCACGAAAAAGATTCGACCCTTCCCGGTCATTTGAAATTCTTTACAGAAAAACTTGATCCTACAGGGGTCCGGTAATTAATCAAGAATAGGAGTCGTATTATGACAGCATTTAAGCAGGGGGGTGTAATATTAACGATTCTGTGCCTTTTTATGATATTGACAGGATGTGAGGATATGTACAAACAGCCTGAGACCGGAAAGATGTCCGGTATATCCATAAATAAGGCGCTGCAGCAGGAAAATGAACTCCTGAAAAAAGAGCGGGATGAGATCGATAAGAAATACAAGCATCTTAAGATCAAGATGCAGGAAATGAATAAGAAAAACCAGGCCTGGATTATTTTTCAGAATGAAGTCGATGTGATTATCAGTGAGCTTGCAAAGATTGAGGGGGTCATCAGGGGACGGAGCAGGATTTCTTTAGGAGAAAAAATTCTGTTCAAAACAGGTTCGGCTGACCTTTCTGAAAGCGGCAAGTCCATATTAAGCCAGTATGCGCAGGAGCTGAGACGGCAGGATCATATTATTCATATTGAAGGTCATACCGATTCAGTGCCGGTCGGGGTCCCGCGCAACCGGAAACTTTACAAGGATAACTGGGGCCTTTCCGCTGCCAGGGCGGCTGAAGTAGTGCGGTACCTTGCCGGGCCGGGAAGGATACCTCCTAAACGGCTGGTAGGAGTTTTTTACGGGCAATTCAGGCCTCTGGCAAAGAATGATAAGAAGGGCAATCCGAAAAACCGCAGGGTGGAGATCAGACTCGTCCCTCCCTATATCGAGGCTGAAAAAACAATATCCATCTCTTCTGCGGGTGAATCGGGCGACACCTCATCAGGGCTGTTCCCCAAGTCGTATAAGGACACATACCTCGATTCTTCAGAAGCAAAGGAGGAACCGGTCACTGTAGAAAAGACCGATACGAAAGAGGACGAACCCGAGGGTATAATACCTGTCAAAGATGACAAAGAGGAGCCGATCGAAAAAATCGACGATCAGGAGGAAACCCCGGTTATCATCAGGTAACGTGATTTTTGATTTGCGATTTTCAATTGCCGCCTCCGGCCCCGCTTCCAGCCCGTAGGGTAGGGCCTACGCCCCGGCGGGATTTGCGAATAAAAAAATAATAGGGCCAATGGGGCCGATAACTAATACCACTAAATACTAATTACCCCTTTCCTCTGTTTCCTAACCTCTGTACCCCGGTTTAAAACAGCTTCCCCTCCTGGATGCGCATTCCCGCTTCGAGTTCCATTTTTGCCGAAATATCATTTAAGATGGATTTAACCACGGGAATATCCTGCTGCAGTGTGGTGTGATAAAAAACAGCGGGAACCTTACGCTTGCTTTCGATGACGCACATGAGGGCGATAAACCTTCCCCCGGCCTGTTTTATCTTCTGTTTGGCGTTCTTTGATATTTCATGGGTTTCCGGGCCTGTCATCTTTCGTATTTTGTGAGAACGGGACAGGTTTTCTTTTTCCCGGTCGTCCGGGATCTCCTCCGGGAGCTGAAGTCTGATCATGCCGTTATATTCTCTGAGAGGGTCTATGGGGTCAAATGAGCTGCCGAATTTGTGTATAACCCTTCCTCCGAGGAAATAGTGGCGGATGATATCCAGAAAAGGATCGAACCAGTGGGCAAGTTCTTCGTAGCCGAGATGTCTGTACAGAAGTGATATGTCGAACCCTTTAGTATTAAAGAGCCTGAGTAAATGGACGGCTTTCAATTCTTCCCGTTTTGAGGCCATTCTGACTATAGTGACAGGACAGGTCTTTCCTTCAAGGAATGAGTAGATATCAGGGGAACAGGCGGTCAACGAATGCTCCTTGATCTTCGATTTCATCGCATACGTTATTTTCTCCCCCTTCATCGCAAGAAGGGCATTATCAGGGGAAATAAGGGTCTTTTTGCATTTTTTGTTCCTGGAACTGGGCAGGCTCGATGTCCCGATCGAGGCAAACATCATCTTTGAAACATGCCTTTTATCGATTTTCGTATTCCTGGAAACTATTCGGTCATTATTATATCGTGATATAATAGTTTCATCGCTCTTGATCCGGGGAATAAAATCGAAAAGGTGGAATCCTGAACGTACAAGGGATTTCAGAATCCCCCGTGTGAATTTCGAGCCTTGCTCAAGAATCACTTCATAATTTTCAGGATCATTCACAGGAGCTACAACATCAAAGGGCACTCCCCTAAAGGTCCTTTTAAGGTAGTAGCTGGGACAGATCTTCAGTTTGCGGATTTCCTTGAGCAGTTCAGGGGTGATAGTCTGTCCGGGCTGGCCCGGTATAGTTTGAGGGGAGGGATAGTCAAAATCGAGAAGGAGGTCTCCCTCAAGGCGGTTGAAAAGGGCGTTTCGCGTGGTATATTTCAGGGGTTCTGTATATTCAATGTTTTCAAGGGGTATATCCCTGCTTTTTAAGAGCACGAGATCAGCTGAACTGATAAGGGTTCCCTCTTCAATAACTACCTGGTCATTTTTGTCAAAAACAGAGCAAAGCAGCTGTTTTTTAACCAGAGAATCGAGAGAAATGCTTGTTTCGGCCAAAAAAGTCCAGTATATAAGCAAAATTTAAAAAAAAACCGTAAAATAACACAATACCAGTATACATTATAGATGACCAGAGTGTATGTCAAGGGAAAAATATGGAGAAAACATAGTCCGCTTATTTTGGAGCTACAGCGCTAATTTTAGCACCAAATTTAGCAATCCTCCGGTGATCAGCGTTGCTGCAAGCATTATAAGTGCTGATTTAAACATCGCTTTAAGGCCCAGTTCCCGTATAAGGGTGGCAAATGTGGCAGCACAGGGGAAATACATGGTAAGGACTACCGAAGCGATGATAAGCTGTCTCAGGTTCATGTGAAGAGGCACAAGCATACCTACAGCTACATCTTTTCTCAAAAATCCGATCGTCAGGGCGCCGACTGCGTCTTTCGGAAGGCCAAGAACACCTGAAACCACGGGAGCGGCCAGCGTGCCCAGAAAATTAATTATTCCGAAGACGTAAAGAATATTAGCGATAAATACGCCGGCAATGACCCAGGGGATAGCATCCTTAAAGAACCATACTATCCTCATCCACAGCTTTTTAGCCAGTCCCCGAATATACGGAATGCGGTAGGGGGGGATTTCCAGGAATATCTCCATAGATTCCCCCTTTATCGTTTTGTTGAGGATCAGGCCGAGGACGATCCATACGATAAGAAGAGTCGCAAACAGAATGGTGAGACCGGTCATGCCGTGCTGTCCTGACTGCAGAAGCCCCACGATCATGCCGAGCTGTGCCATGCAGGGAACCGAGATGACCATAAGGGTGGCTGTAATGAACCGTTCACGATCTGTTTCCATGATACGCGTGGAAAGGACACCGGGCACATTACATCCGAAACCGAGCATCATGGGCAGTATGGCATTGCCGTGGATCCCCAGCCTGTGCATCAGATTATCTGCGAGCACTGCCAAGCGGGGAAGGTATCCAGAGTCCTCAAGAAAGGAAAGGACCAGGTAGAAAGCGCATACATAGGGAAATACGGCTGCGACAGGCACATACAGGCCTGTGCTCAGCAGTCCGAAAGACTGCTCAAAGTCAATTTCGCCGTTTGAAAGTCTTCCTATGAGTATATCGTGGATAATGCCCCTGCCCTGGAACCATGATGACATTTTCAGCAGCACGGGTGCCCAGAGATGTTCGAATAACGGAGAGAATACATAGGTTATCAGCGCTTCTCCCGCGGTACGGATGATTAAAAAGGAGACATACAGCACAGCTGCGGCAATGGGAAGTCCGGATACAGGGGAGATCGAGGCGTCTGCAAGTTTATCCCTGAATGTATGTTGATGGCGGATTATGCTCTCGGTCTTTTCGATTATGTTTCCTATTGCCTGCCATCTTTCATCATCATTGAAGCTGAATGTGCCTGGTTTCGCGTCTTTGATCCTGGAGACAAGTTCCTTGAACCCCTGACCGGTAACCGCTGTTGTGGGGACACATGGTACACCGAGCGTCTGTTCAAGCTTTTCAGCATCGATTGAGATGCCGGTATGACCGGCTTCGTCCCACATGTTAAGGGCGATGACAAGGGGAATATTCCGCTGCAGCAGCTGAAGCGTGAGATTAAGTCCCCGTTCCAGTGCAGTTGCGTTGACTACATTGAGGACGATATCCCCCTGTTCAAGCATTTCAAGGGCAACCTGTTCCGCTTTTGAGGACGGTTCATCAAGCGTATATATGCCGGGAATATCGATGATTTCCGCAATTTCCCCGCTGTCTGAAGGGAGATGCATGTATCCTTTTGTGAATTCAACCGTGGTACCCGGATAATTGGATGCGATAACATTGGTTCCGGTCAGACGGGAAAAAACCACGCTTTTTCCCACATTCGGATTTCCGATCAGGAGTATCTTCATTAGTCCGGATTTCCGGAGGGCTGCACCATTATGTGGGAAGCCATTCCGAAACCTACTGCGACCTGAGTCCTGTCGATTTCAACAACAACCGGCCCCCTGAGGGCCTGCTGGCTTATTTTACGTATGGATTTCCCCGGTCTGATCCCGAGACTGTCGAGCCTGAGGAGCATACGCCGCCCTCCGGCGATCTGTACAATAATACCGAATGCTCCCTTCGGCATCTGCGTAAGGGGTATCATTTCTGGTTTCTTTCATTCAGACAAGTTTTTATGCATGTAATGCACCGTTCGTCCGGTTTGTTTATTATGCAGTTCTTCATATGGTTGCGCAGCCATTCCGTTCCTATTCGCGGACAGATATCAATGAATTCTACCAAGGTTATTATTTTTTCAAGCGTCTCCCGGTCAACAGCGTGTTCAATACTGCAAGCAGTGTGTTCGGCCCTTTCCTCCGGTATACCTAGAATTTCGGTGAAAAAACGTTTAAGCACAGTATGCCTGTGAAAAATATCCCCACCGAGCTGTTCGCCTTTTGGGGTGAGTGTGATAAAGCTGTACGGGTCATGCTTGATTATGTCCATTTCTGAAAGGTTCTTCAGGGCACCGGTAACGGATGATTTACGAACGTCCAGCATGCGTGAGATATCGGTTACGCGCGCGACCTTGCTTGTGCAGCAGATCCGGTAAATCGCTTCGATGTAATCTTCAAGGCTCGCAGTAAGTCCGTTTTCAACGTTTTGTTTCATTATATAGCCTCTGTATTCAAATAAATTAGCCTTACCTTACATTGTAACCCCAGACTAAGAATAGTCAAGTTTTTTTTGGCGAAAAATGTAAACTACTAAGACACGAAGTCACAAAGTAAAAAAATATAAATTAAACTTCTCCAAGCTTTTTACTCACGACATTAATGCTTTTTGTTTGTACTTTTCTTTTTCTTGGCGGATTTCCCTGTTTTTTTTCGAGCGGGAGGTTTGTGGGGCCTTTTTACCACAGTTGTTTCCTTTTTTATGTCTGTATGGGGTTTTTTTAGGGATGCCGGGATATTTTTCATTAAGTTGATAACAAGGGTGATGGTGTTTTCAACATCTTTGCGGTTTGCTATCTCTATGGTTGAATGGACATTGCGGATCGCAATACTGATGTTGGCTGAAGGGACACCCCGCCGTACCGCTGATATATTTGATGCGTCCGTTGTCCCGAAACTCGAGACTTCATGCTGGATCTGGATATTATATTTTTCAGCCGTTTTCCTGATGGCGTTAACAAGATCGGTATTGGGAATAAAACCCTCCTCCATATGGAGAATGCAGGGACCTTTTCCAAGTGCCAGATGGGTTCCGGCAGTCTTCTCATCATCATACGACAGGTCATTGGCGACAGTTACATCTATAACGATCGCCCAACGCGGGTGTATTGCAAAAGCGCTCGTTTTCGCGCCCTGCACACCCACTTCCTCCTGTACAGTAAAAACGTAATAAACCTGCTGGTCGGTCTCTGCGAGGCGACGCGCAATTTCAATAAGACAGAAGCATCCAAGCCGGTCATCCAGGGCTTTCCCTGAGATCGTATTTCCGTATGTGAGCCAGTTCACCTCCTTGCGCGGTTCAAGAAAAGCACCGACTGTCACTCCCAATTCCCCGAGTTTTTCAGGAGTGAGCCCCGTATCAACTACGAGATCATCAATATAGGGTACGTCTTCAACATCTTCACCGCAGCTTATTTCACGTGTGGTCACGATTCCATGGATGAGCTCCTTCTCACCCTGAACACTGACCCGGGTCCCGATCATGCTTAAAGGGATCACACCCCCTACAGCAGCGCACAGAAGCAGGCCGTCTGTGGTGATCTCCCGAACCATCATTCCTATTTCATCCATGTGTGCTGCAAGCATAAAAACAGGCTTTTTCCCTTTTTTATGGGCTATCACATTGCCTGAAGAGTCTACGCTGACATCGTCAACATACGTTCTGATCGCATTAATAATGATTTCACTTACTTCCTTTTCATTTCCGCTGACGCCGTGAGCATTAATAAGGCGTTCAAGAAGGATCATGGAATCATCCTTTTTTGATTTACTCATTATTGTCCCTTATAAAAACGGAATTTTCGATAAGGTTATTATCTTTTTTTTTGTATATTTGTCAAGATTAAAATTTTACCAGTCCGAGATCAAACGAAAAGCCGCTTACGTCTCGGAAATTCTACACATTCCGGGAATGGAATGGTGAAATGATGGAATACTGGAATAATGGTCACAAACGTATAATTTCAGTATCTGGATATAGGAGTCTATCATTTGTCACTGTCTTGTCAACCTCTGTATCACATTTCTTGCCATTATTACATTATTCCAATTGTGAGCGAAGCGAACTAAGTTCAGACTATTAAAGAATGATAGGGCAAATTCCTTGACTCCGCCTTTTTTGCGGATATAATAAGGAAGCCATGATGAAGGAATATACAGTAATAGAAGGGGTTTACGTTCTCAAAGAGAAAATCGCTGAAGGCGGTATGGCAGTTGTGTTCAGGGCGGATGTCGACCTTAACAGGTTCGATTATACAAAATTATATGCCTATACTCAGGTGAAGGGGGATACGCATTCTGAACGTGTAAGAAAAGCGGATGCATTCGCTGCTGCACTTGCGGAAAAACCTCTTGATGTATCCACTGTACGGGCTCTGCTGGAAAGCCACGGTATTCCTGTTCCGGGTCCTGTTGCTGCTGTAAAGGTGTCCAAGGGAGAAATGTCCGAAAAGCGGTTTGAAGCTGAATGGCGCAATCTTATATGCCTCAACCATGATAATGTTGTCAAAGTATACGGCGGCGGCATATATATGAATCGGCTGTACTATGCTATGGAGCTGATTGAGGGCATTGTCCCGCCTGATACGATCAGAAAGGGATGTCCTTTTCGGGACAGGATCACTGCGCTTATATGCGGAGCAAATGGTCTGGCATACCTTCATGAACAGGGCATTATTCACCGTGATGTGAAGCCGGATAATCTTGTTTCTTTCAGAGATGCGGACGGGGTTCTGAATGCAAAAGTGACGGATCTTGGTCTTGCTAAAAGCGATGACAGATCAATGGACTTGACTGCAACAGGCCAGATAATGGGTACTCCTTATTATATGGCTCCGGAGCAGATCGAATCTTCCAGGGACGTAGATTACCGTGCTGATATTTATTCGCTTGGTGCAAGCCTTTACGATCTGCTGATCGGCGTTCCTCCCTTTCATGATAAAACATCAATGTATGAAATTATTGCATCGGTCTCCAGAGGCGAAACCCCTATCCCTCCCCAGGACCATCTTCCATGGCTGCCTGATGTACTTTCATCCATTATTAAATGCGCAATGGATAGAGACCCTGCCGGCCGGTATCAGGATATACGGGATATGGCTGAAGATCTTGAAACCTATCTTCGGGAGGAAAGTCCGGAGCTATTGAAAACAGTTATTGCGGAGGGGGAAATGGAGGATATCAGCCGGAAAAGTGAAGCGCTGAAAAAAACAGGAAAATATATTTTCGAACGGATTGCTTCAGGTGTTTCTCGGAACGGCAAAGCCTCAATAGTTTCTCAGGATCCGGAAAACATTCAGGAAGAGCAAAAGATTGAAAAAGAAAGCCCGGAAGAACCTGTTGACCATGTATCTCAGGCGGTTCTTCCGGGAAAAAGAACAGGCAGGAAAGCAATATGGATAATTCTGGGCATTATAGTTATTCTTGTTGCGATCAATGCTGCATATAACCTTTCTATGAAATTCATAAAAGACAGAGAACAGCAGACAGGGAATCCGGACGCATCTTCTTCGGTAGAAGAAACAGACAATTCAGCAAAAAAAGCCGGCGATTCGGTGAAAGAAGCAACAGATTCGGTGGAAGAAGACGGTGATAAAGAGATAATAAAGCAGAAGGACCATGAGGAAGCTGAATATATTACATCTGTCAAGTATATTCTTAACGGTTCTGCAAAGGCGAGGTGGATTTCTTTTAAAAAACTGTATGGCAAACAGTATATGAATTTGACATCTATTCAGAAATACAGCAGGGCTTTAAGTGAAGTGCAATACTCCTTTGACACACCTTCTTTAAGCCTTAAGTTTGAGTTGTCTCCTGAAGGGGCTGAGGATACAGGAAAGCGGGGTAATATGATACGTATGCCTGACGGAACCGAAAGAGTATATGTCCGCCTGACGTATAAGGACGGAACAAAGAGTGATGTAATGGAATTCACACCATAACAGCAGGATATGATATTCCTCATAAAATTTTACTCAGTTTTTTTCCTTTTCCTTGTGATCCGGTCTTCGAAAAGATAGTAGCCGAAACCTGCTACAAAACCGATAATGACAAAAATGGTATATCGTAATTTTAAGGCGATTATGATCAGGTCGGCGTCAAGGAATTCATGGGCTTTAAAAAGCCCGAAATTTTTGAGGCTGTTGACGAGTCCGCACAGAATTGCCTGTATCAGGAGGAATACGAGGCCACCAAAGATACTGTACAATGCAGCCCGTTTAAAACTTCGTCTTTCCATATAAACATCCTTAATAATGGCATTAATCTATACTGTAAATTTTATCATGTTTCGCAGTGAAATCAAGTTAAAACCCGAATATAAAGGCGGGATAGGGGAGAAACAGTAGGAGGCTTTGGTTTTTTTTAAAATTGACAAAAAATTATTTTTTCTTGCAATACGGAATTAACTAAGGTATAATATTATGATATGTATATTACAATCCGGTTACGCTCGGAATACGGATTCCACACAGCTTTCATATAATAAAGGTTCAGTACATGAACACCGGAAACATACGCGCACCGATCATAGTCATACATCTTATGGTTGTCCTGTTGTTTGCTGCCTGTATATATACATACGGGGGTGAATCGTGGGAATGGTCCTTCACGTCGGGTGATTTTACCGTTGAGGAAAAAGAGGGGGGCCATATTATATATATGGACGGTTTTTCTCTGTCCGGTTCACCCGGGAACCCTGCGCTTCCGCAGAAGGTATTCAATATCGCGCTCCCTCCCCTTACCGATATGTCAAGCATAAGGATGTCCGTGACAGGGACCGATACCGCCGTGCTTGAAGGCACGTACAGCATTATGCCCGCTCCTCCCTGTGCAAAAGGCGCAGGTCCCGGAAGGGAGGGGGGGCTGTACTGGGGCGAGGGCAAGGATATCCGGAACGGAAAGAACATGAACGTATACGGAAAGGACACGCCCTATCCTTCAGGCGTACTTACCCTTCTTCCCGGTTCACAGATGAGGAAATGGAAATATGCACGGATAGCATTTGTGCCCTTCCGGTATGACCCTTCTTCAGGAAAGCTCATACTGATACGATCGGTTTCCTGCACGCTTTCGTTCGAAACAGAACCTCTTCCGGGAGCTCCTGTATCAGCGGAGCGGCAGAAAGCGCTTGTTGAAAGTGTCACTCTTCTCAATGACAGTGTGCTCGACAGTGAGGCTCTTCCGCTTTTCTACAACCGGACACAGGCGCGCAGCCTGTACAGCCTTGAAAAGGAAAGGCTTGAAACAGAGGTCCGGAAGATCGGTGCGGAACTTGCTTTGCAGGGCGTTCAGGCAGTTCCCTCACCGAAACCCTCAACTGTATACGACTATGTGATCATCACGACCAATACGATACAGAGCAGTCTCACAAAACTGTCATCCTTTACAACACATCTTCAGAACATGGGGTTTTCACCCCTTGTCATTACAGAGACCCAGTACGGGAGCCTGACCGGACAGTCGCCGGACGGAACTGCGGAGAAGATCCGGCAGTGGCTCAAGAACAACTACAGCACCTACTCTGTCAAGTATGTGCTTCTGATCGGAGACCCGGATCCTGATGACCCTTCAAACGGAAGCGATACAATAGGGGATGTACCCATGAAGATGATGTGGCCCAGACGGCATGACACGATGTACACATCGGATAAGGAATCGCCTACAGATTATTTTTACGCAGACCTTACCGGAAACTGGGATATTGACGGAGACGGGTATTTCGGGGAGTGGGGAAGTAATGCAGAGGACAACCAGTCGGGCGGCGTCAATTTTGCCCAGGAGGTGTATGTGGGAAGGATCGCGTGTGTTGGTGCGAATTATACAGATGTTGACAGCATACTGCAGAAAACGATCAACTACGATACTGCATCAGGGGACCTGACATGGCGCGACAGGATACTTCTTCCCATGGCAATTTCGAGCTATGCGAATGAATATTCAAATGGCGGTCCCAGAACGGACGGGCTTAATGTGCCAGAGGATGTGGTCGACGATTATGCAAATTCCGCCGGGTTCAGCCATTATGTTTTCTATGAGCGGACAGGGGTGGCTCCAGTCCCCTCTACTGCAAAATACAATAACGGGAGCGATCTGAGTATAGATACAACAAACATTGTCAACGAGTGGCTGAATCATTACGGATGCGTGTTCTGGTGGGGCCATGGGAACCAGACAGGTGCATACAGATGGCTCTGGACAAACGATACTAACAATCCCGGTGTTCCCGACGCAGCTGAGTTGCAGTTTACACCATTTTTCACATCGACAAATTGTTCGAGCCTTAACGATTCATATCCGTCTATTGTGTACCAGTGTTCGTGTCTTAACGGTTATCCTGAAAATACAGGCAACCTGGGTTATTCGCTGCTTAAGAACGGGGCTGTGGCTACTGTGTCTGCATCGCGTGTCTCATGGTATATTCCGGGGACGTGGTCGCATTCGAATTGGCAGTACCTGCCTGATAATACGAATATCGGGTATACATTCTTCAAAAACATTATGAATGACGACGATACAACAGGAATAGCAGTGTTCCAGTCAAGGAACCTGACCCAGCTCAGTGATGATACATCGTGGGACAGTGAGGGCTGGATGAACAGAATGGACTTCAACCTGTACGGGGCCCCCCATGTTCAGGCGGGAGGCATGCCTCTCATTGTTACTGATACAACCAGTGTGTCGGTCAACGAAGGTTCCTCCAACACATTCCAGGTAAAACTGTCCAAGCAGCCCCAGGCGGGCGTGTCTGTCACGGTTGCCTGGTTATCAGGAGATACGGACATAACTGTAACAGGAGGTTCATCCCTTACGTTCACTACAGGGAACTGGAACACATACCAGACCGTTACGCTTTCAGCTGCAGAAAATGCTGTTGAGGACGCTGATACTGCTGACGGCACCGCAACGATCAGGTGCAGCAGCACGTCTGCCGTCAACAAGGATGTCACTGCGCAGGAAGCCGATGACGACTTCACACTGACAGTGACAGATGACGGGCACGGAAGCACCACACCAAGTACTCCCTTCGTAGTTGATCAGGACGATTCACCGTACAATATCAGCGCAACAGCCGATACAGGCTACAGCTTCAACAACTGGACAGTTACTGCGGGTACCGGAACATTCGGAGACGCGAACAGCGCGTCCACGACTGTGGCAGCATCCGCTGATGTGACAGTTCAGGCGAACTTTGCAGCGAATACGGTCAATATCCAGACCGATACAAACGATTTCAATGTTACTGAAGGGGGTACAGCGATCCTGCAGGTTCGCCTTTCAGCCCAGCCTGCATCGGGTGTGACTGTAAATGCGAATGTGACTTCTGGGGATTCCGATATAACCATTACCGGCGGGTCAAGCCTGGGCTTTACTACTGGAAACTGGTCAACATACCAGTCTGTCACGGTTTCCGCTGCAGAGGATGCGGACAGTGTCAGCGGTTCGGCCGCAATAACACTGACCAGCACAGGGCTGACGGATAAGGTAGTGACCGTGCATGAAACGGACAATGATGGCAAGGATACGGATGATGATGATGACGGCGGATGCGGATGCAGTCCGCATGCCCGGCCGGAAGGCAGCGCAATTCTATTCTTCATTCTATTGATCTGCATGGTCTTTTTGAGAAAGGGATGGGAAGAGCGGACATAGTCGGAGATCAGAGTCCAGAGGGGGGGGAAGACAACCGGCTGGGACCAGCAAAGCTAGAAGGGGACAGAAGTCAGAAGACAGGGAACAGAACAGAATACCAATATTTCCAACAGGATGAGGGGAAAAAACAGGAATGGCTATTCAAGCGAATTAAGTTTTTCTTTTGCTTCCTGTTCTGTTTTTACGATATTGAATGTGTCGGATATTTCCAGAAGTTTGAACACATCCCTTACAGAGTCTATCGGATTGAGGATTATTATCTCCGAGGGTTCGTCCAGAAACATATCCTTCATCTTCCCTTTGCATGATATTATAACCCCCACTCCGGCGCTTCCCAGATAGGATACCCGCATAAAGTCCAGGATGATTCTGCAGATGCCGTCATCCAGCACGTCAATAATAGCTTTTTCAAGTGTTTTTGACGTGTGGCCGTCGATCACACCGCGGAGTATAAGCTGTCTGATATCATCTTCAGCCTTTTTTACTTTGATCCTTAAACCTGTGCCGCTCATAGTATTCACCTAACAAACATCTTAATGAGTTCATGGGAATAACACATAACAATTATAGAATAAATCAGTTAAATATCAAGAATTTTATATAATTTTTTTAATATTTTCAAAAAGTAGTTGACATGCATTTATTTGCTGTTATGATATTCATCGTTTGCCTTAAATAGGGATTTTATCAATGAATAAACCGGAATACACATGTGTAAAGTGCGGGATCCCGATATCCCTGAAAGATATAGATTCTGAGAAAGCCGCAATCGTCAATGACAATGCCTACTGTCCGGAGCATTACAGGGAACTGGTGAAAAAGGCGGCTCTGGACACCCAGATCATTGAAGACGAAGAAGAAACGGGGAAAGAATCAGAGGCAGAGGAGTAGCGCTCATGGCTTCTCCCCGGAAATGGAAATGCTCTCAGTGCGACACCATCGTTACTTTTGACGACCTTCAAAACAAAAAGGGGGGGGTCGTCAATAAAAAGGTCTACTGCGATACCCATTTCAGGGGACTGGTCCGGGCCGCAATGGAAAAGACACAATCAGAGCACGGCACGGCAAATGGGAAAGCGAAGAGCCTTCAATTCCCTCCTCCGGAAGAAGTACAAGCACCGGTGGTTTCACCCCCCTCTGAGCCAACAGCACCTGAGCCTGCACAGCCTCCTGCTGTGGAAAAAGGACCTCATAAGCTTGAACTTGTTGATGATGAACCGAAGTCACCTCTATCTTTTGAGAGGCCGGAATCCGTTCCAGAAGGAGAGGAAGCAACTAAGGAGCCGAAAGATACCGCACTATTCAGGAAGCAGGTCGTTGTCATCATGCTCTGTGCAGTGATAGTCTGTCTTCTAACTATCATTGCGCTGCTTTTCATGGAACAGAAGGGGATTCTCCTGTTTAAGGACGATGATGAACTCGCTCGGAGGAAACCGTCCAGGACGCACATTCCTGAAAATGAAGATACGGATTCTTCTGAAAGCGGAGATGAGAAGGATGCCAACCATGATACCGAACAGGACACGGAATCTTCAACCGATCAGACGGAACATGAGGACGAGAAGGATGACCAGCCGGAAAAAGAACCTGTTGATGATACAACAGACCAGCCGGAAAAAGAGCCGAATGAAAAGAAGGGACTGGCTGATGCGTATTCTGCCGCTCTTGCCGAAGCCGGCCCCATGTTTGACAATACTGTTGAAGGGTTCAAAAAAGGAAATGACTTTATTGACCGTACAGTTATCAGCAGTGACCGGTTCAAGGATTCGGAATATATCCGCAAAGCACGGGAATATTTACAGGAGAAGGAAAAAATACTGGATGGCAGAATTGAGAAGGAATTTTCAGCTATCGCACATGAGGTCACAGCTTTGTTGGAGAAGATTGAGCAGAAAAATGCACTTGCCAAAGCTGGAACATTTCCCCGGAAGTATCGCACCCTTGAAAAATGGGACAAGCAGTATAAAGGATTGGTCGAACAGATCCAGAACGGTGCGGACAGCAAACTGAAGACGTGGATCGATTATGCCCAGGGTGAAGCTGACAAAGGAAATCTGGATGGAGCTGTTTCTGTTCTTGAAGAAATCAGGGAAACGGCACAGGGAAAGGTGTTCAGAAGGATTATGCAGAAACTGGAACAGAAGATCGCGGAATTGAAAAAGAAACAGAAATAAGTTTTTTGTTGAAGGAGATGAATCAATGGGAGCCGGAAAGCAATTCTCACGTGAACCTGTAGATGTACCGCAGATCATGACCGACAACCGCGAGATCAAGACAAAACTTCCTGTACCGGAAAGTCTGGAGGTACTTGCAGACCTTGAAAAGCATGAACCTGTTTCAATGCAAGGCCAGCCTCCAATAGTATGGAGCAAAGCGGAAGGATTCAACGTATACGATCCGTGGGGCAATAAATGGATCGACTGGAGCTGCGGCGTGCTCATCACCAGTGCCGGACACGGACGGTCTGAGATAAGGGACGCGGTAAAGGCTGTTATAGACAAACCTCTTCTTGCGACATATTGTTTTCCGAATCCGGAACGCAGTCGGCTTGTAGCAAAGCTCACTGAGGTAGCCCCGGATAATATTGACAGAGCATTCATCCTGACTACAGGGTCTGAGGGCTGTGAATGCGCGATAAAGCTCGCGCGGACGCGCGGACTGAATATTTCACCGGATAAAAAAGTATTTATTACATTTGAAGGTGATTTTCACGGGAGGACGCTTGCTTCGCAGCTTGCAGGCGGACTGCCGGGTCTTAAAAATTGGTGCAGCGATATGGGAGAGACTTTTGTGCAGGTTCCTTGGCCCGGGAGTTTCAGGCTGAAGGATAAGTCGTTCAGCATGTTCGAAAAAACCCTTGAGGAGAAGGGCATCAAAGCGGAAGACGTATGCGGGGTCATGTGCGAGACCTATCAGGGAGGCGAAGCTTCCTTCGCTCCTGTTGAATACATGCAGGACCTTGCCGCATGGTGCAAAAAAAATAATGCACTGCTTATTTACGATGAAGTGCAGGCCGGATTCGGCCGCACGGGGAAATTCTGGGGCTTTGAGCACTACGGAACACATGTGGACCTTATATGCTGCGGCAAGGGGATAAGTTCCTCCCTGCCGATCGCGGCCGTTCTCGGGAGTACCGAGGTGATGAACCAGTATGCTCCGGGATCGATGACATCAACACATGCTGCAGCTCCGCTCGGATGCGCTGCCGCTTTTGCAAATATCGAGGTTATTCTCAATGAACAGCTGGCGGATAAGGCTGCAGCCCGAGGCGAAATCCTTATTAACGGGCTGAACAGGCTCAAGGATAAATACCCTGACAACATAGGAGCCGTTAACGGCAAAGGGATGGTGGCTGCTATATGCATGGTCAAACCGGGAACTGAGGAATCCGATGCGGACAGTGCCCACTCGATCGTGGAAAAATGCTTTCAGAAAGGGCTTCTCATGTTCGCGCCCGTGGGTCCCGGTGGAGGTTCGGTAAAAATATCACCTCCCCTTATCATGCCCGAGGATGTCATAAGCGAATCGCTCGGTATCCTTGAGGAGGCAATGGCGGAAACACTGGACGCTTAACGCCTTCTGGTCTTTTATTTTATCTGGAGTTGTCTGTTTCAGCAAAGGTCAGAAGGCAAGTGTCAAATGAAATCCTAAGCACTAAATTCTAAGCTCTAAACAAATTCAAATGACAAAAAAATAAAATTCAAAAAAAAGAAAAAGACAAGATAAAAAATATCGGACAGGATCACAGGATTGTCAGGATTTTATGAAGAAAAATAGAAAGTATAAAAAAACATAAGAATCTGAAAATGTATGCGGGCATACTGATTCTCTCATTTCTTCGTCTTTTTTGTTTTATATCCCGTATATCCTGTGATCCTGTCTAAAAATATTTGTTTTGAATTTCTGTCATTAGGATTTAGAATTTTTATAATTCTGACCCTGACCCTATGGCCTTTTTCCAAGCAGATTTTGGTATTGTATAACGTGTGAAAGCCGCGCTATGGTGCTTCCATGAAGATAATCATTGCCTGTGATTCGTTTAAGGGTTCCCTGTCCGCGGTACAGGTGTGCGAAAGCATTGAACGGGGGGTGAAAAAAGCCGATCCCGGTATCCATACGGTGAATATACCTGTTTCGGACGGGGGGGAGGGTTTGGTGGAGGTCATGGCAGCAGCGGCGGACGGATCCCTTGTAAAAGAGCGGGTGAAGGATCCGCTCGGAAGGGAGATCGAAGCTGAATATGCCCTTATAAAAAACGGAACCGCTGCAGTGATCGAAATGGCTGCAGCTTCCGGCCTTCCTTTGCTAACTGCTGATGAGCGCGATCCTCTCGCAGTTTCCACATTCGGCACTGGTCAGCTTATACGGTCCGCTCTTGACAGGGATGTCGGATCGATTATAGTGGGCATAGGCGGAAGCGCGACCGTGGACGGCGGCACAGGAATGGCTGCAGCACTGGGAGCACTATTCCTTACAGAAAGCGGCGAATCTATTGAACCCCGGGGAGAGACACTCGAACATATTTCCCGTATCAGTATGGAGAACATCGATCCCAGGCTTGAGCATGTGGAAGTAAAAGTGGCGTGTGATGTGGACAACCCTCTGACCGGAGAACAGGGTGCAGCACGCGTGTTCGGGCCGCAGAAGGGGGCTTCGCCCGATATGGTCGGACAGCTTGAAAAGGGTTTGCAGAACCTTGCTGAACGCATACGGCAGGATCTGGGTATAGATATAGAACATGAGCCGGGAAGCGGTGCTGCCGGCGGCCTCGGCGGAGGGCTCATGGCGTTTGCCGGCGGTACGCTCGGATCCGGCATAGATCTGGTCCTGGATGCCATAGGGTTCGACTGTGAAGCAGAGGATGCGGACCTGGTTATAACGGGAGAGGGAAAAATAGATACACAGACCCTGTTCGGCAAAGGGCCTGCAGGGGTTTCCCTCAGGGCACGGAGATCGGGATGTCCATCGATCGCTATTGGCGGTTCTCTTGAGGGTGACCTGTCGGGGCTCCGGGACAGGAACATACAGGCGTATTTCAGCATGATAAACGGAATAATGCCTGAAGAGGAGGTTTTTAAATCCACAGCGTCAATGCTGGAGACAACTGCGGAACAGGTGATACGGACGCTGATCCTGGGAAAAGAAATGTGCTAACCGGATTTGCAATTTGCGATTGGTGATTTGCGAAAAAAAATAGGACCAATAAGACCTATATGACCTATAACTAATTACTTCTTCCCTCTGTTTCCTGTTCCCTGATTACTGTCCAGTGACCAATGACCAGTGACTAATCCCCCCCCTGGGCTACACCTCTTCTGTATCCTCGCACAGGGCGAGATAAGCTACCGTATTCAGGGATGAATAGAGCGACAGGGCATACGAGAAAAAGACGGATACGGTGATATACATTGATAACAGGAACAGAGCTCCTTTCAGCTTGTTAGTTTCAATGCCTGTGGATTTAAGGGCATCCTTCGGGGCCGTATCCGGGGAAGGTGCATACCTGCTGTAGTCTTTGAGAAATCCGAACGCAGCATTGTAATAGTCGTATCCTCTTGCCTGACAGGTGCCGTCCCCGTTTTCATCAGACGATACCACGAATATATTGCCGGCAAAGTATGTCTGCTGGAAATTGAAAACTTTTTTTCCCGCAAAAAAAATCACGTAAGAAATTACCCCGGTGATAACGAACACGATCACGGCATACGCGATCACGCGCCCTGTCTTTTTTCGGAAGAGGTCGTGCACTTTTTCAAATGCCCCGGTCCCCCTGAACCCTCCGACAGCAACAGCGGGAGGCGACAGGTTCATGAAGATCGCGAGTACAGCAATCATACAGAGGAGTATCAGCGTCAGAACGATCAGCGGAAAAAATAGGACACCGTATAGATAGGGAATGAAACTACACAGGTAGAAAAGCACTATTTCAATGCCGGCGACCACGCCGGTGAATATGATGATCTTAAGGGGTGAGAGAAGAAGGCTGTGCGCGTGTCCGAACATATATCCTATGGCATCCGCGATGGACATGCGGTTCCCGTTTTTAAGGATGCCCGTGTGTATTTTCGAGAGTGTTCCTGATCCAATGCTCAACCCGAACAGTGCGACCAGAATGGCAAGTCCGTTGAATATGTAATCGGTCAGGGAACGGTCTATGACCACAGCTATATACCTGAAAATTGTGGCCAGTATGAGGATAATGAATATAATAAGTGCTGAAACAGCAATAGCGGAGCCGTTGGCAGCCCCTGCAAAGGAACGGGCCATATCCATCACTGACCACGGTTCCTGCTCCGCTCCGTCAATAGGTTCATTCAGCCGTGTTTCCTGCGAATCGCTTTTAACGGTATCATCATCGTCATCTACTGCGTCCATCTGAGTTGTTTCGCTATCCTCATCTGAAAAATCACCCTCTTCTTCAGGCGGCACAGGATTTTTACTTTTTTTTGCCATAGCTATATTCCTTCCCTTTTTTTATAGTCGGGACATTCGGTAGCGTTGGGGCGTTCAGGCCGTGAGCAGGCATCAGCGTAATCGTATTCACAGGTATCGCAGAGGAACTGTTTGCGCCTGAATGTGAAAAGACCTATGAAATCCTGTATGAACTCACGGAAAATATTCACCTGGTCCCTGTACCCGGCCCTTGTATCAGTCCGCGGGTTTCCACGGGTGACGTCCCTTCACCTCCATGTCCGTTACCAGCAGTACGGGTTTGTCGGTGTGTTTCGAACGTCCCCGCTTATATCCTGTGATCGCCACCTCTGTGTAATAATAGTCTTTCAGATCGTATTTTTTTGACACAAGAAAGCAGATGATCCTGTCGCCCTTTTTAAGGACATACCTGCTGGGCCGGCCTATGAATCTCCCCACGTCATCTATATGCCCGCCCACAGCAGTGCCGGGGCCCTCGGACTCAAGATCCTTCAGTTTGTCCTCTGTGTCCTTATCGATTCTTTCGAGAAGCATACGCAGCCTGAGGATCGCCTCGATATATTCAATGATCTTATCGGCTTTCTGGAAAACAATCTTAGCGCCTTCCCTGACATTCTCCTCCTTTGTTTTCTGGATGATGTTTTTGCATTTTTTCTGTATATCTTTTATATTGTTTTTTGTCTTCTCCAGTTCACTGTTCTTTGATTTTCTGAAGCTGATATTCTGTTTGTAAACATAGAGCTGTTCTTCCAGGTCCCTCAGGTGTTTACCTGCAGGAGAAGATCCCCAGTCCGGGATGAGCCGGGTTAGCTCTCCGTGTTTAAATACCCTGAGCTCGTGCTGTTCCTGGCTTGCAAGCTGTATAAGGTTTGAGTGGATATACGCCCGTAACGAGGACGGCGGGGATATGCGGAGCCATTTTCCCTGTTTGGACAGGATCTTTATCCGGTCGCCCCTGTTCGCTTCTCCGATCGGTAGGCCGGTGAACCTGGAATCGGCTCTCAGGGTAACGTTATCAGCGTTCACTGTTCCGTCATTGCCGAGTACGTCAACATAATTCTTAAAGATCCATACTTTTCCGGTGTCGGGGAAATCTATGGCATACCATTCCCCCTTTTTGCTGTAGACAGTGACAGTGGTCCCTTTGCTCAATGTGACGACTATCCTGTAGTTGTCCGAATCCGGGCCGTATCTTACATTGGCACGCGGTTTGCTTACCGTTGCCTGTCTGCCCTGCTGTCCGCTCCCTGTAGCCGCACCGGTCAGATAGTCTCCCTGTGCCGAAACCATGGCCGAACACGTACAATACGCCAAGATCAGCAGCAGGATGATATTCCTTGCCTTTGTTTCCATAAACAGTCTCCTGATTAATGTTTATGTTTTCTATACTACAGGAAAATATACGAATGTCAAGCAAATATTTTTAAAATATTAACTTGATATTTCAGGTTTTTTTTGTAGAATGTGAACTACTCCTGCCTGGTAAGGAATGTGTTCTTTTGTAATAGCAGAGCCGTACTAGACGGGGCGTTAGCGGTGCCCTGTAACCTGAAAACCGCTTATGCAGGGTTGAAAATTTATCTGAGGAATTTTCGGTTTCATTTCCGGGCCGGCACTGAAAGCGTTGAAGGTTGGACCCCGTGTACTAAGCGGGATATGAACCTGGTCAGGTCCTGACGGAAGCAGCCATAATTATCTCCGCTTTAGGGATATGGGTGTTCTGACCGGAGCCGGATGGCCGGTCACGTGTGGAATTGATGTTCCGAGGGTAAATGTACGGCTCAATATTTGTGTTTTCCGAGAAAAAGAAAAAATCCATGTCCTATCTTGTTTTCGCCCGCAAATACCGGCCCCAGACCTTTGATGAAGTGGTGGGTCAGGATCATGTGTGCCATACCCTGAAGAACGCTATACGTGAGGAAAGGGTTGCCCACGCATATATTTTTATCGGACCGAAAGGCACAGGCAAAACATCCGTGGCGCGTATTCTCGCAAAGGCACTGAACTGTGAGAAAGGCCCCACGCCGGAACCGTGCTGCACGTGCGATATCTGCAGGGATATTGCTGCCGGTTCTGATATGGATGTGGCTGAAATTGACGGAGCCTCAAACAGGGGTATTGAGAATATAAAGGAACTGCGTGAGAACGCTAAATTCGCTCCGGGAAGGAGCAGGTATAAAATCTATATAATCGATGAAGTGCATATGCTCTCCCCTGACGCGAACAATGCTCTTCTGAAAACCCTTGAGGAGCCTCCAGCGCATATCAAGTTCGTTTTTGCCACAACGGAGCCTCACAAAGTGATTTCGACCGTGTTCTCCAGATGCCAGCGGTTTGATTTCAGGCTTATTCCGCTTGAAAAAATCGTAGAGCGGCTCGAGCAGATAACTGCCGCTGAAAACATAACCTGTGAACGAAAGGTGCTGACTGAGATCGCCCGGGCTGCAGGGGGAGGCATGCGCGATGCCCAGTCCATACTTGACCAGGTCGTTTCCTATGGCATTGAAGGAATAGAGCCGGAGGATATCAGGAGGATCATAGGAAGTCTTGATCCGGATGTAATCCGGGAGCTTGCGGAATCCGTGCTGACCGGGGATACATCCGCTGCCCTCGGAAGGATGAACGATATCATTGACTCGGGAACTAATATCAGGGAACTGGTCAGCGAAATGATAACATTTATCCGCAATACTATCGTACTGGACGAATGCGGTGAGGATACCGATCTGATGCCTGTGCCTGACAGGGAGCATATTGCATCAATGGAGCGTATCCTCGAGTCGAATTCGGTTGAAAAACTACTCCTCGCGTCCAAGATGCTTGAGGATTTTCTTGTCAAGAGCAGATATATGACATGCAGGAAGGTCCTTCTGGAAATCACGGTAATTAATATCATGAAATCGGGCAATTTCATGTCCATTGAGGAACTGCTTGCCAGGGCGGGATCCCTATCCGGTGATTCCGGTTCCTCCATAGCAACCCCTGAGCAGAGCGTGTCTGAGGAAAAGGTAAAACGTGTCGGGGAAAAGAGCAGGGCCGCTCCTCCGGACCGTGCAACGGTAAAGGAGGAGTCTTCAGAGATTACCGGCGAATTTTTATCCGACCTTGCAAAAGAGGACCGTGTTCTCGGCGCGTTTTTAAGCGCGGAAAGGATCAGTGGTGCATATTCGGACGATATACTGACCCTGGATGTGGAGGAGGGGAGGCATCTGGACGAGAACGAAAAGGAAATGTTTGAGATGCATGAGGAATGGGATACTCTGATCAGAGACAAAGCGGCCGCAGTTTTCGGAAATGACGTTACCGTTGCGTACAGATTCCTTCAGCCTTCCCCCGATTCGGGAGAGGAGCTTGCGGAGGAGGCCCTTCATTCCTATGATGAAGAATCAGATGAAGGCCAGGAAAAGGAGGATTCCCCCTTTGAAAAATCAGAGCATATCAGAAGATATGAGCCGATCGTAGACAAGATAATAGACATGTTCAAAGGAAAAGTACTGAATGTTCAGGAGAAATAGGTATGGTGCGTAATATCGGCGGCAATATGGGCCAGATGATGAAAGCAGCCCAGAAAATGCAGAAACAGATGATGGAGGCCCAGGAAAAGCTGAAAGAGAAATATGTTGAGGGGGATGCAGGGGGCGGTATGGTCAAAGCGCTCGTAAACGGTCAGAAAGAGCTTATAAAAATCACCATTGACAGGGCTTTTATTCTTCAGGAGATCAGTGACGAGGAGGATGTGGAGACACTCGAGGACCTAGTGACCGCTGCCGTGAAGAACGGTATGGATAAGGCCCAGAAGCTGATCGAGGAATCAATGGGGGATGTGACCGGGGGAATGAACCTTCCGGGAATGTTTTGAGCAGACGGAAGTATGGCCGCGCATACAGAATCGGTCGAACGGCTAATCAGTCAGTTAAAAAAACTGCCCGGAATCGGACAGAAGACAGCTGAGCGGCTGGCGTTCCATCTTATGAAGGCCTCAAAGGAAGAAGCGATGGAACTTGCGTTTTCCATCCGTGATGTCAAGAAGAACATCCGTCACTGCAGTGTATGCTTTAATCTTGCAGAAGAGGACCTCTGCCCTGTATGCAGGGACAAACGCCGTGATACCAGTGTGATCTGCGTTGTCGAATATCCCCGGGACCTGACGGCAATAGAGGAAACAGGAGAGTACCGGGGAGTGTATCATATTCTTCTGGGTACTCTCTCCCCCGTGGATGAGGTTCATCCGGAGGATATAAGAATAAAGGAGCTGATAGAGCGGGCCGAAAAAAAGGATGTACAGGAAGTGATCATTTTTACCAACGCAACTGCTGAAGGTGATTTTACTGCTCATTATATAGCCCGGGAACTTGAGCGGTGCAATGTGAAGGTAACCCGGATGGCACGCGGTATTCCTGCGGGAAGCGAAATAGAATTCGTAAGCAAGGGAGTTATCGCGGACGCTCTTTCGGGACGCACCCTCTTTGCTATGGAGGATTAAAATGGGTAAAATGGAACTGGGTCATATTCTGCGCACCTCCCAGGAGATGCAGATGCAGATAACACCCCAGCAGATTATGGCTGCTAATCTGCTTCAGCTCCAGCAGGCTTCTCTTGAGTCGAGGCTGAAACAGGAAATAGAGGACAATCCGGCTCTTGAGATGAAGCAAAAAAAAGATGACGAGATCGATCTGGAAGTCCAGGAGGAGGAGGACACAAGGATCACGGAGGAGACTGAAGAGGATTACTACAGGGATTATGCCAGTGATTACGGTCCCGCGTATCCTTCTGATGATGACCGACATGACAAGCAGCATATTATCGAGTCGGTCCAGGAACCCAGACAGAGTCTTCATGAATATCTTACTGAACAGTTGTGGGAGCTGGAACTCGACAGCGAAGAGCACACGATCGCGGAGCTCATACTTATAAACCTAACTCCCCAGGGTTTTCTCAAGCTTGACACTGAAGGGCAACCCCTTATTTACAGGGAGGTCCGGTATACCAGGGAGCAGATCGACCGTATACTGAGGAAGATACAGGACTTGGACCCTCCAGGCATCGCTGCAGCGAGCCACCGGGAATCGCTTCTTTTACAGCTCAGACGGATGGACGGGGATTTTCCGGTCGTTGAGAAGATACTGAAAAACCATTATAAAGACCTTCTCAGGAACAGAATCCCAAAAATAGCACGTGAACTGGGGATAGATGTTGAGGGAGTTAAACAGGCGATCGAGATCATCCGCACAAACCTCACTCCCCATCCTGCGAGCGATTTCACGGATGAAGAGCCTCAGTATATTTCGCCGGATGTTGTGGTGCGCAATATAGACGGTGTTTTTCAAATCGAGCTGACAAACGATTTTACCGAAGGTGTGCAGATATCACCAGGATTCAAACGCAGGCTTAGGGAGAGCATCGGCATGGCGAAGGAGTTTTACCAGAAGAAGATAACAGGAGCCAACATGATCATCCACGCTATTGAGCAGAGAAGGGAGACTCTGCTTAAAATAACAGAAGCCGTTCTCGCGAGACAGATAGACTGGTTTGAAGGGCTGCGGGAAGTGCCAAAAGGCATTACAAGGTTCGATATAGCGGAAGATATACATATGCATCATTCAACCGTTTCACGCGGAGTTATGAACAAGTATATCGATACGCCGCACGGAATATTTCCATTCAGCTATTTTTTCGGCGGTAGTCTGCAGATCGAAAACGGTTCCGATACAGCAGAGGGAGAAGAGGAAAAATCGGTAAAAGAAGTAAAAAGAATCATACACGAGATCGTTGATAGTGAAAACAGGAAGAAACCTCTGAGCGATAAAAAAATACGCGATATAGTTGAAGAGCGCACTGGGGTTTCGATTGCCAGAAGAACAGTGGCTAAATACCGGGAGAGTATGAGGATACTGGCGAGCAGCAAAAGGAAAGAGTACTGATGGACATCTATCCGCTGAAGTTCGAACCGGTCATTCTGGAAAAAATCTGGGGTGGCACCGATTTCTGCCGTATGTTTCCCGGCAAAGGAGTGTCTTCGGATATCAGAGCGGGGGAAATATGGGAGATCGCTGCACGGAAGGACTGCAGTTCGGTCGTCGCGAACGGCCCCCTTGCAGGAAAGACACTAAGCGGACTCGTGGCTGAACATGGCAATGCCATTGCCGGAGAACGCGCACTCGACTCAGGTAAAGGGCGTTTCCCTCTGCTGTATAAGTTTCTGGACGCGGCGGATCAGCTTTCGGTCCAGGTGCATCCTGATGACGGGTATGCTGAAGAGCACGAGAATGATCTGGGTAAAATGGAGGCATGGTATATCCTCGATGCTGATAAAGACGCGCGGATCGTGAAGGGCCTTAAACCGGGTTTCGACAGGGAGGATTTCAAAAAACTGCTAGAGGAAGGGAAGCTGGATGAGTGTCTGAATATGTTCGGTGTCGCGTCCGGTGATGTGGTCTTTATTCCTCCCCGGACGCTTCACACCATCGGCGGCAGGATCGTGCTTTTTGAGATCCAGCAGAATTCGGATGTGACCTTCCGTGCGTATGACTGGGGACGCACCGGGACAGACGGGAAACCGAGGCAGCTTCATATCGACCAGGTATTCGATGTTGCGGATTTCAATCCTCCTCTCCGCACGGTGGAGCCGGTCGAACGGCCCGACACAGAGGAGTATACGGCGGTTCTTGTTGATTGTCCATATTTCATCCTTGAAGAGGCCAAGATTGTTTCGGGTTTTGAAATGTGTGCGCCCGCGGACCGGTTCCTTGCTCTAACTGTAGTGAAGGGGGAAGGCACGTTTGTGCACGTTCCCGAAGTTGTGTACAGAACGGGTGATACCGTCCTTATACCGCCTGGACTGGAATGCACGGTACAGCCTGATGCCAAGACCGTTATGCTCGTTTCATACGTTCCTCCGGCAGCAGACTGGTACAGAAGGAGCGGTTAGCATGGCAGCTCAGGTGAGGCTGCATGCATTCATGGCTGCATGCGGTGTGGCCTCCCGCAGAAAATGCGAGGAAATAATTCGCGGAGGAAACGTGACCGTGAACGGAAATACTGTTTCTGAAATCGGGACAAAGATCGATGACGCTTCCGATACTGTGTGTCTTGACGGAAAACGGCTTACCCGTTCTCCTGAAATATACTATGTTTTGAACAAACCTGCGGGGTATATTACGACAAATTCAGATGAACGTGACCGTAAAACCGTATTTGATCTTGTGCGTGATGAAACGCGCCTTTTTGCTGTGGGCAGGCTTGACCGGGATTCCGAAGGGCTTCTGATCCTGACGAATGACGGATCGTTCGCTCAGAAAGTATCTCATCCGCGGAACAGAATCCCGAAAACCTACGAAGTCGTTACCGGGGAACCGCTGGACAGACGTCGGACCGGTATGCTTGAGAAGGGCATGTATATTGACGGATACCGCACATCACCGGCTAAGGTCCGCGTGTGCGGAACACGGGGTAGGGACACGGTAAGCCGGATCACACTGTGCGAGGGAAGGAAACGGCAGGTGAGAAAAATGTACGCGAGCATGGGACTTACGGTAAAAAAGCTCACAAGGATCAGGATAGGGGGTTTCAGCGATCAGACACTGAAGCAGGGGTCCTACAGGAAGCTGACCCAAGAAGAGATAGATTATATTCTGCAGGGAGGGGATATATGAAACGAACATACTCTATTGCTATGCTGTTACTGCTGTCTGCCGCGCCGTTGGTGCTGCAGGAGTCCCTCCAGGTGCCGGATATGGAAGATGTGGTGACATGTACGGACGGGACAGAGATCAGAGGAACCGTTCTCTGCGTGGGTCCCCGGAGGGTGATCGTGCTCGTTGATGAGCAGGAGATTGAGCTTCTCCCTTCAAAGATTGCCTCTATCTGTAAGGTCAAGGTTCCGGGCGGACTCACTTCATACACGGCTGAGAACGTGGACGGCACACTGAAGATAGTGGGCCGGGCCACTGGCGTTTCCGAGGAATCCGCACCGCCACCCCCCCGGTCGGCTGAAAAAAAGGAACCTTCTGAAAAAAAAAGAGGAAAGGACGCTCCTGCGGCAAAGAAGGAAGATCGGGTGCGGCGAAAGATTACGGAGCTTCTGAAGAAGTATGGAGAAATAAAGAAACTCGAGAAAGTGCGGAAGAACGCAAAACTGAAGAAAATGATCGAACGCAATACTGATCTGCTCAAGAGCAGGGAAGTTAAAAAACTACTTGAAAGTCTTTCAGAATAGTCTTTATAATATCAGGGGAAAAACCATGGAAAAGAAAAAACTGGTACTGACAGGGACCGCCGGGTATAGCGAAGGTGAAACATTCTCAATTCCTGTAGGTGAAAGTGCAGTTATCGGAAGAAGCAGAAGCTGTGATTTCTCCCTGCGCAAACTGAAATCGTGGCTGGAAGCTGAGAATGAAGAGCGGGATGAAGCGGAGGAGTTCAAGACCGTCTCCCGAAGGCATGTTAAGATTGAGGTCAGGAAGGAAGGGGAGAATGTCATTGTGGGGATCACCGACCTGAGCCGCAACGGGACATTTATTGATGAGGAAAAGATAAGCACACGTTTTGAAATAGAAGACTGGGAGGAACCGCACTATGTCCGGCTGGGAGAACATGAGCAGTACAGGATGGAGATTGGGGACGCTGACGGGGAAGATGAAGCTGACGAGGAAAAACAGATCAGGGACGCTGATGAGGATGGGGAGGCTCCTGAGGAGGAGACCGGTAGAAAGGAAAAAGAACCCGAAGCCGGTGAAGATGAAGATGAAGAGGAAAAGGAAGAGGAGCATGGTGAAGACGAAGATGAAGATGAAGAGGATGAGGACGAGGGCGAATACGATGATGATGAGGATGATGAGGATGACGAGGATGAGGACGAGGATGAAGAATGAGTGAACTTAAAGAAACGCGAAAACAAAAACTCGAACAGCTTGCTGATAAAGGGATCGATCCTTTCGGTTTCGTTCCCGGCGGGATAAAGGGCCTTGTGCCGATTGAAACAATCAGGTCCCTGTTTGACGGCCAGGATACGGAACCTGAGGAGACTGAAGTGCGGGTTGCCGGAAGGATAATGGGCATGCGCGGACACGGGAAAACCGTGTTCTTTGACTTGCAGGACGACTCAGGTTCAATCCAGGGGTATATCCGGAAGGACAATGTGGGTGATGAAAAGATGGAGATATTCGGCCTGTTGGATATCGGGGACCTGATCTCCGTGACAGGATCGCCTTTTGTTACACGGACAGGGGAACCTACTGTGCTTGTAAAGGATTTTGCCCTGATGGCAAAATCCCTCCTTCCCCTTCCGGAGAAATGGCACGGGCTCAGGGATGTTGAGATACGGTTCAGAAAGCGGTACCTGGATCTTATTGCCAACCGTGAATCGAAAGAGATATTCAGGAAACGGTCCCTTATCATAGGCCGGATCCGCGGATTTCTTGAACAAAGGGGATTCATGGAGGTTGAAACCCCCATGATGCAAGCTATTCCGGGAGGAGCGACTGCCACCCCGTTCAAGACCCATCACAATACCCTTGATATGACCCTGTACCTGAGGATCGCTCCGGAGCTGTTTCTAAAGAGACTTCTGGTCGGCGGGTTCGAAAAGGTCTTTGAAATAAACCGCAATTTCAGGAACGAGGGGATATCAACGCAGCATAATCCGGAATTCACAATGATAGAGATATACCAGGCGTACGCGGATTATTCGGTTATGATGGACCTGACGGAGGAGCTTATAGGCACGGTTTTACAGGAAGTTTGCGAATCGGAAACTGTTTCCTTTCAGGATATGACCATACATCTCGCGCGTCCTTGGAAACGGGTGACATTTGAGAGCCTTATTCAAACCCATTGCGGTATAAAAGATATTGACGATGAAACCCTTTGCAGAAGCTATGCTGAAAAAGAGAACCTTGATATTGCCGGCAAGGCCGGTGCAGGCATTCTCGATGAGATATTCAGCGAAAAAGTTGAGCCGCATCTCATTGATCCCGTGTTCGTGACCGAATACCCGTCGGCGCTCTGCCCCCTGTCAAAAACAAAGCCCGACAACCCATTGCGGGCTGAGCGTTTCGAACTGATGATGGGGAGGATGGAGATCGCCAATGCCTATTCGGAGCTTAACGATCCCATTGAACAGGAGGAGCGGTTCAAACAGCAGGCTGGGACAGGGGCCGAAGGTTTTGACGGGGTGATCGATTATGATTTTATAGAAGCCCTTGAGTACGGAATGCCGCCTGCGGGCGGCTTGGGCATCGGCATAGACCGGCTGGTTATGGTCCTCCTCGGTGTTTCGTCCATCAGGGATGTGATACTCTTCCCGCTTCTCAAAGCGAAGGAGTAGGTTTTTTGCCGCAGCCTTTCGATTACACTCAAGGCCCTGAGCCTGTCGAAGGGGAAACGACAAAAAACTTGCATATTAATAATAGGAACTCTCTTGATATTTGAACTTTACCTCAGTACACGGTTTTTCCGCAAACGGCTGATTAATTTTCTTGCTATCGGTGTGGTGGCATTTTCAGTCCTTATGCCGATTGTTGTGCTTGCGGTCATGGAGGGGTTCGGGGACTACATGAAGCAACAGATCCGCGGAGCCCTTTCCGATGTGATCGTCGGGAATATCAGCATCGATTTTGATGTGGAAAATCCGCGCGAATTGAACGACCGTATATCCTCCCTTGCCGAAGTAGCGGGCTCAGCCCCCTTTATTCGGAGTTTTGTAATAGTAAAGAACCGGAGTTTTGACGGGATCGTGTCCGAGCCGGCCCTGATCCAGGGGTTTGATCCTGAACATGAATACAGGATGTTTAAAAACAGAGGTCCCCGCGCGGATCTTGCGACCCAGATATTCGGTTCTAAAGCGGATTCCGGAATAACAGCACTGACTGAATTTTTTCTCGCGTATCCGGTACAAGTCGATGATCTGTGCCAGATAGAAAAGGAATTGTACAGAGGAGATATTACCGGAAACCAGGCTCTTGACAGGTTTATCCGGGTCGCAGAGAAGGGAGGGGGTCGGAAAGAGTGTGAAAGGATCATACGAACATATGATATCGTGTGGGACGATATTGCGATATGCGCTAATAAGCTGCCGCTCATGTTTGCGGACACTCTTGAATTCACTCCTGAAACCGTTTTCGGCCGGGGCAGTGATGATGAAGGTTTCAGTGAGGTCGTATACCCCGAGGCATTTCTGAGAACAGGCCTGGCGCACAGGCTCGGAATTCGTCCAGGCGGCACATTCGTGATCGCCGCTGTGACCGGCAAAGGTGTCCCCGTGCAGAGAAGGTTCAGGATGAAAGGATCTCTCAGGCCCTACAGCGCCGCAAAGGGGGACAGATACGACATGCCGTCGGTTGTTATTCCATTCAAAGAAGCGGATCTTCTGTTCGATGCCGGAGGAAATGCTACCGGTATCAGTGTGTGGTTCAAACAGGGAGTGAAACTCTGGGAAGGGGCGGGAGTGGTACAGGAAGCGGCATTGTATTCCGTGCACACATGGACAAGTCTGCGGTACAATATCCTGCGAGCTGTTGAAAATGAGAACAGGCTTCTCAAGATAGTGCTTCTCTGCATTGGGGTTGCGGGAGGTTTTGCCATTCTCGCCATCATCTACACATCGGTATCTGAAAAGGTGAAGGATATAGGCATTCTCAAGGCAGTCGGGGTTACTCCCCGGAAAATAGTTGCGGTCTTTATGGGTAATACAGTTATTATCGGGCTGGCAGGCACGGCCCTTGGGGTTCTTCTGGCGTTCCTGGTCGTGGATAATATCAACTGGCTGAGCGAGTGTATCGGATGGACGCCTTTTTCAGAGGATATCTACTATCTTCCTCCTGATGAGCCTCTTCCTGTTTCATGGGAAAAGGCGGGAGTATGGTTTTTTTCTGTTTGTAGCTTTGTGATCTGCATCCTTGCCGGGCTCTATCCGGCCCTCAGGGCAGCGTCCCTGAATGCAGCGGACTCGATACGAAATGACTGATGTTCTTACATGTTCTCATATCAAGAAGACGTTCCATGACGGTTCGCGAACCCTCTATGTACTTGAGGACGTAACCCTTACAGTAGGTAAAGGGGAGATTGTCGGCATATCCGGAAGTTCCGGTTCGGGCAAGACAACGTTTCTTAATATTGCCGGACTTCTCGATGTTCCTACGTCGGGGAGTGTGATATACGGGGAAACGAAGGTTGAGAAACTCGGTTCTGCTGCAAAATCAAGAATCAGGAACAAGCGGGTCGGGTTCATTTTTCAGGAGTTTTTTCTGATCAGGGAATTCAATGTCATTGAGAATGTGATGATACCTGTTATGAGTTCATTTCATGCCTGGGAATGGCTTGCGAAAAAAAAATCCCTTATCAGCAGGGCGGCAGGAATCCTGGATGAAGTAGGGCTCGGGGACAGGCGCACAGCGGATATCAGGAAACTTTCAGGAGGTGAAAAGCAGCGTGTGGCCATTGCACGAGCGTTGATAAGTAACCCTGACATTATTTTCTGCGATGAACCTACAGGCAACCTGGATGAGGATACTGAAGAGGGGATAAAGAACCTTTTCGTAAGGCTGAATATTCACAGAGATACCTCACTGATAATTGTTTCTCATAACGAGTCCCTGCTTGAGGTTTGCACACGCCGTTTTCACCTTACTCGCGGCAAGCTTGAGGAAAATCAGTAAATAAGTTTTTTGTCGTTAGAAACGACAAAAAACTTGTAAGGATACTTAATGAAAAATGCACCATATTTGTTAAAAACACAAATATTTTGGCTGTGGGTGAAAGCCGCGCTATGACATGGATGATGTGAGGGTCAGTTCCGGAACCGCATCACGCATTCTCGGAGTATCTGAAGCAACTGTGCGCAACTGGGTCAGGTACGGCTATCTCATTCCCGGAAACAGTACATTCAGCAAAGCTGATGTAGTGCGCCTCAGAGAACGCATAGAATCCGGAGAGATAGACCGTCTGAGAAAACGGGCCAATAAAAAGGCTTCAACACAATTCAGTGCGCCTGATGAATATGTGCGTGATGGGGGCCTTACCGAAAAACTGAGATCAATACAGGAGCGTATCATTTCCGGCGGACTTGATCCGGAGGGAGCCCTGTTCGTACTGACGCTGAAAAGCCTTGTTCTTTGTGATGAAGTTCTGCTGAAGCCTGGCCGGTGTGTATATGAAATATCTTCATACAGCGCGTGGAAGAGACAGTGCGTTAAGCAGGAAATGATATCGTGGCATTCCGGCCTGGATGTGGATTTTGATGCACGCTCCAGGAGATACGCCGGCCTGTTCAGCGGTTTTTCGGGCATTTCGCATATTGGAACCGCAGGCATCATATATCAATCCCTACTGTCGGAAGGACGGAGATCGAGCCGGGGTGCGTATTACACGCCCGAACGGATAATTGACGGTATTTTCAGCGATTACAACGGGAAAGGGGGGAGATTTCTCGATCCCTGCTGCGGTACAGGCGGATTCCTGCTGGGGGCTGCCCGGTCGGGCAGGTTTCCTCCCTGTCATATAACAGGCTGTGATATCGATCCGGCAGCAGTGAAGCTGTCAAGGATACGTCTGCTTCTGGCGTTTCCGGACTGCGAATTTACGCCCCGAGTATATTCAGCGGATTTCCTTGCAGATACAGCCCATGCCCCTTTATTCGGGCGGGCCGGTACGTTCAGCCTTATTGCCACGAATCCTCCCTGGGGTGCAGTATCCCCCATGAATAAATCCGGAACGCTACAGCAGAGGATACGGACGAACGAGACGTTTTCACTATTCCTGCTCAGAAGTATAGAGACCGCACGCAGGGGAGGGTGTGTTTCCTTCATCCTCCCGGAGTCTATTCTCGGCATACACAGGCATTCGGATATCAGGAAGATCATGTGTAAGGATACTGAGATCAGCAGGATCAGCTGTCTCGGAAGGATATTCAGCAGCGTATTCACCCCTGTTATCAGGATCGACATGACAGTACGGAAACCCCGGAGGGACAACCGCATTGTCATACAGACAGAAAAGGGGGCATCATACAAAGTTCCCCAATCAAGGTTCGCCTCGAACAACGGCTCCTGTTTTGATATACGCGTATCCGGGGAAAGCGAACCTATAATCAGTAAAATGTACAGGAAAAGACATGCAACCCTGGAGGGGAATGCTGAATGGGCCCTCGGCATTGTAACGGGAAACAATGCGAAATATGTTGCGGACAAACCAGCGAAGGGGCTGGAACCCGTTTACAGAGGCAGTGACGTGGAAAAATTCCGGTTGAAACAGCCCTCGTCGTTTATAGACTTCCGTCCCGGACTGTTCCAGCAGGCCGCTCCTGTATGGAAATACCGGGCATCGGAAAAACTTGTGTATAAATTCATTTCGAAAAGGCCGGTCGTTTCCTATGATACAACCGGAGCACTGACGCTGAACAGCGCGAACATTATTATTCCGTCAATTGAAGGATATCCGCTGCAGGTTGTTGCCGCTTTCCTGAACTCAAAGCTTTTCGGATTCCTCTTCTCAAGAAAATTCAATACACGTAAGGTCCTTAGAAGGGACTTGGAGAAACTACCGTTCCCTGCCCTGAGTACGCGGGAAACAGAGCGGATCATTCGGCTGGCCGGGCTCGCGGTGAAGGGCCATGACGTGCATGAAGAACTCGATCGTGAAATTGTGGATATTTTCGGATTATCCCCAGGTCAGGCCGAAACAGTGCTCAGTATGCAGAAGGGTTGATATACTCCTGCGGAAAATATTTTCCAAGACAGAACTTGGAAAATATTACGTACGGGCGACCCGGTGGGTCGCCCCTACACGAAATATGAGCAAACGACCACTCATTCTCATTCAGCAGGCGTTAAGTGTCCAATACGTTTGGGGAGCGCAGGCTGGCTTTTTTTCTTGACTCTGCCCGTTGCTCTGCTATAATAATGGATACACGCATAACAGGAGAGAGAATACAATGGATTGTCCGGAATGCGGAAAACAGATAAGGGATACTGCTCAAGCCTGTCCTTTCTGCGGATATGAATTGATCAGTCTGCCCTCGCTTCCGCTTGAGGAAGAGGGTGATGAAGTGAATACAGCCCGACCACAGGATCTCCGCCATTCAGTACCGGTACCCCGGAAAGAGGATACAATACACAATGAACAGGGGCGGTCCGGCTCATCGGACTACGCCGATCAGGTGTGGGAGCGTTAGGCGGTTAGAAGTTGCTGATATAGATTCCAGAGGTCAGAAGTCAGAGAAGAATGCCAATATCTAATTATCAACTATCAAATATCGAACACCGACTAACGATTTTTAATTTAAGAACTAAAGAAAGGAATTTTACATGATGAATAGAATGAACAGAATTGTATGTTTGATGCTCTGTTGGGGAGTGTGTATCCTTCCATTCCAGACAGCAGTGTGTGCTCAGGCTCCCACGCCCAGAGTTAAACACATTTTTGAGGTGACTGATGCTTCATCGTTCTGGAACAGGCTTCAGGCAACACCCGCATTCAGAGGGTGGAACACGGATGAGATGAAGAAGTTCACAACCCCAATTCAGGCTCAGATCAGCAGAACCCTTGACAGGGCGAAGACCATGTTCGGCTTGGATATTAAAGCACTAGCAAACCTTTTATCGGGGAGGATAATAATGCAATTCGATTCAGCCGATAAGGTTATTTTGCTGTATTGCAAGCCGAAAAACCCTGTTTCAATAGAGAAAAATATAATGTTGCTCAAAGCCGCGATGAATAAAGCCGGAAAAAAGTTTACTGCGACTGAAAAACAGGATGTCCGCGTGCTGACCGTGAAAGATGGGGAGGAGACATTTGTAATACTGTATTCACAGAAAAAAGTCCTTTTAAGTTTTTCCGCTAAAGACATTACGGACAGCCTTATAACGCGATTCATCGTGCGTGATATTCCGGATATTAACAGCGGGCCCGGATTCTACTCAAAATACCCAGAACTGGCCGGCCCAGGATTAAAAAGCAATACTGATTCAGAGTTACGGTTTCCCCCTCTTCCGGGTGTGAACCTTAACGAAGTGCTGAAGGCAGTGAATATTCCGGGCATGGGGCGGTCCGCTTCTCGCTTGTACATTGAAAAAGAACGGCTGCACAGTGTGTCCTTCCTGGAGCAGGATATGAGCCGGGGTTTGTGTGGCCTACTGAAAAAGGGGTCTGTATCGGATGAGATCCTGTCGTGGGCACACGAGTCGTGCAGGTTTGCGGCTGGCTTCCACATTGACATTTCCCGTATTCCTTCAGTAATCCAGTCTGCAGTACATGCGTCCGGCAATCAGATGGCACAGAATTTTTACGGAGCGGTGATCTCCCAGATACAGCTTATGGTTGGGTTCAATGTGGAAAAGGACCTGTTCGCTCATCTCGGTGATGAGATGTTGCTTGTTTCCCTGCCGAACAGTAAGGCCGGGGGATTTCCCCTTTTTTCATTTGTCGGGTTGAATTCCCTCGCAGCAGTAATAAAACTGAGGGATGCTGAAAAATTTTCACAGACAGCTGACAGGATAGCCGCATTTCTTTCCAACCTTGCGCGTATGGATCGGGTGAACGGAGGCCTGCGCACGCAGGATTATAAAGGCACCCAGATAAAATATATGCGCGCATTCTGCGGCGTGCTTTCTCCCTGTTTCGCTATCAAAGACGGATATCTGGTTCTGACACTGAACGTGCCTTTTATGAAGCATATTCTGGATCTCCGCGGAGGACCGAAGATCATTGAAACCAGGGATTTCAAAGACGTATCATCGATCTCGGGAGATCCCCTCGGTTCAATGTTTACATACAGCAGACCCCTTTCAGAGCAGGATGGGAACAGGGCGGACAGCTTTATCGCACCCCTTGCCGGTTTGTGGGTAGCGGGAGCCTTGACCGGTATGCTCCTTCCGGCCTTAAACCGTGCCCGTACGACAGCGAAGCAGGTATCCTGCAAAAACAATCTCAGGCAGATCGGCCTGGCAATGAGCATGTACGCTGTGGATCAGGGCGACGCATTTCCGCCAGACCTTGAGTCCCTTGTTCCGAACCAGGTTTACGATAAGCATATTTTTCACTGCAGCTCATCAGTAAAGCCGGGGAACAGCTATACCTACCTGACCGGACTGACTGTCAAAGCTCCTTCCGATGCGATTGTTGTGTTTGACAAGGAAGAGAACCACGGATTCCGGGGCCGAAATGTACTCTATGTTGACGCGCATGTGACGTGGAAGAGTGAACAGGAATTCCGTAAAGAGCTTCAGAAAATGCTCACACCCGCGTATAAAAAACACTACAATAAACAGGGGATTGACATAATCAGGGGCATTCTTCAGGCACAGCCTGTGAGCATCGGAGACCGGCAGAAGCAACCGGACGCAGATATGAGAGCGGCTGAATCACAATTCAACCGTATTACAGAGAGAAATATTCAGAAGTTTTTCATTGAAGAAGGAAAAAAAATAGGAAGTACTGTTGATTTCGCGATATTTCCTACACTGGAGACGTTTCCTTCAGCCCGCAGATCAAATTTTACCAATGTTTCTGTCAAAGTGGACGGCATATACTCGCGGAGCCATACAGGCCATATTTTCGGAGGAGGAGGAGCCTTTTCCCTTATGACAGCTGTCGCTGTTATCGCAATCATTGCGGCCATTGCCGTTCCCAACCTGATAAAGTCAAAGATTTCTGCAAACGAAGGCGCTGCTGCCGCTGGACTTAAAACCTTTAACGGAATGATGGCAGTATACAGAAAGTCCGACTATGACCAGAACGGGGTACGGGACTATCCTGTTAATCTGTCCGCTCTTTACTACGAGATGAACAGGGCGGGGGAACGTGTCACTCTCATAGGGATCGCGGACGCGCAGGCTGATTACGGTTCCGGAGGGACATACACAGCAAATTACACAGACCGGACAACGGGTCGGATAAAAACAGTGACCGAAACATTCACGCCTCAGCCCAAGGCGGGATACTGGTTCTCCATGATCCCCCTGATGCATGACGGGAAGCCGTACGCTGAGAACCGGCGGAACCACTATGCTATATGCGCGTTCCCCGCCGATTACGGCAATTCGGGTCAAGTAACGTTCATCATCAATGAGGAAGGGACAGTATACAGCATGGACTTTGGTGAAGGCAAGCCGATAAAAAAATGGCCCGGATCCGATCCGATCGCAGAGGGATGGGAAATAGCACAGTAGGGATTTTTCTGAGCGGTACACAGTACAGCTTCCTGTGACGGCAAAAAAAAATAAATATATTTTCTCGGGTTTTTCCTTCTGGGTGCATCTATTACGTGAACGGCAGGAGAATAAAGAGAATGAACGATGCTGAACTGCTTGAAGAATTTATTCGAAACGGATCTGAAAAAGCTTTCAGGAAGATTGTCGAACAGTATTCACAGATGGTCTATGCGGTGTGTTTCAGGGGGCTTGGAAGCCAGGCGGACGCGGAGGATGCTGCCCAGTCCGTTTTTATCATTCTCGCTCAAAAGGCGAGATCCATCCGGAACAGGAATGCTCTCGCGGGTTGGCTTTTCCGTACTGCCCGCTCAGCAGTGCTTCTCGTGAAACGCACAGAGGCGAACAGAGCGAAACGTGAACACAAAGCTGCTCTTATGAAAGAGAGGAGTTATGCTCCTGCAGATGCTGAAATTGACCGGGCAGAGGTGGCAGCACATCTGAACGATGCCCTGGCGTCGCTCAGCCGCAAACAGCAGGAGGCCCTGGTCATGCACTATTACGGAAATAAGACGCACAGGGAGACAGCCAACGCTTTGGGGTGTTCGGAGGATGCGGTACAGAAGCGGATCTCATACGGGCTGGGACTTCTCAGGTCCAGATTGGAAAAAAAGAAGATATTCCTTTCAGATGCCGTTCTTGCGGGTGTTCTCACTTCGGAAGCGGAACAGCCTGTACCCGGCCATATACCCGGCTCATGCTGCACTGCGGCAATAGATGTTTTTTCGGGAAAAGCCGCTGCTTTTCCTGAAGCGTACGCAATTGCACAAGGAGTTTTAAAAATGCTTATGTGGATGAAGATACGAATCGCAGTATGTATTACGGTATGTGTGCTTGCAGCAGGAGGAACAGCAATCCCTTTTATAGTAAAGGCGGAAGGGGGGGAGAACGTGACAGGTTCCGCCCCTGCAAAAAACGTAAGCGAGTGCACTATGCTCGATGCAAACAGTTTCTGGCGTTGCCGTTTTTTTTGGCGGACCTATCAAGTGCGGATGAAGTCGGGAGAATCCGTATTCAGCACGGGAATCGAGCTCGTGAAGGAAAAAGGGAAGAAATCCAGGCGCCCCGCGGTCAAACAGATAAAAAATGGACGGTGTGTGCCGCCTCCGCCTCAGAGCACCTGGACGGCTGTAGACTTTAATGACAGTTCCTGGGGGAGGTTCAAAGGGCCGTTCAACCGCGTAAAGGGCTCCCTGGGAGCATTCTGTCTGCGCGGGAAATTCACAGTACATGATCCCTCCGGTGTGAAGGACATGATGCTCGATCTTTTTTTCAGGGGAGGCACTGTAGTATATCTAAACGGCAGAGAAATCATCCGCAGTCATCTGCCTGAAGGAGAGATCAACCTGCTGACCCCTGCGGATATGTATCCTGAACGGGCTTCGGTGGATGCAGAAGGATATCTGCTCAAGAAGAAAGGGCTGGAGAAGACCGATCCCGAAGCGTTCAGAATGCGTACACGGCGCATCTCCGGAATTAAGATGGACCCTGCACTCCTCAGGAAAGGTGTCAATGTTCTGGCTGTAGAGATCCATCGGGCTCCCATGCCCGAGATCCTTTTTACTGGTTCTCCAAAAAAAACACTCTATTATTCGCACTACGGTCCCCAGATATGGTGGCCGATGATCGGTCTGGGGAGCATCGAACTTACCGCACATGCGAACAAGGGTTCAGTGCAGGAACGTGATACTGTTCCCTCAGGTTTCAGGGTATGGAACCGTATGGTGACAATGCCGACAGGTGTTTCAGCTGCTCCGGACCCGAACGAGTTGCTTCTCAAACCTGTCAGGATTTGCGGTACCGGAAACGGGCGTTTCTGCGGCAAAGTGGCAGCCGGCTCTGACAAGCCGATCAGGAACATCAAAGGGATAATGAGTGACCTTAAGGGGCCGGCGGTAATTCCTGCCTCTGCAATAGAGGTTCGTTATGCCCTTCCGGACCTGCCTCACAGATACAGAAAGAAAGCACTGATGCAATTCAACTCACTTGAAAGCTTCCCCCCTGATGAAGTGAGCGTGTGCAAGGAAACAGGCAGGGCAGTCCAGCCGATCTGGGTGATTGTGCATGTTCCTGCGGATGCAAAGGCAGGTGACTACCGGGGAAATCTGACTGTGACTGCCGATGGCGAGAAGCCTGTTCAGGTTCCGGTCATGCTTCAGGTAGCGGGCTGGAACCTGCCAGCTCCTCAGGAATTTACAACATTCATGGATCTTATCCAGTCTCCCGACTCAGTGGCCATGTACTACAAGGTGCCCGTGTGGTCCGACGAGCATTGGGAACTTCTGGAGAAAAACTTCAGTCTTATAGGCCGGCTGGGATGCAAAACCCTTTACATTCCTCTGGTAGCAAGGACCCATTTCGGTAACGCGCATTCGATGGTTCACTGGATCAAAAAAGATTACAACGGATATACGCACGACTTCAGTGTGGTAGAGAAGTATGTGGACCTGGCTCTCAGGCATATGGGAGACAATATTCCGGTGATCTGCCTTTACTGCTGGGAGCCGGACAAGATGGGCGCGCACTATGCACATGGGAAGGATTTCGGAAACAGGAGGATACTGTTTTCGGTCCTGGACCCGGACACGAGGAGCCTTAAGATTACTGAAGGGCCTGCATGGGGGACACTGGAATGCGAGGAATTCTGGCAGCCGGTTATGGACGGAATACAACAGATACTGGAGAAACGGGATCTGGCAGACTCGATGATGGTGGGTATCTGCAATGACTACAATCCCAGCGAAGCTGCGGTGGGCAGCCTTACAGCTGCGGCCCCTGATGCCGAGTGGGTAGTGCATTCACATGTTTTCTGGAGCAGTGTGCGGGGCCGTCCGGTCGGTTACCTGGCCTGCCTGTGGGGATTGCACGGTATGCGCGACCCTGATACACCCGCTCTGGGCGGAGAGCGGCGCTTTTACGGATGGAACGTTCCGCAGCTCATATCCTATTTTCCACGAACACAGTTAAGGACCTTTGCTCCGCTGCCGCGGTTCCGGGCTTTAACCGAGTGCTGGGTAGTTGCTGCAGGCAAATACGGCAAGAACTGGGGCGGGACCAGATGGTCCGGTTCCGATGGGCTGGGCCGGGTGAGTATTGATTTCTGGAATGTAGTGGAATCAAAGGCCGGCGGCCGCAAAGGAACACTGGCTGGCTACTACCAGCTTTGGGGCGGATTCAGTATCGGCAGCTACGGTGCCCAGGATATCATTATGCCGGGCAGGGAGGGTGCTATACCAAGCGCACGCTACGAGATGCTTCGTGAGGGTGTTCAGGAATGTGAGGCACGTATATTCATAGAGAAGGCCATTACCGATCAGAGCAGAAGGGCAAAACTCGGTCCGGACCTTGCAGCGCATGCTCAGGAACTCCTTGATGAACGGGTCCGTGCTCTGGTTTTCTGGAACAGGGGGTGGTCCAGCAGGTGGCTGGTCTCTTCAGGATGGCAGAATCGAGCTAAAGACCTGTATGAAACAGCGGCACGGGTAGCAGAGAAGCTGAAGAAATAGTCTCAGACTAAAACGACAAATCCGGTTGTTCTGATAATAGTATTCTGGAGTAAAATATGCAATTGAATACAAAAGCAGGTAAAGTGATAGCTGTAATAGCTGGTATAGTCATGGCAGTATGCTCTGTATATGCTGACGAGCCAACTGTAGTGCCACGGTCCAGCGATGCATCAGTTTCGTTTGCGGCTTTGAAGAAACAGGGGTTGTGCGTGCTGATATTGGGCCGTGAGCGGGAACTTGTTGTTCCGGCAGGCCTGCGTTTCCGTGCTGTTAAGGGCAGTGAACTGGTCAATGCAGTGGCCTCCTTTCACGGCCTAAACGTGTTCCGGCCGAAGAAAGGCAGTGCAGCTGTCCTATACATGGCTGCTGCAGACAGGGACGTGGAACGTTTGAGTAGACTACTCAAGTCGAACAACTCTGGTGAACAGGCTTCTGCAGCATGGGAGGCAGGATGGCTCGGGGATGCACGTTTGGTAAAGCTTCTGATTGCTGCTGCAGGTGACGATGATGCTGAGGTTGCCAGGCAGGCTGCAGCAGGATTGCGCAGGCTGGGATGGGCTGCAGTACTGGTTGCCGGAGAGGATGAGAAAGCCTGGGAGCTGATAGAAAAGGATCGCAGTATGGTCCTGAAAACAATTAACGATCTCGGCAGTATTGGCGGTGAAAAGGCAGTGAGTCTTCTTGAAGAGGCTTTGAACGGTGCTGACCGGCATATGCGTCTCAGGGCGATCTCTGCTTTGGGAAGAGCAGGGGGAGCAAAGGCTTTGTCTTTGCTCACAAAGGCTGCGGGGGATATGAACAGGGACATCCGAAAGGCGGTAATGTATCCGCTTGGAGAGATCGGAGGCGATAAGGCTGTGTCTGTTCTGGAAAGAAGTCTGACTGATCCGAACAGACACGTCAGGTCCGCAACTGTGTCTGCTCTTGGTGAGACAGACAGTAACAGGGCTGAAGTGCTGCTTGAAAAGGCTTTGTCTGATCCGGATAATGAAATACGGTTTGCAGCTGTAAAGGCGCTGGGACAGCGGGGTTCAGCCGGGTCTCTTCAGATGCTGGAAAAAGCGGTGAAGGATACTGACAGGAAGATCAGGCTGAAGGCGATATCTTCACTCGGTGCGGTCAGCAATGATGAAAGCCTGACACTGCTTGAGAAGTATCTCTCTGATGATGACAAATATATCCGTACCGTGGCAGTACGGGCGTTGGGGAGTACTTCCAGCACAAAGGCGTTTGATTTGGTGGAAAAGGCACTGGGCGATGAGGTCAGGTCGGTCCGTGTCAGAGCTGCCGCCTCATTGGGAAGAATGGGAGGGGGCCGGGCTGTTGCATTGCTTGAAAAAGTCCTGGAGGACAGAGAAAGGGATGTACGGATTGAAGCGATCGGTTCTTTGGGAAACATCGGCGGGAAGATGGCTACAGCTGTTCTTGGGAAGACATTGGCCCATCCTGAAAAGCGGTGCCGAAGCAGGGCAGTAGAGGCTTTGGGCGTATCTGGTATTCCGGGGGTACATGTACTGCTGGCAAAGGGAGTGTCTGATAAAGAGAGTTTCGTGCGTTATTCTGCGGCTGTTACACTGGGCCGTTATGGAGGCTCCGAAGCGGTATCGCTTCTGGAAAAGCTGCTGACCGATGAAAAGAAAGGGGTACGTTCCGCTACGGTCAGGGCAGCAGAAAGGGTTGAAAGGGAGGCCGGACTGCCCCTTCTGGAGAAAGCCTTTTCAGACCCCGATTCTGGCATCCGCCGTAGTGCTGCTGTTGCAGCGGCTAAGGTTGGCGGGCCTGGAGCTGTGGATATTCTGGAGAAGGCACTTGCTGACAAAGAAAAGAGCGTATGTTTGAGAGCGCTTAAGGGACTGGGCAGTCTTGGCGGAGAAAAAGCCCTTCTGCTGCTGGAAAAAGCCTTGAAAGATAAAGACGAGGATATTCAGAAGGCTGCGGTTTCAGCACTGTCCCTTGCCGGGGGAAGGAAAGCACTGGAACTTTTACAGGAGTCACTGGGAAACCGGAAGCTTCAAAGCGGAACGGTCAGTGCACTGGGCAGGATAGGCGGTCCTGAAGCAGTAAAAATATTGGCCGGGGAGCTGAAGGATATTGAAAAGGTAGACAGATATTATGTCTGCGCCGTGGCAAAAGCCCTCGGTGCAACAGGATGCGCGGAAGCCCTGAGCGTTCTGGAAAAGATTGTTATGGGCTACAGTAGCCCTGTAGGACGTAAACCGGCAGTCAAAGCCGTGGCCAGGATCGGGGGTGATGCGTGCCTGCCTATTCTGGAGAAGGCCCTGGACAGCGGACAGAGACATATCATTGCCATGCCCTCTGTTGTGGTGCGGTACATTCCCAAGGCCCGGGTCTCCAGAGACAGGGGTTTGGCCCTGCTTGAAAAGGTTATGGAAGCCGAGTACGCCTTTATGCCGAAGAACCAATGGAACCGCAAAGGGGCTGCAGCAGGTGTCAAGGCCGAGGCTGTGGAAAGCGCTGCGAAGCTCGGAGGTGAAAAGGCCGTGGCTCTGCTCGGAAAGGCATTGAAAAGCGAGCACGCCGGTGTTCGCGAGGAAGCTGCCGCTCATCTGGGTGATGCTCCTGTTGGCTGCCCCCAGGCGGTCGAGCTTTTGAAAAAAGCCCTGACCGACGATCACTGGGTGGTGCGTCTGAACGCTGTCAAATCCCTCGGCACAATCGGAGGGCCGAAGGCACGGGATGTGCTGATATCGGCGTTTCCTTTCAGGGGAAAATACTCTGACCGGCTGAACAGCACGGCCGCAAAGATACTGGAGCGCGAATTCCCGGGAGATCCCGAAGCGGTAAAGGCTCTGAAGGAGTAACAGGGGAGTAACAGGGGACATTGGTAACTTAGTAACTTAATAAATCTCAGATAAATTAATTTCCATCTTCTGTTCTAATCTTCTAAATAACAAAGAACAATTTGTCAAATATAAATTGTTAAGTTACTACCCGAATTTTGCACGAACATTAAGGAGAAAACCTAAAAAACGTTGAAAAAAACCATCTGGGCCTTATATTGTAAGTTATGACAACTCTTTATAAGGATACCCCAGATGGTTACAAAAAATG
>Ga0272441_10000357_pt1 | contig 105219 bp, 102 predicted proteins | sample SSMProp6N_FD_193582 | JGI IMG/M metagenome (GOLD analysis project Ga0272441, IMG submission 193582) | Marine sediment archaeal communities from Little Sippewissett salt marsh, Falmouth, MA, United States - SSM-Prop-6N | ecosystem: Environmental > Aquatic > Marine > Wetlands > Sediment ...
CCCTTGAATGTGTGTGTGCAGGCGATGTCTCCCGGATAGAAATATCCCGATTCCTTGATGTAGGTTTGATCACGGTCAAGGATATTTGCCTCCTTTGCTTCCTCCACGAGCCTGTCTCTGTCGTCAGGGTGCGCTATGTCAATCAGTGCAAGGGCGCGTTCCCGAACGCTGCGTCCGGTGAGGTGGGCCACACCGTATTCCGTTGCGACAACGTCAAGGGTTTCACTGGCTGCAAACTGGTTGGGATATTTATTTATGGATGTCAGTATGTTGGACCCCCCCTTCAGATTTCTGCTGGGCAGAGCAAAAATTAGCTGTCCCCCCCGCGATAACGAGGCTCCCGTCGCGAAATCGCGAAGTATTCCGGGAGCACCTGCCACGATGTTTCCTTTTCCGACGTGGAGAGCGACATTCCCGGTGATATCGACCTTCCGTGCGTTTCTCATGACGACAAAGCGATCATTGCGCCCGATATTCTGAGGACTTGCGATGATATCGATTCCATGAAATTCTATGAGAGGATTGCCGTCCAACCATCTCATGAGCTCCGGTGTCCCCTCAGCATAGGATACAGCGGTTTTTCCCTTAAACATACCTTTGTTTCTGTTTGTCACCGCCCCGCTTTTTATTATGTCCATGACGGGATCGGTCAGAACGAGAGAGTGAATGCCCAGGTCTTTTTTTAAAGATAGGTGTTTCGCCAGGGCTTCGAACAGATTTCCGACGAAAAAGGAGAGACAACTGCCGTCTTCGATTACCGAGGCGACATGGGCGGCTACTCTGTCGAAGATGTCGTCGACGGGCGGTCGATAGAGGTAGATCGGGTCTTCAGCTGAACGGACGAAGTAATGGAAATTATCTACGTGTACTGCCGTGTCACCGAATGTACGGGGGATTCGGTCGTTAATTTCACCGACGACAAGCGCTGCACTGTCGAGGATATCCCTCGTGACATCGATAGTGACACCGAGGCTGCAAAAACCCTTTTCGTCGGGAGGGGTGATCTGTATGAAGGCAGCGTTAATAATGATGGCGCCGGATCTGATTAATCGGGATATTTGGGAAAACATGTTGGGCAAAAGGTCGGCCCATCCTGTTGACAGTGCGTCGCGCACTGCCTTTCCTGAAAAGAAGGTCTTGAGCCGGTATTTTTGCGCATGTGTGTCGTCTCTGGGGATTGCGTCTCCCAGGCTGACCGGCTGGATGAGTTCAAGGTCTCTCAGGTTACGCTGATCTGAGGCGATAAGCTCCTTGATCAGAGTCCGCGGTTCGGAAACCCCTGAACTCAGGAAGATGCACATTCCCGGCTCGATTTTAGAGAGTACAACATGCGGAGCTACAACTTTTCTTTCCCAGTCGCGACTCATACACACATCTTCCATATGATCGTATTTGGCGCTACTCTAGAATAAGATGACGGCACGGTCAAGTTCATTTTGATCTTCGTGTGGTACAAAAATTATCTTCTGCCAGCTGGTTTCACTGCGCGCACCGGTATATGGAATCTGTGACCGGACGTGAATGCCGCAGGACTTCAAACAACACAATGCTGCAATGTATGTGTTACTCCCCCGAATCCAATGCTTCGTCGCTTCCGTTAACGAATGGTATCGTCAGTTCATATACCCCTTCGGCGACGACAGCTTTTACGGGGAAGGAAGCCTTTTCGAAGACCTTCATCATCGATTTGTTATCGGCCAAGACATCCGCCTTAAAACCTCTAATGCCCCGTTTCCGGGCTTCTCTGATCAACATTTCAAACAGATACGATGCAATTCCTTTGCCCTGGTAGCGTTCGTCAACGATGAATGCGGTATCGGCAAAACCGTCATCAACAATGACGTACCGACCCTCAGCAATAATACGTTTCTCTTCGGCTTCCTCAATGACACCGACGATTGACATAATTCTTCGATAATCGACGTTGACATATTCCTGCATTTTCATGTGGGGCATCGTTTTTATCGGACTAAAGTAGCGATAATACACGGCCTGGTCGGAAAACCGGTAAAACAATCGCCGCATATCATCTTCATCAGAGGGCCTGATAGCCCGAAAGTGCACCGTGAGATCGTTCTTGAATGTATGGATGGACGACACTTCGTTGGGGTACAGATGACTTGTATCGGTGAGATAGATCTGATCGTGATAAAGAATATTTGCCGCTTTTGCCCATTGCACTAGGGTGCCGCGATCGTCTGGATGGGCAATGTCGATGAGTGCCAGTGCCCGTTCCCGCACCGTGCGTCCGTAAAGATATGCCACCCCGTATTCGGTGGCGATTATATCGAGCGACTCGCGGTTAGAAAACTGGCTTGGCAGGTTCTCCAGTGAAGGCAGAATGTTAGACGCTCCCTTCAGACCCCGGCTCGGCAGTGCGAATATGATGCGTCCCCCTCTTGACTGTTGGGCCCCTGTAACCAACTCCGCTACTTCACCGGGACCGGCAGTGATATTTCCCCTTCCCGTATGGAGTGCAATACCTCCTGTGAGGTCAACCTTTCTGGCCGGTATGATTGCGACGAAGCGATCATTCAGGGCGATGCTGCGCGGGTCGGCAATAATGTCAATCCCCTGAAATTCAATGAGGGGATTGTTGTCCAGCCACGAGAGCAGTTCTCTGGTTCCTTGGGCGTAGGCGACGAGGCTCTTGCCCCTGAAGCTTCGTTTTTGTCGGTTCGTTACGGCACCGCTTCTGATCAGGTCCATCAATGCGTCGGTCATGTGAAATGAATGGACACCGAGATGATGCTTGCGATCCAGATGTTTCGCGAGGGCTTCGAACAGGGAGCCGATGAAGAACGCGATGCAACTGCCGTCCTCAATGACGGAGGCGACATATGCCGCAAGTTTATCGAAAACATCGTCGACGGGTGACCGCGGGAAATAGAGGGGAGGCTCCGATGATAAAACGAGAGAGTCGAAATCATCAACATGAACAATGGTGTCACCCAGGGTCCGGGGTAACTCAGGGTTGACGACGCCGACGACCAGTGATGCCCGCTCCATTGCAAATTTTGCAACATCGACAGCAACGCTGAGGCTACAGAATCCGTCTTCGTCGGGAGGGGTGATCTTGACGAATGCGGCGTCGATATTGATGGTTCCTCGCCTGAAGAGTCGGGGAATCTGAGAAAATCTGCTGGGGATGAGGTCGATGCGGCCGGCCGTAATAGCGTCGCTGGCAATCCAACCGGAGAAAAAGGTTTTGAGACGATATTTCTGGGAGAACCGCTCGTCGGCGGGTATTGCATCACCCAGACTTATGAGTTGGATAAGTTCAAGATCCCTGAGATTGGTGAGGTCGGATGACATGAGATGTTTCACAAGCGTACGTGGTTCAGCAACACCCGTTCCCAGGAAAATGCTCATACCGGGATCTATTTTTGAGAGTACCTCGTCAGGGGAAACTATCTTATTTTCCCATGCGCCAGCGGGGGGTTCTATAGGGTCAGGTGCCGTGTCTTTCTTTCTGAAGTGGTCGAACATTTTTGTCATGCACGGGATTATATCAGGTTGGGGGGTATTATCAAGTGGAATCGTTGTTGAGGTGCACGTAATTTCCTGCTTCCTCGGCGCGCACTTTTTTGTTACATTTCAATGAAGGGAATGCACTGCAAAGGCCGGAGGTCAGAAGCGTCATGGAACAAGTGGTGATGGATCGGGAGACAAAAGACAAGATTAAAGTGTTTCAGCGAAATGAGATTACGGAACATATCGTCTACCGATGGCTCTCCCGGATGGCGAAAGATCCGACTACGAAGGACGTTCTCGAACGATTGTCGGGTGAAGAGCTGGGGCACTACAGGATATGGAGGACCTATACGGGGGAGGATATCGGTCCGGATCGAGTGAAGGTATGGGTGTACTATCTGATCTGCCGGATACTGGGACTGACGTTCGGGTTGAAATTAATGGAACGGGGCGAAGAAGATGCACGGTTGATCTATCGGGATGTATCGAAATTTATACCGAAAGCACAGGAGATAGCAGAGGATGAAGATGAGCATGAGCGGCAACTCGTCAACTTGATCGACGAAGAGCGGCTCAGATACGTAGGTTCCATGGTGCTCGGGCTGAATGATGCCCTGGTGGAACTCACGGGAGCCCTCGCGGGGCTTACCCTGGCACTTCAGAATACACGATTGATTGCCATGGCTGGCCTCATTACCGGTATTGCGGCATCCCTCTCCATGGCTGCGTCGGAATATCTCTCGACAAAATCCGAAGAGGCGGACAGGGATCCCCTGAAGGCATCACTCTATACGGGCTGTGCATACATCCTTACGGTGGTATTCCTTATTTTCCCGTTTCTGTTTCTGGCAAACTACTACTGTGCCCTCTGTTGGACTCTTCTGAATGCCATTATCGTCATCATAATATTTACATATTATGTGTCGGTTGCCAAAGAGATCTCGTTCAAGAACCGGTTTTTCGAGATGGCATCGATCAGTATGGGTATCGCAGCCCTCAGTTTCGGTCTCGGGTTTCTCGTCAGGGCGATGTTTGGAATAGACATCTGAGGACGTATTCGTCCAGTGAGAAGGGCGAAAGGGGTGTGGTATGGATACGGTCGGTGTAATCGTCATCATTTCGGTACTCGGGCCCGTCATCGGTTCCGCAATCGGTGTTGTCAGGCGCCCGTCGTTTCCCTATATCTGTAACATGCTCTGTTTTGCCGCCGGCGTGATGCTTGCTATTTCATTTATGGAGCTTATTCCCGAGGGGATACATCTCTCGTCTGTCTTTGTCTGTGTGGTGGGTGTTATTGCGGGTGCCCTCGTCATGTATGGCCTGGATCGCCTCATTCCCCACATTCATCCCGAGTTGTGTACCCAGGAGCAGGGCTGCAACCTCGAGCGGACATCGGTGTATCTCATCCTGGGGATTTTTCTCCATAACTTCCCCGAGGGTATGGCCATCGCGGCCGGTGCGGTGACAGAGGTGAAGGTGTCAATTGTCATCGCCCTCGCTATTTCAATTCATAATATACCAGAGGGGATCTGTACGTCGGCTCCGTACTACCACGTCACCGGCAACCGTATGAAATCATTCCTTATCTCGTCGTCAACGGCAGTGCCGCTTCTCGCGGGATATCTCATTGCCAGGTATCTGTTCACGGCCATATCGCCGCCGGTTATCGGATTCATCGTGAGTGCCACGGCAGGGATCATGATCTACATCACCACGGATGAGCTAATTCCGTCGTCGTGTGCCGGATCAGATCATACGACGATTTTTTCACTGATTACCGGGATTGTGTTTGTCATTATGCTGGGGTTGATCTGATGAGGTAACAAGAGGCTTGACATGGCGCGGGAACGTCTCATAATGCTTTAGTATGGAAGAGATGTTGCGGCATCGGGGGGTGTGGTAATTAACTCCTCATATTTGTTATCTTGTTGTAGGCACGGCGTATGATAGTATCGGCGTACCAACCATATTTTGCACCGTTTCCCGGCTTTTTTTACAAGGCACTCCGCTCGGACGTTCTTGTCGTGATGGATTCTGTTCAGTTTCCTCAGGGTACCACGTGGCTTACGAGAAATCGCTTCAAGAATCACCAGGGTACCTTATGGATGACCGTCCCGGTCTGGAAAAAAGGCCTAGGGCGTCAGAACATCAATGAGGTAAGGATATGCCACGAGGGTCAGTGGAAACGGAAGCACCTTGAAAGCCTGAAAACGGCGTATGTAAAGGCACCGTTTTTTACCGATCATACTGCATTTCTGGAAAACGTGTTCTCGGAAGAACATGAAAAACTTGCCGACAGCAACATTGCCATCATCAAGTACGTTCTGGACCAATTAGAGATTCCGGCAGAGGTGGTGCTCCTCTCGGACCTCGACATTAAAGAAAAAGAGCCTCGCCTCACCACGGAAATATGCCGAAAGCTGGGGGCCTCTCGCTTTATCGCTCAGCGGGGTGCCCGGCAACACCTCGACGAAGCATCGCTTCGAAACGCAGGCATAGAGCCTGTGTTCTTCGCCCCGCCGTCGCCGGTGTACCCACAGCTGTGGGGGACGTTTATTCCCAATCTTTCTGTCTTCGACCTCCTCTTTACCTGTGGTCCTCAGGCCCGTGCGATCATCGAAGGAGAATAGGGGAGGAGCAGTTACATGGTAATTCCGGTGTCAATGCAGAACCGTGTGAGCGCAGTGGTGTAGATTCCCCTGATTTTACACGTTATGTCCATGGCTTCTTCCGTACCCTATCCCTTCGATCTTCACGAGATTGTCAATCACAACGGTTTTTGTACCGAGTATCTTCTCGATGAGTCACAGACGTGTCTTGATGTGCTCCGTAATTTTCGGGATCTTGTAAGAACTGATTCCCGAGGCGAGGGCGGCAAACGGGATCAGCTGATCGGCAATATACTCATCAACCGTTGCATCCGTATCGAGAGTTTGAAGCAAACGGTGCGCCACCTGTCTTCCGATAAACTCGGCGGCCCTCCCTGGAGCGCCTGCCATATCCGCCCCGACGACGCATCCCGTCTCTGACAGTGCCCAAACGGCCAGTGATGCACCGGCCTGTAAAGCAGTCTTCTCGTATACGGGTTTGTCTAGTGTATCGGAAAGTCTTTCAATCACCGGGCGGTAACCTCTTTTTTCGAGTATACGAGAACACTCCCGTGCCATCCTGGTCGTCACGCCTCGTTTCGCGAGGCGTGACGAAAGAACAATTCCTTTCACTGTCGCCAATCTTCCTCGTTCGGTGAGTGTCAGTGACTTCAAGCATTGCTTCACTGGGGTGACATCTACGTGAAGCTGTCCACCTCCCCGGGGGGTATATCCCGGTTGAGTGATGTCAATTTTGATATGAGCCCCCATTTTTCTCAAGAGTGGCAGCAGGACGTATTTGACATGGTAGACTGACGGGGCATAGTCCTGAAACAGTCCGCCCGTAATGGTATAGTGAGAAGGACTCGTTGCGAAGAGGGCCAGGGGAATAATGCTCAATGCCAGCATGGTTGTCGATCCCGCCGTGCCGATATCGAATGCGTATGTGCCGCCCCGTATAACCTTACCGGGCCTGAAGGTGATTTCTCTCGATCCTATTCGTCCGCCCTCTACTATGCCCTCGCAGATCCGGACGGCGGCCTCAATGCCTGTCAGGTGCTGTGCCCTGAGGCCCGGCTTGTTTCGGCTGTTTCTGATGTTTTTCAGGTGGAGTTTATTGCCCGTAAGAACCGAAAACGGCACGGCGTCTCTCACGATCGTTCCTGAACCCGATTTCTGACTTCCATCGATTGTTATCATCGTTGCCTCTCTGCTATTGCCGGTGTTGACAATACATCTATAATACTCGATTTCATGGAATACATCATTGAAAAAACAGGATTAAGACCCCGCTTTCGGTCTTTTAATCTCTTGACAACAGTCTTCCCTTTGTTACAGTACCAGTATAGATGTGTTCCTCATGGAAGCGTACAGTTCCGTGGGGATTTGTAGCGTGAGAGACTTTTTTACCTCTGTCATTGTGCCGGATATGCAGTTCAGGCCGCCGACACGGAAGGACGCGCTTCGTGCGATAGGAAGCATGGAAGGGCTTTCCTCTGCCGTGAAAAGGGCCCTGTACCCGGCAGGTGCTTTTGACCGTGTCCCCCAGCCGGAACCAGGTGACTGGCTTGCCGAACATTCCGAGACGGGGCAGCCCTTCGATGAGTTTGTAGGGACCGACATCAACCGACCGGATACCCTCCGCAACAGCGTTTATTTACAGTCCCTGGGACAATTTTGTGAAGAGCACAGTCTGTCGTGTGAGATGCTGCGGCGGTGTGCGGCCGCTTTCTTTTCGCTTCAGGTGAAGATTCTTCCACCTATGGATGTGGCAGTTGGTACATTCGAAACCCGCATCAATCCCTCCATCGGAAATTCCCAGATCCTGACGTCCGACGTGTTGTCGTTCCTCATGGGATATGTGCCGGACGATGCGGTGTGTATTCTCGCCATTACCATGGAAGATCTGTATCCTCATCCCTCGTGGAATTTTGTATTCGGCCAGGCGTCTCTGCGAAACCGCGTCGGTGTTTTCAGCTTCGCCCGGTATGACCCGACCTTCTATGGAGGCGAGCGCGAAGCTGACTACCGTCACATTCTGCTTCGCCGGAGCTGCAAGGTGCTGATTCACGAAACGGCACACATGTTTTCGTTATCCCACTGTATCTATTTCCGATGTGTTCTCAATGGATCGAACCATCTTGTGGAAAGTGATGCCCGTCCACTTTTTTTCTGCCCCGTGTGTCTTCGCAAGCTTCAATACAGTATTGGTTTTGATATTGTTGCGAGATACCGTAATATTCTGAATTTTTGTAAAAATGCCGGGTTCGATGATGATGCCCGATGGGTGTCGAATCGTTTGAAGAGGTTTGCAGGTGATGAGTAAAGAGAATGACACCACAGGTGCGAAAGATCAGAGGGGATACGATCCCGTGAAAAGGGCGGAGGAAGTGGCGCGGGTTGTCTGTAGAGACGATCTGAGAAAGTACTACCGTTTTCGCCCGGCCCGTTTCTACGGGGGCATTGCCACGGCTGATTGTGTGGGCTGTTGCCTCCGGTGTCTCTTCTGCTGGTCGTGGAATCAGGTGATAAAGCCGGATCGTTTCGGCCACTTTTACTCGCCCGAGGTTGTAGCTGGAAGATTGCTGAGTATTCTGTGGAGAAAACACTTTCGTCAGGTGCGAATAAGCGGCAATGAACCGACGATCGGATGGGAGCATTTACTGAAGGTACTCGAGTTTCTTCCGCCAGATGTCCGCTTCATTCTTGAGACCAATGGAATACTGATCGGTCACGATAGAGGATACGCAGAGGATCTTTCGAGATTTGAGAACATCTACGTTCGTGTGAGTCTTAAGGGCTGCGATGAAGACGAATTCTTCCATCTTACGGGCGCGGCACCCGAGGGCTTCGAGCTCCAGCTTCGGGCGCTGGAAAATCTTGCCTGTGCCGGCGTGAGAGTGCATCCCGCGGCCATGGTAAGCTTTTCACCGTGGGAGGCGATCAGGGTTTTGAAGAGAAAACTGAAAGGGATTGCCCCGGGGTTTGAAGATTTTGAGGTTGAAGAACTCGTCCTCTATGGTGATGTGGAAAACCGCCTGCGGAAGGTGAAGCTGGGTTTCGGAAGGGCCTACACGCCCCGCGACGTTCCTCCCGAACAGATCTAACGGGTCGTTACCATGGCGAAAAACGAAGAAAAGGCATACTGCCGGATGAGGATTTCAGGCGATCGATCGTCGACCCTAGTTTTTGACTACCAGTTTCTGGCCGGAATAAATGGGTCGCTGAGGTGTTATCCCATTGAGTTCGCAAAGTTCCCGAACCGATAGTCCGTACTTTCGTGCGATTACGGAGAGATTTTCACCGCGCCGGACTGTGTGGTAACGTTTCTGAGCCGCGGATGCCGGATGCTTCATCACGGATCCCGCTGCCCTGTTTCCCGGGGACAGCTTAGCAATTCTTTGCTGTAATCTTTCAACTTTGTCTGTCAATTTGTCCAGTTTTTGAACGACGCTTTTTCTATTTTCCTCGACCTCGGCCGTCAGTTGCTGCAGTGTTGCCTGAATCTCCGCGAACCCGGGCTGGATAGGTATCACCATATTTTTGGGGCGGTTTTCATCATGTCCCGCGAAAAAGACGGCACCTATGATTAAAAGCAAAACGGCGATACTCCCCCATACGATGACTTTCTTCGGAGGTTTGGAGTTAAGGGAAGGCCTTTTTCGAGGTTTCTTCTCTTGTATGTCCTCTTTGATGTGTCCTTCGAAAGCCGAAAAATCGATATCTATCGTTTTATCATCATGCATAATCCATCTCCTCGAAGAGACTGCATTCAATGAAGTACTAACAAATAGATCTGCACCCGTCAAGGGGGGGCTTTTTCAAACAGAGATGGCGCTCGGATATCGATGGGTAACTATTTGTAATATAATACGATATCTATTAACGATCAGCTTTTCCTATTTGCGGGATTTATTTATTGGGTTTTCTACTTCCCTCGTAGAGGTCGTATTCCAGGAGGCGGCACTCGATATTGCTGTTATAGAAGGGTATCCGTCGTTTTGTTTTCAATCCGACACGTTTGGCCAAGTCAAAGTTGCCCGTAAAGATATACCCTCGATATCCGAGGCACTGTTGCTTGAAGAAGGTGCCGATCTCTTTGTAGGTATCCTTGAGCCGTTCCATGTCGCCAAGACGTTCACCATATTCAGGATTGATGAACACGATACCGGGTCCCTCGGGGACAGGAGTTTCGGAAAAGTCGCATGTATGAAAATCGATAAGGTGATCAACACCGGCAGATTCCGCGTTTTTCGTTGCCGCGGCGACCGCTTCGGGGTTGATGTCGGTTGCTACTATTGTACCTGACATCGTCTTCTTTGATTGTCTGTTCGCGGTATTCCGGAGGTCTTTCCATTTGAATTTGTCAAAACTGCTGATATACATGAACCCGAAGTTGTTCCGAAAGAGTCCTGGAGGTCGTTTGAGCGCAATGAGAGCAGCTTCTATTGCCAGGGTGCCGCTTCCGCACATGGGGTTGATGAAGTTGCCGGTTCCCTTCCAGCGTGTCGCCATGAGTGTTGCGGCGGCAAGCGTTTCCTGCATCGGTGCCTTGAGGGGTATTGTGCGGTATCCGTGTCGTGACAACGGTTCACCGGAGGTGTCGAGATACATCGAACACCCGTTTTTCTTCCAGAACAGATGTACCACCGCTCTGTTTCGTTTCGGTCCGGACTGCGGTCTCCTGCCGAATCGCTTGTAGAACCTGTCAACGATGGCATCTTTACATTTCACATTCGCGTATTGAGTATTTTTTATGGTGGGGTTTTCAACAGTAGAGGTGACGGAGAAATATCCGTCGACGTCGAGGTAGTCTTCCCAGGGGATGGTGGATACGTGTTTGTACATCTCATGGGGACTGTTGGCGCTGAACTCTTCAAGAAGGTAGAGAACCCGGTGTGCCGTTCGGACAGAAAGGTTGATTTGCATTGCGTCGTCGATGGTGCCTGTCGTTTCAACACCGGCGGTAAGTTCCGTAAGGCGTTGAAATCCGATCGCTTCAAGCTCTTCTTTCAGGTAAGGTGCTATCCCCTTGGGACATGTCACGATTATTTTGCTGGTTTTCTGGAAGAGAGGCATTGCTTACGTCTTTTCCTCATTGCCGAAAATTCAGTACTATACTCAATAAAAGAATGGACTATTTATTTTGAATATCAAAATCCGAAGCACGAAACAAGTCTGAATAATCACAATTCAAAAGCCGGGATAAAAATTTGCCGTTTTCGGATATTCGAATTTAGATATTCGGATTTCAAAGGGGAATATACTGTGAATTCGTCAAAATACCTGCATCAGGAGTTCAAACGCAATGCCTGCAGAGATGTTAAATTTATGTTCTTGATATATTTTTATGAATTGTTATACTCATGACAATCAAAATGTGTGGAGAATTGGGGGAAATGTACTGGGAAAAAGATATCGAAACGATGCCGCGGGAGCGTCTCGCAGCGCTTCAACTCACACGGTTAAAGGAGAGTGTCACACGAGCAGCAAACTCCGAATTTTATGGAGCGATGTTTAAAAAACGGGGGTTTAATCCAGACAGTATAACATCTCTGAGGGATATCGAGAAGCTGCCGTTTACCACCAAAGACGATTTGCGGGAACACTGGCCGTATGGATTTCTTGCCGTGTCGCGTGAGAATCTGGTGCGGATGCATTCTTCTTCCGGTACAACGGGGAGGGCCACGGTGATTTTTCATACCGCCCGTGACATCGATGCATGGGCCGATACTGTTGCCCGATCCATGTACATGACCGGTATGAGAAGAGACGATGTCTTCCAGAATATGATGACCTATGGTCTGTTCACCGGAGGACTCGGATTCCACTATGGCGCGGAACGCCTGGGCGCGCTTGTCATTCCAGCGGGTGCGGGGAACAGCAGGCGACAGATACAGCTGATGCAGGATTTTGATACCACGGTTGTCCACATTATCCCAAGTTATGCCTTACATCTTTTGAGGGTATTTGCGGATCTGGATGTGGATCCGAGGAATGATACTGACCTGAAGATTGCCTTCATCGGTGCTGAACCTCATTCGGAAGAGACCAGAAAAAAAATCGAGGAGCTCTATGGTGTAAGGGCATTCAATTCCTACGGTCTCTCAGAGATGAACGGTCCCGGTGTTGCCTTCGATTGTGAAGAACAGGGGGGCATGCATATCTGGGAGGATAATTTTTTCATTGAAGTGATCGATCCCGTGACGATGGAGCCGGTGCCCGATGGTCAGGAAGGTGAGCTTATCATGACCACCCTCGTGAGGGAGGGGATGCCCATTGTACGCTACAGGACAAGAGATCTGACGAGGGTTATAACCGAGCCGTGTCCTTGTGGGAGAACACATCGGAGGATCGAGCGGATCAAAGGACGGACCGATGACATGATGATTATAAAAGGTGTTAACATCTTTCCTGTCCAGATCGAGAAAATACTGATGGAGATACCTGGTGTAGGCACCAATTTTCTGATTATTCTGGAAAGGGAAGGTTATGACGATATCATGCACGTCAGGGTGGAAGTTCAAAAAGAGTTCTTTACGGGCAATTTAAAGCAGCTTGAGAAACTTCGAAGAAAAATTGTCGAGGAGCTGAAAAGTGATATCCTCATCACACCGAAGGTTGAACTGGTTGAAACACACAGTCTTCCCGCGGGTGAAGGCAAGGCGGAGAGAGTGATCGATAACAGGAAAAACTATCAATAAGTAGGGAGTAGACAATATGGTAGCATACCAGCTTTCGGTATTTGCGGAGAACAAGCCGGGAAGACTGGCGAAAGTAACGGGAATTCTGGGGAGAGAGAAGATTAACATTCGGGCGATCACCATCGCATCATCAGACGATTTCGGTGTCATCAATATTCTAGTCGACGACCCACAACATGCTCTGGCAGTGTTGTCAGAGGAAGGTCTGACTGTCAGCATGAAAGCGGTGGTTGCAGTATTAATCGAGGATAAGCCGGGGGGGTTGGATAAACTTATCCAGCTTCTTGCCCGGGAAAATATTAACGTCGAAAATGCATATGGCTTTGTTCTCGAGAGCTGGAAAAAAGCAGTCTTTGTCGTTGATGTGGATCAGCTTGAGAAGACACAAGAACTGTTGAAACAGCACAAGTTTGAAATATTAGATGTTGAAGCACTGTCGGCGGTGGAACCGTTCCATTATATGAAGTATTAGCGAGCAGAGAGTTGCAGGCTCTCAGCTTGCGAGGGGTTTAAGTATGACACACGAAGATGCTGGACATTATGCTGCAAAACATTCTTCCGGTACAAAACTGGACGAGAGGATTGCAGGGGCAGTACGAGATAAGATAAAGGATGGTAGAATTTCATGTGCCGCAGCACATAAGATAGCTCGTGATCTTGATGTGTCGCCGGCTGAAGTCGGCGTGACTATCGATCTGCTGGAGGCGCGGATAAACCGATGCCAGCTTGGCCTCTATGGCTACGGGCCCGAAAAGAGGATTGTCAAACCGGCAGAAAGTGTTTCTGAAGAGCTCGAAGGGACTATACGCAGTGCATTGGTTGCCGACCGCCTGGCCTGTGTGTCCTCTTGGGAGATAGCCGGACGGTTCGGCATTCCCAAGATGAATGTCTCTGCTGCATGTGAAACGCTGCAAATCAAGATAGTGAGCTGTCAGCTGGGATCATTCAGGTAAAGATTTTTTGGCACTTTGTGCTGTGAAATGAGACAGGCACGAAAAAGGGGAAGACGTGTCTTCCCCTTTCGGTAACATGCATCACGTCTTTATGTATTAATGACCCCGGCCGAGTTTCTCCTTTGCGACGGAAAAACGCGCCAGCGTAAAGAGCATATCAGCCAATCGATTGAGGTACGTATTGATCGTTTCATTTGGTATCATTCCCTCGCTTTTCAGCTTTGCGGCTTTTCTTTCTGCCCTTCGTACGATTGTTCGTCCGAGATCGATCTGAGCGGCAATTACCGTTTCACCGGGCAGGACGAATTCTTTTTGTAACTCCACGTCCCTCTGAAGATCGTCGATAATGTCTTCCAGTTTCGTGACGTCGTCGTCGGTAATCTTGGTTTTAAGCTTTACATAGTCTTCCGGCAATGCCGAAAGCTCTGCACCGATGACCAGCATCGCTTCCTGCGCAGTCGTAATCGCTCTGGTAATCCGCGGACTGTCTGTCATGGCCTTCGCAATTCCGAGAGCTGAACTTGCTTCATCGAGTGTCCCATACGTTTCCGGTCTCAGGTCGTATTTCGGTATCCTTTGACCACCTAGCAGACTCGTTTCACCCTGATCGCCTTTTGTTGAGAACTTCATATTTTATTCCATCCTTTCCACATATTTATTGATAATTTTGAGAACAACATGAGCATTTCTATGTGCGCCTGCTATTATTTCTTTCATTGTCAGTGGCTTGTAGGTAAGGCCATGGCCGTAGTTGTCGACGGAACAGATCGTTGCGTAGGGTAGCTCTAATTCACCCGCAATGACGGCTTCGCTTGCCATGGTCATTCCGACGATATCGGCAAATCCCGACATCATCCTGATTTCGGCCTTTGTCTCGAACCGCGGACCCTTTGACTGCCAGTAGGTTCCGTTCGCGACCACGGAGATGTCACATTCATGTGCCGCCGCTATTATTTTACGCCGGACATCTTCGTCGATTCGTGGGGTTATGTGAGTTGCAGTATTTTGAAATATGGTAGGGGTGTCATATAAGGCTATAAAATCATCGGGAATGACAATCGTTCCCGGTTTCAGGTTCAGTTTCAGTGTGCCCGTCGAGTTAATCCCGATTACTTCTTTTATTCCCGAATCTTTCAACGCCTTGAGGTTTGCCCGGTGATTGATTGCATGGGGAAGGATGTATGCTCCGGGATCAATACCGTGGCGGGGTATGAAGATGAAACGTTCGGAAAACAGGGCGTAGGCTTTCCCGAATTCGTTTTGCAGAATCTTTCCCTCACAATTTTCAAATATTTTTTCGCCTTTTACTGCGGTACCACCAATTATGCCGAGTTGATTCATGATCTATTATGATTTTCGAGTAAACGGGCGATTGTTTCCATCACAACATATCAATACGATGCGTTACTGTAAATCCCGACGGTGCTGTGTCTCACTGGTTTCTGGACATTGCACCTTTCTTAGAAAAAACCATTAACAGATAAATGAAACGCTGTCAAACGCAAGAATTTAGTGTTTGACACGATTTGACATTGTATGACAGAGTAGCTATCTTGTAATGAAACAGTTTCGAAAAGGAGAATTCCGACATGGGAAAAGAAAATCTTTTGATTCATGTGAATGATGAGACATTTGAAGAAGAAATCGTTAAGTCTGAGAAACCGGCCCTTGTGGACTTGTGGGCGCCATGGTGTGGTCCATGTGTTGCGCTTGCACCGATTGTTGAGGAACTGGCCGAACAGTATAAAGACCAGATCAAAGTGGCAAAACTCAATGTTGACGAAAGTCCGGGAATCGCATCGAACTATGGTATCAGGAGCATCCCGACATTGCTCTTGTTTAAAAATGGACAGGTTCACGACAAGTTGGTCGGTCTTGTTCCGAAAGAACATCTCGAAGCTTTCGTTAAAAAAGTTTTATAAATATAGTTGCTTATCTGAATCTGGATTCGGACTTACAATATTTTCTGTGAAATAGGTGGCGAGAGAATGCGTCGTATCTACCTTAAAATATCGTGTGTGATTTTCATTGTTATATGTATTTCTGCCTGCGGCTGGTTCAAGAGTGGTTACATAGGTCTCAGTTCTCCGGAAGCGCTTTACCAGAGAGGGTACGAGTATTATCATAAGGGAAAGTACGATCAGGCAATCGAGGTGTTCCAGCGGGTAACGGAAGAGTATCCCCTCAGTAAGCTGGCGCTTATGGCGGAATTGGGTGTCGCTGATTCCTACTTCAGTGATGAACATTATGACGAGGCGGAGATGAGCTACAGCGATTTTATGAATTTCCACCCCACCAACGAGAATCTTCCGTATGTCATGTATCAGATCGGCATGTGTCATTATAATCAGATGAGCAGTATAGACAGAGACCAGTCGCAAGCCGTCATGGCCAGAGAGAGTTTCACGCAGCTTATGACCCGTTTCCCGAGCAGTAAGTTTGCTTTTATGGGGGAAAAAAAATTACGTGAGTCCAAGAAAAGATTGGGAGAACATGAGTTTTACGTTGGCCAGTTCTATTTCAAAAGGGAACAGTATAACGCCGCACTGCAACGGTTTACTATTGTCGCTCGTGAATATGAAAATCTCGGTATGGATTACAAGGTAAGTTATTATATCGAAGAGACAAAAAGACGACTTTCCGGAGAGCAGGCAGAAGAAAAAGAGTAGCCGTAACGGGAACAAGCGAATCAGAAGTAACAACAAATTCGGAGACAAAGAGGAGAGAATCTTACCTTAGAAACTTGATTATCGACATTCGAAACAAAGGCTGAATTCGTGTGCGTACCGACGGGATAAAACAGTTTCGGCCTTTGATTTTCTGTCATTCGAATCTGTTGTACCCCCCTTGGAGCAAACGCCGTACTTTCTTCATAATCAGAATGTTACAAACCTCCGTTAACATTGTCTTTGCAGTTCAACCTGCGGTCTCGGACAGGGGGTATTCCATACTTCTAATTTTTCTTATCGTTCTTCACGCCTAAGCACATACCACTCATCTTCCAGATCCGATGCCGTATCCACCACAATATGTATGATGTGTAATTGAGGATAGAGTCGTTTCAAGTCTTCGAGGTCGACAGGTTCGAATTTTTTCTTGTTGTTGAAATACGCTTCCTCTGTCAGGGCATTTGATTCATAGTTTTCCCGTGATCGCTGTGAGATCTTGTTGAGTGAATATTCTTCGGGGCACTGTGTCTGCTGAATAATGAAAGTCCTGTTATTCCTGGCAGCTACTTCTGCCGCTCTTCTGCGGAGCGACTGGGTGATAAAGGTCGCATCGAGAATAACCCCTCTCCCCCGGGAGGCGATCTTATCTGCCGTAGAAAACATTTTGTCGTAGACGAGTGTCCTTTTATTCATATTGGCGGCAACCTTTTCATCAAAGATGTCCTCGTCTTTCAGAACTTCGAGGCGAATCAGGTCGGTTCTGAGCATCTCGTAATCCTTGAGACGGGTGATAAGCTCGGTGGTTTCGGTTTTGTTGGTTGCCGGGAGGCCGCAGGCAATCAATACGGCATCGTTTTCGATTTCTTTTTCGACATATGATTTAAATGGTTCTCTCATAACCGCAACTCCTTCGTATAAATACAGGAAGTCTTACCTCCTACCGTCTGAAAAACGTATTCTAACACAGAAAGGACACATTGGGTAAATGGGCCTTCTACAATCCGAACTGTTCGGCAACATACGGGGGGATATCGAGGATTCCCATGATAACCGGTTGTTGATGACAGTCAGAACCTCCCGTTACCATGAGGCCGGTTTTTCTGGCAAAGCCGAGGTACGCATCCGTTGTTGTTTTATTGTGTCGTGTGTGCCAGCACTCGATACCGTCTATATACGGGTGCATCCTTTCGCGAATTATTGTCTGGTGCTCGCGAATGGAGGACGTAAAAGAAACGAGCGATGTTCCATTCGGATCACCGGGGTGGGCGAGTACTAACTTTCCCCCGGCGGACCGAATGAGTTCGGATGCCTCCTCGAGGCTGAGGGGCATTTTGGGCATATCGCATTTTTCCAGGTATTTATCGAAGGCTTCATTCTTACTTCTCACGATTCCCTCTCGAATCATGTAGTTCGCGATATGAGGCCGTCCGAATGCCCCGTCGACGGTTGCCCGAATTTCCTCGAGATTCTGTTCTGTAAACTCCTCTCGTCCTTCTTTGCGAAACTCATCATTGATATTCGCAAGTATCATTTCTGCCCTTTTTTGTCTGAAATCACGCAATGCCTGCAGCTTGTCCACGAGGAGCTGATACCGAATGTCGTATCCATAGCCGAGGCAATCGAGCGATACCCCTTTTCCATTCCTGTACGGAGGGTGAGCAAGGGTGATATTCAACTCAATACCATAGATGTACTGAATGCCGTACCTGTCAGCGAGAGACTTTGCCTCTTCCTGAGCCTGGATGGAATCATGATCGGTAATGGAGATGACCCCGATCCTTCTCTTGACGGCCTCTGGGAATATTTTCTCAAGGGGCCATCTGCCGTCCGAACCGTTTTTTGAGTGAATATGAAGATCAATTTTCATGGGTGACATATGAGTAAGCCAGGTCATAGTATTTTTGTGCCTTCCGGAAGGCATCCGTACGGGTTGACTCGTCAATAGCAGTGTCGTCGAGCATGAATGATGTTACCTTTGCCCTGACAAGTGCCCTGTAGACTTTGTAAAACGTCAGCACCCGGGAAAGAGTGTTATCCCCCGAGGCCTCTCCGTACGCATCGACAAAGGCGTTTCCGAGGTTGCCCTTTCCGTTGTAGTCGAAATCCATGGAAAGAAATGCCACATCGGAGGCCACATCTCCGAAGCGAAAACGCTCGTTAAACTCGATGCAATCGAAGACAGAGATGGTGTCGTCTTTCATGCATATGTGCTGCAGGTGAAGATCACCGTGACAGTCTTTTATGCGCCCCTCGGCGATTCTATTGTCGAACAGTGCTCGGTGATCGGCCATAAAGGCCGTGCTCCACGTCTCGAGGATGGCAAAGACCGTAGCTGCTACAGGACCGCCGATATATTTTCGTGTTTGATCGAAGTTTTCGATGACATTTTTTGCAATAATATCGAGGGTGCCGAATGCCCGTGCCTTTTCATCGCTGGGAATGCTCGCGTACACCCGTGCGAGGTGCCTCCCCACTTTTCTCATGTCGTTCTCTGTGACCGTGCCTCGATCGAGAAGTTTATAGAGCATGTGATCTTCGCTGATTCGTTTCATCTCGAGGGCATATTCCACGATATGTGAAGAGTCTCCGAGACGAAGCGTGCCGTTTACCTCGGATATGGGCAGCACACGAAGGTACACATCGGGTGAAAACCGCCTGTTCAGCCTGAGTTCCTCATTGACATAAAAACGTCTCTTCTCAAGGGAGGTAAAGTCGAGGAATCCGAAATCGACAGCCTTTTTGACTTTGTATACAAGATCGCCCACAATGAAGATAAAGGAAATATGGGTCTGAATAAGATCTACAGAGTCCGGGTCATGAGGATAAAATGCAGGCCTCGACATTGATTCAATAATCAGCGGATGGGTCATTGTAGTCTCCTTTTGTGATGCCGTTACTCTATGTAAGTCAGGAGAGGTTGTCAATGAGTTTGTAGAAGTTACGGTGATCTGTGCTGAACCCTTTCCCGCACTACACCGAGGGAAGAGGTCTCATGATCTCTTTTCAAGCAAGTCGACAAGTTGGATTGCGTCTTGTGTCTCCACCAGATTTTTTATGTCGATGAGATTTTTTTCATAGAGATCGATAATGTGACGGACGGACGGGTTAGCGGTTATGATCTCACTGTAGAGGTGTGGATTATTGAAGATCTTTTCGATAATTTCCAGTTTCGTATCGAACAGGGGCGTAGAGAATTTTCTCAGTTCGGCCATGTCCTTTTGTGCTTCTTTCAGGGTCAGTCCCATCATGATAGTATTGAAATGATTCAAGCCCTGTACGAGTGCCATCATCTCGTCGTGTCGCTCCGGCGTTGTTTCAACGACATTCGCCCCCTTTTTTTGAAAGAGCTCTTTCGGCCAGTGCGCCCATTTTTTTACTCTGACGGGGCAGAGTACGATATTCAGCCTCTCCATCGACTTCACGTCCGGTCCAAACAGGGGATGGCATCCCATGACTTCAGAAAGGGAGCTTTCGAGCATGCAGCTGACCGGGTCTCCTTTCAGGGAGGTGAAATCCATCAGGAGGGCATTCTTCTGCATATACGGGCCGACCTGTTCTATAACATCGCGGGTTGAACTGATGGGGACGCTGACGATAACGACATGACATGCCGCTGCCATTTCATCAGGCCTCATGCCAACCGCTCTCCCCGATATATGGACGGTGTACCCCTCTCGTGTGAAGAAGTTGGCGAACCACTTGCCGATTCCGCCAGTACCTCCGATAATACCGATTGCAATGTTCTCCATGAGAAAAACCCCTACGCTTCACGATGGGTGATGCCGGTACCATCTTCTCGAATCGCCGTTTTTATGTCTTTAGCATAGGAAGAGACAATATTCACCAAGTTCTTGCGATCCCGATTTTCTTCTATCAGTCGTACGAGGGCACTCCCGATAACGATACCATCGGTATACGGGGCAATTTCTGCAGCCTGCTCTCGTGTCGATATGCCGAACCCGACGGCCACCGGCATTCCCGTCACCGTTCTGATTCGTTTCATCTCCCGTTGTATATCGGTGAGTAGTGGTTTTTCCGTTCCTGTCACCCCGGTAATCGACACGTAGTAGAGGAACCCCGTAGCCGTTTTTGAAATCATCTTCATGCGTTGCGTTGTCGTCGTCGGGGCAATGAGAGAAATGAAATCGAGGCCTGAGCGGTCGGTATATTCTCGCAACTCCTGCGACTCCTCGGGTGGAAGATCGACAACGAGTATTCCATCTACTCCGGCTGCTGTTGCCCTTTTGGCAAAGTTCCCCGTTCCATAGATAAAGATGGGATTGTAGTAGCCGAAAAGGACAATGGGTATCTCGCTGAATTTCCTTACTGATTCTATCATTTCAAGGATGTGCGAAATGGTGGTGCCGCTCCGCAGTGCTCGCTGGGAAGCTGCTTGAATAATCGGACCGTCTGCCGTTGGATCGGAAAAGGGGACACCAAGTTCAAGAATATCGACACCGGCACTTTCCAAGCCGAGAATGATATTTTTCGTTTGATTGAGATTGGGATCACCGGCGGTGATATAGGCGATGAGGGCCGTGTCTTCCGAGTTTCTCAATGCGGTGAATGTGTTGCGAATGCGTCCCATATCAGTTAACCTCCATTTTGTCGGATATAATCCCTGCGTCCTTGTCCCCCCTGCCGGAAAGATTTACCACGATGACCCGGTCACGATTCATCGACGGTGCCAACTTCTTGACATAGGCGATTGCATGGGCACTTTCCATGGCGGGAATAATGCCTTCGCATCTGGTGAGGTAGAGGAAGGCATCCATTGCTTCCTCATCCGTCACTGTGACATACGTGACCCTTCCCGTTGCGTGAAAATAACTGTGTTCGGGTCCAACCCCAGGGTAGTCGAGTCCGGCTGCAATGGAGTAAGCATCTCTCACCTGACCGTTGTCGTTCTGAAGAAGGTAGGTTTTGTTCCCGTGGAGCACGCCGATTTTTCCCTGAGAAATGCTGGCTGCATGCAGTCCCGTGTCAAGGCCACACCCACCGGCTTCGACGCCGATTTTCTCGATTCCTTTATCGTTTCTAAAGGGATAAAAGAGACCCATAGCGTTGCTTCCACCGCCGATACAGGCCACAAGGGTATCGGGCATTCGACCCTCTTTTTTCAGAATCTGCCGCTTCATTTCCTTGCCGATTACGCCCTGAAAATCACGGACCATTGCAGGGTAGGGATGGGGACCGGCGGTAGTTCCGATCACGTAAAACGTATCTCTCACATGCGAAACCCAGTAGCGCATTGCCTCATTCATGGCATCTTTCAGCGTTGCCGTGCCCGATGCGACGGGGATGACGCGGGCACCAAGAATTCTCATGCGAAAGACGTTGGGCGCCTGTCTCTTTATGTCCTCCTCACCCATGAAGACATGGCATTCCATTCCGAACAGTGCCGCAACGGTTGCCGTGGCAACACCATGCTGACCAGCTCCCGTTTCGGCGATTACTTTGCCCTTGCCCATGCGGCGGGCAAGAAGCGCCTGGCCCAGAGTATTATTGATCTTGTGAGATCCCGTATGATTGAGATCCTCTCGCTTCAGGTAGATTTTGGCACCCCCCAGTTTTTCCGTCAACCGCTTCGCGAAATAGAGCGGCGTCTCTCGCCCCGAGTAGTCTCTGAGGTAGGTCCTGAGTTGCGTTGCGAAGTGTTTGTCTTTTCTGGCTTCAGCGTACGCATCTTCAAGCTCCATGAGGGCGGGCATCAACGTTTCGGCAGCGTAACGCCCGCCGAAGATACCGAAATGTCCATTTTTGTCAGGAAGTTGTGGTCTCATTGTTTTTACCTCTTCTGTGAATGTCCATTGAATGTTTTCATCGTGTTACAGGTATGCTCTGTGATCCTCGGGGGTGAACGAACATATGTGGGCGATTCGGCTGTCGCATTTCCCGCTCTACGGGGAGTGTCGAATATATTTGTACGTGTTCCGTTCGTTATAGGATTGCCGTGTTTGACGATATCAATAATCTCTCTTACTTTTTCGGGGTCCTTTTCCCCCGGTGATACTTCAACCCCGCTGTTGATATCTACGGCCCGGGGCGATACTGCAACAATGGCATCTTGGATGTTTTCTCGATGAAGGCCGCCGGATAGAATGAGGGGATACTTTTCACCGACCTTTCGTGCCAGATTCCAGTCTGATATTCTCCCGACTCCCCCGTATCGTTCAGGGTCATAGGTATCAACGAGAACAGCCTGTAAATGATAGTGTTCCATCCCCGTAAGATCCTCTTCTCTTCGCGGCGAAAATACCTTGATGACGGTTGATGACGGAAAGTGCCGACAGTATTCGGATGATTCGCCGCCGTGGAGCTGGATCAGATCGAGGCCACAGTGGAGCACAATATTTCTGACCTCATCGATGTTGTGATTGACGAAGACTCCGACCCTCGCTATTTCCCGGGGGAGGTGCCGAACAATAGCTGCAGCTCTCTCGGGGGTTACATGTCGCGGGCTTCCCGAATAAAAGATAAATCCCAGGGCATCAGCACCGCTTTCCGCGGCGACGAGAGCGTCTTTTACCGTGGTGATTCCACAGATCTTTACTTCAATCATTCTGAACGCTTCCCTTTCCCAGAAGAACCCCGAGTTTTTCTTCAATACAGTGTGCCCTCATCAGTGCCTCGCCAATCAGGAAGGTACGGATTCCGTTTTTCATTAGAAATTCCACATCGTCACGCGTTCCGATGCCGCTTTCACTGACAATGATGTGGTCATCCGGCACATGTGAAACCAGTTCTGCACTGACTCGCAGATCTGTGACGAAGGTATTTAGATTTCGGTTGTTTATCCCGATGATCCCTGCGCCGGCGGCGAGGGCCCTTTCCAGTTCTTTGCGGGTATGTACCTCCACGAGAGGTGCGAGGTCCAGTGACGCTGCAAGATCGATACTTTCTTTCAGTATATTGTCTTCAAGGAGCCCTGCGATGAGAAGCACCGCATCGCCACCGAGGACTCTGGTTTCATAGATCTGGTAGGGATCGATGATGAAGTCCTTCCGTAGAAGGGGAAGGGATACCATTTTTTTGATGCCAAGCAGGTATGATCGGTGCCCCCCGAAAAAGTTTTCATCCGTGAGAACAGAAATTGCCGCAGCCCCGCACTTTTCATACAGCGACGCAATCACGACGGGATCGAAGTCATTTCTTATTCTTCCTTTTGACGGTGATCGTTTCTTGATTTCTGCGATGACGGCACAGTCATGGTTGCTGACCGCTCCCGCAAAATCCAGGGGAGGCGGGGAGCTCTCTATGTATTCCTTCAACAGGGTGATAGGTCGCGTTTTTTTCAGATGATCAATCTCTTGGCGTTTTGCGTGAATTATCTTTTTGAGAATCATTTCCACTCCTCAGCTGTGACTCATATCGATCAGGTGCCGGAGTTTCCTGAGAGCGTCGCCGCTGTCGATACATTCTTCGGCGACGGCGATGCCTTCCTGGATTGTGTCAGCTTTCTCTCCTGCCACGATGGCAAGGCCTGCATTCAGAAGGACAATCTTTCGGGACGCACCGTTCTTTCCCGACAGAACATCCTTTGTGATCCCTGCGTTGAACGAGGCATCCTGCCCCTTGAGATCGCCGGGGATGTACTGTTCACCGAAGATGTCTTGGGGGTTGATGTTGTATGTTCTGACGATCCCATCTTTCAGCTCCGATACCCGTGTCTCGGCCGACACACTTGCTTCATCGAGGCCGTCAAAACCATGGACGACGAACGCCCTTTTTGTTCCCAAATTTTTCAGTACCTCCGCAAATGTTTCCGTCAGTCGAGGGTCGTAGACGCCAATAAGCTGGGATGTCGCGCCGGCGGGATTTGTGAGAGGTCCCAGCATGTTGAATATCGTTCTAATTCCAATTTCCCTCCGGGGGCCGATAGCATATTTCATGGCGCCATGGAGTCGGGGTGCAAAAAGAAACCCGATGCCGATCTGCTGAATACATTCTTCCACGATTTCGGGTTCGGCACTGATGTTGACTCCCAGAGATTCCAGGACATCGGCACTGCCGCAGCCGCTTGAAACTGCGCGATTACCGTGTTTGGCGACGGTAAGGCCGGCCGCGGCAACAACAAAGGCGGCCGTTGTAGAAATGTTAAAGGTATTCATGCCGTCACCGCCCGTACCGCAGGTATCCACGACGGTCGATGAGCGAGCATCGATTCTGGTGGCTTTTTGTCGCATGATTCGGGCGGCGCCCGTTACCTCATGTACCGTTTCACCCTTGAGCCTCAGGGAAGTGATAAACGCGCCAATCTGGGCCGGTGTGGCATTTCCCTCCATTATTTCATCCATGACGCCCATCATTTCGTGTTCCGCGAGATTCTCACCGCCCACGATTTTCCCAATGGTTTTTCTGATCATCTTATGACCTCCTGTCGTTCGTTTTGCGTGTGTTCATTTGTCATATTCAGGAAATTCCTGAGTATGCGTTTGCCGTTCGGTGTGAGAATCGATTCCGGATGAAACTGTATTCCCTCCACCGGATACTCACGATGTCTGATACCCATGATTTCTCCCTCATCTGTTTCTGCGCTGATTTCGATGTATGGCGGCAGTGATTTCCTTTCCAGGATGAGGGAATGGTAACGGGCTGCCGGAAAAGGGGAAGGAAGTCCTTTGAAGATTGTTCGCCCATCATTGATGATTTCCGATGTTTTCCCGTGCATGATTGTGTCGGCCCTGACGACATTGCCGCCGAAGGCATACCCGATGGCCTGGTGTCCCAGGCAGATTCCCATGATGGGAAAGGTAGTGTGATAGTGCCTGATTATATCAACCATTATTCCGGCGTCTTTCGGCGAACGGGGCCCTGGCGAAAGGAAGAGTGCCTCCGGGTCAAGCTCTCCGATCTGTTCAATGGTGAGCGCATCGTTCCGAAAGACAGCGACCTCCTCTCCGAGCTGGCCTAAATATTGTACGAGGTTGTATGTAAAAGAATCGTAATTATCGATCATCAGAATCATTGCGCTTCTCCCTCTTTGCTGGTTATTTTAAATTGTGAGGCGGCAAGCTGAATGGCCTGCATCATCGCTTGCGCTTTATTCACCGTTTCCTGATATTCCGCGGATGGGTCAGAATCTGACACGATTCCTGCCCCCGTCTGGACAGAGATCGTCCTGTCATTAATCACCATGGATCGGATCGTGATGCACAGATCCATGTTTCCCGTATAGCTGAGGTATCCCACGGCTCCTCCATAGGGACCGCGGCGGGTGCTTTCCAGCTTCTCGATAATTTCCATTGCTCTGATCTTTGGTGCACCGGTGAGCGTTCCTGCAGGGAAAGTGGCCTTGATGACGTCGAAACAATCTTTGTCGGGAGCAAGTTGTGCCCGAATATTGGAGACGAGGTGCATAACGTGGGAATATCGCTCCACCGCCATGAGCTGTGTGACCTGCACGGACCCGATGCGCGCAATTCGTCCCAAGTCGTTTCGTCCAAGGTCTACGAGCATTATGTGTTCCGCCCGCTCTTTGGGGTCTTGGAGGAGTTCATTGGCGAGATTTCTGTCATCCTGTTCGGTGTCACCCCGTTTTCTTGTTCCCGCTATAGGGCGCAATTCCACCGTTCCTTCTTCGAGGCGAACCATTACTTCCGGAGAAGATCCGATAAGGGTAAGATCGCCGAGGGCAAGGTAAAACAGGTACGGTGAGGGATTGATATATCGCAGGGCACGGTAAAGATCGACGGGATCGATATCACTTTTCTTTTCAAACCTCTGGGAGAGGACTACCTGGATTGCATCCCCGGCGGCGATGTAGTCCTTCGCCCGTTCCACAATGGCTGTATACGCATTTGGTGACATGGTGGACTGAAGGGTTCCTTCATCATGGAACACAGACCGACGATCCTCTCCCGTGAGGGGGCCCTTTATGATTTCAACGACTTCATCGATCTTTGTGAGTCCTTCATTGTAGGCACAAAAAAGATCCGTGCTCTCGTCTGTATAGACACAGGAGACGACCTTGATGGTGTTGCGCACGTTATCGAAGATTATCAACGTGTCGGTAATGAGGAATGTCGCCTCGTCGATTTTCATATCGTCTGCTGTGTCAGTTGGCAGCTTTTCGAAGTATCGCACCATATCGTAGCTCAAAAAGCCCACCGCACCGCCGTAGAATCGCGGAAGCCCTTCGACCGAAACAGTCCGGTAGCGTGCCATCAAACGCTTCAGGAATATCAGCGGATCTCCTTTATGAGCATGTCTTCGAGTCCTCCCGTTTTCCTGGATCGTCACGTCAGAGCCCCGTACCGAAAAGATCACCCGTGGGTCTGATCCGAGAAATGTGTAACGGCCCCACTTCTCTCCTCCTTCCACACTCTCGAGGAGAAATGCGTGGGATCTGCACTGCAGTTTCGACAGGGTGGAAACCGGAGTATCCATGTCTGCCAGGATCTCACGGTAGATGGGGATCAGGGTTCCGTCCTTCGTCAGCTTTTCAAAAGTCTTAAATGATGGGTAGTACATTTGCCTGTGTCTCCTGGTAAAAATAAAAAAGGCCGTGATGATTCACGGCCTCTGTGCATGTATATTTTTTAAACAAAAAAGCCGTGGAAAATTTGAGAGGTTCTCCACGGCTCAATCTTTCTATGTGAATGGCTTAACGGTGGACAAACCCCTTCATCGGATTGTACCACCACCAGCAGCTGTTTCTGTGTACGGTTGTTTTACTCATATATACCACCTGAAAAATAACTCAACTACAATATCAGTATACGGCACGTGTGTCAATATTTTAATCTCTCAATGGCCCTTTGCCGCAATAGATGGTCGACGACGACAAGACTCACCATGGCTTCACAAACCGGGATGATCCGTGGGATTACGGAGACGTCATGCCTTCCCTGGATTGACAGCGTCGTTCTTTTCCCATTCATGTCTATCGTCTCCTGCGCTCTTTCGATTGAGGAGATGGGTTTGCAGGCAACCCGAATGATAATATCCGCACCGTTTGTGATTCCCGCGAGAATTCCTCCTGCATTGTTTGTCAGAAATCCATCGGGTGTTATGGGGTCGTTACATAGGGATCCCGTCATTCGCGCTGCCTCAAAGCCCGCGCCGATCTCCACTCCCTTTACCGTACCGATACTCATCAGCGCCTTTGCCAGATCGGCATCAATTTTGTCAAAGACCGGTTCGCCGAGCCCCGCCGGGCAGTATTTTACGACAATCTCCACAACACCCCCGAGAGAGTCCCCGCTTTGCGCTGCTTCCTTCAGGCGTTTCTCCATTTTTGCGGCCGCCTCTCTGTCAGGACACGCGAGACTGTTATAGCTGATCTCAGCCAGTGAGAGACGCCCGGCTCTAATGCCGCCGAGTGCAACCGTATATGCCGTTAACTCGATACCATCACGGGCGAGTATCTTTTTCGCGACGGCCCCGGCAGCGACTCGTGCCGCTGTCTCACGACCAGAGGCACGACCCCCTCCCCGGTGATCACGAATACCGTATTTCTTGAGATAGGGTAGATCTCCATGTCCGGGCCTGAAAACGTTTCTCAAGTGTTCGTAGTCACTGCTTTTTATATCCCTGTTTTTGATCACAAGTGAGATGGGGGTACCAGTAGTTTTCCCTTCAAAAATGCCGGAGAGTATTTCTACCGTGTCTTCTTCCTTTCGGGGAGAGGTTGACATGGCTTGTCCCGGTTTTCGTCTGTCAAGCTCTTTCTGTATGTCTGTTTCATCGAGGGGGATAGTGGGGGGACATCCGTCTACCACCACCCCGATGGCACTTCCGTGAGATTCTCCCCACGTGGTTACTGTGAACAACGTGCCGATTGAGTTTCCTGACATTTTTGTACCTCACGTTTTGTTGCTTCGGTTATCGGAACCTTTCAGATAGTTGCAAATCTCATCAACTATTTCGTTGAATCTTTTTCCCGACGTATCAACAGTCAGATCCGCGAGTTCGCGATAGACCAGGTTGCGTTGTTGCAGCGTTGTTGCTGTTTCTGTTTCAAGGTCACCGTAAGAAAGGGAGGGACGTTGCCGTATGCTTTTTTGATCTGCACGCAATCTTGTCAATATTGTTTCCTCGTCCGCAGTGAGCCAGATAAAAAGACCGTTCTTTTTCAATATGTTTCTATTCTCGTGGTCTTCAAACGCCCCGCCTCCCGTAGCGATGATACTCTCCCTCTTGCTGGCGAGTTCCTCAATCACTTCTTTTTCCTTCATGCGGAATACCTGCCAGCCGTCGCGGTTTACCATCTCCCTGATTGATATTCCTGCCTGTGTTTCAATGACATCGTCCGAGTCAAAAAAGGTGAGATTAAGCTTTTCTGACAGCCTTTTTCCCACTGACGATTTGCCGGTGCACCGATATCCCATTAAGACGATATTTTTCATTGGTACAGTTTCTTCAATTCGTTCCAGAAACCGGGGAACGATTTAGTGACACACAATTTATTTTTTATCTTGATCCCTTCGGTGGCGAGACCCGCGATGGCGAAACTCATCGCAATTCGATGATCGTCATACGTTTCTACTTCCGCCCCGTGAGGGGTTCCTCCGTCGATGATAATCCCATCAGGCAATTCACCGGCATCGATGCCGATTCTGCGCAATTCGTTTATCAGTGCCCGAATTCTGTTGCTTTCCTTCAATCGCAGGTGGGCGACATTCTTTATCGCTGTCCGTCCCTTTCTGAAGGCTGCCACAACGGCGAGCGTCGGTACCATATCAGGCATATCCGCCATATCGAACTCAAGCTCTCCCCGGTGGAGCGTATCTCCTACAACCTCGATCCAATCCTCTCCCTTTGTGATATGACAACCTAGTTTCTCAATGATATCAAGGAATCCCATGTCTCCCTGCACGGAACTCGGGTTGAGATTCACGACCCTGATCTTCCCTTTACAGATCGCCGCCGCGCAAAAGAAGTAGGAGGCACTCGATATATCTCCTTCAATCAGATATCTTCTTCCCGTATATCTCTGGGGAGTAGTTATTCTATAGGTGTTTTCGTCGTTTTGCGTCACGCGTACGCCGAATTGATTCATGGCGCTGACTGTCATGGAGATGTAAGGAAGCGACGACGTCTTGCCGCGAAGCTCAATTTCAACAACACCTCTCGCGTACGGCGCGGTTATGAGAATCGATGATACGTACTGACTGCTCTGGGCGTCTGTAAATATCACTTTCCCGCCGTGCATACTCCCGCCACGGATCGTCACAGGGGGATAGCCGCTTTCTCCCGTGTACTGAGAGGTAATCCCCAATATGTTCAATGCCTCAATGAGAGGCTTTATCGGCCTCTGTCTGAGGCGTGCGCTTCCATCGAGTTTGACAGGGCCGCCACCGAGAGAGGCCAGCGATGTCAAAAATCTCAGGGCGGTTCCGTTGTTTCCGAGGTAGATCGTTGCTGCGGTTTTTGTAAACCTCCCGGATGTTCCTGTCACGATGATGTCGTCGCCCATCGTCACAATAACGGTACCGAGGGTGCGCAGCGCATCGATGAGAAGCCTCGTGTCCTCTGCGATCAGCGCATTGCGCAGATACGACTCACCTCGTGCCAGGGTGGCAATCAACAGAGCTCTCTGTGTATAACTTTTTGAGCCCGGTACACTCACAACTGCGTTCATGCGTGTTACTTTTCGTGTACTATGCATTTGTCAGTTTTTCTCTCACAATAGTTTTCATAAAATCACGCGAGGGCTGGAGATCTGTCCACAACGCTATCTGTTCCGCTCCCTGATGCACAAACATGGGAAGACCGGGGATGATCGCGCATCCCGCATCCTCGGCATCTCTCAGAAGTTTCGTTTTCAGGGGATTGTAGATCACGTCCATCACCCACCTGAAGTTCAAGAGTACCTCCTTTCGGACTGGAGACCTTCCGATATATGGGTACATTCCGACAGGAGTACAGTTAATCAGGCAGTCCGCACGTATAGTGCCCAGGTGTCCGAGCGGATGCGCACTGCATCCGAATTCTTCCGCCAGTTCCTCACCCTTTGATGCCGTTCTGTTTACAACGAGAACATTCCCATTCTCTTTGCGGATTCCAAAGACGGCCGCTCTCGCGGCTCCCCCGGCCCCCAGGATAGCAAAGGTTTTTCCCGTGATTTCCATTGTCTCCTTCAGGGCGAGGATCACACCGATCCAATCGGTGTTATCACCTTTCACCCTGCCCTTGGTGAATGTGACTGTGTTGACCGCGCCAATCGTGTCGGCGTTTGCGCTCACGTCGTCGCAATGCGCCATGATGGCAGTTTTATGAGGGATTGTGACACTTCCGCCAGCGATCTTCATGCTTTTTATTTTTACAACGGCATTCAAGGCACTCTCCACGCGAAGGGGGACATACCTGGCGGGGATATTCATTTTCTTGAACACCGCATTGTGCATCAACGGTGAAAGACTGTGATCCAGTGGATTGCCAAAAATGGCGAATAATTGTTCCTTACCTTTCATGGTCCAGCATCCTTAATATTTTTTTCATTTCAAGGGCGGTAAGCTGCCCCGGAGCAGATTCCGCCCCCTTTTCGATAGACGCAAAGGTGCAGAATGACCCGAACAATGGTGCCATAACCCTGCTGATTTTGCCTCTGGCGCCCATGCAGAAGGCGATAATTTCCTGGTTTGCCTTTCGGGCATAACTGACAAGTTTCAGTATCTCCAGGTTATCTTCTATCGATTGGGCAAAGGTGATAATCTTGACAATATCGGCGCCCTGCCGGGTGCATTTTTCAAAGAGATGCACAAGGTCACCATATTGAGGCGTATCGGTTGCATTGTGATGCGAAATGATCAGTGTTGTCTGAGTGTCGTGCTGCGCGATACGTTTTTTCAATTGCTGTATGTGGGTTTCGCCGGAGCGGAGCTCTATGTCGACAAGATGAGCTCCCAACGTTACCGCGTCACAGAGAAGAGAAATCCTGTCTCTTTCGTCGCCGATGAAATGACCTCCTTCATCTTTTCTCCTGTTTGTGACCAGAACCTGACGTCCGGGCGATGCGAGCAGATGTTTGAGATTCGCACTTCGTATGAAATCGATCCTGAGTTCGATAATGTCTGCGAGGGAGACACTTTTCTCCATCTGCTTTTTTGCCTCTTCGTTCGATGCGGCAACAACGGGGATACAGATCATAGTTTCGCATCTCCCATAGGGTATGACCCCAGTATTTTTATGAACGTGCACTCGTCTTTCAGTGCTTTCAGGCACTGCGTTGTCTTATCTTCCATCAGGTGGCCCATGAAATCGACGAAAAACAGGTATTCCCACATTCGTTCCCGTATAGGATGAGAAACGATTTTCATGAGATTGATCTCTTTTTCAGCGAAGGGGCTTAGTGAGTGTTGAAGGGCTCCCGGTTCATGTCGGACGCCGAAAATGATAGACGTCTTATCCCTGCCCGTTGGCGCATTCTCTCCCTCCCCGATAACGACAAATCGGGTCGTGTTGGACCCGTGGTCCTCTATGCCTTCGGCGATAATGTTGAGTCCGTAGGCGGAAGCGGCTCTCCGGCTGCCGATGGCGGCACAGTCGGCGTCTTCCAAAACCATTGCGGCGGCCTTTGCCGTGCTCTCTGCGTCATGGCATGTGGAGCGGGGCAGATTCTGCCTGATCCAGTTTTTACACTGGGCCAGTGCCTGGGGATGAGAATACACCCGCTTTACTCCATGATGTGTGTTTCTGGTTGACAGGAGAACGTGACTGATGGGGAGATAGATCTCATTCAGGATATCTACTGGCGTCGAAATTAAGCGATCCAGGGTGATTGTCACCGCACCTTCAAGAGAGTTTTCCACGGGAACCACGCCACAGTGCACCCGCCCTTTTTCAACCTGATCGAAGACATCGGATATGGTGAGCTGTGGTGAAAAAACGGTGCCTTTCCCGAAGTGCGACTCTGCCGCCAGGTGAGTGAATGATGCCTCCGGTCCGAGGTATGCCACGCGGAGCGGTTCCTGAAGAGCTCGCGATGCGGAGATGATTTCAGTGAAAATAGTTTTCAACGAACCTGCCGTCAGAGGACCCGTATTAATGGTATGCAGGTAATGATGAATTTTGCTCTCCTGGGTGGGATCGTAAATACGCAAATCGTGTTTTCTCTTCAACCTTCCTACTTCTATGGCTATGTTCGCTCGTTCGTTTAAGAGTGTGAGGATTTCTTCATCTTTTTTTTTCAACTGCTTTCGCAACTGTTCTAGCGGATCTTTTCTCATTATCGCAATTCCTCGATTATGTCTTGAACGAGGCCCTCATCCACTGAACCGTTGATGAAGGGCACGCCGATTTTTTTAAGCAGAACAAAATGGATGGCATCCCCCTTCTTTTTTTTGTCGGATCTCATTCGAGAGATGATGTCCGCTGTCTTTACCTGCTCGGGTATGTGGTCGAGCAGCCCCATTGCAGAAATGAGATGTTCGATTCTGCTTCGGTCGGCGGGTGAGAGATGATGCAGTTTTTCTGAAGTTCTGGCTGCCGCGATCATGCCGACGGCGACGGCATTTCCGTGTGAAACGGTATACTCTGATGACGCCTCGAGAGCATGACCGATCGTGTGACCGAAATTCAAAATGCGTCGGATTCCTACATCTTTTTCATCAATCTCGACGATTCCTTTTTTTATTTTACCGGCTCTCCTGACGATCATTTCAAGAATATCCATGTCCCGATTCTTTACCGCTTCGATTTTCTCCTCGAGTATGGCGAACAGTTCTCTGTCATCGATGATGCCGTACTTGACGATTTCCGCCAGCCCGTTGTTGAATTCTTCTTCCGGGAGCGTTGCGAGAAAATGAAGATCGATAAAAACCATTTTAGGTTGATAAAATGTTCCCAGGAGATTCTTTCCCTCAGGGAGATCGATCCCCGTCTTTCCTCCGATACTGCTGTCTACCTGTGCAAGGAGGCTGGTCGGTATCTGGATATACGGTATAGATCGCATGTACAGTGAGGCAATGAAGCCGGTAAGATCGCCGATAACACCACCGCCGAGGGCGATCAATACCGAATCTCTGTCTATCCCGAGGGCGATAAGTTTCCCGACAACTGAAAGGGTGGTTTCCATATTTTTTGATGTTTCTCCCGCGGCAATCTCGAGTAACGTGGCATTAAGGCCCATCTTTCTCATTAGCGTCAGAAATTGTTCTCCATAAAGGGGTGCTACATTGGAGTCGGAAATAACCGCGTAACGGCTGGCTGCGTTGTTTTTTGCAATAACAACCCCTATGCGGTCCAGGATATTGGTGCCGGTACAAATCTCGTACGAGTGGGAAGTACGTCTGTCGAGGTTTACCTTTATTTTCTTCATGCGGATACCTTCATTTCTTGTCGTATCAATCGTTCAAGGCTTCTGACTTCATCCATCAAATGATAGAATCTCTCCGGCTTCAGAGACTGTGTGCCATCCGATACGGCCTTTTCTGGTTCGGGGTGGACCTCTATCATGACGCCGTCTGCCCCAACCGCAAGAGCGCTTTTTGTCAGTGGCAGGACATATTGCCAGTGACCTGCAGCATGGCTGGGATCTACGATAACGGGCAGGTGGGTCAGTTTCTTCAAGACGGGTACGGCACTGATGTCAAGGGTGTTGCGGGTTGCCGTTTCGAATGTCCGAATACCCCGTTCGCAGAGTATGACCTCATCGTTGCCCGATGAAAGAATGTATTCTGCTGACATGAGTAATTCCTCGATGGTCGTCATCATGCCGCGCTTGAGGAGCACCGGTTTTTTCGCCTTGCCCACCTTCTTTAAGAGGGCAAAGTTCTGAACATTGCGGGCCCCGATCTGCAGGAGATCTGCGTATTCTTCTACCAGATCGACATCGGTGGTGTTAAGTACCTCGGTGATAACGGGCATTTCCGTTTTCTCCCCCGCTGTCTCGAGAAGTTTCAACCCTTCCTCCTCCATGCCTTGGAAGCTGTATGGCGATGTTCTCGGCTTGTATGCGCCACCTCTGATGATATCGGCCCCGCCTTTCTTTACTATGAAGGCGCTTTCCATCATCTGTTCTTTGCTTTCAATGGAACAGGGACCTGCCATCACCACGAAATTCCCGCCCCCGACCTCGACATTGCCGATACGGATGACGGTATTGCCTTCTTTCGCCTCTCGGCTGGCCAGTTTATACGGCTTGAGTATGGGGATCGTTTTTTCGACACCTGAGAGGGATTCGATTACCTTCAGGTGCTCTTTCCCACGGTTGTTACCGACGGCTCCGATAATCGAACGTTCCACACCGTGGGAAAGGTGCGCCGCGAACCCTACTGATTCAAGCCAGTCGACGACATTCGCAATTTGTTCATCCGTTGCATTTTGTTTCATCACTACAATCATTTATGTAAACCTCCCTGAAATAAAAAAGCCATGGCGTGTCCCGTGTCATCACCATGGCTCCAGATACAAAAAAGCCGTGGTGTAGACCCTTTCGATCTATCCACGGCTTTCTCTATATATGTATTTTAGTTACTATTCCTTTCCGAGTGCCGGGCAGACCGATGCGGCATAAAAATACCAAAAATAACCAAAATAGCTTTTATGATTTGCATGTCTGCCCATTTTTAAACCAATACCGCTATTATTTATGAAGGCACGTAAACACAGATTGTTTCGAATGTCAATCAAAAAATAGCGTGAAGGGCCGTCGGTTCGCTGAACCTTTTCTTAACGAACCGATTATTATAAGCTTTTGGAGTGATAAAAATGACGGATTGAATAGGTAACAGCGATGGCCCTGCTAAGGCAAGAAGGCGGGATATCAGGAAAACTCCAATCAAATCCGAGACCTATCGAATAGTGTACTGCCCTCCGGGGTGAGTACCGACAACCATGGAAGGTTTGACATAACGGTGTAAATCGATTAAAAGGGACGCAATCCTATGAGTTTGGGAATACGAATATAAAACGGGGGTAACCATATGTACAGCGCCAGTGATTTGAAGAAGAACCTGAAAATTCAGATTGACGGTGAGCCCTATGTCATTACCGATTTTCAATTTGTGAAACCGGGCAAAGGACAGGCACTGTATCGGTGCAAGCTCAAGAATATGATAACGGGAGCCCAGTTCGATCGTACCTTTCGATCGGTGGATTCTTTTGAGCCTGCAGATCTACAGGAAAAGAGGATGCAGTATTTGTATCCCGATGGCAACAAGTACTGTTTTATGGATATGGAAACATACGAGCAGGTATACCTCACGGAAGATCAGGTAAGCGAAGCGATAAATTACCTCATCGACAATCTGGAAGTTGATATTCTCTTTTTCGGCGAAAGAGCCCTCGGCATTACACTTCCCTACTTTATCGATCTGACGGTGACGGAGACCGTTCCATGGATTAAGGGTGACACCGCAACGGCCGATTACAAGCCAGCCACAGTGGAGACCGGTTACCGAGTCCAAGTGCCGCCGTTTGTCGAAGAGGGCCAAAAGATACGAATTGACACCCGCACTGGCGAATATGTTACCCGCGTTAAGGATTAGTTACTATAATGAGTGAAAGAGAGGTTCTGGCACGGCGAAAGGAAAATCTCCGTCTGCGTGCCAGAATCATCGAAGTGGTGCGTCAATATTTTAATGGTCGCAACTATCTGGAAGTCGAAACACCTCTGAGGATTCCCGCACCGGCACCGGAATCTCATATCGATGCTATCCCATCGAGAGACTGGTTTCTTCATACCTCGCCCGAACTCTGCATGAAACGTCTCATGGCGGCGGGGTACCACCAAATATTCCAGATATCAAAGTGTTTCAGGGATGGAGAGCGCGGTAGCAATCATCTGCCCGAGTTTACGATGCTTGAATGGTACCGGGCCGGTATCGATTACTGTGAGTTGATGAACGAATGCGAGGCATTAGTCCTGTTCATCGCTCAGTCTCTCGAAATGGGTGATCGTATCACCTATCAGGGAAGAACGATTGATCTCAGGAGACCCTGGCAGAGGCTTACTATTGATGAGGCATTTACGCGCTTCTCGCCAGTTTCTATCAATGAGGCACTTGAGAGTGGGTGTTTTGATGAAGTCATGGTCATGCATGTCGAACCCGGTATTTTTGGTGAAAAACCGGCGTTTCTCTACGATTACCCCCTGTCGTTGGCATCCTTGGCCAGGAAAAAGAAAGAGGACCCGACCGTGGCAGAACGATTCGAGATGTATATCGGCGGACTGGAGCTTGCCAATGCATTTTCCGAGCTCACTGATGCGGAGGAGCAGCGGCTGCGGTTTTCCGAGGAACGGGAATGTCGGAGAGGAAGCGGAAAGACGGTGTATCCCTCGCCGGAAAAGTTTCTGAATGAACTCGGGTACATGCCTGATGCTGCGGGTATCGCTCTTGGGGTCGATCGGCTGGTCATGCTTTTTACCGACCGACCTGTTATCGATGACGTGGTTGCGTTCACCCAGGAAGATCTGTAATCCGCAACGGGACCGGTAACGTGCGATCCGAAATCCTTACCTGCCTCTGTGAACGGTCAGTGTTCGGTGATATATCATCAATGCCGGGGACGGAGTGATTATTCTGTACGAAAAAAGGTGAATTTTCTTGACGGGCTCGGTCTTCGTATGATTGAATCCAAGCGATATTGTGTTGGCAAAGCGGTGTTGGGACCGTCAAAAGCTATTACATATGTTGTCATCGAACGTTCTGATACGATATGAAAAAGGCCAGCGCCCTACCGTATTGTGGGGGAAGGAGGGTAACCCCAAAACAGCCAATCGGAAGGTGGGACGCGATCAACTGTCACAACGGTAGGGCTAGGGGCATTGAGTATCTGGTAGTTCTATATATAAGAACAATTATAAATGTAAAATCGTTTAGTTACACTATAAATTTATGTATGAATTTTGAGTAGTCAAGCGCCCATTATGCGTTTCTTTTGCGTGTTTGCTGATGATCTTCCGGTGTGGTACATCCAAGAATATTTACAAATCAATCCTTGCCACATCCATAAAAAACCGGTCGCACTGTCGATTTCCGTGCAAAACTGATACAGTGCAACCGGCGTGTAGTACGTTGCTGCCCGGGATGCCGGGTACTTTTGAGAGGTGGCTGACCGCGAATGGAGTAAAAGGAGCGTGGAGTATGAGAATTGTGTCGATAGTGCTGTTGATAGGGATGTGTCTCATGCCGTGTCTTGCCCTTGGTGAGCGTGTCGAGGGGGATTGTCTCAATGGCAACGGTGTAATGACGTTTACGGATGGACGGGTCTACACAGGGGCTTTCAAGGACGGTTCAGCTTCCGGTGTGGGAACGATGACATACCCTGATGGCAGACGATACGAAGGTGATTTTGAAAAGGATGTCATTACGGGCGAAGGAGTCATGACGTTTCCAGATGGTACCGTGTATGCCGGTAAGTGGCACAGTGGTGCTATACACGGCACCGGAGAGATGAAATTTCCGGACGGCGCCCGGTATAGCGGTCAGTGGGAAAACAATAAGATCAGCGGTAATGGCACCATGGTCTTTTCTGACAAGAGAAAATATGTCGGTGCATGGACGAACGACACAATGAATGGACAGGGCACCATGTATTTCCCCGACGGAGGCGTTTACAAAGGCGAGTGGAAAGATGGCGAGTGCAGCGGACAAGGAACGATGACATTCCATGACGGCAGGGAATACGTCGGTGAGTTTCATCACAGCGAAATCAACGGTGACGGAACGATGACGTATCCGGACGGTTCACAATACGTGGGTGAGTTTGAGGGCGGTGTATACGATGGGAAGGGAACACTCACCAAATCTGATGGCACCGTGTACGCGGGACAGTGGAAGTATGGAAAGTGTCATGGCGAAGGAAGCATGACCTGTCCCGATGGGCGAAGCTATCGAGGCCGGTTCGTCGACGGGCACTTCATGAAATAATGGTTTTTCTCAACTCTTTTTAATTACGAGTAAGTCACCCGTATCTACCCCAAGGTCATCGGAGACGATAAAACACTTTGCCATGAGAAGGAAATAGAGGTTGACCCCCTTCACTTCACTCATGGCTTCGAAGTTTCCCTGCCCCTTTGAAATCACCACATCATGTGTCGCAAGGCGTTCCAGGAATGGTGGATCGGTGCGGTCATCGTGCTCGTGGCTGAAGCGGACGACATCGAGGAGTACATTCCTCCGGCCATTAAGCCCTGCATGAATGGCCGTATCCATCGTGGCATCGTTTATTATCGGATGTGATTTGACAAAGACGTGCCACTCTTTTTCCCCGTATACCCAGTCCACGGTTTCCATGAGCAGACGATCGAATACTATTTCTCCCGCGTTATCAACGAGATATGCAATAGTTGTGGCGTGTTTGAAGTCTTCCTCCAGCTCGTGAGAGCTGTCTATCCTGAAGGTTTCGGCAGCGACTCGCACCAGTGTTTCATGGATATTAAACTCAGCTTTTGCACCATAGTCCATGATGTTGCCCGCTATAGAAAAGCGTATGGCCGCGTTAACGGGATCATCGGCACGTTCTATTTCCCTTTGGAGCTCACCATACATGGCGAGAACAATCTCGTTGCTTCGAATTTTTTCGTCACGATACGGATCATTGTTGCCCAGGACATCCATTACGGATAAGTGGACGCTCTGCCCAATTTCGGACGGTGTCGCATGCCAACTGCTCCTGTCAATTATCGTCAGAGCGGTCCGCAAAACCTCTTCATGTTTTTCCCTGTCGTCAGTGGCAAACCGGGCCGCCTGGAGCGCCTGCCGCAGAAAGCAGGGAATACAGTCGAGATGTACCTTCATTGTAGTATTATCCTTTGGTGTGTCATTTTCGCCTTTCATAGCACATGAAGGAGGGTAATGAAACTGCATAGTTCACTTTTTATTGCTGCGTTTTCTATTTTACCCCTTGAATTTTCGGGGACCGTATAGTATTGTGCGAACACAAATAATATGAGTTGATGTTATTTCATGTCAAAATATAATTAAGTGTCGTGAAAACGTACTGCCCCGGATATTACGCGTCTGTAAGTCTTTGTTTGACTTTGGGCACTATTTCCTGTTTTATTAGTGCAATACGATATTCATACGGCAGTAATGTATGTACTGCGAGTCGGTTGTACCCCGGTAGCTGGGCGTATCGGGAGCGATTCATCCCATTGATGTATGAAACGCGGGTTATTCTGTGGCAGTGTAGATTGATGGTGGGGGCAGGAACGGCACGATGTGTTCTTACGCAACAAAAAGGAGGATGTAATGAAGAGGACACCTCTCTATGATCGTCACGTAACGTTGAAAGCCAGGATGATCGACTTCGGCGGGTGGGAGATGCCGGTTCAATACACCGGTGTCATCGAAGAACATCGCGCAACGAGAGAATCCGCGGGCCTTTTCGACATCTCTCACATGGGGGAAATCGACATCAAGGGTCCCTCGGCCCTCGAATTGTTGCAGACGGTCATGTCGCGGAATCTCCAAGAGCAGAAGATCGGACAGATGAAACTCAGTGTCATTACGAACGAGCAGGGCGGGATTCTCGACGATCTTACGATCTACCGACTTTCAGCGGATCACTATCGGCTTGTGACAAATGCGTCAACAAAAGATAAAGATCTTAACTGGATACTGAAGGTGAAAAAAGCAAAAGCCCTGTCTCATGTTGAGATCATCGATATGACCGATTCGATCGGCAAGATCGATATTCAGGGACCCCTCGCGGAACGGATTCTCCAAGAAACGGTTCCCGACAATCTTTCTCCTTTGCGTTATTTCTATGCCGTGGAGTCGTCCATTCGGGACATCCCGGCATTGATTTCGCGAAGCGGCTATACGGGAGAGGATGGGTTTGAAATCTATACGGAGGCGCAGAGGATCGGTGACGTCTGGGATCTACTGTGGGAGGAGGGCCGCAAGGACGGCTTGCTGCCCGTCGGTCTGGGAGCACGCGACACGCTGCGTCTCGAAGCGGGGATGATGCTGTATGGGAATGACATGGATGAGACCGTTACCCCGCTGGAGGTTGTCTACGGATGGATTACGGATCTCGAAAAGGACTTTATCGGCAGCACTGCCTTGCGACGGCAGAAGGAACAGGGAGTGAAACGGAAACTGGTCGGTTTCGAGATGGCGGAACGGGGCATCGCTCGGCACGGGTATAAAGTATTGAAGGACGGTGCCGAAGCAGGGGAGGTAACATCCGGTACCTTTGCCCCGACGGTGAACAGGGCAATCGGCATGGCATTTGTTCCCGTGGAACTGAAAGAACCGGGAACGGAATTCGATATACAGGTACGAAACAGACAGGTAAAGGCTCGCGTGGTATTATTGCCCTTTTATAAAAGGCAAAAATAGTTTGCCTGCAGCGGATGATTTTTGTATCATACCGGACGAATACTAGGGGGCATTTCTCTTACTGCACTACGTCAACTTGGCATGTACAAACCAATAGTATTACTTTACCATTTGGTGTTGTGTTTTTGCATCCTGTTGAAACGTAAGAATAACAGTGGACAGTGTACACTGACAAGGAGGATATAATGGCGAAACCCAATCCTGACGGCAGATTGTACTCTCAGGAACACGAATGGGCTCTGGACAATGGTGACGGCACGATTACCATGGGTATTACCGACTATGCCCAGGAGATGCTTACCGATATCGTGTACGTGGAGCTCCCGGAAATCGGGAGAAAGGTTGCCCAGATGGAACCGGTCGCAGTGGTAGAATCGGTAAAATCGGTATCAGATGTCTATTCTCCCGTGAGCGGTGAAGTGGTGAACGTCAATAAATTGCTGGAGGATAAACCCGAGCTCATCAATCTGGATGCCTTCGGCGAAGGGTGGATTGCCGTTATCTCAGTGGATGATTCTGCCGAACTGGGCAATCTGATGGATGCCGCTGCATACACGGCAATGATCGAGGAAGAAGCATAACCGAAAAATTCATCCATTTTTCAGAAAGGATGACCGTATGGATTATATTCCCCATACAACCGACGATGTGAAGGAGATGATGCAGACTGTTGGTATCACCTCCCTCGACGATCTTTTCAAAGACATTCCCGAAGGATACCGGCTAACCGAATCCCTTGATATGCCCGCAGCCCTTTCTGAGCAGGAAATATCCGCGGTAATGAGTGAGATCGGTGCGAGAAATATCATTCCGAACGCCACCCTCATGGGGGCGGGGGCCTATCATCACTATGTGCCCGCCGTGGTAGGACACGTCATTTCGCGGTCGGAATTCTACACGGCCTACACCCCGTACCAGGCCGAGATAAGTCAGGGAATCCTGCAGGCCATTTACGAGTATCAAACTATGGTGGCGAAACTTACGGGTATGCAGGTGGCAAATGCATCCATGTATGACGGCGCTTCTGCGATGGCCGAAGCAGCGGTACTCGCCGGGAAGACGTCGAACCGGAACACAATTGTCATTGCCCGCTCCGTTCATCCCGAATACCGGCGGGTCGTTGCAACGTACTGCTGGGCCAACGGCTATGAGATGGTCGAAATTCCCTATGCATCGTCAGGCAGGATCGATGAGGGCAGCCTGGAAGGTGCCGTCGATGAAAACACAGCTGCCGTTTTGCTCCAGAGCCCCAACTTTTTCGGGGTGGTTGAGGATATTCGGACAGTGGAGCTGGCGGTTCACAAAAAGGGAGCACTCCTCGTTGCGGGATTCACCGATGCCACGTGTCTCGGCATCCTGAAACCGGCGGGCGCAATGGGAGCTGATATCGTCGTGGGAGAAGGGCAGAGTTTCGGCAACCCCCTCAATTACGGCGGACCCTACCTGGGGATCTTTGCCAGTACGAATAAACTGCTCAGAAAGATTCCGGGAAGGCTCTCGGGTGCAACCGTCGACAAAGAGGGACAGAGAGGATTTGTTCTGACGCTCCAGACGAGGGAACAGCATATCAGACGGGAGCGGGCGACTTCGAATATCTGTACCAATGAGGCACTGTGTGCCCTCGCCGCCGCGGCATATCTCGTCAGCCTGGGGAAGAATCTCAAAATGCTCGCCAGGCTTAACGTATACAAGGCGCTGTATCTGAAGGAGAAACTCTCTCGGCTCGACGGGTGGGACGTTGTATTTCCGTCACCCGTATATAATGAATTCGTCATGCGCTGTCCCGACCCTCACAGGGCGAATGAGCGATGGCAGGCCGAAGGTATCGCCGGGGGGTATGTCTTGGCAGACGACTACCCGGATTTGGAAAACTGCCTGCTCCTCTGTGCCACGGAGATGCTCAGCAGGGAAGCGCTAGACAGAGTTGCTGCAATAGTAGCGAAGTGAGTGATACGATATCCGAAGTGCCAAACGCGAAGCAATAATAACCGGAATAAGAAATCCGAATCGCAAACCGGTTTGTTTGATTTGAAAAGTACAGTGAGAATTTGTTTTGAATTTCGATATTCGAATTTCGAATTTTCCTTTGACGGGAGGATATGATGGATCTGATTTTCGAAAAAAGTCGACAGGGTCGCACGGCATCGAGCATTCCCGAAAGTGACGTGCCTGAAACAAAAATCGACAGCGTAATCGATAAAGACCTCTTACGGGATGATGTTGATCTTCCGGAGGTGAGCGAACTCGATCTGATCCGTCACTATACGGCGCTTTCAAAGCGAAATTTCGGCGTTGACGTGGGGTTCTATCCCCTCGGTTCCTGTACCATGAAATATAATCCCAAGATCGACGAAGAGGTGGCACGGCTGCCGGGGTTTACCTCCCTTCACCCCTATGCGCCGCCGCACTTTTCCCAGGGTAACCTGCACCTTATGCTCGAGCTGCAGCACGTGCTCAGCGAGATATTCGGCATGGCCGACTTCACCCTTCAACCCTCCGCAGGGGCCCACGGGGAACTGACGGGTGTCATGATGATAAAGAAGCATTTTGACACAAAGGGAGAGACACGGAGCAGCATCCTCATTCCCGATACGGCACATGGGACGAATCCCGCCTCGGGAGCCCTGTGCGGATTCCAGACGGTAACGGTGCGGTCGAATGATGAAGGGGGGGTGGATATCGGCCACCTCCGGGAACTGATGACGGAAGATGTGGCGGGATTGATGCTCACCAATCCGAACACCTTGGGGCTCTTTGAGCGCAACATAGAAACGGTTGCCGATATTGTCCACGGCAAGGGGGGGCAGCTCTATTGCGACGGCGCCAATGCCAACGCCTTTATGGGCCAGACGAAGCCGGGGGAGCTCGGATTCGATGTCATTCAGCTGAATCTCCATAAAACCTTTTCGACGCCACACGGGTGTGGCGGTCCGGGAAGCGGTCCCGTCGGGGTCGCGAAACACCTCGTTCCGTATCTCCCGGTTCCTCGAATTAGCAAGCAGGACGGTATCTATACGTTGAGCGACGGGTATCCGGACAGTATCGGAAAGGTAAAGGCTTTTTTCGGCAATTTCAATGTCATGGTGAAGGCCTATGCCTATATCCGTTCCTTGGGTGCCGAGGGGCTGAAACGTACAAGCGAGATGGCCGTTCTGAACGCCAACTACATCAAGGAGCGATTACGATCGCATTACGATCTTCCGTATGACCGGGTGTGCATGCACGAATGCGTTTTTTCAGGAAGAAATCAGGTAAAAGAAAGTAACGTTTACACCTCCGATATCGCCAAGCGCCTTCTCGATTACGGATTTCACCCGCCGACCATATACTTTCCCATGATCGTTCCGGAAGCCCTTATGATCGAGCCGAATGAGACGGAAAGTAAGGAAACCCTCGACGCCTTCTGTGATGCCATGATAGCCATCGCAGAGGAGGCAAAGGAAGATCCCGACCGTGTGAAGTCGGCACCGCATTCGACGCCGGTGCGTCGCCTTGATGAGGTTCTCGCGGCACGCAAACCGGATGTGTGCTGGAGTAAATAATCTGAAAGGACGGCGTGTCATTGGGAAGAAACGGTCTCCGCAAGCCCGAATGGCTTAAGGTCAGGCTGCCACATTCACGGGAATATAATCGGGTAAAGAGAATCCTGTCATCATACAATCTTCACTCCATCTGCCAGGAGGCGCTCTGTCCCAACATGACCGAGTGCTTCCATTCGGGTACTGCAACGTTTTTGATTTTGGGAACCACCTGTACTCGCAACTGTAAATACTGCAATGTCCATTCCGGGAGACCACTGACGGTCGATGAAGAAGAACCGGCGCGTCTGGCTCAGGCGGTCCGGGAACTCGGGCTTCGCTATGTCGTGATCACCTCCGTCACCCGGGACGATCTTCACGATGGCGGTGCTGACATCTTTGCCCGCTGTGTCCGGTTGCTTCGACGGGACAACCCCGGGTGCAAGATAGAGGTGCTCATTCCCGATTTCCGGGGAGACCGCGAGGCCTTGGACCGTGTCATCGAGGTGGAACCGGATGTGATAAACCACAATATAGAAGTAGTGCAATCCCTGTTCCGGAAGATTCGACCTCATGGCAGCTATCAAGGATCGCTCGACCTGCTGGGGCGGCTCCATCGTCGCGAAAAACCGATCATCAGCAAGTCAGGCTTTATGGTGGGCCTCGGCGAGAGACAAGAAGAAATTTTCGACCTCCTCGAGGATCTTGCGGCAGTTCACTGTGGCCGTGTTACCATCGGACAGTATCAGCAGCCCACGCGCGCGCACTGGCCTGTCCATAAGTATTACCACCCCGATGAGTTTGCCGAGTTCAAACGGCGTGCCCTGCAGATGGGGTTCACGGCGGTTGAATCAGGGCCGCTCGTCCGCAGCTCCTATCATGCTGCGGGCATGTAATCAGGAAAGGATGTAAGAACAGTATGGCATATGATCTTGTCGTTGTCGGTGCCGGTCCCGGCGGTTTCGCCGCGGCGCTGGAGGCTTCGCAGTGCGGGGCAACGGTGGCTGTTGTGGAGCGGGGAAGCTGGGGCGGGACGTGCAGTCACTGGGGGTGTATCCCCACGAAAGCCCTCCTCGCAAGCAGTAAGAGGTATACGGAGGCAACAAAGCTGAAGCGGATGGGCGTTAGCGCTGCCGAGACTGCGTTCAATTTCCCCGCAATGAAGCGGCATCAGAATCAGATGGTACGGATTTCGGCCGCAGGTATCCAGCAGCAGTTGAAAGCGGCACAAGTGGCAAAAGTGGAGGGTGAAGGGATCATCCTGTCACCGGGAGAGGTGGAAGTGACAGGTTCGGATGATAAAAAAGAGCGGATAAAGACACGGAACATTCTGATCGCCTGGGGGTCGAAGCCGGCCTTGTTGCCGGAGATCGAATTTTCGGACCGCATCCTGAGTTCGCGGACCTTCCTGGCAATGGATACCTTACCCGGCAGTGTCGTGATAGTGGGAGGCGGTGCCATCGGGGTTGAGTTTGCGACGTTCCTGGCAGAGCTGGGAGCCGAGGTAACCCTTCTGGAGCTCATGGAGCAGATCCTGCCGACGGAGGAAAAAGAGGCGGCGGAGTTCCTCGAAAAAGAGTTGCGAAAGCTCGGTATCGAAATCTTCACGTCGGTATCGGTGGAGGCAATCACGGAGAACGATGAAGGCGTATACGTGAAGGCAATGAACGGCGGGGAAGTGCTTGAACGCGAGGCTGAATACGCCCTTATCTGTGTGGGGAGGCAACCGTATCTTAGAACCGAAGAACTCGAACGACTGTCAATCGGGTATGACCGAAAGGGGATACAGGTGGATGGTCGGCTGGCGACAACCGTTGACACGATCTTCGCTGTCGGCGATGTGACGGGAGGGATTCTTCTGGCGCACCGTGCCATGGCGCAGGGGAGAGCATGTGCCCGTGCGCTGTTCGGTGATGAATCGATACCATACACAGACGATGCGGTTCCCGCCGTGGTCTATACCCATCCCGGTGTGGCCCGTGTCGGTCTCACGGAAGAAAACGCCAGGGCAGAGGGACTCGATGTGACAGTAAGAAAGAGTGAGTACGGGTACAATCTGACGGCCCGGACGGAAATGATGGGAACCGGTTTTGTCAAGACCCTCTTCAGTGATACGACACTCGTCGGGGCAACCATCGTAGGTGAAAGAGCCGGTGAACTGATTGCCCCCGTGAGTCTTGCCGTTGCCAACCGTATGACCGTGAGTGATCTGCGAAAGTGGGTCATTCCTCATCCGACATTGAGTGAACTCCTCTTCATAATCGGGGACAGCCACTAATATTTTTACATGAGTGGCACAATTACAGAAAAAACGTTTTGCTTACGTGATCATAATCGGGTAAATGAAAAGCGTATGGATTATTGCTATAGCAATTCATACGATGATCGTAATTTGTCACGTAACTCTTTATGGGGAAGTACTGTACTATGATCCTATTGACGGAAAACGAACAGCGTGCCCGAAGCCGTGTCTGCCTTGCCTTGGATGTTCCCACGGTGAAAATCGCACTGGACCTCGCGGCCGAGTTATCCGACTTAGTCGGCACTTTCAAGGTCGGCAAGCAGCTCCACACCGCGGCGGGGAATGAGAGGATCAATATCGTGCAGGAAATATATGACCGCGGCGGCAACGCGTTTCTCGATCTGAAATTTCACGATACGCCGAATACCGTCTATGAGGCAGGTAGGGCCTCGACCGTGCCAGGGGTTTTTATTTTTAATATTCACATTGGGGGCGGCGAGGTCATGTGCAGAAAGGCGCTTGAGGGTGCTCGGGAAGAGGCCGCAAAGAAAGGTATCGAAAGGCCGAAGGTGATCGGGGTGACGGTGCTGACAAGTTTGAGCGATGATGATCTGGCAGTCCAGAACTTTGGTATCGGCTATGACGAACTCGTCCTGAGAAGAACGGAACTTGCCGAAAAGTGGGGCCTCGACGGCATTGTCTGCCCGGCAAACAAAGCGGGTGAACTCGAAAAAAGGTTCGGTTCTCATCTTCTCTATGTGACACCCGGCATTGCCTGGGCCGGGAAACATGGCGCTGGACAGAAACAGCTCTATACCCCCGATCTCGCCGTGCGGGACTGCAGCAACTCGATACTTGTCTTGGGGAGCGCTATCACAAAGGCCGATAATAGAAAAGCAACCGCCCGCGAGATTCTACAAGGGATGGCACAATATCTTTAATCGGTTTAGCCATTAATTTTCCAACAATCAACAATGTTCATTCAAAAAATAAGATGGGTATGTTATGGCACGGGTCGCACGAGTTGTCTTACCGGATCATCCGCATCACCTCGTTCAACGGGGCAATCGTCGCCTCGATGTGTTCTTCAGCGATGATGATCGGCGCACGTATATGTTATTTTTCGGCAAGGCTTGTGAGCGCTACGGTGTCACCATATGGGCCTATTGTCTGATGACCAACCATGTCCACTTCATCGCAGTTCCTGAAAAAGAAGATTCCCTTGCACGTTGTTTCTCTCATGCGCATACCAAATACTCGAGGATGTCGAGGTCAATAAGGTGATCGAAAAGTGTTTTTCCCTCTTTATGGATGCCATCTATGCGAATAACGGGGATGTGAACGAGACGGCGGGCGACGGCCTCATGGTCATTTATCTCAGCGATGACGAATCGACGAACGCCCTGGAAGCGGTGAAGACGGCGATGACGATCCGGGAGGAAGCAGTGCGCATCAGGGAAGAGTTTGAAAACCTCCCCCGGCCCCTGGCCATCAACATGGGCATCAATTCGGGGCAGGCCCTCGTGGGAGCGGCGAAGTTTGAGAGCATCACGGGCTCGCGATGGACGTATACGGCCCGGGGCACCACGACGAACGTGGCGGCGAGAATCGGCGCCCTGGCCACGGGCGGAAGGGTGTACCTGTCTTCGGAGACGGCCGAGAGAGTCAAAGAATATTTGTCGCCGCAGTTTGTGGGGAACTTCACACTGAAAAATGTTTCAGGCGAAGTCGGTGTCTTCGAAGTATGACTGTCCTACCTTTGGGACAGCCACTAATATTTTCCTCTTAGAGACTCAAGCTTCATAACGCTGGAGCAGTGTGTAGAGTACCTTCGCTCCAAATTCCACCGCTCCCACGGGGATACGCTCATCCGCCGCATGGATAGTGGCGAAAAAATTGAAGTCTTTGGGAAGTTGCATGGGCGTGAAACCGAATGTCTGTATGCCGATCTGTGACAAAAACCGCGCATCCGTTACGGCGGGAAGCAACAGTGGCATCGGCACGCCCTCTGTATCGAAATCTCGCAGGAGATCTGCCAGCACAGTGAAAAACGTCATGTCAGGTTCAGGCGGCCCGGGGTCGTACAGGACCACTTCCAGTTCCGCCAGTTGACCTATGATATGCCGCAGTTCCCCGAGCAAATCATCTGGTCCGTACCCCGGCAGCAGGCGACCGTCCAGTTCGACGGTGATTTCGCCAGGGATCACGTTAATTTTATCTCCCCCACGAACGACCGTGGCGTTAACGGTATTATGCAGCAGTGGTTCAAAGTTTTCCCCCGTTTCGCCGAGAATCCCTAAAATCCTGTCTGTCAGACGTGGATTCAGCACCTGGCGCAAGACCATGCCCTTGTAAAATGGCAGCGATGAGCTTATGATTTCGATCATCTGCTTCACCACTGGTGTGACATGTACGGGCAGCTTATTTCGTTCCAGTCTACGGAGCACTCGGGCGAGTCTTGCCATCGAGCCGCCCCGCATTGGCCTGGCTCCGTGACCGCTCGGGCCGCGCACGATTGCTCTCACCCAACACTTCTGCTTTTCTGCGATCTGGATAGGATAGAATCTTTCCCCTCCTATATGGGTTGAAACCCCGCCAAACTCACTGATGGCGTATCTGATACCCGCAAAATGATCTGGATGGTGTGCGACTAAATATTTTGCCCCGTACTCGCTCCCGTCCTCTTCATCGCACATGACAGAAAACACGACATCGCCGGCAGGCTCGAGTCCTTCAGCTTTTGCACGAAGCAGAGCCCCCATCATCATGGCAAGTCCGCCCTTGCAATCGAGGCTGCCGCGCCCCCAGATGTAGCCGTCGGCTATGTTCCCTTCAAACGGCGGATGTGTCCACTCCTGGCTGGCAGTCGTCACCACATCCACATGACCGTAAAATAACAGAGGCGGGGCACTGCCCCGTCCCCTCAGTCGCGTGATCAGATTCGGACGATTGGGATCTTTCGCAAGAAGTATCGTTTCGAAGCCGGCATCTCTCAGAACTTCCTCGATGTAGCCCACGCATGCCTTTTCATTGCCCGGTGGATTCGTCGTATCGAACCTGATGAGTTGCTGCAGCAATTCTGCGGGTCGTTCATGAATGACGGCACTACCTCGTGATGGAGTTGACATTCCTCGTTTCCTTTCTCTCTCGATAAACACCTCGACTTTTTAGGTATACAGAGGCGTCACCGAATTTCAATACCAGGGAGACGGGTGGGTGTAATTTTTCTCCGTGATGCTCTCCGATCTTGACGCTTGAGCGATTATGCGCACCCCACGCAACTATCAGGTCCGGAGGAAAAATCCATAGCTGTCCCACATTTTTTTGCCTCCTCGCCCGACGCTTCTCTGAGAATCGTATCCGTAATATTTATACGCTCGGTGAGGGTTTTCAACACCGTGGTTTCCAGACTTGTGATGTCGTTTGTTGCGCTGATGATTTCGTCATCGAGCCTCGCGGCGATTGCCTCTTTCAGTCCGGTCTTCAGTATGTCGAGTTTCCTGTCCACGATACCCTTCAGCCGGTTGTCCAGGGGACCCGTAAGGGATGACGAGAGGGTCATGGTGGGGTTGTCGAGTGTGCTGCCTACGTTGATGATGATATCGAAATTGCCGATGTTTCGAAAGAGACTTTCAAATATCCGTGCCTCGGGACCGACGTGAATTCGTGGATCGAGGGCGATGAGAAGCACCCGTCCCTTTATCGCGTTACCCTTAACGCTGAAACTGGAGGTTACGTTGAGACTCGCAGATGAGAGTACAGGAAGTGCCTTCTCATCCTCTTCGGGATCTTTTTCACGAATCCTGACTTCTTTGATGTTCAGCGTCACGATATCGTTGGCCGGGGATTTTCGGTGGTCTAGCTGTCCGGAAAGCGATGCCTCTCTCATGACTTCACCTGCAAACTTGCCTTCCACAGTGAAACGCAATGGTTCTCCATACGCTGCCGGCTGGGTGGTGAATCCTCTGATATCTCCCGCGAGCCGTGTGAATGTAATCTTTTCGGGTTCGGGCGCCGCACCGGGACGCGCCGAGATATCGGTCCTCTTGAGGAGAATGTCGGGATACCCATCAGTGGCAGGATACCTGACGTCGACCCCTCTCATGCGGCGTACAGACCGAGGTGTTTCCTTTTCCCCTTCGGGCGGACCGGCAGGAATGATGGTGCGCAGTGTTCGGTACCACGAAATTGCCGTCTGTACCTTTCTGGCGATGTTATTTCCCACGAGGACCCAGACGAAGTCTTCTGAAGAAGGCACTCGAAGGTTGAGCGCATCAATGACTTTCTCGAGATCGAATTCTTTGAGTTTTTCGATCCCGTCAGCAGAAAGTGCTGTTTGAAGGTCGTCAATATCTCTTTGAAAATCGTTTTCTGCCGTTGTCAGCGTCTGCCGGATGCCGACGATCTTCTTGTGGGAGGTGTGTATCTCGTTGAGATAGGCCGGGAGCGCCGCAGCATCGCGCGGTTTCTGTTTCAAGAGAGCCCGGAGAGCTCGTAAATCAGTGCCGAGAGATTCCTGTGACGGCAGCTCTTTGAGGCGTTTTTCCCATAATTGACGGGTGTCGGCTATTTTCTTCCGATGGTCGGCGAGGAACTGTTCTGATGCGAGATCCACATCTTCCAGCAGATCCTTCGGTGAGCGCTGCCGCACTTGCGCCAAGGCGGAGGGATCGAGCAATTTACACTCTGCAAGCGGTTCCGGTACCCTGCCGGTTGTATCCTCTCGGTGTGCTCCTTTCATCTCTTTTTCGGATTGGCGGTACAGTTTCCCCGGACTTTCTCGGGCCGTGTCGAATGCGAGATCCTGTACAGCCATTTTTTCAATGATGAGTTTCTTTTTGAGAAGGGGCGCCGTTGCGATGTCACACGAGATGGTATGTATCTCGATGATGTTACGCAGAGGATTCTCGGGATTCGTGATGCGGAGGTTTCGGATATCGATGTGCAAGCCAAACAGTTCGATGTCGAGATCGCCGATGTCGACCTGGCTCCCGATGGCAGAGCCGACACGCCGCTCGAAGGTGTGTTTTACAATGCCGTCGAGAAAGACCAGAGTGAGCAGTACGATAACACCGAAAATGACGGTAAAGGCAATAAGGCCGGTCCAGCGAATCATTGTCATGGTGTTACCCCCTGAGTTCGCTGTACTGTGCGTAACATTTGTAGAGGCGGGAAGTCTTGATTACTTTCTTGACTTTCCAGTGTTCGATACGGGCCATGAAGATGTCACGATACTCGACCACCATGAATTCCCCCCCTCGGAACACGGGATAGAACATGACGAGTGAAAATAGCAGGCTCCCCATAATGATACTGTTGTTAAACCGGGTGTACGGTATGAGGGGTACGTTGTACAGCGCCGTCCACAGTCCCTCGAGGGCGTGGATCTTCATAAGTACGAAGATTCCCAGAAAATTAAAGAGAGGATCGAGGACGAACGACAGGAGACTGAACAAGGCCCACGAGATAATCGCGGCGCTTATGTTAACCCTGAAAAACAGAATGGCCAGCAGTACGACCGCATTGTAGGGAGTTACAAGCGGTGTGAGACCCAGGACCATGCCCAAGCTGAAACCGAGTGCAATCTGGCTCGGGTCTGTATCGGAGTGGAGCACTTGAATGAGTTTCACAATGTACCGTACCATTGCTGCCTTTCTTTCAGGTGTTGGCGGTGCATGATGACGTGTGATGTGAAGGTCACCGCCGGAAGGATACCAGAGCGGTCAACAAAGTCAAGTCGGATAACATCCGTGAAGCGAGAGAGAATACCTATCCCTTTAGTCCCCTCAGTTGGCCGCACGCGGCGAGGATATCGCTTCCCTTGCTCGCCCGCACAACGGCGGTGTATTTGTGTCTGATGAGCACGTCTCGAAAGGCTTGAATACGGCCGTCTCCCGGTGTCTTGAAGCGTGAGCGAGGGTATTCGTTGAACGGGATGAGATTGAATTTGCAGCGGACGTCCCGCATGAGCCGTACGAGTCTTTCGGCGTCGTCCACAGAGTCGTTCACCCCGTCGATGAGGATATACTCGAAAGTAATCCTCCGTCGCCGAGGCATGGGGAAGCGACGACATGCCTCGAGGAGTTTCTCAATTGGGTACATCCGGTTGATGGGCATGAGGTAACTTCTCGTCACGTTGTCCGAGGCGTTTAATGAAACGGCGAGATTGACGGAGGTGTCCTGCCCGAGTTGTTCGATCATCGGAGCAATTCCACAAGTGGAAACGGTGATTCGCCGGGTAGAAAAGTCAAGCCCCACGTTGGTAGTAATGATGGCGATCGCTTTCAGGGTGTTGTCGTAGTTGGCGAGCGGCTCGCCCATTCCCATCATCACGATGTTTTTGATATCCTTCCCCTCGGGGGTGCGAAACCGGGCAGTTGTTATCTGACCGACGATTTCGGACGGCAGGAGATTTCGCTTGAACCCGTATTTACCGGTGAGGCAGAACTTGCACCCCATCCGGCACCCCGCCTGAGTCGACACGCAGATCGTCCAGTGGTTCTTCTCGCGGATGAGGACACTTTCGATGAAATTTCCATCATCGAGCCGGAAGAGAATCTTTTTAGTTCCGTCAACGGACTGCTGGAGCTGTTCGATATCGAGGGTGCCGATCCGGGCCCGGGCGCTTAGATAGGCGCGTAAGTCTTTCGAAATGTTTGACATGCCGTCAAATGATGTATGTCCGACCTGATATATCCACTTCATGATCTGCCGTGCACGGTATTTTTCCTTTCCGAGACTGGCTATGAATGCCTCAATCTCCTCGAGAGTCATATTTTTCAGATCGGGTCTGTCGTTATCGGTATCAATATTGATCGCGCGTTCTTTTTTTTGCATGTATCGTCACATTACTCCCGGTAATATTGCGGACACAGTTCAGAGGACCCCGGCACATATTCCCTGCACACGCGGGGTCTCGTCTCATATATTGTGCACGTGTAATATCCTGTTTCCCCTTTCAGAAAAGGACAGCCATGGAGAGAATGGCCGTTATTGACAGAGATCAAATGATCACCCGCCCAGATGCCGTTCTGCTGTTCGAGAACATGGAGGATATCATCTCTTCCCTCTCGTTGCCAGCGGTTCAAGTCCTCGTTCGTCACATAGGCGATGAAATTTGCCAGGCAGCATTTTCCGCAGCGTTTACAGTTTATCTTTGTACTCCTACCATCCATGGGTTTCAAACAGGCATTTTCTGTCATATCTGATCATTTTTTTACAGGTCCGTCAATATGGATAATGTCACTTTAGTACTGTACAGGGTTTTGTAAATATATTAAATAGGGTGACTATGATCACGGTTAACAGAACGCGAGACTATCACCTGCACTATCCCATCGACCTGATGACGGAGTTTACCGTGTGTGAGTCCCTCTCACACGTCAGGTCGCCATACATGGCGGCGCTTGAACGTCCGATACCGTATGGTACACTGGTAGGGAATGCACTTCGGAACTATGGCATACTTGTTCCGGGATGTTCGCTGTGTGAAATCGGTGGTGGGTACGGCACGCTCATGCATGGCTTTCTTGAGGCGTATGCATCGGTTGTCCGCCGTGTGTGTATGGTCGATCTGTCACCTTTTCTATTGAAGAAGCAGCGAACGGTGCTCGAACGGTGGGCACACCTCGTAACGTTTATCCATGCCGATGCCATGGAAATGGTGCCGGCGCTCTCGCAGGTCGACTGCTTCATACTCAACGAGATGGTTGGTGATCTCGACACCTACAGGGATTGTGATGTGGGGAACCTCCCTCAGGAGGTCTCGGAACTTATTGACCGATATTCTCTTGCCATACCGTCACACGGGACGTTTCATTTCAATTATGGAGCCCTGCGACTGCTTGAGGGGTTGTGCGAAAGAGGTATTCCGGCATTTATCGTGGAACACTCAAGCGATCCAATCATTCCGGATGATATGACATATCTGCACAGAGATCTTGTAGCCGATGGATTCCCCAGGGAGATCCAGCTGCGGGGGCATTCGGAATTCACGATCCGTTTTGCACATCTCGTAAAGGTGGCGGAGTACTGGGGAAGAAAGGTTGTGACGGGCTCATTAATCGACCTGGTTGGTCTCAAAAGAACGCCGGACATGAGATTTATTTTTATGGCCCGGGCATGCGCAACGGAGAGGCACGAAGTGATTTTTGAACTCCTCGATCACATCAGAGAATACCGGTGGTTGATTGCTATGTAGCCACGGTATAGTGTCAATATCCCGGTAACGGTTGACGTGGCGATGTTCAATTGTTACATGGTGGATACCGTAACACAATACAAAAAGGAAAGAGGGGAAACGTCATGGCTGGACTCTTGATACGGTGGATAATCCTTACCGTTGCCATAGTGGCAGCGTCGTACCTCCTCGAGGGGATTCATGTCCGCGATTTTGTATCGGCATTTCTCGCGGCTGCCGTCCTGGGGGTATTGAATACCTTACTTCGCCCGATCCTTATCATCTTCACCCTGCCCTTCAATATACTGACACTCGGCCTTTTTACCTTTGTTATAAACGCCGTTCTGTTGATGATGGCCTCCGGGGTTATTTCGGGTTTTGATGTTCGTGGATTCTGGACGGCGGTGTTCGGTTCTCTCATTATAAGCATTGTAAACTGGATTTTGAGTTCCTTTATCAGCGACCGCGGGCGCATTGAGCGAGTCGATTACATAGAAATGAAAAAGAAGGGTAAGGATCGGTGGGAGTAAAAAACCAGACCCCTGCAATGCGGCAATACCTTGCAATCAAGGAAAACTACCGGGACTGCATCCTTTTCTTCAGAATGGGCGACTTTTATGAGATGTTTTTCGAGGATGCGGTTACCGCATCGAGAGTTCTGGAAATTACCCTCACGTCGAGAAACAAGGGTAAGGAAGACAGCATCCCCCTGTGCGGAATACCCTACCACGCGGCATCATCGTATATCGCAAAGCTCATAGAAAACGGGTTCAAGGTAGCCATCTGCGAACAGGTGGAGGATCCGAAACAGGCGAAGGGAATCGTCAAGAGGGAGGTCGTCCGTGTAGTAACCCCCGGGTTGGTGCTGGATTCCGATACGTTGGAAGCAAAGGAGCATAACTTTCTGGCTGCCCTGTCGTTCGAGGGTGCTGTCTTCGGGCTGGCGTTCATCGATATCTCGACGGGTGATTTCTGGGTGACCGAGTCAGACGACCGGGAGCACTTCCTGTATGAGGTGGCGGGATTCGGGTTCCGTGAGGTGCTGATAAGTGCCGGCCTGAAAGACAAATACGTCTTGAAGATGTTCTCACAGGAGCTGGACAGTGTGGTGATGACACAGTTGTCACCCGACTATTTTTCTTCTGCGGGATCGCTTGAACTCCTGACGACACATTTCAGTGATGAGCGAGTAAAGGAAATAAATTTTCCGCATCATCCGGCGATGACGTCAGCAGCCGGGGCGGTGCTTCGCTATGTCATGGAAACGCAGGGTGACTCCCTCGCGCATATCAATGACATTCATTGGTATAACAGTCAGAATTACCTGGTGCTGGACAGCAATGCGAAGAGAAATCTCGAATTGTTCACGACGATTCAGGATCGGAAACGCCAGGGTTCTCTGATACATGTAATCGACACGACCGAAACCGCGATGGGGGGGAGGCGGTTGCGGTGGTGGTTGAATTATCCGCTCACCGCGGTGCGGGAAATACGCGAACGACTGGCCGCCGTGTCGCGATTGCGAGAGGATAACACGGCGAGAAGGAGTATTCGCGATGTTCTCTCCCATGTCTACGATCTGGAGCGCCTCGGAAGCCGGATTTCCATGGGACTGGCCAATGCCAGAGATCTCGTTGCCCTGAAGGAATCTCTTACACAGATACCGGAGATCAAGGCGCTGATTTCAGAGATGGAATCAACGCTTCTCGTATCAATCCTGAACGGTCTCGATGAGCTTCCGCACATTGTCGCCCTCTTGGAGCAGTCAATTGTTTCCGATCCTCCCATGACGATCAGAGAGGGGAATATGATCAGGCAAGGGTTCGATGCGGAGCTGGACGAACTGATGTCGATAGGCAGAGATGGCAAGAAGGGGATCGCTGCCCTTGAAGCAAAGGAGCGGGAGCGGACGGGCATCAATACTCTGAAGGTGGGGTTCAACAGTGTGTTCGGTTATTACATCGAGGTGACAAAGAGCAATACGCATCTCGTGCCCGATCATTATGTCAGGAAACAGACCCTCGTCAATGCCGAGCGTTATATAAATGAAGAACTCAAAGAGTATGAGTACAAGGTATTGAACGCGGAGGACAAGCGAAAAGAGAAAGAATACGAGCTTTTTGTCGAACTGAGGAATCGCGCGGCCTTCGAGATCAGAACAGTACAGAGGAACGCATCCCTCCTTGCCGATCTTGATGCCCTCGTATCGCTGGCCGAAGTAGCCGAACGCTACAATTACTGCTGTCCCGAGATCAATGACGAAGACAGGATTGAAATAGAGGAGGGGAGGCATCCCGTTGTCGAAAGGATGGAACTCCGTGACGGCTTTGTCCCGAATGATGTCTCGCTGGACTGCACAGAGAATCGCTTCCTCATTATCACGGGGCCGAATATGGCGGGAAAATCGACCTACATTCGACAGGTGGCCGTGATAGTACTTCTGGCACAGATCGGAAGCTATGTTCCTGCCGCGACGGCCAAGATTGGCGTGGTCGACAGGATTTTCACCCGTGTCGGTGCAGCCGATAGCCTCGCGCGGGGGCAGAGCACGTTTATGGTTGAGATGAATGAGGTTGCCACGATCTTGCATAATGCCACATCGAAAAGCCTCATCCTGCTCGATGAGGTGGGCAGGGGCACCAGTACCTTTGACGGCCTCAGTATTGCGTGGGCCGTTGCCGAGTATATTCACGATGAAGAATCTCTCGGTGCCCGAACACTGTTCGCCACACACTACCACGAGCTTACGGATATGGTGAGAACGAAGGAAGGGGTAAAAAATTACAGTATTTCCGTAAAAGAGTGGGGAGATCGGATTATATTTATCAGAAATATCGTACATGGGGGAACCAACAGAAGTTACGGAATCCAGGTGGCCCGCCTTGCCGGTGTTCCCAATGCCGTAATCGAGAGAGCAAAGGAGGTCCTGGCAAATCTTGAGAAAGGGGAACTTGACGACATCGGCATGCCCAAAATCGCACGGGGCAAGAGAACACACGCAAAGAAAGACACCCCCCAGCTTCCCCTTTTCCTGGATGACGAAGACCGTATCATCAGTGAACTGCGAAATGCCGATGTCTCGACGATGACACCTCTCGAGGCACTCAACCGCCTGAGCACATGGAAGGAAAGGTTGAACAGAAAGGAATAAAAATGAGATCCGACAGTAATGCTTTCCCCAGAGGCGCTGCAGGGTGAACGCTTGCTGTTCAGTCCAGTTGCTTAAAACCGAAAAAGACCTTCAGGATTTTGAAGCGGTGTCATCCGGATTTGCTTTGTGCCGCAGACATCGAAAATAAGATTTTTGTTTTTCAAACTTGAAACTTGTGACTTATTTCATACACACCCTTAAGACCTGGTGAAAATCTGTGTGTCCCTCAAGGACTTTTTGAATTCCATCCTGTAAGAGGGTGGTCATGCCCTGTTCGACTGCGCAGTTGCGGATTGTTTCAACGGATTCGCGTTTTTGTATGAGTCGTTTGATCTCGTCCGTTGCCTCGAGAAGCTCATGAATGCCCATTCGCCCTTTGTATCCCGTATCGTGGCACGCGGGGCAGCCATTGGGTCGGTAAAGTTTCAAATCATCACTGTAGATCACGTTAAGCTTGGCAAAATGCTCCTCTCCGTAATTTCTCACCATCTCGTTGAATTCCTCTTCAGACGGATGATATTCTTCCTTGCATTTTTTACACAGCGTTCTGACGAGACGTTGCGCTACGATGCCCAGTAGAGAATCGGCAAAATTCAAGGGATCGATTCCCATGTCGAGGAGTCGTACGATAGTTTCCGGGGCGCTGTTCGTATGGAGTGTGCTGAAGACCAGGTGACCGGTGAGCGATGCCTCGACACCGGTTTTCGCCGTTTCGTAGTCTCGCATCTCACCAACCATAATGATGTCGGGGTCGGCTCTGAGAAAGGCGCGCATGGCGTGCGCAAAATCAAAGCCGATTTTCGGGTTGATCTGTACCTGGCGAAGTCCCTGCTGTGTGATTTCAACAGGATCCTCGGCCGTCCATATCTTTGTCTAGGGCTTGTTGATATAGCGGAGCGCCGCGTGCAGTGTGGTGGTCTTTCCTGATCCTGTTGGTCCCACAACGAGGACCATACCGTATGGTTTTGATACGAGTGTTTTGATTGTATCGTAATTTCGTGATGAGAGCCCCATGGATTCCAGAGGCATTGTTTCCCCTTTGGCGAGCAGTCGCATTACCACGTCCTCGACGCCGCCCTGAGTGGGAACCGTTGCAACACGAAGTTCAACGTCCTCACCGTTGGGTCGCCGGAATTTGATCTTTCCGTCTTGGGGGATTCGGCGCTCCGTAATGTCAAGATTCGACATAATCTTGATACGCGATACGATTGCCGATCGGTAGCTGAAGGGCACTGATTGATAGGTTGCCAAGTCACCGTCGACCCTGAAACGGATTTCGACATATTTCTTGATCGTGCTGGGTTCCACGTGGATGTCCGAGGCGTTACGGGTGCACGCATCGTTGATTACCTTATTGACGAGCTGCATGATGATACTGTCGGACTCCAAAACGGCATCATCTTCTGTATCGTATTCTTCATCTTCATCCAGTTTGCCGACCAGATCAATGATTGATTCTCTGCTCGTGTCCGATTGATAGAAATAATTAATGAATTGAAGAATATCTTCGTAAAGGGCCACATCGTACGTGACCGATGATGTCTTCAGGAGGCTCTCGATCATGTCCCGCTTCAGGATGTTATTGGGGTCATCGACGAGGACCCTGATCTTTCCCTCCATTCGTTCGAGGGGAACCCACATTTCCCGCCTGAGATATTCTACTTTGAGTGTTCTTAAAAGGTCGAACGGTATAGGGTACTTGTCGCTGAATGTGGTGAAGGTGCAGTTGTAGAATTCTTCGAGGGACTTTCCGATCTGTTCTTTTGGAATACCGTGATTTTGTATCAGGTAGTTTTCAATTGTCAGCTTTTCCTTCTTTGCTTCATCGTATGCCTTCTCCAGATCTTCTTCTCTGATAAGCTCCATTCGTGTGAGGTAATCGAATTTTGTTTTTTTCTTTCGACGGATTCTCTCCTGATTGTAAAAGGCGATACCGATGACGTTGGCTATTTCTTCGAGGAACAGTTGATCTTCTTCGGTGAACGTGCCGCCCCCCTTTTTGTTCAAGACCTGCATAACACCCATGAGACTGTCGTTATTGATGATGGGTACCGCAAGCGCCTGCGTGGTTCTCAGCCCTGATTTTTGGTCCCAACTACGGTCGAATCGGAGTTCGGGGTCTATATTCCTCAATTCTTCGTCATCGTATGCATCGTTGATGTTGACCGCTTTTCTGTTATTTGCCGCGTAACCGGCGATGCTTTCATTGTTGATAGGCACTCTGATTTCGTTCAGTTTTGAGCCGGTCAGAAACATGGAGTAGATTTCGCGCCTTTTACGGTCGGCAACGTAAATGGTCATGAGGTAGGCGTCGAAAAGGTTGAGGATGCCGTCTTTAAGGTCTACGACAATCTGCTTGATATTCTGTGCCGCGTGGATGCGGTTGGTAATGTTATGTACAGCCTTCTGGAGAAGCAGTTTTTCCTCCAGTTCCGTTATCTGTGATTTTTTTGGTTGAAGTTTAATTTCCGGTTTTGGCTGAAAAAGACCCATCTATCCATTCCTCGGGAGGTATCTTCTCATAGTTTCAACGCTAATCGTATCTCATAATTTATCGTAGAATAGCAATATAAATCTATCTATTTAGTTATGCAAGCATTCCTTTAGCAAAATCTTCTTGACAAACTATATTTTCCCGGTCTACCACCCCCTGAAGACTGCCATTGCAAGAGGTGCTGCTGCCGTTATGAGAGCCGAAAAGACCATCGAAAATTTCTGTGCAGGCGTGCCATCGGTCATTGTCGCGTTTGGGGACTCACTGTCCTATGGGTGGATGGTCCATAAGGGGTACCTCGCGTTTTTCAAGGAAATGATCTGTGAAACATACCCTGAAAGCGATTTCACAATAATTAACAGGGGAGTGCCCGGCGATACCGCCCACGGGGGACTTCACCGTCTCGAATGGGACGTTTTCCGGCATGATCCCGACTGCGTGTTACTGCAATTTGCCTTGAATGATGCCTTTGTCGGGTATTCGCCAGCGCAGTATAGGGAAAATATCGAAGCAATTATCACGGGTATTCGGGAAAAGTGTCATTCCGAAATTGTCCTTGTCACTTCCGTGTGCCTCGGCAGTGAGAGGGAAAATGCCTTTATTGAAACATTTTATGAACAACTTGACGATCTGGCACGATTGTATCGTCTTCCCATCGCCCGGGTGCACGAGTACTGGAAAAAAAGGATACTCGAGGGGGTCCGATTCAAAGGGCTTGTCCAGTTTGATGCCGTCCACCCCACGTCCGATGGATATAAGCTGATGGCTGAAGCGGTGATGAAAGTGTTTGTGTGAGGGACAGGGTTGTGGGGGCAGGGTACTGCCGGGCTAAACTATTAACCGAAACCGTTCGTCTATCCCGTGACTTTCAGAATCATCAAGGTAATGTCATCATACTGGGGCTGGTTCCCTGCGAATGAAATAATTTCGTTCTGGACTGTTGTCACGATTTCTTCTGCGTTTAATAACCTGCTGTCATTGATTAGTTGTATTAATCGTGATTTGCCGAATTCTTCTTCGTTTTCGTTGATGGCTTCCGTAACTCCGTCGGTGTAAAGAACAAGAATATCGTCGGTTAAGAGAGAGATTTCTTTTTCCTCTACCTCTATGTCTTGCGCAACGCCGAGGGGAATGCCCTTTGCCTCCAATTCGATGATGTTGTTTTCTCCTTCCCGAAAGAGCAGTGGCGGATTATGCCCTGCATTGATGTAGTGGAGTTTCATGTTGATGGTATCTAAAATAGCATAAAAGAGGGTGACAAACATGCCGGAAGTAGAATCGCGGCAGATCAGCTCGTTCGCATGAGTGATTGCACTCTTTGCGCTGAGGTTTGCCGTTGTGCTTGCCCTTACGATTGTTCGGGACAGACCCATGAAAATTGCCGCCGGCATCCCTTTTCCCGATACATCTGCGATTGTCAGTCCCCAAAAATCTTCTGCAACGGGAACGAAATCGTAGAAGTCACCTCCCACTTCTCGGGCCGGGATGTTTGTCGCAGCAAATTTTGCACCTTTGATATCGGGAGCTTTCTGAGGCAAAATGCTCTGCTGTATGCCGCGTGCTATCTCGAGTTCCTTTAATAACCGCTCCTGTTCCGCTGTTGTACAGTGAAGCCGTTCCATATAGTCGGTCAAATCGGCAGTCATTTTATTGAAAGACTCGGCGAGTTCCTCAAACTCGTCATTGGTATGAATCGATACTTTGTGTTCGAGATTTCCCAGACCGAGGGCCTTCACTCCGTCGCGGAGTGTGAGAATGGGCATTGTTATCATCCGCGAGAGGATAAAGGAGAGAACGGTGGCGAGGATAATCAAAATGATCATAAAATTGACAAAGGAGTCGCGGGTGTTATCGATCCTATTGTTGATATGCATGCCGATATTTTTTGTCGTCATGGAGATTTTCTTCCGGGTTTCTTCTGCCGGTTTGGAAAACTCGTCAATGTACGTTGTTGCGGCAACCATGTACTTGGTATCCTTAACTGGTACCATGAACATGTATTTTTGACGAATGCTCCCATCGGGATCTTTCCAGGTGTAGTATCCGCCGAGGACGGAACCATTCATCGATTGGTAAAATATTTCCCAGAATGAGGGGAGGGTCTTGCTCAGATTATGCATGGAGTAGTTCTCGAACTCATGATTCGGGTGCAATCGCATAATACCTGTCGTCTTTTCATACATGAGCGTATATCCGGTTTTTCCTACCAACTGGACGGCGATCTTCCGAAATTCCTCGTTTTTCTGAAGGTCCCCGATGCTCATATGCGGATGGGTTTTTATGTATATTTCACACTGCACCGAGATATCGCGGGTTTTCTGCTCAAGCAGTTTTTCTCCGAGGGATTCAAGGGCATTGGTGCTGTCTGTTATTGCGCTGTCGCCGAGATGCGTACTGTTTTCGAGGGAATACTGACCAAGATCTTTCATGCTAAAGAGGGCAATATACCCGGATACGATAAGGGAGGTGATCGTCAATCCCAGAAATGCCAGGATCATCTTCGGCATAATTTTAAATCTCAGTTTTTTTACCGTAGGTACATTCATATTATTCGCCTGTTGCAGTATTTATTATCTATGGTGAGGTATCATTACGATGTGATGAACTGTGAATATTTTCAGCACTTCAATCTCTTTGTCCTCTCCCCGTATCATATCTTTTGACGTCCCGCTCGGAAAATCGTGCCACAGGGTGTCGTTCTCTCTGGGGTACTATGCCCCGCTGTTGATTCGTGATGCGATGGCACGAGCTGCAATGATCCCGCTTGCCGATGCCTGAAGCAGCCCTCTTGTGATGCCTGCACCGTCGCCAATGGCAAAGAGATTTCTGACATCCGTTTCGAGTTCCGGCGTAACCTGAATTCTATTAGAATAAAATTTCACTTCAACGCCGTAGAGAAGTGTGTGTCGTGAGTTTGTCCCCGGCGCGAGTTTGTCCATTGCCTCGAGCATTTCTTCTATACTGAGCAGATGTCTATAGGGGAATACATAGCTCAGATCGCCCGGCGTTGCTGCTTTCAGCGTGGGGTGCGTCAGACAACGATCAATCCTCTCTTTCGTCGACCGACGGCCCGCCAGAAGATCACCTAGCCTCTGGATGATCGTGCCGCCTGCAATCAGGTTTGCCAGACGGGCAATGTGACGACCGTAGGCTATGGGGTCGTCAAAGGGTTCCGTAAAGGTACTGCTTACCAGAATGGCAAAGTTCGTATTTTCGCTTTTTCTCGTCGTATGACTGTGACCATTGACGGTAATAATACCGTCGTGCTCTTCGTTGACGACTTCTCCGTAGGGGTTCATACAGAAGGTGCGCACCTTATCATCGAATGTTTTCGAGTAATATACCAGTTTTGACTCGTAGGTGATGTTGGTAATCTCCTCGAGTATCGTTGCGGGTAACTCGACCCTGACACCGATATCGACAGGGCTTGCGGAGGTTTTCAGAGACAGCGACTCCGCCTTCGTTTTCATCCAGCGGGCACCTGAGCGTCCGGGGGCAACGATGACAAACCGGCTTCTGATAACTTTTCCACTTTCCAGTTCCACACCAACGGCTTCGTCCTGTTCAACCACAAGATTGACAACCGGTGAACTCGTTCTGATAGTAATTTTCCCTGCAAGTGTTTCATACATGTTGGAGAGTACGATCCGACAGTTGTCGGTACCGATATGCCTGATACGTGTCGGCATGAATTCAAGGTCCGCCTGGCGAGCCCTGTCGGCAAGTTCTTCAACTTGCGGGGAAAGATCCCCGAATAGTCGGTCAGGGGCTCCGTGGTTGACGTACAGTGTGTCGGCGTTGGTGAGAAGCCGGTAGAGGGATTTTTGATCGAGAAAATCTCCCAGGTGACCGCCCACTTCCGTTGAAATCGTGAGTTTACCGTCGCTGTATGACCCTGCTCCTCCCCATCCGCAGAGGAGATCTCGCGAGTCGTTACGCTCCCTCTCTGAGAGGTCTTTGCCCTTTTCGAGTAATAGCACATCGTCGATGCCGAGATCTGTCAGTGTGAGCGCAGCAAATATGCCTGCGGGACCTCCGCCCACAATGATGACCTGATATTCCATAGGGGGTAACCTCCTGCGTGTTGTGCGTCGATAGTGGTAAGTCGCACTATTTCTTGGATATTCTAAGAGACATGTTAGATAAAGGCAAGGAATTTATTTAAAATTCCATATTTTCAAGTTGTCGGTACCCGAGTATCATTGGAATGATTCCGACGAATATCGTGAGAACACCGTTGACAAGCCATGAGGTTGCCATGGCACAGGAAAAGACGTTCTTCGAGATTGTGTGGTACACGTCGTATGCGAAGAACGGTATGGCAAATGAAACAATCACGAAGATGACGTACGTGAGGGCCACAATAAAGTTGAGAGTCCCTCCGAAGCCGGATACAATTTTTGCCGAGTTGTCCTCCTTGAAACTAGGGTAGATACTTCCCAGGCCGATTGATAACCCAACCAATGCTAGACTTGCCATTGCCACAATGCCTGTCGATACGACCATCAGATGCACGGTCGTATCAAGCATCACGTTTGTGGTGATAATAAGCAATTCGCTGACACAAAGGACACCCAAAAAACCGACGATAAATTTCTGAAAAAGGAGATTTCTGAACGTTATGGGTGCGAGGCCGAGGATCCAGAATTTATTTCCCTCCAGACTCATGAGGGGGTAGAAGAATCGTACCGTAAGGCCGGCAAGCACCAGAGCGGTCGCCGCAAGATTTAAAAAGATGATGATAATTTTCCAGTAGGAGTTATCTATCGAAAGAGGCAGATTACGCAGATTGACGATGTAGATGCCGAGGATGCCGAAATAGATGAGAAACTGAAACCACTGTTGAGGATTCCGCATAAATTCTTTTGCATCCTTAATTATCATCGCTGTCGTGAATCGGGGCAGGAATGAGAAAAGAAATGATATGTAGTCGATAATGTCGTTGCCGTAGGTGACGTATTTCTTAGCACTCTCACCCTGTGAGCTGGCCCATCCCGAAAAAAAGATTTTTTCTGAGATAATCCAGTTGAGCTGAAGAAAAACAAGCGTTGTGAGCACAAAGGCCGTAAGGTAGAATAACCCTTTTCTATAATCGTTCATAGCCGATAGTACGACGGATTTTGCCGTCCAGTATCCCGGGAAGAGGGGATGTTTGAATATGCTCACGTGTCGGAGGAGGTTGTCGATGAAGTAATCGATGTCGCTTCGTACGAAGAGAATCGGTCGTATGGAGCCGGTGTAATAGCTGACGGCAGCAAGCGAAAGAGAGCCGATTAAGATGGCAAGGATATATTTGGCTCGCCGGTAGCTCGTAATAGTGACGAACATAAGAACGATAACGGAGGCAATACCTGTCGGAAGGATTATGAACGGGATAAAATACAGAGGAATGAGGAGATAAAACCACAGGGCAACATGTTTCAAAAGGGCATAGGCGATGATGAAGGGAACTCCCAGAAAGAGAAAGGCCCATGAACTGAAGATAACGGATTGAAAGAAGCGGTAAAAAAAGATAACGGAATCACTGATAGGTTTCGTAAACAGAAAGTTCATTTCAGTGGAGCTGTAATAGGTGATATAACAGATAACGGTACTGCTGAGAGTGAGCATGATAAAGAGCGCCGCAAAGAAGAGATAGATGGCTTCATCCTGCAGGGCAGGGCCGATCATGGGAAAAGCGCCGAAGAAAGATAACCTCTCATAGAGCAGCGCAAATGTGCCGAACCAGAAAAACGCTACTGCCACCGTAATAAAGACAACCTTTAGACGCGGTTCTCTCCTTATCCCCGCAGCAATGTTTTTCAAAATCCACACCTGGGTTTTACCGACTGCTTTTAATCCATTCATGGTTTACGTTTCCGCGGTAATTTTCAGAAATACGTCTTCAAATTCTTCTGCCCCTTCTGCCTTGCTGTTGATCTCGTCAACGGTGCCAAGGCCAACGAGTTGCCCCCTGTGGATGATACCGATACGGTCGGATACCTCTTCTGCCAGGTTAAGTGTATGGGTCGACATGAAAATGGTTGCACCCTCGTCTGCCCGCTCGCGCAGGATATCCTTTACAAGGCGGATGCTTTTCGGATCTAACCCGACCATCGGCTCATCGATAATAATCACCTGGGGGTCGTGAAGCAATGCGGAGCAGAGCACAACTTTCTGTTTCATCCCGTGAGAATAACTCTCCATGAGTTGATTTCCGTACTCCTGCATGTGGAACAATCCGAGCAGATGTTCCGCTTCATCCCGGTAGACAACTTTGTCAAGGTTATAGAGTTCACCGATAAAATAGAGGAATTCTCGCCCGGTGAGTTTTTCATACACATAGGGAATATCCGGCACGAAACTGATAATTTTTTTTGCGTCGAGGACATTCGTTGCCATATCGTACCCGGCAACCAGAATCGTTCCCGACGTCGGCCGCAGCAGTCCGGCAACGAGTTTGAGCGTGGTTGTTTTACCGGCTCCGTTCTGCCCGAGCATGCTGAAAAATTCACCCCGGCCGATGATGAGGTTCAGGTCGTCAACCGCCAGGGTATCTCCAAATCTTTTCGTCAAGTTGCTGAGGTCTATCACTATGGTGCTCCTTGTTCGGTCTTCGTCATCCGGTATCGTGAACCCGTGGGCCACACAGAGATCACCTCCGGCTTTCGAGTATTTCTATTGAGATCTTTCCGATTATCGAAGCAAGCTTTGCCTGAGCTGCAATATCACCCGAGATAAGTTCAACATGGGTGGCATCGGCGATTGATTGTCCGAATGTGGGGTCGAGATGTACCCACTTTCCTACAAAAACCTTCGGCCACGCATGATAGTAGAACCCGTCATTCAAATATGCTATCCCGGCACTCATCTCTGCGGGGATGCCCGCCGCACGGGCCAGGGCTACGAAAAGCACGGTGTGCTCATTGCAGTCGCCTTTCCTGAACAGCAGGACGGCTGTTGCTGACGGGATTCCGGGACTGAATATTTTATCTGTATTTCGGTAAACCCACTGAGAAATTTTTTGTGCAGCCCGCCAACTATCCGTCTCGTCACCGATGATCTCTCGCGCCTTCGCTTTGATTAACGGATCGTCGCATTCTATCCAGAGTGACGATTGCAGGAATGAGGCGAGTTCGTTTCCTTCGTATGGCAGTTGTGGTGCCGTGTCGGGGTCCGGAAAGACGGATGAGATCGTCATGATCCCGTTGTGCAAATTGACGATTTCCTGTTGCTGGCCGTCGAAGGTGAAATCGGCGGGATTAATACCGGTAATTTTTATTCTCATTGACATGGTCGTGCGCGGGAAAGCGATACTACCCGCCGTACGGACCGAGGTCTCTTTGATAATATCGATCGCCGCTTCGTTTGATTCCGCAAGATGTCGATCAATCGATTCCTCGCTTTCGAGTTTCATAACCCACCCGTTAGGCGTTTCTTCTTTTATGACGAGACCATCGGGGTTGATCCATGCCGTCGAGACCAGACCAGCAACCTGTGTTTCCATTACGGTAGTGTCTCTTTCTTTTCTTACAACGCGGGCTGTTACCTTTTCAGTTTTCATGGTAAGGGGGTTGAAGATACTCATGGAAAAGGTTTCTCCTATCTTCAACCCTGTGCCTCTCATGAGAGACAGGATGCTTTGTTCGAGAAAAAGATCATTGCTCTGCACGTCAAAGGATCTGGTATGCGTGGTGTTACCGTAGCGGATCTCCACGTGTATCGCATCTCCAAGTTTTTTCCCCGTGACGAGGATATCGGTCAGCCCCGTTATCCCTGCACGGAATGTAACGAGTCGGTATTCGGGGTCGAGTTCCTGCACAGTGGTGATTGCCAGATTCCTCAGGTGGTTGAGCATTTTGAATTTGAGATATGAAAATGAGTTGAGGACATACCCCCCTCTTTCTTGGGAGTTTTTGACGAAATTGGTGTGAACGTAGCCGATCCATCGGTCGTTCAGATAGATGCCTTTCCACACGTCCAGTTCAATATCCTTTGGCATGTGCGCCATGATGGTGGCGTTTTCTTTTTCCCATTCGACAATCCCCTCTTTTTCAAGGAGGAGGAACATTGTGCCACACCATGATGCAATAATAACGAGGTGAATGATGATTTTTATGAAAGATTTCTTCGTCAACGGCGTGCCTCATATCGTAATGCGATACCAGCCTATATAGCGAAATTGTCACAACCTTTCCATAGGTAAAGTTGTGGCTGAAACTTTCATTTGAAAGTATGGGCAGAAAAGAATAAAATTAATAAGATATGAATGCTCCGTGCCGATGAGTGGGGTATGCGTGCCGCATGACCGGCCGGTAAAACGTGTCTCTCATTTAAAAATAGTGGTAACAGCTAGTATTTACTGATAAAAAGGTATAAGAGACGTGATAAATAAATATCCTTAGCCCGTGTTATGAACTTTTTTTATTCGACAGTGCATAGGCCGAAGAGGTGCGAATATGAAGGGTGTATACAAAGCAGTAAAAATCAGTGAGCATGTACACTGGGTTGGTGCCATTGATTGGAATATCCGTGATTTTCATGGCTACACCACAAGACGGGGAACAACCTATAACGCATATCTGATCATGGCGGACAAGATAACCCTTGTTGATACTGTCAAAGCACCTTTTGAAGCGGAGATGTTTTCCCGGATTGCCTCTTTAGTGAATCCCGAAGATATCAGTATTATCATCTCAAATCACTCGGAGATGGATCATTCGGGATGTCTCGCTCGGGCGGTGGAGATAATCAAGCCCGAGTTGGTGTATGCCTCAACGATGGGTGTAAAGACCCTCAGGGAGATATATGAACTGGATCGGGAAATTGTTCCTCTTATGGACGGTGATGCCATAAATCTCGGCAATATGAACATCTCCTCCATTGAAACACGGATGCTTCACTGGCCGGACAGCATGTTTTCCTATCTTGCGGAAGATAAGCTGTTATTCTCGCAGGATGCTTTCGGAATGCACCTGGCTTCATCGGAGCGGTTTAGCGACGAAATAGATGATGCACTCCTTGTGTACGAGGGGGCGACGTATTTCGCCAATATCTTGCTTCCCTATTCATCGCTTGTATTGAAACTCATTGAAAAGGTGCGTGACCTGGGAGTGGAATTCGCCGTCGTTGCCCCAGATCATGGTCCCGTATGGAGAAAAAATATTGAGAAAATCGTCGATCTGTATCGCACGTGGTCGTTGCAGAAACCGGCCAAAAAGGCTGTGGTCGTCTACGACACGATGTGGCACAGTACCGAACTGATGGCGAGAGCGATTGGTGAAGGTTTGAGGAGCGCGGGCGTCCGCGTCAAACTTATGTCCATGAAGGATAATCACCGCAGTGATGTTGCCTATGAGGTGCTCGATGCGGGAGCACTCATTGTCGGCACACCCACACTGAATAACAACATATTTCCCACGATTGCCGATGTCATGACCTATCTGAAGGGGTTACGACCGAGAAACCTTGTCGGCGCGGCCTTCGGCTCATTCGGGTGGAGTGGAGAATCAATCCATTACGTGCAGGAACTATTGAGCGAGATGAAGATTGATCTAGTGGGCGAGGCGGTTTCGGCCAGACATGTTCCCGGTCCCGATGTTATTGAGAAGTGTGTTGCCTTGGGGAGAGAAGTAGGCGAAAAACTTGATGAACGGGTCGTATAAAAGGAGAGATGCGCCCTTGAGATGATGCTGGTTTGTTGTGTAATGTGAGGATATCGCGAGGGAAATAAGAAGTAGACGGGCGGTACATGGTTGACAATTCGTGATTGAATGGAGACCGGACAGAAAGGAGAGGGAACGATGCAGAAGTATGTGTGTGGTATTTGCGGTTATATTTATGATCCGGAAAAGGGCGATCCCGACGGAAATATTCCTGCGGGGACACCGTTTGAAAACCTTCCTGATGACTGGACGTGTCCGATTTGCGGTGCCGGTAAGGATGAGTTTTCTCCCGAATAATAGCATGGCATGGGGTAACACATGGTAACAGTGCTGCGGTCTTCGCGAAGCGGAGATCTGTTTGAACAATTATATGTGAAATTTAACAGGCGTGAGTATGTGCACCCCGACCCGATTGAGTTTCTCTACCCCTTTGATGATCTCCGCGATCGTGAAATTGTAGGACTGGTTGCTTCATCCCTTGCCTATGGGAGGGTTTCTCAGATACTGAGAAGTGTCACGGCGGTTGTGGAAAGAATGGAGCCGGCTCCGCATCGCTTTCTCGCCGCGACGAGCCGGGAAGAACTCGTCGCCGGATTTTGTAATTTCAAGCATCGATTTTCGACGGGAGAGGAGCTGGCTGCGCTTCTCTATGGCATAAAGGAAACCATGGAGAGGTATGAAACGTTGCAGAACTGTTTTGCCTCGTTTCTGGATGATGGGGATGAGACAATCGAGGCGGCGCTCTGTCTGTTCGTGGAAGAGTTGAGGAGTCGTTCCAGAGATCTCCACGTCAACAGCCTTCTTCCATGTCCCACCAAAGGGAGCGCCTGCAAACGGTTGAATCTTTTTCTGCGATGGATGGTCAGAAGGGACGACATTGATCCGGGGGGGTGGGACGACGTTCCGGCGTCAAAATTGATCGTGCCTTTGGACACCCACATGTACGGGATTTGCCGGATGCTGAATATCACTGGGCGAAAACAGGCAAGTATGCGAACCGCTCTCGAAATAACTAGATATTTCCGGCGAATCGTTCCCCATGACCCGGTAAAGTACGATTTTTCGCTGACTCGTTTGGGTATTCTGAAAAATAGTGGTCCTGCCTGACGAGTGCTGTTAAGTGGTTGAGGCACCAGGGGAGGAGAATGAAAGGAGACACTCAAGATGGATGAGAAAATGAAAGAGGCATTACATCAGGTCTATACCGGAGAAGCAAAAGCTGCCCTCAGGCTGAAGGTGTTTGCTCGCAAAGCCGAAGAAGAGGGGTACCCCCAGATCGCAAAGCTCTTTCGTGTGATCGCGTTTTCGGAAGAAATTCACGGGGCCCTTGCCCTTCGTGTGCTCAGAGAAATCGGGACGACGGAGGAAAACCTCCAGGAAAGCTTCGAAAAGGAGACGGGTGTTGCCCAGGTTGCATATGATGCATTTGTCAAACTCGCCTATGAGCTCGGCGAAAAGGGTGCTGCATGGCTTCTAAGTCAGAACAGGGAGGTCGAGGAGGTACACGCAAGTCTCTATAAAAAGGCATTGACTGATATTGTGGCAGAACGGGTGACTACCTATTATGTTTGTTCCATGTGCGGGTATGTTTCAGATGGTGTCCTGCCTGACGAGTGCCCGGTCTGCGGTGCCAAGAAAGATAAATTTGTTCATTTTGACTGAACGATACACATGAGCATGAATGGATTGTGCGAGGCTGGAGAAAGGCATAGCATAAACGGGTTGGTAATGATATGAAAACGCCATACAGTCACGAAGCGAGAGCGCATTGATTTGTAGCAGAGAACGGGGCTTTTGAAAAAGATCACTCCGCGGGGTGCCGGGGAGACAGACAAAGGGGGTATGAGTCGAAATGAGAATTGAGCGGTGTACCATTTTCATCCTACTGCTGGGTGTTGTTTTCTTCTGCTCCTCTTCCGCGGTATCTGAAGAAATGGTTAGGACATTCACTCTGAGGGAGAGTATTGATCTCGCCCTGAAACAGAGTGCCGTCGTTCATTCGGTACGAGAAGGTGTGAACGTTTCGGAGTCAGGCAGGAAAGAGGCACAGACGTCATTTTTCCCGAAATTCAGCACCTCGTATCAGTATACGAGATTAAACGAGAAACCCGAGACAACCATAACGGGGTTGGGTACTGTGCAGACGGGGACCCAAGACAATTACCAGTGGGATGTCGGGGTAACGCAGCCTGTTTTTGCCGGCGGAAAAATCATCAACGCTTATCGGATAAACAAACTCGGTGTCGATGTCTCACGAATGGAAGAGATGATCACTGTCCAGAACATCATCCTGGAGGTGAGAGAAGCATATTTCAATATACTTAAATCTGAGAGGATCCTTGAAGTGGCAGAGCAGTCGGTCGAACAACTGGAGGCACAACGTGACACGGCCCAGAGTTTTTACGATGTCGGCATTATTCCTAAAAATGATCTGCTGTTCGCTGAAGTTGAACTTGCTAATGGGAAACAACAGCTTGTCATTGCCGAAAACAGTGTTCAACGGGCGAAGGCACAATTCAATACCGTCGTAAGACGGGACATCAATGCCTTCGTGGAAGTTGAAGATATACTGGTGTATAAACCCCTTGATATCACCCTTGTCCGGTGCCTTGAGAAGGCTGTCGAAGTGAGGCCGGAAATCCAGAAGGCGATATTGGCTATCGAACAAACGCAAAAGGCGGTGAATCTCGCAAAAAGCGATTTTTATCCGTCCATAAACGTCTTCGGCACATATTCAAAGTTTGGTGATGAACCGGATGTGTCGGGCAGTAAGTATGACGATCAGGAAGAATGGTATGTCGGGGGTATCGCGACGTGGAATTTCTGGGAATGGGGTAAGACGAGACACAGTGTCAATGCGAATAAGAGCAGGGTGAAGCAGTCCGAAGATGCCCTTATCAACATCAAAGATGCTATTGCCTTTGCCGTCAAGAGTTCCTATCTGTCATTGCGAGAGGCGGAAAAGCGAATATTTGTCGCGAAAAAGGCGATTGAACAGGCAGAAGAAAACTTTAGAATCAATCAGGAACGATACCGGGAGCAGGTAGCGACGTCGACCGATGTAATTGACGCCCAAACACTGCTAACAAAAGCCAAATCTGATTATTACAATTCTCTGAGCGATTACAATATTGCCATCGGAAGGCTGGAAAGAGCCGTTGGCGTCGTGTATCCCGCTACTGTGGAAGAGGTGCTTTCCCATAAAGAGTAATGGCAAGAGTTCGGTGGTGGATAGCTATTGCAACTGGCGCAGTCCCCCATGCGCCGCAGTATGGGGGGATAAACCTATAGGTACCGCTCTGGTGCCTAATCTGCTCTCGTGCCGGTGTGACGTGAATCACTGTTTTTGCTGCGTGTGAACATGGGTACTGGGCCTCGTTCATTCATCCGCGATGTGTGCGTGTTGGTCGTTTCTATTTTCTGATGCACGTTATTCCCTCAAGTACAGACTTTTTGACCGGGTAAGGGCCTATGTTTTGCTATCGTCGACTATCGGTTTCTTCCGGGCGAGGATAAGCACGAAGACGGGTGCGTGAAATAATATACAATTACCCGTAAAGAGGGTACATTTTGTATGATACGGTAACAACCGGGAGGTGAGAAAATGGAAATGAAAGACTTTATGAGAAAGGGTATGCTTTTCGGGATCGGTCTTGCCGCGGTGACAAAGGAGAAGATCGAAGAAGCCGTCGAAGAGATGATCAGGAAAGGCGAACTGTCCGAGAAGGAGGGGAAAGAGGCCATTGATGATCTTGTGAAAAAATCGAAAGAGGTAACACAGGAGCTGACGGAGAAGGTTGAAACCATCGTGGCCGATACATTGAAGAAGTTCAATTGTCCCACACGAGACGAGTATTCGGAATTGAAGAAACGAATTGAAAAGCTGGAAAAAGCTCACAAAAGCGAGGAATAATCCATGCTGATTCGGAAAATCGGTATCGTTTCCAGGACGTATCGTCACGTCAATCGATACCGTCAGATTCTGGGGATTCTCATCAAGTACGGATTCGGTGATCTCGTCGACCGCCTCAACGTGGGGCAGTATATCGAAATCGGCATGCAAATGATTTCGCGCAAACGGCGAGAACGCGTGGAGATGCTCTCGAGGGAGGAGCGCGTTCGCCTGAGTCTCGAAGAACTGGGTCCCACATTTGTGAAACTGGGGCAGATACTATCGACCCGCCCGGATCTCGTGCCGGTGAGTTTTGCAGAAGAACTCGAGAAACTGCAGGACAGTGTGCCGCCGTTTTCCAGTGTACAGGCAAAAGCCATCATCGAAACTGAGTTGAAACTCCCGATTGAAGATATCTTCGAGAGATTTGATGACGTTTCCGCTGCCGCCGCATCAATCGGCCAGGTGCACCAGGCACGACTGAAGAGCGGGGAAGAGGTGATCGTGAAGGTCCAGCGGCCTGATATTGTGCCCCAGATCGAAATCGACCTTGAGATACTCTTCCACCTTGCGACACTGATCGAGAAACATGTCGAAGAAGGAGAACTCTATCGTCCCACCAGGATCGTCGAAGAGTTTGCCCGGGTTATAGAACGAGAGGTTGATTACACCATTGAGGCCGCTCACGCGGAGCGATTTGCCCGCCAGTTTCTGGGAAATCCCGCCATTTATATCCCCCGTTTGTTTCTGGAGTTTACGGCAAAGCGGGTGCTTACCATGGAGCATGTAGAGGGTATCAAGGCATCAAAGATCGCTACCCTTGATGCAAAGGGGTATGATAGAAGGGTAATCGCGGCTCGCGGTGCCGATCTTCTCCTCCAGCAGGTCTTCACCTTTGGATTTTTTCACGCCGATCCCCATCCGGGCAATGTCTTCATCCTTCCCGATAATATCATCTGTTACCTCGATTTCGGCATGATGGGGTCCGTTGACCGTCAGTCGAGAGAGGATATTGCCGATATGGTATACGCCCTTGTCAAAAGAGACGATTCGGCAGTGGTGGATGCCCTCCTGCGGATTGTTGAGTGGGAAGAAGAACCCGACAGACGTGCCCTTGAGGCCGACGTGGCTCATCTGGCAGGATTATACCTCTACAAATCCCTCAAAGAGATACGTGTTGAGGCGATCCTGCAACAACTCCTCGAAATGATAAAACGCTACCGGCTCTTACTGCCCTTTGACAGGTTTCTGATGATGAAAGCCCTGGCAACAACCGAAAGCCTGGGTCTCGCGTTGGATCCCGATTTCGACATGACGCAGATGGCCGCACCGTTTATCAGGCGTCTGAAGCTGGAGCGGTTCCATCCGACACGAATGGCAGACGAACTTGTTGCCGCCATCGCAGAGATGGTGCAGCTGCTCAAGGTCGTTCCCGGGGAGCTTCGCGATATCCTGCGACAGATAAAACAGGGGAGGGCAAAGATCGGCGTGGAGCACAAAGACCTTCATAATCTGATATTTGAGATGGACCGGTCATCGAATCGGATAGCCTTTGCCCTGGTGGTTTCTTCAATTATTATCGGTTCATCGTTCATCATGAGAACAAGTGCAGGACCTCACATCATGGGATTCCCCGTTCTGGGACTTATCGGGTTCAGCCTTGCCGGTGTATTGGGAATATGGCTCTTGATAGCGATTATCAGATCGGGAAGGATGTAAGAGATCTGTCAGAGATTGAGGGCAGTGATACAAAAAATTAGTGGCTGTTGTACGAGCTCAATTATTTATGATTTTTCCAAATAGGCGTAGGCGCTGTGGTTGTGGATGCTTTCGAGGTTTTCAGCCTCCACACTATACCAGGTGAAGTTGTCTATGGCATTGAGTTTTTCTGATACGCTTCGTACCACGTCTTCAACGAACATCGGCTTTTCGAATGCCTTTTCGGTGACATATTTTTCATCAGGCCGTTTGAGAAGGGAAAAAATTTCGCTGCTTGCCGATTCTTCCACAATTCTTATTATGTCTTCTATCCAGAAAAATTTCTGAAATCTGACTTTCAGATTGACGATACTTCTTTGATTGTGAGCACCAACGCTGCTGATCTCTTTCGAGCAGGGACAAACAGTGGTGACCGGCACCGTCACGCCGACGAGGAAGTCGACCTTTGCTCCGTTGCTCTCGCCGATAAAACTGCAGGTATAGTCCATGAGGCTTTTTGCTTCGGTGACGGGTGCATATTTTTCGATAAAGTACGGAAACTCGATTTCAACGTGTGCCGATTCGGCATCGAGCTTTTCCCGCATTTTTTCGAGAATCTGTCTGAACGTTTTGATGTTGATCTGTCCCCGGTATTCATTTAGTATCTCGATGAATCGACTCATATGTGTTCCCTTGAAGTGGTGGGGAAGATTGACGTACATATTAATAGTGGCATTGACATGCTGGGTTTCTTTTGTCTGATCGAGGACAATGATCGGATATTTGATTCCCTTGACCCCCACCTTCTGGATATCGATGTTTCTTTCGTCCCTGAGGTTCTGTACATCAACCACGTTTCGCCCCCCTGTATCTGGCCCATGCATTTTCTGATTCCCAGACCGTGACATGAGATATGACCAGCGTATCACTCGTGAGCCGTTCCTCTAATTTTTCATAGATATAGCGGGCGATTGTTTCGGACGATGGATTCGTTCCCTGAAAGAAAGGCAGATCATTGAGAAAGGTGTGATCGAGGTCTTCGAGGATGTCGCTTGTCCACGCCTTCAGCACTCTGAAATCAATGACGAGCCCCTCGCTGTTGAGCTCGCTTGTGCCGATTGTTACGTCGACAAAGAAATTGTGTCCGTGGAGCTCTTCACACTTGCCCCCGATGTCAAGCTTGTGTGCAGCGGAAAATGATTTTCGTATGGTTACTTCGTACATGATATCATTGTGTCGTCTGTCATAATACTTCCCTATATCATATATATATCTTTTATGGGCGAACAAAAATACATAAAAAACTAGACCAGTTCCGTTACCTCCGTTGCCGCCTCAAGTATGAGATCGGCCCCGGCTTCTCGCAGGAGTGCTTCATGGGCGTATCCCGTCAGCACGCCGATAGTGAAGGTTCCCACATCTTTTCCGATCGTGATATCCATTGGATGATCACCTACCATTGCGGCTGCACGTGGTTCCGTATCAAGTGCGGTGAGGGCAATGAGTAATTGCTCAGGATGAGGTTTTACGTTTTTCGTTGCCTCTCTGGTTATTACCGCGTCACATGTGGTTTGTATTTCCGGGTATAAGTGGGTGACCGCTTCGATGCAATTTCTTGTAACCACACCGATTTTTATCTGATGGTCTCTGAGGTTCTTGAGCATGGCTTCAACCCCTGAGAACAGTTCACCCCCCATCGCCCCTTCCATTTCGATGTCTCGAATCAGGGTATACGCCTGGTCGACAAAGTTACGTTCGTTGCCCGGGAACACCTGTGCAATGTTCCGTCTTCCCGCTTCGACCATCTCCAGGGCGAAAAGATTATCGAGGTTGTCTGACGGGATATTGAAGCGTGCAATGAGATCGAGAATCCTCCTTCGCATGTCGGCGAAATCGATATTAAGTCTCGCCAGTGTCCCGTCGAAGTCGAACACAATGGTAGTGAGATGTCTGTCAGTGTGTTTCGGCATTACCCGTACTCGCTGAAATACTGTGCTATTCGATCGAGCCCCTCTTTGATATTCTCAATGGAATTTGCGTATGAGAACCGCAGGTACCCCTCGCAGTTCTTGCCGAAATCGATCCCCGGTGTCACACCGACGTTGACTTTTTCAAGGATGTCAAATGCGGTCTTATACGAATCAGTCGAATATTTCTTGATGTTACCCAGGACGTAAAAGGCCCCTGTCGGTTCTACCGCTATGCCGAGTCCGATCTCCTTCAGGCGATTGACGATATACTTTCGTCGATCGTTAAAGGTGTTTCTCATTCGAACGACATCCTCTTCCGCTTCTCTGAGAGCCGCGACACCCCCCCACTGGACGAAGGAATTGGCGCAGATAAAGAGGTTCTGCTGAATTTTCTGTATAGGGCGGATATATTCCTGTGGGGCAATAAGATACCCGAGACGCCAGCCCGTCATGGCATATGCCTTTGAAAAGCCATTAAACACGAAGGCATTATCGGTGAATTCCAGGATACTGTGCTCTTCATGTTCATAGACCAGCCCATGGTAAATCTCATCTGAGACAATGGAGATCCCCAATGAGGCAATTTCTTTCATCCGCTCTGCGCTGAGAATGTTCCCCGTCGGGTTTGACGGCGAGTTGATCATCACCGCTTGTGTTTTCTCTGTTATCTTACCCTTTATTGCATTGGTGGTGTACTGAAATCCCTCATCTTCGTTCACATTGACGTTGACGGGAACGCCGTCGAGGAAGGTGATGAAATTGGGATAGCAGGCGTAATGGGGATCTGAGATGATTACTTCTTCCCCTCTTTCCAGGAGTGCAGAAAAGAGGAGAAACATAGCGGGAGAGGTTCCCGAGGTAATGATGATCTGATCCGGCGATACCGTTACACCATACTTGTTTTTGTAGTGTTCGCTTATTGCCTCGCGAAGTTCAAGGAGACCGAGACTGTGGGTGTAGTGCGTTTTCCCATCGCGTATCGCCTTCAGGCAGGCTTCATTGATGCACTCAGGGGTGTCGAAATCAGGTTCTCCCACTTCCAGATGAATGATATCTTTTCCAACCCGTTCAAGCTCGTGTGCCCTTTCCAGTACATCCATCACAATAAACGGGGGAATTTCTGATGCCCTTTTTGTAACCATTTGTTACCCCTCATCATTTTCGTAATATTGTACTTTGATGCCACATTTTAAGAGCGGTAAGCCTACCCAGATGATCAACACCTGTCAAGAGATTTTATGGACTGTACCGTGTGCATTTTGGTAGAGAGGAAGGGCCGGTAACGGGCAGCAGTTTTTCAGTATGGCCGCAGGTGGTATCCTTATTTGCCTGTCAGATAATCGGTCTGCAGGGTTCTTTTTATGGTCCGCGTGGAACGAATTTCGGAAAGATCGACGTCAAAGACTATCTTGAAAAAAGACATAATGATGTTGAAGGTTGCCCCCCACAGGATTTCCTCCGTTCCATCGTGATCGCGATGTATCAGACAGGGAAAATCCCAGTGCCTGGCGTTTCTTTTCTGAAATTCGTCTGAGGTGTCGAGGGAATAGATCCCGTAGCTTTCTCTGTCAAAGAAGGTCTTGAGGGGTATTTCGACGACTTTTTCGACCTCCCCGCCATTGAGACGGAACGGGGCTTCGTTTTTTACCATCCCGACGACAGGGAAAATAGTTTTCGTAAAGAGTGTGAGGGTGTAACAGGGAAGGGGGCCGAGGAATGTGACATTAAAGGGGCTCAGACCAACCTCTTCCCACGATTCTCTCAAGGCGTTTGCTGTAAAGAGACTGATGCCACGGAACATTTCTTTCCCCCGCTTCCGGGCGAATCTCCGTGAATCCCCCCTGAAGATGGGGGGGAATCGGTGGGTTATGAACCGACACAGGAAACAGTCTTTACCGGGTTCCAGGATACCACCGGGGCAGCTGAGATCTCCTCCTTGGGAAACCTGTTGTGAACGTTTGATCAATTGAAATACGAACTCGCCGTTGCGTTGGGCCGCTTTCTCTTTCGTTTCTCTGAAAAAGAGAAGCAGTATGACCCCCGCCGCGAGCCATTTTTTATCCGCTACCCTCCGCGTTTTGATACGCGCCAGGTTGTCGGTAAAGTCATTCGATGCTTTGCCCAGTTTTTCCACGATATGCCGTATCGTTGCCTGCTTATCATTCAGAATATGAGGATACATTTCCATATGCGTCGATCCTTTTATGAGATGTGCCTTTCATTTTGCAGGATGGTGTCAATTTTCCTTTCGTACCAGCAACCGAAGGGGAAGGGATCAATGAAGCCGCAATGTCCTCCGTATCGTTGGATCGACAGGTGGAGATTTTCATTGCCCCGCAGCAGGTAGAAATCGGAAATCTCGACAACAGGGTCATCCTCTGCGGCAATGATGGTCACGGGGGTGCAAAGTTCCGTGAAGATATCGCCCACGAGGGTATAGGTGCTGAAGTACTCTCTATGATTTCTGAACGGCATATAGCGAGGGATGATATAATTCGTTATTTCCATCACGTTCGTCATGGTAAATACAACGTCGATGTCGTAGATTTCCGGAAAAGCGGCTTGTTTTTTCCTCAGCGATTTCCACCATTTTTTGAGAAAGTACTGTTTATAGAAAGGGTTTCCGTAATCCAGGGCAGACGTGGATTTTAACGGGTCGATGACGGGGCATATACTGAAAACGTGACTGAGGTTTTCGATTGACGATTCGTTGTTCTGCAATGCAACTCTCATGGCGAAATTGCCTCCCAGAGAAAAACCGACGATGGAAAACGGTCTGTCGTGTGCGAGGCGAGCGATGTGTTTCGATGCCATGGCGACCTCGTCGATGAGTCCTCCGTGAAAGAGCCCTTTATTCAGATGATGGCTGTTACCGTGATCTCTCAGATTAAGACGAAAGATGTCGTAGCCCGCGTTGAAAAAATATCGTCCTGTGTGAAGTATATATGCTGAATCAGTACTGCCTTCCCATCCGTGGAGGAGTAACATCAGCCCGCGGTTGCTCCTGGTAGGATGCGGGGAATAGTACCCGAGAAGACGAGCGCCATTGCCACCGTCGAGAATCATCTCTTCTGCGCAATCGACCATAGGATTTTTCCCCACGATAAGCCATTTCTGGCTTTTCAGGAACGATTGCAGGTGGGGATTACGCGTCCAGAGACGAGGAGTGAAGATATCCTCTGCAGTATGCGTTTCGTGATGCCTTTCAAGTAGTTGTGATGTGTGCATAGTGTTTCAACAATGGGGATATAAATCCCACGACAAATCATCAAATATAACGGTTCGGATACTCTTTGGCCAGTTGGACAACTCGGGATAAGAAGCAACGTGTCAGAGAATTGCCTGAAGCTGAGAGCCGATTTCTTATCTCTTGACAAATAAATCACAAAGACTCTATTCTTGTCAATAGCTGAGGGGAGTGAAACGCACCAGTAACGGGTGACGTCACAATGTGAGGTACGTTATCTCAGGGTATGGGGGGTGGCATCATGGGGATTCGTTGTGTAACCGTCGGTCTTTTGTCTATCCTGTGGTGTCTTCTCTGGGTACTGCCGGGAAGCTCAAAAGGAGAAACGTACAAAACGAAAACTGGAGGAGTCTCTGTAATACACCTCCCCGAACCGGTGAAAGATGGTCCCGTGTCGCTGGAAGAGACGCTTGCCGTGCGGGAGTCGATGCGACAGTACAGCGATGCGTCCCTGACGCTTACTCACATCTCACAGCTTTTGTGGGCAGGGCAGGGCATTACCAGGGACTGGGGCGGCAGGACTGCCCCTTCTGCGGGAGGGCTGTATCCCCTCGAGCTCTATGTGGTGCTTCCTGAAGGTGTCTATCGTTATGTTCCTCACAAGAATCAACTGCTCAGACATTTGGACGGCAATGTGTCCGGGGTTCTCTCGAGGGCGGCACTCGGACAGCACTGGGTGAGAAGTGCTCCGTTGGTAATCGTCATCTGTGCGGTATACGAGAGGGTTTGCGGTAAATACGGAAAGCGGGGAGAACGGTACGTAACGATTGAAGTGGGACACGTCGCGCAAAATATCATACTTCAGGCCGTCTCTCTCGGACTTGGATCAGTTCCCGTTGGGGCATTTCACGACGAACAGGTACGAAATGCGTTGCGTCTTCCTGAGGATCATGAACCCCTGTATCTCATTCCGATCGGGCATATACAATAGTACTGACTAATCGAGCGAGATGGTTACACGGTGGCATTCGGGATGCTGGGTGCGTGATACCCTATGATGGGATTATAGTTCGAATTTCAGATCCTGAATTTTCGATAGTTTCTCTTCCTTCAGGATTCTGTGTATCTGCTTTTCCAGTTCTTCTTTTGTTTTTGCTCCCGTAAGGGTGTCGACTAACTGTCCGTGCTTGAAAAGGAGGCATGTCGGTGTTTTTGTAATGGTGTATTGTGAGACGGTCTTCGGGTTTTCGTCTATATTCAGCTTTGCGATTTTTACTCCCCCTCCGTACTTCACCGTTAACTGATCGATGGTGGGCATCGCACTCTTACACAAAACACACCATGGTGCCCAACAGCAGACGAGAACGGGACCGGGGAACGACTTGACCTCGCTTTCGAAGGTGTTGTCTGAAACGGTGACAGCTTCTGCCAGATATAAAAGGGTGCCGCATTTGCCGCAGATGGGTCTGTCGTGGATGCGATCCTCATGGATGAGGTTTTTTGTACCGCAGTTCATGCATCGGATAATCAGTTCATCAAGGCGGGCACCGCACTGACCGCATCGGGGTTTAAGCCCGAGACGATCTGGTGGTATGCGGTTCTTTGTGCCGCATCTGAGGCACCGTATGATAAAATCCGTTTCCTGCATAGTTATCGATGGACGATAGAATACGATGTCTGTTTTATCCGGGTATTGTCGGATATACGAAATTTGTTTTGACATGAAGAATTATTGTTTAGATATGGAGGATATGACGATAAAAGTCAAGATGGAATCAACATTCATACATTGGGTGACGAAAAAAGAAACTCTACGGTAGAACGATTAACAAATAACGAGACCCCAACAACGGGATACGCTACAAGCGAGCTGAGAAATCCGCACGTGTATGAGGGTATGGAAATGGAACAGGATCGGTTACAAAAGCAGTTGGCGTTTATTGTTGAAATCGACAAAGTAAAGCGTGTACAGAGACAGACCGTCCTTACGGACGGTTCACGACTGGAAAATGATGCCGAACATTCATGGCATATTGCAGTCATGGCATTGCTCCTGCGGGAGTATGCCAAGGGAACCGACATAGATATTCTGCGGGTAGTTACAATGGTATTGATCCATGATCTCGTAGAAATCGATGCGGGGGATACGTACTGTTATGACGATCAAGCCGTTGCGAATCAGCGACAACGGGAGAAGTCGGCGGCCGAACGTATTTTTACCATACTTCCGCCCGATCAGGCTGAGGAATTCCGTGCCTTGTGGGATGAGTTTGAAAGCCGTTCGACCCCCGAGTCGCGGTTTGCCGCGGCGCTCGATCGTCTTCAGCCACTGCTTCATAACTACACCACTGAGGGACTGATGTGGCAGAAACATGGTATACGGAAGCAGCAGGTAGTGAGGAGAAATCAATTCATCGAGGATGGTGCGCCCCTCTTATGGCGCTATGCTGCAGCCCTTATCGATGATGCGGTCCGGCAGGGATTTCTTGACCAATAGTGTGGCATGACCGGCAGGACATGGGATCGATATATAGTTATTCCAACTGCCGCGTAGTCATCGTATAACCGGTGTTGCATCCTGATCGAATGGATTTGTTCTCATGGCAAAGGAAAACAGATAGGGATAGCTGTCTTTCAGGTATTTCATGTAGTCCAGCCACTGATGAGCGAGAATTACATACGCCCGGCGGATGTCACCGGCCAGGTGTTTGACGTCGTTTTCAGGAAGCGCGGTTAAATTCCCGCGTGCATTCAACTCTTCGGTCAGGTGGAATACGGTGCGTAAAAGCTCCGTGAAGGACTCGTGTTCCAAGAGGGCGGGATTTTCCAAGAGCCTTATGAGAAAATCTTTTTTACTTTCAACAAAATCACGCACGCCTTCCAGATCCGTTGCTCCGGCCTCAACCTGATAGGCACACGTTCTCAGTCGCTTGTCCACCACCGAAAATTCCGCATCGGACCAATCATTCGTCACGATAAATTCTTTTTTAATTGTCTCGAGCGAAGGATCGAGATCTGAGAAGTATGCCAGCAATTGTGTGCCGACTTCACTGAAGAAGAGACCGATAACCATGTTTAATTTTTCGAGTCGGGACCGTTTCTCTCGTATATCCAGAAGTTGATGGATGATCATGGTGACCATGAGCACCTCGATAAAAACGAATGCCACATCTCCGACGAGGAAGATAAAGATGTGATGGGGGTCTCTGAAAAAGAGATAATGGATAAAGTAAAAGAAGGAAGACAGTAGTATCAGTACAATACCCAGAGTAATTTGCCAGCCTTGTCGCATCATGTGTGCCCTCCTTCGGGTACTACGGGTGAGCGTGGTGAATTACTGTTGTTTTCCTTACATCGGCCGTAGCACAAGAATATATAAGTACGGTGAACATGTCAATAGTGTGTTGTGTCCGTTGCCCAGCGTCAACCCGTGCGCAGAAAGCGGAGTGATACCGATAAATGCCTGAACACAGAATTCAGATCGCCGAAAAATTCTTGACTATTATGCATAAAGGTATATACGGGGTTACGGCTGCATGAGTTGTGATTTCTTATGTTGACGGAAGGGGGCAAAACGGATGTCTGAAAATCCACTCACTCTCATCATGAATCCAACGTCGATTGCCATTACGGGGGCTAGTAGCAATCTCCTGAAAATGGGAACGATACAGTATCTCAATCTCATCGCAAGCGGGTTTCAAGGAGATATTTTCCCCGTTCACCCGAAAGAGAAGAAAATACTCGGGAAGAAAGCCTATCCCTCAATTGCGGCATTGCCCTATGCACCGGATCTTGCGGTTCTGGTTGTTCCGACACGGCTCGTACCAGACATGCTCGAGGAATTTGGTCGGTTGGGGACACGGTACGCCATTATCATAAGCGCTGGATTCCGGGAAACGGGGGAAACCGGACACTGTCTGGAGGTAGAGATCACTGAAATCGCTCGAAAATACAATATGCGGTTTGTTGGCCCGAATTGTGTTGGTATCATCAACACACAGCTTCCGCTGAATCTCACGGTTCACCCCGTTCTGGATCACGATGGTTCGCTTGGTCTTGCCTCTCAGAGTGGTACCTATGTTACCCAGACCCTGCCATATCTTCACAAACATGGCGTAAAACTCAGTAAAGCCATCAGCATCGGGAACGGAACGAACATCGATATTGTCGACTGTCTTGAGTATCTGGGTGACGATGACTCGACAAAGGCGATTGCCCTCTATATCGAGGGTATCTCGAGAGCAGGAAAGTTTCTCGACGTTGCACGGAAAATCAGCAGACGCAAACCGATCATTGCGCAGTATGTTGGAGGAACCGAAGCAGGTGCACGGGCCGGTTCGAGTCATACCGGTGCCATGGCGGGTCCGGATTATGTCTATGACGGCCTTTTCCAGCAGGCTGGTATTATCCGTGTCGACTCTATTGAAGAAGTGTACAAAATAGGCTGGGCCCTTGCCTCGCAGCCGCCCCTGACGGGAGAACGAATAGCAATATTGACGAATTCAGGGGGCCCCGGTACGGGGATCGCGATGACGTGCAATAAATACGGCCTTGACGTTCCTGTGTTTTCTCAAAGGGTTCGGGAGGAGATAAGCAAACTTATTGCAGGACATGCAAGTGCTCGCAATCCCGTCGATATGACATTCGATCTCAATATGGTAACGCTTTCGGAAACAATTCCCCGGATTATCTTCAGTGCCGATGAAATTGACGGGGTTATTATACATGGTATCATCGACACGGGGTTCTTAGACAATATTTATCCCCTGGTGACACAGGTGCTCAACATTCCGGATGACGAAGTGATGCGACTGCCGGAATCGGATCTCGGGGCATTGATCGACATGCCCACCCGGTATGAAAAACCTCTTATTATCTCATCCTTCTTTGATAACGGTGATCACTGCGTACGTTTCTTCCATGAGACGGAGGTGCCGGTATTCGATGCTCCGGAAAAAGCAGGCAGGGCAATGGGTGCCCTGTATGAACATTACCATATAAGGAAACGACGTATCTCAGATCCCCTCGGCGGAAACATTCCGGAAGAGGCGGAAAATAGTCTTGCGCTCGCAGATACAGAGGATTTTGACGAATACAGGGCGAAAAAAGTATTGAAAGCCTACGGTATCCCGACAACCGATGAAGGGCTCGTCCTGACGCTGGATGAGGCCCTGGAACAAGCCCATGCGATCGGATATCCCGTTGCGGTAAAGGTCTGTTCACCCCATATTCTGCACAAAACAGAACGGGGAATGGTGCATCTGAATGTCGATAATGATAAGGCCCTGAAAACAGCGTTTGCGGCGATTCGAAAGCAAGAAGCAAACACACCGATTTTGGTTTCAGAAATGCTTGCGGGAAATCGGGAGTTCATGGCCGGTATGAGCTATTTTCCCGGATTTCCGCCGTGCATAATGTTCGGCTTAGGCGGGATATTTACGGAAGCATTAAAGGATAATGCGATACGTCTGGCACCCCTGAGCTTCGATGACGCCCTTTCGATGATGGATTCCATAGCGGCGAGTGATCTTCTCGGGCCATACAGGGGAATGCCACCCGTCGACAGAGAGATGTTTGCCTCCATTCTCGTTTCACTCGGGCAGCTTGCCCTGCATTTTCCGAGAATCCGGGAAATCGACCTGAATCCGGTCATTATTGTCGATGGAAAGCCAAAGGTAGTCGATGCACTCTTCATCATGGAGCCATAACATGTCGAACAGGGTGGCGAGGGACACCGTGTTTGTGGGGACGTCGTGGTGAGGAAAAGAAATTCAGGAGTAGTGACCGTTCATTCCTGACATGCATCTTCACAGGTGATCATCCGGGTTTTCAGCCTCCCGACCACCACTTTTCCGGACCCCATTGAATGTGCCGTTGTCGATCTTTCCACTGAGGAACAGCGCTTTTTCGTCTATCGTCTGTGTATGTCGAAATGATACGAGGGAGAGATCGGGGCGAACGATATCTTCGCTCGTCATGAAAATGTTTTTATACACTCCAAGAAAAAGGATCTACCGATGCGCTGTCGATGTAACACAGAAGTGTCCTCTTTCGGAAGATGGTTCAATTCTGAGATGCGTGAAGCCGACTTTTTCTCCGGTGAAGACAAATCCCTGCCGGAGGTCGCGGCAGGGAAGTTTTTCGATACAATCGATTTGAAAAGTCTTCGGCGGCGGTTCCACGGCTTTGAAGTAAAGGGAAGCACACGAGGTGATCACAACGACGAAACCACACACGGCACACAGGTCGCAGAGTACCGTGCGTTGTCTTCTCCCAGTCGTTGTAAACTTCATATCAGTATCAGAGAATAAACATGCAATCTCCGTAACTGTAAAAGCGAAATTTTTCTTCTATAGCCCTGTTATATGCTTTAAGCATCAATTCTTTTCCGGCAAAGGCACACACGAGAAGAAAGAGCGATGAACGCGGGAGGTGAAAATTGGTGAGCAGTCGATCGACCTTCTTGAAGCGGTAGCCGGGGTAGATGAACAGATCGGTGCGTCCGGCTGAGGATTTCACCTGCCCCCGATCGTCAGCAAGAGATTCGAGAACCCTGGTTGTCGTTGTTCCGACTGCTACAGTTCTCCTCGCATTGTTTAAGATGTCGGCGGTGTGATCCGTGAGTTCAAAATACTCCTCTTCCATGGTGTGGTCTTTTACAAGTGAGGCTTTGATGGGGAGGAATGTCCCGTAACCGACGTGCAGTGTGACGGGAAGGATCTGCACCCCCCGTTCCGTAATCTTCTGAATGATGGGCGGTGTAAAGTGAAGCCCTGCGGTTGGTGCCGCAACCGACCCTGGTGTACGGGCATAGATCGTCTGGTAGCGTGAGAGGTCGTAGAGACCTTTTCCCGATGCCTTATCTCTTTTGATATATGGCGGCAGGGGCGCCCTGCCGTTTTTTTCAAGAAAGTTTTCAAACTCCATCTCCGTGCGGAAGGCGAGAATCCACTTCTTTTCCGAGATGCGTTCGATTACATCGGCATATGAGGCATCGGTAAACGCGATTCGTGTCCCTATTTTTACTCGTTTTGCCGGTCGCAAAAGGACTTCCCACCGCTCATCTGTCGGCGATTCTGACTCGCCTCGTGCCAGCAGGAGGATCTCGATTGTACCCCCCGTCGATTTTTTCCCGAAAAGACGTGCCGGGATCACACGGGAGTTGTTGATGACGAGGGTATCCTCTTTCTCCAGATAGTCGGCGATATCATAGAAATGGCGACACTCTATAGTGTGCTTATCCCTGTGTATGACCATCATACGGGATTGGTCGCGCGGTTCACAGGGATACTGTGCTATCAGTGCTTCTGGAAGGTTAAAATCAAAGTCTTCCATCTTTGTTTGAGAAGGCTGCCGCCGATTATTGTGTCTATTGGGTAACGACATTGGTTGTAGTCAGCTCCTCCCGAAGTAAATCAACGCCAAACCCATGGCGACGGAGAAAAACCCGAGGATTCTGAGTGTCCCGTCAGGAACCTGATACAGCTTCAGGAGATAGAGTTTTATCTTGTCGGGAAATGTAAAGTAGGGAAGTCCTTCAATTACGAGGACCAATCCCAATACGCAGAGAAAGAACTTCATCGTGGTCTCCTCATCTTTTTTCATTTTTCTTGGCTTGATCCCACAGCTCGTCCATTTCATCGAGGGATGCGTCGGCAACTGTCCTGTCCTGTTCCCGCAATTGTTTTTCTATCACGGAAAATCTTCTGAGAAACTTGCCAATTGTCGATGTCAACGCTTCTTCCGGGTTTACGTTCACGAATCGGCTCACGTTTACCAGGGAGAAGAGAATATCACCCACTTCTTCTTTTATCCTGTCGTTGTTCTGTGAGGCAATGGCGTTTTTGAGCTCTTCGAGTTCTTCATCGATTTTCTCCATTGCTCCCTGTGTGTCATCCCAGTCGAAACCGATGCGAGACGCATTTTCGGTAATCCTGTGGGCCCGTAACAGAGATGGCAGTGACCGGGGTACTCCCCGCTGCGGGGAAGAGTGCTGCGGGGGTTTCCCTTCTTCGTGGACTTTAATGTCGTTCCAGTTTACTTTGATCTCTTCAATACTTGACACTTTCTTGTCGCCGAACACATGGGGATGTCGGCGGATCATCTTTTCAGATATTTCGCGAATCACATCAGAGATGTTAAATTCATCGCGTTCCTCCGATATTTTCACGAGGAAGAGTATCTGAAAGAGGAGGTCGCCAAGTTCTTCTTTCAAGTCTTCCGATGAGCCGCTGTGTATCGCATCAACAACCTCATACGCCTCTTCAATGAGATATCGGGCCACATCTTTTTTTGTCTGTTTCCTGTCCCACATACAGCCGTCGGGAGCGCGCAGTGTCTCAATAATCATAAGCAGGTTTTGTAAAGCATTCATCATGTATCTCCTGTGATGGAGTGGGTACCTTTCGGTCACAGAACCCAGAGGTTCCATTGCCGGGGAAAGGAAACATCTACACATGACAAAAGATCATGAAGCATCAGTTGGGGGTTTTCCCGTGTAGCGATAACTCATGAATATTTCTCCTAGCATGAATGGGGTAAACTGTCAAAATTCCAGTGCGTCGAAAAATCTATGCTAACCTTGTTTTGACTTGACTTTCTAAAGGCGAAGGTGATATCTGGTAGCGTTGTAAAAGAGGGAGTGACGACGTCTGTCAGCTGTATGCGTCGTGTATATTTATAAAAAAAGGAGTAGAGAGGAGGAGCGTTAATGGCGGAGAAAAAGAAAAAAATGACAAGAGCGGAGAGGCTCGAGAAAGAGCAAGAAAAGAATCTTCAGCATTGGACGGCAGAAGACGAACTTCTGTTCAAACACCGGGAAGAGGCGTATAACATCGGTGGACAGAAACAGGTAGAGCGCCTTGCAAAACAGGGCAAGAAACCGATGCGCGATCTTATCTCCCAGCTGATCGATCCGGGTACTGAGTACTTTGAACTGGGTCTTGATACTGGCTATGATATCGGCAAGAAAAGAGTTTACGGTGGAGAGATCTACGAGGAGGAAGGACGGGGTCATATACCCGGAGGCGGTCTGATTACGGGTATTGGAAAAGTAGACGGTAAGGATTGCATGATCTTTGCCAATGAGAATCGTTATGCCGCAGGAACCTATTTCCCCATTACCTTGAAGAAACACATGAGGGCTCAGGAAATTGCTGAGATGTGTGAAATCCCCTGTATCTACATTGCCGATTCGGGAGGCATTTATCTTCCCCTGCAGATAGGCAGTTTTGCCGATCACAATCACTTCGGAAAAATGTTTTACAATATGTGCAATATGTCTGCCAGAGGAATAAAGCAGTATACGCTTTCCACTGGTGGAAACACCGCTGGTGGTGCATACATTGTCTACCTGGCCTGCGAATCGATTATGATAGAAAAGATGGCGTATGCCTTCCTGGCCGGACCCCCCATGGTTAAATCGGCTATCGGCGAAACCGTGTCGGCGGAAGACCTCGGCGGTGCCTATGTCCATACCCAGCACTCCGGTGGTTGCGATCATTTCGTCAGGAGCCAGGAAGAGGGAATAAAGAAACTGCGCGATATCATCGAATTTGAACCCTCCCAGAAGCTATACACAGAGCGCAGGGAGACAAGGGAACCCAGATTTAGTTTTAAAGATATGATGAAATGTTCACCCGTCAACACGTACAGTTATATCAACATCAGGGATACTATTAAATGCATAGCTGATGACAGCCATTTCCACGAATACAAGCCAACCTACGGTCCCGGGCGCGGTGACGGCGTTTTGTGCGGCAAGATGTGGCTGAAGGGAATGCCTGTGGGAGTTATTGCTTCGAATGCGAGTGGCGTTATCTATATAGATGCGGCACGAAAGGCTACCGAATGGATGATCCGTTGTGGTACCTCTAAACTCCCTGTTCTGTTCCTCGAGGGTACCCCCGGCTATATGGTAGGCAAGTCGGAAGAGTGGGGCGGCATCGGAAAATACGGTTCTGATATGGTGAGAGCCGACAGCTGTCTGAAGACACCCAAGGTGACATATGTTATCGGTCCTGATCATGGTGCCGGCAACTACGGTATGTGCGGCAGGGCATTCAATCCCACATTCTCATTTACGAATATGAGGGGCCGCACGACAGTTATGTCGGGTGAAACAGCCGGTTTCATCGTTGAGTCTGTTCGCAGGGCAAACATCGTTAGAAAAGGTGAAAAGGTTGATGAAGAAGATATGGCCGCATTCCGTCAGATGATGAGAGACCGTTATGATGCGGAAGGACATCCCTTCTATACAGGCTCCCTGAATTTCCATGATGGTGTCATTGCATTCAGTGAGGCGAGGGATACATTGGCGAGAGCCTTTGAAGTTGCACTTCGCGCTCCGGTTAAGGAATCTCGCTTCGGAAACCTTAAGGTTTAAGCTTTTTTATCGTTACGAGCGGAAGGAGTCAAACATATGTCAGAAATGTTATTACAGGAAAGAACTGATGATGGTATACTGATCCTCACGTTGAATCGCCCGGAAGCGATGAACTGCTTCAACTTTGATCTGCTCGCAGAACTGGCTGATACCATTAGAGAAGCCAACTTTGATATGGATCTGAGATGCATTATCATTACCGGTTCCAAGAGAGGTGATGACCCGAAAAAATGGTCCTTTTCAACAGGCGCAGACCTGAAGGAGAGGAGGACCCTGACGCAGGATCAGGTAAGGCGTTTCATTTTCACGATACGAAATACGTTTACCGCAGTGGAGAATGTTCGTGTTCCCGTTATCGCCGCGATCAACGGCTTTGCCTTCGGCGGGGGAACCGAGCTGTCCCTGGCTTCCGATATTCGCATAGCCTCTTCAAATGTTCTGATGGGCCTTACAGAAACCAGCCTGGGCATTATTCCGGGAGCCGGTGGAACGCAGAGACTCACCAGGGTTGTTGGTGTGGCAAAGGCCAAGGAATTGATCTTTACAGCCAGGAGATTCAATGCACAGACAGCGCTGGAGATCGGACTGGTGAGCAAGGTGGTGGAACCCGATGAGTTGATGGATGCGGCTCTTGAAATGGCCAGAGAAATTGCCAAAAATGGACCCATCGGTGTTGCCCAGGCCAAGTTTGCCATCAATTATGGTTCGGAATCAAGCCTCGGTGTTGCCCTACCCCTCGAGTCGAAGGCATACGAGGTTACGATTCCCACGGAAGACAGGCTCGAAGCTCTGGCTGCCTTTGCGGAAAAGAGGAAACCCGTATTCAAAGGTAAGTAACAGCGCGTTGGTATGAAAAAAGGAGAAAATAACAGGAGGTAGTATATTTATGGCGACAGAATATGATCTCTGGAAAATTTTTCCAAGGATGCCCAAGAAGGTGTCGCTTGGTGATATCACCATTCGTGACGGATTTCAGCACGAAGAAAAGTTTATTTCAACAGAAGCGAAGATCTTTTATGCCGAGGAGATGATCCTTGCCGGGTGTAAGGAGATCGAGCTTACTAATCTCGGTAATCCTGCCGGCATGCCGATGTTCAAGGATGCTGCGGAAGTCTTCAAGTATTTCAAGCAGGGTGAACGGTTCAAGAGACGGTGCGCCCGGAAGGGCATCAATCCTGATGATATTACGTTTACGGCGATAACCATTCGTGAACCCTCCGTCGATCGTGCCATCGAGATGAAAAAGGAAGGATATGGTCCTGACCGTATCCTCATGATGGTTTCGACAGAAGAGGAACATCACTTTGCCAATTCAGGGACTACCCTTCCCGATTACTGGGCAGAGGCGGAGCGCTGCATCAAAAAATCGAACGATGCAGGAATCAAGATGGTCGGTACGGTCAGTACAATCTGGGGAAGTCCGATCGGTGGTGCAACTGATCTGAAGGATGCCGTGGAATTTACCAAACGCTGGTTCGAAATCGGTGCCAATGATATCGAACATGCCGATCATGATGGATCCGCGTCGTGTGCCGATGTTTATCGTTACTGCTCAATGATTCTGGATGAAATGCCCGATCCTGAAGCACATCTGCTTCACCTGCATGAGACCAAGCGAGTTGCCTCGGCCTCGATCCTTGGGGCTCTGCAGGCAGGATTTACACGCTTTGAAGGTACCTTGGGTGGACTTGGCGGGCAGCCGGCTAATTTCCTTGATGATGTTCCCATTAGGGGTACTGGTGAATACTACTACAAGGATCCCCGCTATGTGGGCCTGATAACCTTTGAAGATCTGCTGGTGCAGATTGACGAGATGGGTATCGAGCACGGCTACGATGTGGACCGTGTCCTGTGGCTCGGCCAGAAGATGGAAAAAACCATCGGCCGCAGACTCCGTTCCGAAGCGGTGATCAACGGTCGAACCCTGAAAGAGGGCCATATGGAATTCGCCCGTCCCGGTCGACCGGCAAGAAAAGAAAAACTCGGTGAAACACCCGATCAGAAGGTTCCCGCACATTGGGCAGAGAAAGCCGTGTTGCCTGATCCATGGGGACCCGAGATGTTTAAACAAAAATATCAAAAGTAGATAGAATGTAAACGGGGGGAGATCCTTTCTCCCCCTGTTTTTCAAGGCTAAAAAGAGGATGTGACGCAGGAGCTTCGAGTATCGGGTGTGACGGCGCCACGAAATCTCTATTTAAATTAATATAAAGGAGGATGTATCGATGGCTATAGATGTAGTAGCTCCTATGCCTGGGACAATTGCTGAGATCTTGGTAGACGTCGGAGACGAAGTTAAAGTGGATGAGGAACTGCTCATTCTGGAAGCAATGAAAATGGAAAATCCCATTGTTGCTCCCTCGGATGGAGTGGTAAAGGAAATCAAGGTAGAAGAAGAAGATAAGGTAGATACAGATCAAATACTGGTCGTACTTGAGTAAATCGTATCACGAGTGAGAAAGATTATGCCGAATCAGTTGTGTGGAGACTGGTTCGGCATATTTTTCATGAAGGATCCGTTTTTCGACAGTGCCGCAAAATGTAGGATGTGTGTTTCTGGTGCTACCGCGACCAGGTGGCGTTCCGGCTGTTTCCTGTCGCTACTTCTTTGCCGTGATACGTACTAAAGAGTCGCAATCATCTGTTTTACGCCGTCTCGGGGGTATTTGTGACATGAAAAATATTGTGCCGCAGGATGTAACGCTTCACGAGGTTGTACTGCGCGATGGCATCCAGAATGAAAAAACCATTGTGCCGACGGGAGAGAAGGTCAAAATAGTAAAGCGACTGATCGATTGCGGGATACGACGCATTGAGATATCCTCGTTTGTCAATCCTCGCCTTGTTCCGCAGATGGCAGACGCCGAGGAGCTCTGGAGCATACTTGATCGAAGGGAGGATGTGGTCTTTTCGGCTCTGATACTGGGAAAGAAAAGTCTCGAAAGAGCGATCCTGAGTCATGTCCCCCATGTCGGCATCTTTGTTTCGGCAAGCGAAACACACAGCATCAAGAACTCGAACAGAACAGTGGCAGAGGCGACAACGGAAGCCATAAAATTAATCGATCAGGCAAAGGCGCAGGGTATGGCAGTGCGGGTTGGTGTAATGAATGCCTTCGGATGTGCCTATGAAGGGACGGTGCCGGTGGACGGTGTCGTCGGTTTGGTACGGGAGTATATGACGATGGACCCCGACGAGATCTGTCTGGCCGACACATCGGGTATGGCGAATCCCCAACAGATGCGTGAAATTCTCACAGCGGTTTCAGCGGTTAAAGCTGACATCCCGATATCACTCCATCTTCACAATACGAGAGGACTGGGACTCGTAAATCTCTGGGAGGCTCTCAAACAGGGGGTGTCAATTTTCGACACATCCATGGGAGGGCTCGGCGGATGCCCCTTTATCCCGGGGGCGAGAGGAAACATCGCAACCGAAGACACGGTGCACATGCTCCATGAGATGGGAGTGAACACCGGCATTGATTTGGAAGGTCTTATCGCAACAAGTCTGGGGTTTGAACGCTTCATGGGCAAGGAATTCCCTGCAATGATATCCCATCTGTGAGGGTAAACAGAGAGCCCTTCTCCTCTTTTTTGCACCATTTTCGACCTTTCAGTATCTGGAGGGCCCGCTTTGCAGGATGTCGGGAATCCCGTCCAAGGATTGTGCATATTGCTCTTCTGTCCTGCGATATCTTCACAAAAGACGGATTGCTGATCATATCAGGGCGTGTGCATATGCCGGTGATGCTGCGCGATGCCGTTTTTTTTATTTCCTTCTGCCGAGATAGAACTGACGCAGGTAGTAGTCGAAGTAGTCCTTGAAGATATTTCCGGGAAAACTCTTTTGGAGAACCTCGATTCCCATGTTCGTGAGATCGTCTGCACTGAGGTGACAGGACGAGTAGCCCGTTATGATGACGTATCCCCCCTGTTTCAGTCGTTTTAGACTTTCTTTCAATATCATTACGGTTTCCTCTCTTTCGGTTACCTGTCGGTTGAGAAGTCCCGAAAATACCATGACATCGAAGATACGACCCTCTGGGATGATATCGTTTACCATTTCGGCATCACCGTGGTAGATATCTTTCATCCCCTCGTCTTCGGCTGCTTCGATGTTTGCCGGGGTAATGTCTAATCCGTGGCAGTCTGCGTCTGGGAAACGATGTACGATCTCACGGATGAGGTTACCTGAACCGCAGCCGACATCGAGCAGACGATGAAAGGAAATTTTGTCTAAGGCATCGAGAATGGCGGGATAGATATACGTACAGTAGAGGTTGAATTCTCTTGTTTCATCAAACCGATCCCATCTGACTGATCGGGCGAGTTTCCGCTCCGGGATAATAAGTTCGACGTCGTTTCTTTCCTGGAAAGAGATAAACTGAACCAGATCTCTTTCTTCCGATTTGCTGATTGGACGGCCCATGATTTCGGGCCAGATTCCCCGCATCGAGAGTGCATCTTTCTCGTCGACCAGAGCGGCGATGTTTCTGAGTATGTTTTGTTCCGGGGTTTCAACGATAACGTTGCCCTGAATGAAATGGCAGTTCCTGAACTTGATTACGTTGAACCAGTGACCTGAAAATTTATGCGGGGTTCGTGTGCCTATATTCAAGATAAGGCGATTAAAGTCCTGTGGCGAGATTACATTCACTGCCATACGTTTCACGTCTGAAATGTCAACTCTGAGCTTCCAACATCCGGAACTACGTAGCCATAGCAAACCATGTCTACGATAGTTATTGTGTAGAACTTGTCACACAACTACCAGGGAATAAAGAGGGGGTTTCGCACCCCCATTTTCTGGTTTTCGCGTCGGTTCTATAGCTTATTTTACCGGCCATTCTCCTCTTTCTTTGAGAACATCGCGGTAGACTTCCAGTGCCTCGTTGACGGCCGGCATCCCCGCATAGGTGGCCACTTGAAAGAAAATTTCTGCAAGCTTTTTCGGATCACAGCCGACATTAAGCGCGGCATTGACATGAAGCTTCAGCTCTCCCGTTGCCCGCAGGGCGGCGAGCATGGCACATGCTGCCATTTGTCTTTCAGGTAAGGTAAGAACCGTTCGTGAGTAAAGGTTCCCTGTAATGAACCTCGAAAAATCGTTTGCAAGCTCCTTATCAAATTCCCGCCACATGAGATAGGGGGGGTCCATTTTGATTCCTTTGCCGAACAGTTTTGTTGCCGTTTCTTGGGTCCTCTTTTTTATTTCTTCATTCGCCACAGTACGCGCCCTCCTTTTAATTAATTCTACTTTTCCGAATCATTCTCGTGACAAATCTTGGCAACCTTATAAATAGCGGGATACTGTTGTCAAGTTATCATTTCACGAGAAAAATATCTCTATCTCTATCCTGGAAATATACGTGTCGATAGGGTTTCTTGTCCGTTGATTCAAAGAGGTCCTCGCCTTTCTTTCTGCATATGGGGCAACTCTGTCCGGGAACGATAACGGCAAAGATCCTGTCTGCATAATTGGCGCGAGAGTCAATGAAGACAAGTCCTCCGCACTCGTTGCAGAGTCTCACGGTCTCCTTTTGTTCTTCTTGAATACCGTCGGTGTCGTAGTATATGTTTTTTTGCCGCGTAGCAAACTCAGTATCTCGATCTACTTTTGCCTTTTCGGCATTGCGGTTCTTCCAGAGCGAGTGGATAAGGTCCACCTCTTTTTCTATGTACGATGTTACTTCTGAAGATTGCCTGATAGAAGAGGGATCATAATCCGGTTCCGTTACCTGGCTATAATCGATTCCTGCCATCGCCAGGATGATGCCTACGTTGATGTAGGGAAGTGCTGTTTCTACGGAATATCCTCCTTCCAGTACCGCAACATCCGGTGACAGACGATCGTTCAGTATCGCATAGCCCTGCGCGGTAAAACGCATATCCGTAATCGGGTCAGTGTAATGGTTGTCCTGACCTGCCGAATTGATGATGAGATCTGGTTCGAACTCTTCCAGTATCGGCATGATAAGATGGTCAAGGACATATAAAAATCCCTCTTCCGAGGTCCGTGGGGGCAGCGGTATATTGATCGTTGTTCCGATGGCATTGGGTCCGCCGAATTCATTCGGAAATCCTGAGCCCGGATACAGTGTTCTCCCATCCTGGTGAATGGAAATGTACAGCGTGTTGGGATCATGCCAGTATATGTCCTGTGTGCCGTCGCCATGGTGGCAATCGGTGTCGACAATGGCTACCTTTTTGGGGCCGTATTTGCTTCGTATATGTTCTATCATGATGGCTTCGATGTTGATGTTGCAGAATCCGCGCGCCCCGTGGACAACGGTCATTGCGTGGTGTCCCGGAGGACGGACAAGAGCAAAGGCATTGTCAACCTCTCCATCAAGCACCTTTTCCGCAGCAGTGATGGCACCACCGGCAGAAATAAGATGGGATTCGGTGGTTACACTCTCGGCATCGGGCACGCAGATGTGAATTCGGTTGATATCGTCAACGGTAGCCATACCGGGTTTGTATTCAATAATGTTGTCAAAATCAAGCAGACCTTCCTCAAAGACCTGATCCTGCGTGTACAGGAGGCGTTCTTCTCGCTCAGGGTGCGTCGGAGAAATGGCCCAGTCGAAAGCGGGAAAGAAAATCAAACCGGTTTTTCTATACTTTTCTTTCATTGACGTGTCTCCTTTGCAATCTCAGTGATCAACCCCGGTTTTATCTGGGCCTTTAACCGTATGTTTTCCCCGGTGGTGTAGTATCCCCTTACCATGTTAAATACCTGGTCTTCCAGAATCTCTATTTCAATTTCGTCTTCCCGGGCGCCCATTTTCAAGGCTCTTTCAATGAGTTTGTCCCGGCAGATCTGCAACCCCTCTTCTCTCGTAAACTGCGGAGATATTTCCTGCTGAATGCCTTCTTCGACAATGGTAAGCGTTCTCTTTTCTGTGTCGGCGAGGAGGGTAATTTCCGTCGTTGTGCGAGCCAGGGCCGCTCCAATGGCATTTGCGACTTCGGCATGATCAGGTATGCACGCATGACAGTGCAGAAGTTCGCCAATGCGAGCCGCCATTGGTTGTGCCGGCCCGCCGACGACGTACAGCACCTGCGGCATGATCTTCTTACCTTCGAGGATTTCGTGAATCGTGTACACTGGCTTGTTGTTGATCTCTTCAATCATGGCAGTGACATTGTCGGCAATCGAACGGCACGCCGTTTCAAAGATCTGTCGTGCCGTATCGGTCACAGAGGCTCCTGTACTTTCCGCCACCTTTTCGACTGCTGCCTCCGCCATCCGTTTGTCGCCGATGTCGGTGAGCCCCAGCACAATCATGGCATCGGTGGGCGTCGGATAAGGACCTCCGAATGCGGCCGCGGGTCCCACTCGCTCGGGACCGACGGAAATATCTCCGTTTTCGTAATGAACCCTGCTGTCGCCCCCGACTCCTAGGGATCGGGACCTGAGGCCTCGTGTGAGTGTTTTGTGCCCCTCAATGGTTACGCCGAAGGGTTCCAAAAGGGGGATACCATCGGCGAAAAGTGCAATATCCGTTGTCGTTCCGCCGATGTCAATAGCGATAGCATCTTCTCTGCAGTGCGACAGACACAGGATACCCATAATGCTGGCAGCCGGGCCGGAAAGAATCGTACCGACGGGATATTTCGCTGACTGACCAATTTCAGATGTTCCTCCGTCTGCCTTGAGGATAAAGAGGGGAACGGATGACTTGATGGTGCCGATGAAGTTCAAAACTTCTTTGACAAACGTGTTGTAAGTGTTCCAGATTGCGGCATTGAGATATGTTGTCGCAATGCGTCTCGGAAAGTTCAGATTTCCCGACATCCGATGACCGAAGGACAGATGTGTGAAGTCATTCTGTATCATGTCGGCAATAGTTGTTTCCAGCGCGGGATTCCGTGTTGAAAATTTACCCACAATACCGACATGTCGTATGCCTGCTGCCGTGAGGCGGTCTTTTATCTCCGATACTTCCGTGACATCTGTTTCAGCTACCTTCTCTCCCCGGTGATTCACATACCCGGATAGGAAGTGGGTATGGTCATTGATTTTCAGGATCGACGGTGGCAGCCCGGGACCGCTGGCCAGGATCATGCCGACTTCATCGATATTGCCCTGAACAATGGCATTGGTAGACATAGTGGTGCTTAAAACGATCCGTTCAAGGTCGTCGATGTTTTCTTCGCGTAATATCTCATCAGCAACGTTTTGAAACGTTCCGATGAGATTTTCCTGATTGGTCAGTACTTTGACTGTTTTTTTGACATCGAGATCCTCGATAAGGACTGCATCCGTGTGTGTTCCCCCCACGTCGATACCTAATATCATTGTAATCCCTCGTGCTGTTGTTTTATGAACAGATGCTGCTTATCATATGGAAAGCTTTATAGTCAATTTATGATTTCCGAGCTTTATCCTTGACTAAAAATCCGTTTTTTTGTTATGTGAGTGGAGAGCGTGATGTTGTCTGTAAAGAGCGAGAAGTTGCATAAAGTGGGCTGCTTCTCAGTAGGATTGCCGGCCTCACGAAGTTACGAAACAGTTGACGGAAGCGCGTGCCGGTAAAGTGGACAAGGGTCGTAAGGAGGGGGATAAGTAAATGGAAGACCCGCGCGTTATCCAGATGTGGCCATTCTGTGCCATGGAGTTCATTTATCTTCTACCACTCTATGTATACCAGCCCCCCGTTTTTCTCCCCAAAAACCATTCAGAAGTTACCGGTAAGCACGTTACGTTATCGTGGTTAATTACCCCATGTCAATTATATGCAGCAACAAAGGCTGTGCGAGCATTCATGAAAGGAGGTGGTGTACTTAAACACTGGCGTATCATGTGCAGGAATATGCATGGAAAGTTTGTTTTTATTTTTATTATCTATTGTTAATTCTATTTATATGGGAGGTAGAAATGTTAGCGACTATTGGTAGATTTTTTGCGGAAAAGTTCAGAAGGTGGCTTCCCGACTCATTTATTTTCGCTATATTGCTGACCTTTCTGGCGGCAATTATGGCGTTTATGTTCGTTGATGCGAAGCCCTTTGGAATCATTCAGGCGTGGTATAAGGGATTCTGGATACTTCTGGCATTTGCCATGCAGATGGTCCTGATTCTGGTCACGGGATACGCGATTGCCATATCGCCGCCGGCTGAAAAGTTTCTTGACTGGCTTGCGACCAAGGTAAAAACTCCCGTCGCGGTGTACGGCGTGGTCACGTTCATGGGTTGTATCTTTTCCTTGATCAGCTGGGGATGGATAGTGCTTACCGCCGTTCTGGGACGAGAGCTGGCACGAAGAGTCAAAAAGGTTGATTATCGGCTCCTCGCCGCCTGTGTCTATACGGCATTTCTGCCGTGGCACGGGGGGCTTTCCGGTTCGATCCCCCTTGTCCTCAATACTCCTGAGAACTTTCTCATTAAGACAAATGTGTTGACTGAGACGATACCGACAACGATGACGCTCCTCAGCCCCATGAACATTGCCGTCGGTCTGGGTCTGCTTATAGTGCTGCCCGCATTGATGATCATGATGAGGCCCTCGGATGAGCATATAGTCGAGTATAACGACATGGTCGACGAAGAGCACAAGGCAATGAAACCGATAACGGTGGCAGAAGAGGCCGAATCGCTGAGACTTTCTCAACCGAATCTGTCTGATTCGCTGAATAATAGTGTTATTATTCTGGTCCTCATCTGCTTGATGGGTCTCTGGTTCCTGGGGCATCATTTCTATACAAAGGGATTTGATGTCAACCTGAATGTCATGAATTTCCTCTTCATCATGTTCGGTATGATCTTTCATAAGACTCCGTTCCGGTATGTCGTGGCAATGAAGAGGGCGTGTAGCAATGTCTCCGGTATCGTGCTGCAGTTCCCCTTCTATGCCGGTATCATGGGAATCATGATCTACACCGGCCTGGGTAAAGCAATTGCCATGTGGATCGCCGGTGCGGCAACGGTCGGAACATTCCCCTTTATCTCCTTCATGATCGGCGGCGTTGTCAACATCTTCGTTCCCTCAGGAGGAGGAGAATGGGCCGTTGTCGGTTCGACCATTGTTGAAGCATGCAAGACACTTGGCGCCTCCATGAGTCCGGGTGAGCTTACCAATTTCATCGCACGATGCAGTATGGCGGTGGGATATGGTGATGCCTGGACGAATATGATCCAGCCCTTCTGGACACTGGCGTTCTTCCCCGTCATTGCTGCCGGTACCAAGATGCAGGCGAGGGATATTATGGGATATACATTCGTCTCACTTCTGGTATCGTTCTTCATCTTTGCCATATGTGTGTCATGGCTGCCGGTATAGGAGAAAAAAAGTAACGAGAAAAGGGCCTGTGTGTAACAGGCCCTTTTCTCTCACCACAGATCCTTGTGAGAAAAATACCTAGAAAGGGAGTGTGTCGTATGAAAGAAAAAGCCATTGTGACGGCGGCACTGACGGGAAGTATCCACACACCGACCATGTCTCCCTATGTCCCCCACACACCACAGCAGATTGCCGATGAGGCGGTACGGTGTTATGAAGCGGGGGCATCGGTCGTTCACATTCACGCGCGGGACCCTGAAACGGGTATGCCCATCTCGAAGATGGAACTCTATGAGGAGATGCTCGACAGCATAAAGTCGCGCTGTAACATCGTTGTCTGTATTACAACCGGTGGCGGGCTCGGTATGACGACAGAGCAGAGGGTCGAGCCGGTCAGCCGATTCAAACCCGAGTTGGGGTCGTTTAACGCCGGTTCCATTAATTTTGCCCTCTTCCATGCCCTCGACAAATTCAAGGAGTTCAAGTTCGACTGGGAGCCTCAGTATCTGGGGATGAGTGAGGATTTCATTTTCCCGAATACGTTCAAGTCGATGAAGGAATTCAGCTATATATTCGATGAAAATGGAACAAAACCGGAATTTGAATGTTACGATTCCGCCATGATCAATAACGTTGCCTTTATGCTCCAGCGGGGGTATCCTATTCAGAAGCCCGTGTACATCCAGTTTGTTATGGGTGTGCTGGGAGGTATTACTCCGAGCTCCGACAATCTCCTATTTCTGGTCAACTATGCAAAGCGTCTGCTAGGTGATTTTGAATTTTCCGTGTGCGTGGCGGGCCGGGACCAGTTTCCCATGTGTACGCAGTCGCTCCTGATCGGGGGGAATGTGAGAGTCGGTCTTGAGGATAACCTCTTTCTTGAAAAGGGGCAGCTTGCAAAGAGCAGCGCAGAGCAAGTGGAAAAGATCATACGAATCGCTCGAGAGCTCGGGATTCAACCGGCGACACCCGATGAGGCACGAGAGGTTCTCAAGCTGAAAGGATTGGATGCGGTAAACTTTTAATGATTGCCGTTTCAATCGGCACTATGACGTATGAACACAAACCAAGGGCCTGTATGCTGTACGATACGGCCCTTTTTGATTGTCGGCATGTCGGGTAATACCACGCAGGGTGCTGCAAGGCGCATCGTGTTGTCACTGAAAACGGGACACATGCCTTCCGTTCTGTTCATTGCAGCGTGACGGAGCCTGTGGGCATCTTCTTGCAGAAAAAGACCTTGACGTACCATCTTTTATGTGCAAATTGTTTGCATGCGTAATATCAGCGTAGCAAATAAACCTGGCAGTTTTCTCAATTCATAATCGTGTGGAGGATTGAATTCATGCATACATTTTTTGATCCGGAATCGGTTGCGATTATCGGAGTTCCGAGCAGTACAGGGCCTGGTTCGTTTAACGGTGTGGAAACAATGATGCGCTATGGATATAAGGGGCGCATGTATCCTATAAATCCCAAAGCCAAGGAGATCTGCGGTCTGAAAGTATACCAGTCCGTTCTGGATATTCCGGAGCCGGCTGACCTTGCACTGATTTCTGTGGGACGTGATCGGGTAGTGCCGGCATTTCAGCGGTGTATCAAGGCCGGGGTCAGGCGAGTGGTGATTGTCAGTCAAGGATTTTCTGATGCGGACGAACGGGGCCGGGAGTTGCAGGATGAGATCGTTGCACTCGCTCGGGAAAATGGTGTACGTGTCATAGGTCCCAATACGATGGGAGTGCTCAATAATTTCCGAAATTTCAATACGGGATTTGTTGATCTGCCCGTTCCTAAACGGTTTTCTCCCGTCTCGCTGATCGCTCAGACAGGTTTTATCCAAGTGGCACCGAAAGACTATGCCTATCAACAGTGGGGCAAAGTCATCGATATCGGAAACACATGCGATGTCGATTTCGTTGACGCCCTTGAATATTTTGCCGATGATCCGGAAACAAAGGTCATCGCCATCCATATGGAGGGTATAAAGCGAGGCCGCGAGTTTCTCGAAATTGCCTCTCAGATTACGTTCAATAAGCCGATTGTTGTCTTTAAGACGGGAAGAAGTGATATGGGAGCCGAGGCTGCTCTTTCACATACCGGATCCCTTGTTGGTGAGGATGCCGTTGCTGACGCAGCCTTTGAACGGGCGGGTATCATTAGAGTAAAGGACACCGTTGAGTTCAGGGATGCCCTTCGCGCTCTCGTGCGGTTTGGTGAGATGAAGGGTCCCGATATCGGCATTGTAACGGTTACAGGGGCAGGGGGGATTATGGCCATCGACGTATGTGAAGAGATGGGATTGAAACTCGCAAGCGTTCCTGAGGGACTGCCGGACATGTTGAAAAAAGGTCTTCCTGAGTGGCTTTCTGTGGGCAACCCTCTCGACATATGGCCTATCGGTATGATCGGGGGAGATTACCGCGGTGCTGTCGGTACGGCCCTTCATGGCTGCCTGGAATCTCCCGATATTAATGGTGTGCTCATGATTATTCCCGCTATTAACTCTCCTCTTATGGCCGATTTTGCCGATCTCAGTCCCATTGTGCAAAACGAACGGAATAAAGCAAATAATCAAAAACCAATAGCGGTCTTTCCATATGGTGACGACAACTTGTTATTCTTTGATCGATACGAGACAGTTAGTGGGGTGGCATCATTTTATTCGGCCGAACAGGCCGTGAAGGGGTTGTCGGTTGCGTACAAGGCCTTTCAATCAAAGAATCGAAAAGCACTTCAGAACCGCAAATTTACGATAAATCGTCGGAAGGCGGATCCTCTTATAGAAAGGGGAAGAAACGAAAGTTCACTCACCGGCGAAGAGGCGCTTGAATTGCTCGAGGCGTTCGGTATTCCCGTGGCACATGGTGCGTATGCGGAAAGCCTGAAGGAGCTTGAATCTGCAGCGAAAGGATTCGTATATCCCCTTGTGTTGAAACTGGCCGGACCACGCTTTCTTCATAAAAGCGAGTGGGGCGGTGTTAGGACAGGGATCGAATCCGTTGAAGAACTTCGAACAGCTTACGACGAGATGGTAGCGAATGTCCGGCGTATTGATCCGGAAGCTCCTGTCGAATATTTCCATCTGCAGGAGCAGATAGCCGGGAGAGAGCTGCTCCTTGGGTTGAAGCAGGATCCACAATTCGGCCAGGTCATCGTATGTGGTATGGGGGGGATCTATACGGAAGTATTCAAAGACATCGCCCGTGAGATAGTTCCGATCGATGGAGCCATTGCTGAAAAAATGCTTACCTCTCTGAAGATGTATCCCATATTGAGAGGGATACGCGGCGAGGCACCGACTGATACCGCAGCACCCATTGAGGCGCTGGAGCGTCTTTCTTTCATGGCGACAGAAATCAAAGATGTGGCGGAGCTCGACATCAATCCTTTCATGGCTGGTGAACGTGGGGGCAAAGTCGTAGATGCGCGGATACTCTGGTGAGATAATCGTTTTACCCTGCGGAAAACGTGACAGGTTTGAAGAAAAAACAACCGATGGATAGGGAAGGGATCCCTGAACCATCCATTGGTATATGGGTGCGAGAGAAAGCACAAATCGTATTGTTTCCCTTCCGAAGGTAGTGTAGGCTCCGCATCCGCAGCACTTCCAAAATATGCCTTGACCGAGTATGTGCCGAGCGGTATTATACTATTAATAATATTACGTTTGGTCTGTCTGACGAGAAATTGAGGAATTTGTTTATTGATGGAGTTGAGTTGAAGAATAAATTTCTCACCTGCCGAATTGCCATAGTGATGGTCTTTACCCGAGAAAGCATTGCAACGTGAAATATCAACGTACCCTCATTTCGTGAGGTAATATCCTATGTCGCCAACCAACCGCACAGCGACCCCAGGGGGCTACTGGGAGGATCTCCAGGAGGAGATCAACGCGAAGAAGGTGGAGGAGCTTCGGCGGTGGTATCCTGAGAAGTTTGTTTCCGAGGAC
>Ga0272441_10000358_pt1 | contig 104835 bp, 153 predicted proteins | sample SSMProp6N_FD_193582 | JGI IMG/M metagenome (GOLD analysis project Ga0272441, IMG submission 193582) | Marine sediment archaeal communities from Little Sippewissett salt marsh, Falmouth, MA, United States - SSM-Prop-6N | ecosystem: Environmental > Aquatic > Marine > Wetlands > Sediment ...
AAAGTATATTAAGTATCTACCATCTTCTCCCTTTAATATATGAGTTACCTTTCCTTTTTGTCCATTACTAACTTCTATTTTATCTCCAACTTTTACCATTTATAATTCCTCGTATATCATTTCTACTATATCTTCTAAAGTAAAATCACTCATATCTCCACCTTGTTGGCGTATATTAGATTTAACTTTATTATACATAGTTATTATATCTCTTATTATATCCTTTGATGTTTCCATTTTATAATACCTCAATAATTGCTTTTTTCTTACTAATCTTTTTAATCTCTTTTCTTTCCCAATATCCTAATTGACATCCACTAACTTTAACTACATAAAGTTTATCTTTAAATAACCAATTTAAATCTAATGCACCATTTTTAATTTCAACTACTTTACCAACTGAATCTTTAGGATGTACGAGAGTTCCATAATCCCAGAAGTCTAGTAACACTTTAACGTAATCTCCAACTCTAATCATAATTCATCCAAAAATAATTTATCCTTATCTAGATATTCCATTAAGAAATTCCAAAGCTCATCTTCTGCTTTATCGTAATACTTTCTACCATAACTATATTTGTACATATAATAATCATTTAATCCAATAAGTATTTTTTCTTTAATACAATAATTGTCATCATCAAATTTTAAGTTCTTAAATTTCTTCCTTAAATCTCTTAATCTTACATTCTCCCAATTATTATTTGATATAGATGTATCAATATTTTCGTAGATTAATGACATAATATATAGATACACTATTACAGCTGGTATTCCATATACTATTATTGTAAGCCAATCCATTATAATCACTTATCAAATTTACAGTTACCACCATATATCTTTGATAAGCATATATCCTCATTCTCCTTATCTCCAAATATACAGTGCTTACACAATTTTTTATCTATTTTAGCTTTCATTTAAATCCTCCAATATTATATCTGTTATTATATTAACCTTAAATCCATCTTTATCTATTGTTAGATAATATAAGATATACTTTATATTATTAAAATCATCTCTCCAGAATATATTATCAGCCAATACTATATTTTCTATATTAACATCATAACTATTTGAGTTATATATCTTTCTATTTTTATACATATCTAATCACAACTTACTTATTAATGCTTTATCCATATCGTCTTGAGTGGCATCTCTAACCTTATACTGTTCATTAAACACTTCAGTTCCTATGAAATTCTCTCCATTAAAGTTAAAGATAATCTCTAACTTTCCTGTTTTCTTATTTCTTATACATAAGAACATCCACTCTTCTTCCATATCTGGAATGTAAGCTACTTTATATTTATTTATCTCTTCTTTTCTCATAGTAACTCCACAAATAATTCATCTTTATTAGTAATCAATTTAATATTTCCTGCATATTCAATACTCATAAAATATTTACAATTAATGTTCATATATATCTTTTCCCAATATATACTGTTGTGTTCTATACATTTAATTTTACCTATGATGTAACTTCCATCTTTCCAATCCTTTCTAATTACATCTCCTACTTTAACTTTAGGTAAGGACAATCGTATCTCTCCTTGAATTTTACATTTGGTATCTTCAATATATCTTTAGGTTTATTTAACTTAAGTAATGGCGTATTACTAAATGAACATCCATATACTTTACCTTGTTCATCTATGGATACAATACTCTTACCATAATGACAGGGTTTATCCCAACCCTGATATTTGTTTTGAGTTAGTATCATATTAGTTAAGTCATCTACATAGAAATGTTTAAACTTAAATGTGGGTGCATAGTATAATGCTCTGAATTTAAGTATATCTAATTTATCCCAATTTTTAGGATATAAAGCAAACACTCTTTCTATCTTTGCACTATTAAAAAAGTAATCTAACAATAATAATAATGCTTTTGGATTGTGTAGCCAATAATTATCCATAAGAAAATTACATCCAACTCTAGTTTTTTTACTTAATTCCCTAGTAGTCAAACAGTAATTGTGAATATCCTGATTAGTTTTAATTTTATGTTCATCAAAAGATACACTAACCATCTCTATATCCTTAACATAATCTTTCATTGGTAGTGTTCCATTAGTAGTAACATTAGTAATTAATCCATACTCTTTAGCTTCCTTTGAGAAATCTCTTACAAATTCAGGAAACATAAATGGCTCTCCACCACCTAAAGCAACTTGTGGTGTAAGTTCTGCTAGATATGGTATTAACTTTTTAAACCAATCGTGTGGTTTATTACCATTTGTTTTCTTAGGTCGATAGCACATAGGACAATCAAGATTACAATCAGTTGTAAAATGTAATGCTATTACCTTATATCTTTTATTCTTCATATTCAACCTCTACCTTATCACCAAATGGAATATTATATAACTTACTATCTATATCATTAAAGTTATTATATGGAAAGTTACCCTTAATCTTTATATGGGATACCCCAAATATACATTCTTCACTCCACCAAGTATCATCACACCAATCTTCACTACTCTCCCATTCTTTAATTACATCTACTAAAGCTTTATATTCTTCATTACTAAGTTTATCGGTTCTTAATCTAACAGTAGCCTCAGAACAATTAGGATTTAAATCTATCATAATATCTCCATTAATTACCTATAAATTATTTACTATATACGTATCTATCTTATCTTTAATACTATTTATTTCTTCTTCAGTTGCTAATCTAAAATAATCCAAATCTAACCATAATTCATTATGATTTTCATCTTCATCAAACCAGATAGCATACCATCCCTGTATTTCATTTTTATATGTATAATAAACAGGTTCTGTTAATATACCGTAATCAAGTTTTTCTAAATCTTTTATAATCATACCCTTTTTATACGATTTTTCGTTAAACATATTCACTTTCACTTTTTTCTTTTAGTTTATCTGCATATGGAGTATTTTTTATTGAGTCCCCAATAGTTTCTGTCATATCCTCTTCTCTTATTACTGCATACTCATTAGTAGTATTTACATCATTAAATATCTTGAGATACTCATTTAATTCTTTCTTTTCTTTATCAGTTAAGTTATCATAATAAATGTAAAGATAAGTAACCCACTCAGAACAATTTGGATTTAAATCTATCATAATATCTCTACCATAAACTTTTCAGCTAATCTTTCAATCTTCTTTTTATCCTTCATTTTATTTAGCTTAATAATTTTACCGTCAGTATTGTAAGAACAAAACTCATCATCATATAATCTTCTAACAACTACATTATCACTACTATAAGCCTTCTCTAAATCTTTAAAGGTAAAACCGTCTTCAATCTCAAACAATCTATACTTAGTAATCTTACTCCAATCTTCATTATCCATTTCTCCAAGTAACACCCACTTGTATCCTTTACTTATTAATTTCATATGCTCTCTACCAGATACTTCATAGTAACTATTATCAGAGTTATCTGGATAATACTCTTTATCAACTCTATCCCAGATGTGATTATTACAGGTAGCTACATCTACATATATATCCCCAAGATCAACACTAGGTCTAAAGTATGTTTCGTAGTTACAGGTGAAGTTAAATATTATACTCCATAATTCATCTATATCTGTAATTGCCTTTACTCTTTTCTTCATATCTCTTATTCTCTTTAGTATAGGTTTTCTCCACTTATCATCCGATTCTGCATAATATTCATCTCTAACACAATCAAGCATATTTATTATTTCCCTTTTAATATCCTCTACTGTTCCAGATAACCTAAATACTTCCTCACTACAATTTGGGTTTAATATCATTAATGTAACTCTCCTGTTTTCTTTATAGATTTCTTTCTACTCTTAACTAAATCTTCTATATCCTCTAAGTCTTTTAATCTATCACTAAGTTTAGTAATTTCATTAAGACAATCCAGTATTTCCTTATCTATATTAATATCTCTGTATTTTTCCAATAGAGTAACCCTACCTTTATAGTATCTAAGCAATTTCTTAATAGCTTCTTTAGTCATCTCTCCATTAGGCATTTATATACCACCACAATCTGTATAATTTAAATCAACAAAGGGAAATACAATATCTAACATCTTACTAACATCATCATCAAACTGTTCTATCAATAGTAAATGTAAAAATTCGTGTGATATGGTTGAGCATATTCTTTTATAATCTTTATCCTTTAGAAATCTAGGATTAAGATGTATCTCGTTATCTTCCATTACTGCACCTGTCCATATTCCATTCCAACCAAAAGTAAATATATATTCCATATCTAGTTCATCATATTTCTTTATGGTTATATTACTACCATCTGCTATCCTTTTCTTTTTTCTATTCAGCATAAGTATCTTCCTCAGGTGGATACACTCTTACTCTAACTCTATCTATATACTCAACCATTTCTAGATTTTTTAAATCATCAAGTATTTTCTTTATCTTTTCTAATTCTCTATCTTCCATTATTGTATATTCATTGTCTTGTTCATACATTTAGAGTTATCTCCTAAAAATTTACAACCACATACCCAGCATTCTTTATTGGTATTGTAATTATTCATTTTACAATCTGGACATATCTTTTTATTCTTCATAACATATCTCACACTCTATATCTCTTAGTAGAAATTCATGCAAATTATCTATCGCCTTTTCTATTTCATATTCCTTTTCGTGATATTCCTCATCTGGTATCTCTATTATTATTTTCATTTCAATCACTCTATTTTTTTTCCTTTTGACAACAAGTGCATCTCCATTCACCATTCTTACACTTATTATGAACTCTCTTACCTTTACCGTAGATTTTATCCTGAGCAGGACAATCACAAGTGCAAGGTAATATCTTACTATTTATTTCCTTTTTACTTGTTTCAACCATTCTATTATTCTCCATTTTCTTTTATTCTTCCACTTATAAAATTGTTTATTATAATCCTTATGTTGATAAAACGATTGTCCATTATGAGTTATTAGATAAAACTCTCTATCAAAGTAGTCCATTATAACATCTCCACTAATCCCTTTTCTATTAAAGGCTCTATCTTATCCTTATTAATATTAATCTTAAATCTAGTTATGCTTTTCATCATTCTTCTACTAATCTCTTGTAATGCTTTCTGTAATCCTATAACATTTAAATCAATATTTAAGAATAATTTTAGATATTCCCTATTGTAATCTTCAGTTATATTTATCTTCGTATTTCTACCAACTATATTTAATCCATCAATACTCTTATTCCATAACTCTTCATATAAAGCCCGAAATAAAAACTGCTCTTCCTTACGAAAGTTTATATTAAGAACACAACTCGTTTTACTAGATGTCCAATAGTTATTTTCAAAGTATGCCCAAACAGGTTTTCTATATTCTCCTAGATACATAGGGCTATTTATAAGTATCTCCCCTATTTTCATTCTACCTTTTCTTCTTTCTTTCTTTTTAGTCATTACAAATCCTCTATTAATATTCTATCTACTAATTCTCTTGGAACTTCTTCTCTCTTTAGTCTTTTACATCTTAATATTTCAAGCCAAGTCTTAGATGTTACTTTATTATCATGAGTTCTTTTCTCATCATCTAATAAATAACCACCATACTTTATTAAATTAGCTACCAAAGTTTCTTCGTCTTCATATCTAAGATTTTTAAAGTATCTAGTTTTATAACCTTTAATACAAAAATAGTTTTTAAATATGAATATGTTAAATAGTTGTCTATTGGGAATAGGTAAGGGATAAGCCCCTACAAATGTTTTAACTGTTTCATCATAATCCATTTATTAATCACTCTTTAATTTATTCATTAATCTATCGGATATTTTAATTATTTCTTTATGAGCTTCCCTAATACCAGCATTATAGCCATCATTAAAGCCCTCATTATAACTATTTTTCATTTTATACTACCTCAGTTTTTCTTCAATGGCATATCCTACCATTCTTTGTAAACAGAATAGTTCCTTTAAGGATAGCTGTGATAAGTCCTCAAAGGTTTCTATTGTATCCAATATCTTTTGAGCATCATCGTCACTCATATAGGATAAGTCCTTTTTATTCCACGATTTATGTTTCATCTTTATCTACCTCAGTTTTTCATACCCATTAAAATGTTTCATATATAGAACTTTTTAGCTATAAAATATTCCATATATAGAACAAAATAGCGTAAAACGATTTCTATGCATAAAACTATTATACTTCACACCCAACAAATAGGGTTTTAAGTCATTATCTACCAAATATTATAAATCCCCACATCATTCCAACTGCTATGCCTATACCATATGTAATTAGAAAGGATACAAATTCATCATCTATTGTCATTTTACTCACCCATTTTTAAGTACTTATCTATATCGGCTTTAACTGAAGTTTTAGACTAGGATATGGGTAAATACTAACTCTGAATACCAAGATTAGTAACCGAAACCCCTTGTGTAGCCATCTTCAGTATTGATATAATCATCTACCGTAGTAAGCACTTATAATCTCCACAAGATAAGTATGGATAGCCATTAGCTTTACCTATGTATTGTTTAAGCAAAATCTAGCTACGATTTTACCAAACTCAATAGCAACCACTAATGGCACAACTAACCAAATATATATAATCACTGTCGGGTTTCTATCCAGATAGATTTATGGAGAGTAATACCCTTTCATAGCCATACTTACCCTTTATGGTTACAAGCACTATTTCCTTAATATTTTTCTGTCTTTAGTGGTATATTTAAAGGCGACATTATTAATCCCTGATGTTTTTTCTAAAGTTTGGGCTAATGTTAATGCCTTATTCTTATCCACATCTAGTATTATTTTCATACCTACTTTCCACCACCTTTTTATTTTGGTTTTTTAAGGGAAACTATAAAACCCTGTCATATAATTGACTATAATTTTGTTTGTAGTATTTTACTAACTTATATCAATCTCAATTTCTGATAGGTTAGTTTCTTGTTTCTTTTTAATCTTTAATTCAAGACAATATAGTTCTCCACTTTCTAAGTAAGTGGGAATAACATCTATACTATTATGTGTCTTAAACCATATATTTTTCCAAGTAGTTTTTCCTTCTTTTTTATTCATTCCCATCACCTTTATTTATATATATTCTTAATATTTTTATTCTCATTTTTTAATTTACTACCAATCTCCTTAAAATGTTTCTTATCTCTACCTAGTTCTCTACCTCTAGTTGTATGTATATCCAAAGCATAATCTGGTATCTCTATCTTAATACCATTTTTAATTCCAATTTTTTTCTGAATATTATTATAATATATAATAAAATCATCAGTTATTCTACTCTTTTTAGAACGACACATCATAAGTATAATATAAGATAACATTAATTTCCATTCAGATTTATCTTTATCTGCCATTTCCTTTAAGTCATTTATAGCAATGGATATATTTGGTATTAAATTAGGATTTCCTAATCCAATATCTTCATATAGAATAACCTTTAATCTATTTATTAATCTACTAAAGCCTTGATTAGTATAACTATATAATTCCATAGCCCAATGAAATGCTAATAATTCATTTCCTCTTCTAATATCCTTTTGTAATGCTGAAACAACTTCATCATCATTATATCCATTCATAGTTTTATAATTAGTCATTTACTCATCTCATTCTATATACATACATATCAAATCTACTTTTATATTTCATTGTATGATGCAATTTTGCTTTTACTTTATTTTTATTCAAATCTAATTCAAAAGATTTAATCAAATTTTCTTTGTTATTTTTGTATTTATTATATAAACTATTTCTCCATACCCAAAATTCTATAATACTATTTGGGAACTTTTCTTTTAATAATTTAATATATTCCATATTACAATCTAAACAGCCATTAACACAAGATATCACTAAACATTTATCATAACATATTGATAAACTTTTTATATATCTTAAATCAACAAACTTTCTATGTATTTTAATATTGTTATACAAATTCTTAATGTATCTCCACATTTTAAGTTTTTGGAATTTTGTATCATCTAACTCTAATTTTCCATTTCCTTTTAATCCGTGTAAGTGTAATACTTTATTATGCATATGACTATATACCCATTGCATAAATGTTAATGAATACACTATACTACCTGTATTTTTACAACCTTCAACTGGACTACCACAACCTAATATGTGAGTATAATCAGCATTTTTAATAATATTTTTATAGTGTATATGAAATCTTCTTTTAAATCTCTCATCTCCAAATGCTTCATATAACTTTGATTTAAATTCACTATATTCCTGAACATTCAAAGAATTTTCAACTATTTTTAAAGGATTTAGATTTAAAACTTTTATTATATATTCATCTGCTGTCATACCCATACATTATCACATCTCCTTTTTCTATCTAATCATCTACATAATAAAACCAAATTTTTTCATCACCTTTTAATCTATAATCCTTATAAACTCGTTTCTCTAATTGACAAGCACATCTCATAGCATCTCTTATATTGTTAAACTTAGGTTTTTTATTCACTTTCTTTAATCACCTTTTATTAATTCCTTTCCACACTTAGAGCATCTATAAACATCATCAAACCAAGAATAAACAAGTATATGTTTACAATTCATTTTTACTCACTTTCCTATATCTATTTTATCCAATTCTCTTAAAGCATTTTTAAGTATTGCTCTTATCTTTGGAATACTCTCACTATCTATCTCTATTTCTATTGTTAAATTACCTAATGATGTCATCTTTACTCACTTTTCTAATTGTAGTTTAGCACAGATAAAGGTATTTAATTCCTTAAAACTTAAATCCTTTTTACTACCTAATTTGTTTACTACTTTTTCTAATTCCTTCTTTTCTTCTGTCATTTTACTCATCTCTTATGTATATTTTTATACCAATCTTCATTACCATATATCTTTTTTAATTGTTTATTAACTTTGTAGTCTATTATTCTATTCCTTATAGCTTTAATTATGTTCATATTTATTCACATTCATCTATAATAATGTAGTGTTGTTTACCATTATAGGTAAACCATAATCCACCACAATTATTTTCAATGTTTTCTATTTCATTTATATCTATACCTTTAAAGTATAGGGCAGATATAATACTTTCAAGTAGTTTTTCTCCTTTTTTATTCATAGTTTATCTCCTATTTTATTCACGACTTTCTAACTCTTTTTGTATAATTGCTATTTGCTCTAAAAACCAAAAGTCTATTTGTCCACTATCAAATGCTAATGAATATTCTTCAAGTTTTTTAAGCAATTTTTCTTTACTCATTTTTGAATAATCCATTTTAACACCTTTATTATAAATATAACTCTACCCAATTATACATATTTGCTGGATATTTATTCAGTAAATCTTCCACGATTTTTCTATTTGTAATCATTACTACACTACCTAATGTAGCAATAATTTTACCTGAATTTTTATCATATATTTTATATCCAAGAAATTCCATATCATTATTCATATTATTACCATTGTTTTATAGTATGAACATTTCAAGCACTTTTTCTGCCTCTTCTTTTGAACAACCTGTTATTAGGTTGATTTTCTTTAGTGTTTCTTTTACATATTCCATTTCTATTTCTCCATTTAAATTTTATTCTGAATGTTATGAAAGATTTTTGAATGTAGATATGCTGGTAAGCACAATAGATTACCTGATAGATATACTACTTTGCCAAAAAGCATAAAACAATATATCTTTTTACCTAATCTATTGTCCTTTTTATTCCTATTTATATGGTGTATTTCATATCCAATAGGAATTTTTCCGTATGCTTTTTCCCATATATATCTATGTTGAAATTCCAATTTTGTATCGCCATTTTTATTCATACGATACTCATAGATATATCCTTGCTTATCATAGGAATTAAGCAACATTTCATATTGCATTTTACTCATCATCGATGTATAGAAAAACCTTTTGATTATCCTTAACTAATCCAACCCAAATCTATTAGGTAGAATTCTTTTTTATACTCTTTATGATTGCACATTTTACTCACTATTTAAAGGCTTCTTATTCTAATACCACAAAGGACATTTTCCATAATGTTAAGAAGTTCTTTTTCTTCTTCCTTTGTTTTTACTGATGCTATTACTTTAAAGTTATTCATTACTTAATCTCTCCTTTTAAACTCTATATAAACTTTGACGAATATATAGAGTGATTGCACTCAAGATAGGTGAAAACATTTAATCGTAATTCGGGATACCTTTTACTATTAATACCTATGTGGATTTCTGTTCACAGTATCCCGATTGTTTTTAAGCACATCTTACCTATGCTTTTGTGGTAAGATTTCCAGTTAGGTAATATATTTTACCGTCTACAACGTGGCTACCATTTAAGCGTATTGTTGGATTGCCTTTTGAAGACTTACCTAATGTGCCTTGTATTGTGCCAATTTCTATGGAAACTTTTTCATTTCCATTTTGGCTTTTTCCAAGTTTGGTAATTTCAGCCATATATTAGCTCTCCTTTTTAATTGTCCTTTTTACAGTTGGGATTATAAAACAACTGTTACAAAAGTAACTCTAAAATTTAATCATATATTTATTCATATTTTTATTATTGTTATTGATCTTAGAGAGTTTTAGAGTAAGGATAATAACCTATATTTAAGCACATATGGTAATGGCTTTTAAAGTATCCATATAGTTATTGCTATTATCCTTACGAATAACTGTTGCTATATTTCAAGCACATTGTTATTACTGTTTTACTGTTATTGTCATTAGTCTATTTGGGTAATAATACCAAAAATACCTATTACTATTGATATTTATTTATATAATAGGATATATTAACGATTAACCAATAATCTTATAATTAATCCCATTATAAATTAAAGATTTAAAGGTTTAAATAAAAGGTTTATTAATTGGTTTAATAAACTTAAACCTAAAAATTCTTCAACCTATTTGTTTATCGGCTAATCATATATAAAGATTTGCCAAAACTATATAAACTTTGGCAATATCATATATAAACATTTCGGCGTTTTAAAGAATAATTAATAAATTATAAGATAAGAATAATTAACAATATAAAGTAATTAATTAATAAAGATATAAATTAAATGTTTAAAACCTATTGATAAAATGCTTTAGGAATGGTTTTAAGCTATCATAAAGCTAAAAACTATATTAACTAATGGTTATATACCAATTAAAAATTAATTAGCTTATATTTTTTCTAAATTTGGATAATATAAAAATAATCAAATAAAAATATTTCAAAAAAAAAAAAAGAAAAAAGGTTTTTATTGGTTATGTAATTGTTTTATTTCTTTTATTCTATTTCTACAATAATTTAATTGTTTTTGTTTATCTTTTTGTTTTTCTATCCAATATTTTGAAGATTTACTTAATATATTGTAGTCTTTAGATTTTTTTAATAAGGTTATATTTTGTTTTAGCCAATAATCAACCTTATCTTTATTTATTGCATTATTATCAACCAATTTTAAACCGTTTAACCTTTTTAACTCATAAGTATAATTTAATATACCGTTTAATTCTATATCTTTAATTAAATTATTTAATACGGTTAAATTAAACTTATACATTCCATTTTTATGATAAATTCTTTTATTATTTAACAATAAAGATAAAAACTTATCAAATAGATTAAGCATTTCTTTATTTAAAGTCTTATTATAAATTAATTCTTTTTTACCTTTAATTATTTTATATACTTTAATATAATTTTCTTTAAAAGTATATAAATTCTTATCATAAAAAGTATTATTTTCTATAAAGGTTTTTAGCTTATCATTTTTATTTAAAGACTTTAATAATAAAGATTTTGTATTTTCGTAATTTTTATTATTGGTTTTTATAATTTTGATAAAATCTTTAAATATTTCTAAAAATTCTATTCCCGATATTACTTTTTGTTTATTCTTTATCTTATGGTAATTAAATTTAAACTTTGTTTTATTATCGTTTATAAAATATAAATAATCCCGATATATTTTAGAAATAAAATACTCAGATAAATATTTTTTAGATATCATTTTTTTACCCAATAAAGTAATTATTTCTTTATCTTTATGTAATTCAATTAATTTATCTTTATTATCAATTAATTCATTACCATAATATAAACGATTTAATCTTAATTCTAATTTATCTTTAGAATTTTTAATCGTATCATTATATATTTTTCTTTTAAAAGGATAGCCATAATTATTAATTGGTTTATTAAAATTGTTTAAATTGTCAGTTATGCCTATATCGGTATTTCTTACAGTTATAATTTTTAATTGGCTATCAATGGCATTTAATTCTGTTTTATTGGGTAAATAATGGCAATAACCTTTAGCTATTATGTATTGGCTAATTTTATTTTCTTTATTCATAAAATTATAATTACAATTAATTAAATGCTTATGATTATTTGAATTATAATTAAATGATTTATACTTTATATCTTCTGATTTAATTATTTCTTTTTGCTTATCTTTATCTTTATTATTTACCTTATCTTTATTTTCTTTTATCTTATTGATTAATTGTTTTTTATTGTTTATTTCTTTATCAGTAAATAACTTTAAGTTAGATAAAACTTTTTTTCTATTGGTTTTTATTGTTATGTTTTTATTTAAGTCAATTCTATCTAATATTTTGTTTTTATTTTCTTTTGACATAAAAAACATTTTTTTGTTTACGTTACCAGCGTTTTTATTTTCCGATTTATATATTTTTGTTTTCATATTTTCACCTATTTTTTAAAGCATATTTTTTAAATGCTTTTTTATTTTATTATAAAGTATTATAAAATTAATAGCATTTATAATACAATATAAATCTGATAAAGAATTAATTAAATAATTAATAAGGATATTACCAAATAAACCATTATTAACGATTGTTAATTGATAGCTATTTCTATTTATATTTGATAGCAAAAATAAATTTATTTTGTTTGTCTTAAATCCTATCATCTTTAACCGTATCCAAATTTAAAAATAAAACTTTAGTATATAAACTAAAATTAGCATTTTACTCTATTGGGATATTTGATTATTAATATAATAATGATTGATAAAAACAAATATATTTATCTATATATCTACATTTAGATAAGAGTATAACTTAAAATCTAAAATATTAATATTTGACTATTGAATAATAATATTAACATCTGTTAATGTTATACTCTATTTCGGTTCTTTAAATACTAAAACCAATTTATTATTATATAGGATATACATATAAATATATGTTTGAAACGATTGTTAAAAGAATAAAAATAAAATGCAACAAATGTAATTATCTAAATGATTGAATAATAATAAATCCTATTATATGAATATATAAATAAAAATGTTATAAGATACAGATTGATATTAATATCTAATGTAACATATTAAAATATAAAAATACATTAATATTCTTTATATTAAATAATAATATTTAGTTATAATAAATATAATTATAATTAAAGGATTATAATAATTAAATTAATAGATTAATTAATCAAATAATTAAATAAAAAATAAGAATAAGAATATATATATTACCATATATATATCTTATCTGATAAGGTTAATTTATCATTATTGATAAATTCTATATCTTTATTGCCTAATATCTTAAACATAAATCTATCAATTCAATGTAAGTATATAATGATTTTATGTAAGTAAATATGTAGGCAAATATGCAATAGTAAAATATCGTTATAGAATAGTCTTAATATCTATTGAAAAATCGTTATATCTTATCTTATCGTTTAATATCTAAATATAAAGTATATATCTTATATTATGGTAAATAGATAAAATAAAATTATATGTAACAGATTGAAATCGAATAGTAATAAGTAATAATAATATAATAAGAATAAAATAATATATTGATATAAACTTAATTGTATATATATTTAAATATGTTATATTAATTAAATTCCATTAGTCTTATAATAATCTGATTGCATTATTATCCGATTGACTAAATAATAATATCTTATGTGCCGAATTAGTATTAATATCTAACTAATTAAATAGAATTACAATTATAAAATCGGCTATTATATTAATAGTCTTATATAAGTAACATAAACAAACCTTAATGTATATAGATAGATATATATATGTGCTTAGTATCCCACCTACGGTATAACGGAAAGCAAATGGACCCTTAATCCTTACGTCCCTCGCCTAAAAAGCAGTGCTGACAGATTAAATCTGATCCCCCAAATACCAATATACGCTTCTCACTAGTATAACGTTTCCTAGTTATATTTCACATAAAGTAGTATATAAAGGTATCGGTGCTCTCTCGAAGGGATTTTTCCAATAACGGAAAAAGGGGCCAACATATAATATAATTGAGAGAGGGAGAATATATTTAAACCTTTCTACAATAAGTATTTATAAGATGATATCGTAAAGCAAGGAGTGCCAAAGCTAAGGCCGGGAATGATGGAGGGCATTAATACTTATTTTATTCTATAACGTTATATTAGATTAAAGACTGTGTGTTGATATTATGACAAAAGTTAACAAGATAATAAAATACGAATTAGAAAACGAAGTTGATTCACTTTTAGAAAATGGTGTTGCACTACATAGAATTGCTTCTATAATTAAAGATAACCATCCCGATATAAAGGACCTTCAAAAGATCTCTAATATGTCCATAATGAGATATAGAGATACAAGAGAGAAACAGAAGCTAGAGGAGGTTATAGCGGATGGAGGAGACCCCGTAGATGAATTCACTAATGAATTTAAATCAGCCGTAAGAGACTTAGTAAAGAAGACTGATGCTATCTACGATGAGGCTTTAAGTATTTTGTCTGAGGCGAAAAATTCTGATAATATAACTGATAAACTCAAAGCTCTAAAGGAAGTTAGAGATAGCTTAGAGACTCAGAGAAAGAATTTTATATCTTTACAACAATATGGTCAAAGACAACAATCTAACATTTATAATATCAATATGAAGAAGGAGAACAATATAAAGCTTATGCTGTTGGACTACGCTAATCAGCTATGTCCAAAATGTAGAAACAAAGTATCAGAATTACTGATACAAGAGGGATGATGAAATGGCAGTAGCTAATTATACAGAAGTAGTTAATTCTACTTATGATATTAAGAAAACTATTAAGAAATTTCTCACTGGACTAGGGATGACTTTGATTCCAGTTACTTTACTATATGCTATAGATTTTCTGGAGAATGAAGATATTCCAGAAAAGTATGCTATCTATGTTCCTATCATAGTAGCTATACTACATGCAGCATCAAACTACCTCAAACATAAAAACGATGAAGAGATAGTAAAGATAGATAATAAGACTGGTGAAATAATAGATTAGACTTATGACGAATCCAAAATGTCCGTTGAAATACGAACGTGAACTCGTTGAATCCTATGATGACATAAACCATGCCCATGGTTCTTTGATACGGGCGAAACCGCTGAATCCTATAACAATCGTTGAACAATAATCTGAACCAAATGGTATGTTAAACATTAAATGTTTATGTTATTATTAGATAATATGAGGAAAAAGGATAATATGGATCTAGATAAGTGGCTTAATGATGCTTCAAAATGGATTTTACCATTTTTCGGTATTCTATTCTTAGCCAAACTAGCATTCGGACTCTCATGGTCCATCGGATTAAGCTTCTAAGGCTTATATCCAGTAGAAACTATTTTTAGATATGTATCATGTTTTAATTTTTTGATTCGCTATGACACAAAATGATATGGATGCACTGAAATATTCACTAGACCCTGTAGCTTTTATGAAAGAAGTCTTGGGTTTGAAGTGTGAATGGTTTCATCAAGAATGGATAAATCTATTTGAGAACAGCCAATATGCATCTTTACTGGCACCGAGAGGACACGGTAAAACCGTACTGGTTAGCTCTTATTTAACTTGGAGGATTGTTAGAGATCCTAATATAAGGATACTAACAGTTACAATAAACCAAGATAAGGCTAACGAAATGATGACTCTAGTGCAAATAGCACTGGAAAGAAATGAGAAATTAATTGAAATATTCGGCCAACAAAAAGGCTTTACTGATTGGTCTAGATCTTCCCTTAGGGTATTAAGGTCTGGAAAGGGGGGTAAAGCTCATAAAGAACCTACCTTCTCAGTTGCAGGAGTTACTGCTTCAATGGTAGGAGGCCACTATGACATTATAGTATTAGATGATATAACTGATCAAAACAATTCAAGGACTGAACATAGGAGAAGAGATTTAGTTGATTGGTATAACTCAACCTTAACACCTATGTTAGAACCTGACGGTCAGATAATATCTATAGGAACTAGATGGCATGAAGCTGATATTCATAGCTATCTACAAAAATTAGATAACTTCGAATCCAGAACTTATAAGGCGATACTTGATGAAGACAATAAGGAAGTCTTATGGCCAGAACAATGGACATACGATGAACTTATGGTCAGAAAAGCTGGAATGGGGAGCTTAAGCTTCCAAATGCAGTATCAAAATGAAATCGTGTCTCACGAAGACTCGCCCATACAGAGAGAGTGGGTAGAACATGCAATGAACAAATATAAGATGATCCCTCAACCATTTACTACCTATATGGGGGTAGATCTGTCCTCTAAAGGAGAAGAGACTGACTACTTCACAATAACCGTTATAGGAGTACATGAAGGGAACATATATGTCCTTGATGGATTGAGGACAAAGGCATCATTGTTTAGACAATTCGAGTTAATAAGATCTTTCGACTCTAAGTGGCAACCTCATAAAATAGGAATAGAACAAGCCGCTCAACAAAAGATGATTGTGGACCAACTGGTAGAATCTACAACCTTACCTATTGTGCCAATCAAGTCATCCATTGTAAGCGATAGAATGTCGAGGGTTCAGCGTTTATCGGTTCTTTTTGAAACCGGTAGAGTATATTTAAATCCAGCCCTAGAGGATTGGGCTAGTGAGATGATATACTTTCCAAGGGGATCTCATGACGATACAATAGATTCTCTCTCATTTGCTATACAATCTTCCCAAGAATTAGAGGAAGAACATAAGATTGATTGGTATCAAGCTAAGGATATGATAGTAACAAAAAAAGATGTTGGGCCAACACCTACTGTTAATAAAAATTATAGAATCACAAAGATATGAGGAGGAGTCGAAGTGGAAGAAATATATATAGGTTCCAAAGACATTTCTAGATACATATCAGCTTGTTTTTATTCCTTAGGTAAAGAAAAGGACATAAAGATAGTAGCTAGAGGAAATAACATCAAGAGAGCTATAGATATATTAGCTATATTGGTGAGGGATTATCTAGAGAATCCAGAGTATAGTATAACTGTTGGAAGTGAACCTTTTGAGAAAAGAAATGTCTCTACCCTTGAGATATTATTATCAGGAACAAAAAAGGGGAACATAGAGAAAAATAATAAGAAGAAATAAAGAGGATAAATTAATGGGTATATATAGTAGAATTAGAGATGGGTTTCCATTACAATTAAGACAGAAACCTAGATCTATCTATTTGGATGAAAAAGGTAGATTTAAAACCGTTATTTCTACGGGAAAGGATAGTAAAGGAGGCGGTGGAGGATCAGCTCCAGAAAGGAGTGAAAAGGTCCTTAAACAGTATAAGAATTATTATGATACCGAAAATACGGTATTTGCTGCAATAAATACTACTTCCTGGAATGCTATAATGGTGGGATATAACCTTACATCTGATGATGAAAAGGCAAGAAGATTTATACAGAAATATTTAGATGTCCTTAATATGGATGAATTATTATTGGACAATGTAATTTACGCTTTAATTTATGGTGACTCTTTTATAGAGGTAGTTAAAACATCTAAGGGAGATATAACTGCTCTTAAGACTATAGATCCAACAACTATGGTTATAAATTATGATAAGTATGGAGTAGTGACGGGTTACCAACAAAAGATACAAGGAAAATTACAAGGCACCATCTTAAAACCAGAAGATGTTATGCACATCAAATTCTTTTCAAATCCAACTACACCTTATGGAATGTCATTAATACAACCATCTGTCAATACAATAGATAGAAAGATGGATACCGATGATGCTCTAGCTAATGCTATAATAAGGCACGGTACAAGTAAATACGTGGTTAAGGTAGGTACAGTAGATGAATTGCCTCCTCCAGAAGTATTCACAGCAATTAAAACTGAATTAGAGGATATAACGTCCACTAATGAATTCATTGTACCCGCTTTAGTTGATATAGATACGATAGATGAGAAGGGTGTTCAAGGAGTAGAGGAGTACTCATCCTTATTTCAAACTCAATTAGTTATAGGGATGTTATGTCCAGAAGAGGCTTTAGGTTTAGGAAAGGGATCTACTGAGGCCACTGCTAAGATCAAAGAAGTAATGTATGAGAGGTTTATAAGATCCATACAAATGAAGATAGGTACTCAAATAAGAAATGAGTTAATAAATCCAATTCTAGAAAAGAATGGTTTTGATATTAATACAGTTAAAATAAGGTTTAACTCAGTAACAGATGCTGATGAAGCAGTTAAATCTAAGTGGTTAGGAAATTTGCTTAGAGGTTATCCTCAAGGAAAACATCCATTCACCATTAATGAAGTTAGAGCTATGTTTGGCTACCCACCATTAGAGGGTGGTGATGTTTTATCAGACAGTACTCCTCCAGAAGAAGAGGAGGAGGAACCAGAACAAGAGGAAGAGAATGAGCAACAAGAAGAAGAAAATGAAGGATAGACATCTACATTATCCTATGATACCATTTGACTATAACAAGAAGATACTATCAAAGTCCACTGATGCTAGAGTATATAAAGATACTATATTATTGACTCCGGGCGAATTTACAGATTCATTAAGTAGAACTTCTGTCGTATATACAGAAGAGGCTATAAGGGAGTCAGCTGGTAATTGGACAGATAACTATCTAAACTTAGATCATTCTTACGAAACTCTTAAGAGATTAGGATTTGTTAAGAATACTTACTTTAGAGATGGTGCAGTTAGGGGAGATCTTTATATATTTCCAATAACTGACGCTGCAAAGGATACAATAGCATTAATAGATGCTGGATTAGTTAATTGGTTATCAGTTGAACTAACTACTGAGGATTATTGGGATCCATCAGATGATAAACGATATGCTGAAAATATAGAATATATAGGAGCAGCAGTTTGTTTATTCCCAGCATGTGAAAATACAAGAATAGATGAGAAGGGACCCAAACCATATAATCATTAAGGAGGACAACATATGACAAACACCGTAATATGTTCTTTCATAAAGAAATGTAAGAACTATCCAGAAGAGTGTCAACATTGTAAATGGAATTCAGCTTGTGAAGTTGGGGACTATTTAGAGATGGAGACAAAAGAAGGAAAAACAGTAAAATACTTGGTGAGTTAATAGTGGTAGATAATCCAATAAGAATTAAGGGCTGTCCATTATGCAGAATATTCACCAAAAAGGAAATATTAACAAAATTGCATTATCCAGAAAACATTGAGGATATTCCAAAATCAGAATTCGTTATTGTGGATTGCAAAAGTTGTAATAAGCCAATGGTGGTTATAGGAGAACATGTAACTAGTATAACTAGTGAATGTTGGGGAAGAATATTATATAGGTCCAAAAAGATATTTGGAAGTAATATAAACCTAAGAACTAAAACTAGAACTATAAGGGATCACTGGCATGCTCACATTTATGTTAAAAAATACTAGATTAAAATGGATTTAAAAGAAAAATTTATGAAAAGGGCTTTACCTATTGTAGTAGAGAATGGTTACACAGAGGAAGAAGCCAAAATTATATGTGAAGAATCTTGGGATAAATTTGATCCACAAGCTCTTGAGGGATATAATCCAGGTTTATATCTAACCCAAAAACATACTAAATTTGTATATGATGGTATTAAGTCATTAGTATTAAACTTAAGAGAACTAGATATTGCAAACAAAAAATTATTATTGTTTGATCACGAATATGCTTATGGATACATAACACTAGAGAAACCCTTTAAAATAGATAACTGGACAGAATTCAACGATTACAAAGATGAACATCAAATGACAACTGATGAATGGAGAGAGAACAATTGGAGCTTTCCACTTTACGCTTATAGAATTAAGTATTCTCAACTCTATAAAAATCCTAAGGGGATAATAACTCCAGTATTGAAGTCTGACATCTTGGAGGATGCAGAACGATATATAAATGATAGTGGAGATCTAAATATAGAAGAGAGAATAATTGGTGACGAATAATGTCAGATGTTATTAGGGGTCACAGATTTGATAGACCGGGTGATGAACTTAGGGATGTCAGTACTGTAGGAGTATCAGGTAATAGAAATAATTACGCTTTATTGGTATCTCTAGGAGATGTAGATGGAGTAATATCTTCGGATAATCCTCTAGATGTACTGAATGTAGGATATGAAGCATTAAAGGTAGCCAATGAAGCTTATGCTTTTAATAATGATATACTAAAGGAATTAAAGAAAATGAATGTTTATTTAAGTATTATATGTAATGAGGAAGTTAAAAATGAAGAAATTGAGGTTTAATAAATGCCAGATATGATTAGGGATGGAACTGGTGATGGTTATCTAGCAAAAATAGATGATGATAATAGATTATGGATTGTAGGTTCCCAATTTGATAATTCCTTCTTTATTAATTTATTCAAACAAGAATCTTATACTACATCATTTGGTAATATAACTGCCACTACTGGTGGTAATTGTATAGGATATATTAAGAATACATCCGATACTAAAGAACTTGTAATTGTTAGAGTAAGACATAGATGCACCACTACTAACACAACTATGACAATAAAATTAAAGGATGCTGGAACACCAGGAGGAACTACTACAATAACTCCTGTAAATAGAAATACCAATTCTAATAAGACAGCAGTCGGTGATTTTTACAAAGGAACAAATATAACTGGATTATCAGGTGGATCAACAGTAGCTAGTATCTATTCAGTTGCAAGTCAACCATGGGAAGATTGGTGTCCTTGTAGCAATTTAATAATAGGTACAAATCAAGTTTGTACTTTCTATGTAGATAACAATACTGCAGCAAATTGGATAGGCGTTGGTCTTTATTATAGAGAGGTAGAATAATGAAAATAGAAGATGGTAAGGGTAGAGGATATATAGTTGCTGTAGATGATGAGAATTATCTTTTAACTAGTTGTATCACTCAAAGTGAGGAACATCACGCAAACGTGAATCATCAAACCTGTTATAATATGACTTTCCAGATAGCTAATGTTTCTGGATTAAGTAATCCATTTTTATATATAAAGAATAATTATAATTATAATTTAATGTTTGAAGGATTAACTATATGGTCAAACTTTCCTAATGATGGTGATAATCATCAATATGTAGAAGTTACCATCGGGGATACTGGAACTGCATTAGGAGGATCTTCTGGAACTCCAGTAAATCTAAATGCTGGATCAGGTAAAGAAGCTGATGTAACTTGTAGATATGGAAATCAAGTTACTGGAATCACAAAAGGAAGAATATTAGAAAGATTATATGTAGCATCCGGTGGCTCATCCAAATCATTCAATTTTGACCAAGATATTATATTACCTAAAAATAATACTTTATGCCTATATTCTAATCCTGGAGCATCGGGTCTTAAGTTAGAAGGAACATTAGACTTCTACTTCCATGAGTAATAAATGTCTGTAGATGCTAATATTACGGATCCTCGTAACAAGAGGAAAGCATATATAGATGATAAAGAGGGTGAAGATCAAGCCCTTGTAGTAGCAACAAGACCTTTAAAAGAATTTTACTCAAAGGTTGATTTGTTTACTAATTCAACATATGGATCAGAAATGGCACAAATAGCTGCTACTGGTTCTAATACACTTAATATATATAATGGTGAAAACTCTTATTGGACTTTCAGTAATGTATCTGACAACCAATGGGAAGATGATGATACTGAACATGTCCATAATGGAACATATTCATTAACCTGTACTAATGGTGGAGGTAATAATGATGAATGCCAATTTGAAGCAGTTGGATATTCTAGTATGTCTGACTATAGTGCATTACAGGGTTGGATATATATAACTGACTGGGATTCAGATAATCAAAATATAAGAGTTCAAGCATATGATACTGGAGAATCTACATATAGAGGAAATTATGTTGATATAGGAGATTATATTAATGAAACAATCTTCAATATATGGCATAAATTCATAATTCCATTATCAGATTTAGAGATTGAATCTGCAACTGATGTAAACGCATTAAGATTTAAAGTTATTGATATCGGTCCAGGTTCACCTCCAGATGTTTGGATTGATGATGTATATATAACAGCAAGTCCAAGTTCTGCACTAGAATACAAAATAGAACCCGATAAAGAAACTTGGTTGTATGTTAATGGACTAAGAGTTACCTATGTAGATGCATATGATGCTAGTTTAGCCAATGCATCAGTAGGAAATTTATCTTACGATAAAATTCTTGGAGCAACTCTTCCAAATGGTTGGTTATTTCAAAGAATACAGGATAAAGAAATTACAGCATCTTGGGTAATAAATAATTTAGCTGATACTTTATCAGCAGCTAACAATGATATAACTAATATATATTCAGATGGAACTAATACAATAATGACAACTGACTTTAAATATATTGAACCAGAAGTTCTTAAATCAGAAAATGAAGATAAATTAAAAATAATTATAAGAGATGATATGAGTCAATTCATCTCTATGAAGGCTTCCATAATAGGCTATACGGAAGACCGATCATAATGTTAAATATATGTTTTATGTATATATAGAAAGAGAGATTTAAAATGAGTAAACTAACAAAACTTCTAGAATACTCTTGTGCTGGAAACAGTAGGAGACGTAGTCTAATGGACAATGATTCGTTTATCAATCATTTCAATAAGGAAGAAAAACAACTTCTATTAAGTGAAACTGGAGAAACTGATCTAGTAGTCAGAGAAGTAATAGGAGCAATAGTTGAAGGAGCAAAAGCTAGAGAAGCGGCAAGAAAAGTAATTCCAATTATAAATACAGTAAGTGATACTTGTAGGGTTACTTATGGATCATCACCATCTGGATCTTACGCTAGTTATGTAGCAGAGGGTGCATCAATTAATATTGATGGAATACAATGGTCTAAGACTGACATAGATATAAAGAAAGCGGCAGTTAGAATTCCTATAACAAATGAGCTAATAGAAGATAGTGAATTTGATGTGGTGGAATTAGAATTAAAGAAAGCTGGTGCTAAATTAGAAAATAAACTAAATCAGCAAGCCATAACAACTATGTTAGATTCAGTAACCGGAACATCAGATGTTGATCCAAATGGATCTCATATTGGTACATATGATATAGGATTAGCAAAGGCAGCTGTAGACTCAAAGGGATGGAAAGCAGATTCTGTTCTATTAGAGCCTAATGGTTACGGTTATCTTATGGACGAAACTAATATGCCAGAGATAGCTGCAGGAAATAATTCATTCTTGGGATTAAACATTAGCATCCTGGATGCAGATACGGATGGAACCGGTACTGCTATGTGGGACGGTACAGATTCATCAAATCACTATACTGGTTTAGTATTTGATTCTTATAATTATGCCGTAATAGCTATGAGAGAAGATATTAATATAGGCAAATTCAAAGATCCAGTACATGATTTATTAGATGTGGTTGCTAAAATGAGATTTGGGGTTGGAGTTCTTAATACAGACGCAGCTTGTAGAATATTAACTAAGTGATAAGAAATTTATGTTATAATGTAATAATACTATAGAAACATGACTGATTTATCAAATTTGAAAAGACTAACGAAAGAACTAGCGGAAGAGATAGAGAAAGATGAGCACGGTAAAGTATGGGATTTAGTTACCTTCATACTGGATAATATAGAATCACCAGCAACGGTTGTTAGTAGAGATCACAAATTACTTTACATTAATAAGGAAACAGAAAAAAGATTTGCAGAAATAGGATATAAAAATCTTCACATGAACAAAAGTTTAAAGGATTCACCGTTTTGTAAATCCATCTTAGGATCATGTAAAATATGTCCTATACAAGAAACTTTAGAAACAAGAAAAGTACATACCAATACCTTTAATAGTCATCTAACTGGCAAAGTATATAGAATGGTATGTATTCCATTAGTCTTTGACGGGATTTCAGGAGTACTTGCAATATTAAGTGATATAGATGTCAAATGAAGAATATAATGATATGGATATAAAGCAAGCTGAATGGAGAGGTTATGCTCTCAGAGCTCTTGAGGATATGAACAAAGAAATAAAGGAAATGAAGGAACAATCCAGAAGAATAGAAAAAAAGATAGATAAAGTTAATGCTAAATTAACAAACACTCAAATAAAGATAGCTGGGCTATCTGGAACAATATCTATCATCGTAACTATAGTAACCGCTCTAATAATAAACTCATTGGTGGTATAAGATGCCTAAACCTAAGGAAGGAGAAACTAAAAACGATTTCATAAGTAGATGTATACCATTCGTTATAAATGAAGGTACTACTGATGATCCAAAGCAAGCTGCAGCTATATGTAATAGCATATGGAAGAAACATCATCCTGGAGCAAAGAGTGAAACAAAGGATAAGTTAAAGGATATACTATTAGAAATAATATCAGATTTACGTGAAGAGGATGACACAATTAAAAATAAATTCCATATGGATCTAAGAGGAAATCTAAATATAATCAACAAATCAGAAGATGGTAGAAGGATTATAGCTGGTTATGCAAATATAGCCGTAGTAGATTTAGAGGATCAATTTATACCCGTGGAAACACTAAAGAAGGGAATAGAAACCCTCTTGAGTGATCCACATTATTCCAACTTAATGTTAGTTCATCAAAATATCCAAATAGGAAAAATCATCTCTAACTTCAATAATTTAGAAACTCACGTTGATGATAAGGGATTATTTATAGTCGCTGAAATCAGAAAGGACATAGAGACTGCCAACGAAATCTGGAAGTCAATTTTAGATAATGAAATTAATGGTTTTTCAATTGGATGTGAAGTAATCAGTTCTCATAAGAAGTGTGATGAAGAAAAGTGTATAACTATACTTGATGAGATTAATATCTTTGAAGTAAGTGTATGCACAAAGCCAGTCAACGAAAAATCTGGTTTTGTAGTTGTTTCTAAGTCACAAACTGAATATGTATGTGATTCGTGTGAAATAATATATGATAGCATGACAAAAAATGAAGAAACAAAAGAAAAGGAAGTAAATACGGAAGAAAAATCAGAGACTACCGAAGAGACAAAGGAGATAGTTGAAGAAACAAAATCGGAAGAGATTGTAGAAGAGTCTACGGTTGAAGAGGAGAAATCCGAAGAACCGGAGATTGAAGAACTATCAATAGAAGATAGAGTTAGCAACATAGAGAGAGAAATTTCAGCGATGTCAGAAATCCTACAGAATTTGGCAAAAGAACCTGAAGAAGAACCTATGGAGGAAGAAACTCCAGAAGAGGAAGAGAAATCCGAAGAAGAACCAGAATTAGAGGAAAAACAGGATCCAGAAGAGGATGAACCAAAGGAGGACACTCCTGAGGGAACTGAAGAGGAACCTGAAGAAGAGGAAGATATGCCTTTACCCTTTAAGAAATCCTTCGATGAAATAATTGAGAAACTTTCTTCAATAGCAGAAAAGTTGTCAACTAATGTAGAAAGCGAGGACCTAAAGCTATCCATTAAAGCTAGAGACGATCAAATAAAGGCTCTTGAGAAAAAGGTTGAAGTTTTGGTAAAATCCGAAGAGGAGGATGTAAAACCTCAAACCATTCAAGATGAGTCAGATAACGTTTCTCTAGAAAAGGATAGTCCAATAAAGGTACATAGGGGACTAGTATATTACAAAGAATAAATGTTCCAATGTAAATCTTATGTGATTAAATAAAGAGAGAAGATAAAGATGACATTTACATCACCAACAGAGGATATCATAGTTCAGGAAGGAACCTTTGCTTTTGATTATACCTGTTCAGGTTCAGTATCAGCTGGTCAAGGAGTATATGCATTAGGTACAGTAGCTGTCTGTGCACCAACTACAGAGTTAAGTGCAACAGGTGGTATGCAACCATATTGTGTTGGAGTTGCTGCCTATGATCAAACTCACGGAAATCCAGTGGCTGTATATGGACCAGGTAACATCGTTAGAGTAATAGTTTCCGGTACAGCAAATACAGTCGGTAAACCTATGGTTCTCGGAGAGGAAGGTAAATTCAAATATATAGCTACCACAAAACCATCTGGAGTATATGCACTTCCATTAGAGACCCAAGCTACTGCAAACGGTACCTGTAAAGCAATGTTGCTTTCTGCTTAAGCTAATACAAAAATACCCCATGTTAAAAATGTATTTTATATAATGTACAATAATTAAGGTGTAACTATGAGTAAGTTAACTAAACTTCTAGAATTTGGTTTTGCAGGCAATGCAGAACAAAGCAGAATGTTGAACAAAGAATCCTTTAGAAATATAGTTGGAAAGGACACTCACTCTCTATTACAATCAGAGAGAACAGCTATATCAGATTCTACACTCGTACAGGAAGAAGTTTATAAAACAGTTATTGAGGGTACAGAACCCTTCAAATGTATGAGGGAAGTAGTTCCTGTTATAAACACAGATTCCTATTCAGTTAGATTTGTTAAAGGAGAAGACGGCACATACGCTAACAAAGTCGCAGAAGGAGCAAAAATCGAGATTGATACACAAGAATACACAAAACAAGATATTACAATCGACAAATATGGTGTTAGACCTCTTATTACCAATGAACTTATTGAAGATGCACTCTTCGATGTAGTCGAATTGGAACTTAAGAAAGCCGGTGCAAGAATGGAGAATGCAGTAAACAGACAAGTTCTCTATCAAATGGTTGCTGGCACAAATGCAATAAGCACAAACACCCTAAATCCAGCCGGAGCACACATAGCAGTCTCAGATATTGCAAGAGCTGTAGCTTTAGTTAAGAAACAAAACTATATGCCAGATACAATAGTAACTCATCCAACTGCAGAAGGATACCTTTTACAAGATTCAAATCTTGCATACGCATCCTACGCAGGAAGTCCTGGAGCATTAAGACAAGGAGATATTGGAGCTTCAATTATGGGAGTCAAACCATACACTTGTACAGCAACAGATCAAGCTTCACCAACTTGGGATGACACTACAGCAGGATCTGACGTAACTGCAATAGTATTCTCGAAGGCTGACCTAGCGGCTCTTTGTATGAGACGTGACCTTACCATTGAACAATATGATGACCCAATCCATGACTTGATTGGAATATCTTTGACAATGAGATTTGGAACCGACGTACTAAGAGAAAAAGCAGGCTGTGTAATATATCATAAGTAATGGGAAATATCTATATATTATAGGAATTTCTCATTCTCATGTTTTTTAATGTATGTGAATTACGTTTATAAATATAGGTTGGAATTAAAATGCCAGGAAGCAAAATTCCAGTATTAGAAGTAGAGAGATTCGACTTTACTAAAGATGGTAGAGGATTAATAATTCCTTGGGATTCAGATAACCTTTCTGTGGTATCTTGGACCTCCGGTAGTGAGCCATCAGGTAATGCGGCAGCTGGTTGGTTAAGGATAAGATACACGTCTGGCTCAACATATGGACCCACAGGAGCAACCTTATATGCACCACTTTATTCAAGTGTATAAGTAAGGAGAGTAAATATGCCAGGAAGTTATATTCCCGTATTAGAAGTAGAGAGATTTGATTTAACAAAGGATGGTAGAGGATTAATTGTACCTCAAGATGGTAGCAACTTACAAGCTCAATCTTACAGTACTACAATACCTGCTAGTAGTAATGCTGCAGGTTGGTTAAGAGTAAGATATACATCTGGAAGTACATACGGTCCTACAGGTTCAACTTTATATATTCCTCTGTATTCAAGTATTGAATAGTAATATCTGATAATTATGTTACACGGAAAAGGAGCCGGAAATTATTCTGGTAAAGATCAATCTTGGTTAACTAGGTCTTATGAATCGAATAGGATTAAAGGTCTTAACGATGAATCAAAATTAACTGATTCTGAAAAGTTGATTTATGAAATATCTGGAGCTCAAGGTGGAGGTAGAACCAATTCAGATACCTATGAGATAAAACAGTTCCCTTTTCCAACTAATCCTTCAATAAGACGGAAACAAAAAGTTGATATCAGAAAGGTAGATCCTAGAATAGGAGAAATGAGTGATTGAGTATGGCAGACTACGTTACTAAGTATGTCAATGAAGAAGATGTTCGTGGTTTTTTTACACCACCTCTCGATTACGATGATGTAACAAGAAATGAAATCCTACGTAAGATAGAGGCTGTAGAGGATTACGTTACAGCAGTTTATTTCAATGATAGTACTACAACGGCAGCCAATGCAAGAATACCTTGCTTATTATTAATAGCATCAAAGATAATTCAGACTCCAACTCTAGCTAAGAAATATTACACCTTAGCTGAAGAGGAGTTAGGAGATTACCGATATATGATGGCTCAACCTATTTCTAGAGGAACAGATGTTCAGTCCTCTCCCTTTGTAATATCTAGAACATGGGAAAGGATGGCTATTGATATATTAGAAAAGAGAACATCATTAGATAAATTCACTCTATATAAAGCTAATGACTGATGACTTATCAAAATCAAAGTATAACCAACTCCAGAAGATTTTATATCTTCCAAAAATATGGTTATATATGTCAACTATGTGGTAAATACAGCAAAGACGATCTTCATCTACATCACATAACACCCGTTAGATGTGGAGGTAATGACTCATACAGTAATCTAATTCCTTTATGTAGTCATTGTCACAGATACGTTCATAGTAAGTTATATAAAGGTCCACTATTGAAATTAAGGAGAAGATAAATGACTTATGAAAGTTTATTAAATAATTCGATTACAACAAGAACTAGATCTTCTTCTCAAAATGAAATAGGAGAATGGACTTATAGTTATACTGATGATTCAGATTCTATTATCTGTAGAATGATGCCCATAACTGCAAGAGAAAGAATAGAAAACACTGGCCTTTATGATGATGTAAGCTACAAATGCTTTTGTTTATCGAGTGCCTCTATAGATAGGGATAGTCAAGTGAAGTATAATAATAATTACTACAGAGTAAAGGAAGTTGTTATGGACTCATCTTTCCATCATAAGACAGCTCTTTTAAAGGAGACAGTATGAGTAAGCTAATAACTAGAGTAACCGGTAAGAAAAAGGTTACTACAAATATAAAGAATGTAGAAAGTGCTATATACGATGGATCTTTCAATGCATTGTCTCATTCAGCAAACTTACTTAGAGATAAAGCGATAGAAAATCTAATTAACTTATCAGCAGAACCAGGTTTATCAGCTGACGATCAATCTATAACTAAGAAAGAAAATTGGGAGATAGTAAAGGAAACTAATAATAGAATACAACTTCAATGTAAATCAAATCACGCTGCAATTGTAGAGTTTGGTGGTATGGGAAAAATCATAGATTCTAGACAGTATGGTCATATGGGGTTTCCTATAGGTAAACAACAAGGTTTTGCTATTTCAAATCCTGATGGTAAGGGAGGACCCATGATAAGACGAATAGTTAAACTACAGAGACCAAAACATTACTTTGGTAGTGCAGTAAATTCAGAATGGGTACAACAAAGTATGATAAATCGTATACAACATAACTTATGGAACAGTATTAAGAGGGTGATCATAAAATGAGTTTAAACACCTTAAAACAAATAAGGGGTTATATGATTAGCTCTTCAGCAATAACCTCCATAGTAAGTGCAGCTGATATAAAGGTAGGATGGGTGAGGACTGAAGATAATTTCCCTTGTATAACAATTAACCAAGTTGGTGGTACTGATGTTGGTTATTTGGGATATAATACTTCAGCAGCAGGTTCCCATTTGAGGAAGGAAAACACAACATATCAAATAGATATCTATTCAAAGAATAGTAGATTACAGACGTTGCAGATAGCTGATTTGATAGTTCCGAGAATGATATCTGGTGGTTGTAGAAAAGATTCAGACATAGAAGACTTTAATGACGATTTAGGTATATATAGAAAGTTACAAACATATACAAAGATTTCTCACTTCGATGATTAATGTTTAATTTTGTAATAAGATGTATAATATGTAAGTATAATGTAAAGATAGGTAGATAAATTATGGCAGGAACAGTAACAGGTAAAAATGCACAAGTTTGGTTTGCTGCTCATGCAGCAGGTGCTTCTCCAACATTTACTGGTAAGAGTCATTCAACCTGGGGACTTGGAGATTTCTCATTAACTCTAGATAGAGGTACTGTAGAACAAGATCTTATAGGTGAAGATGGCAATTACTTTGATCAGGGAAGCATATCTGTAGAAGGTTCGATGACTGCAGCTAAATTTGCTACAAGTGGCTTATCAGATTTACTAGATAATATGTTTGACACTAAAGGTGGGGCATATAAATATTTAGCAGTTTCTGGTACTATATCAACTGATACCGATGCAACTTATATGAGTTGGTACTTAGCATCATGCCAAATAACTGGTTACGATATATCAATTGGAGATGCAGATACAATAACGGAAGCAAGTATAGATTTCACTATGCTTAATCCACAAGATCTTACCTACGTAGGGAATACTTTGGAGGGATAAAATGACAGGAACAGCAAAAGTATACACTGGAGAAGATGCTTCAGTAACAATAACTGATAATTCAGCACATGCATTATCTCATACAGCCTTAGCTATTTCAGATTTCTCTCTTACATTTAGTAAGGGAACTGCAGAACAAGAATTAGTTGGAGAAAAAGGTAACTTTATGATAGCTGGTGCTTTATCAGCTGAAGGTTCTTTAACCTCTTGTAAATTACATAACACTGCAGTAGGTTATTTAGTATCTGATATGGTAAATGGAAATTCCGTACAAGTATCTGGTAGTTGTGGTCCAAATAGTTTGCATTTCTATATAAGAAGTTGTCAGATAACTGGATTTGATTTCTCAATAGGTACTGCTGACGAAATTACAGAAGGTACGATAGATTTCACAGCCTTATATCCATACAAACTTTCGGCACAACGTCAAGATCTAGGTTATACCTATATAAATGATCAATACTAGAGGAGGATAATTATGGCAGGAACTGTAACAGGAAAGAATGCAAGAATATGGTTAGCAGCTCATTCTGGTGGTACTTGGAATCATTCAGCTTTGGATGGTACTAAAGATCATTCAACGTGGGGTATGGCCGATTTCTCCTTAACATTCGATAGAGGAGTAGTCGAATCTGATCTTATGGGTGAAAGAGGACCTTATACTACAAGAGGTACTATGTCAGTAGAAGGATCCTTAACTGCAGCAAAGTTTGCAACACCAGGGTATGGAGATATATTGTATAACATGGCTCATTTCGATGAAGAAAAGTACAAATATCTAGCAGTATCAGGTTCAATATCAACCGATACAGATGCATGTTATTTCAAATGGTGTCTAGCAAGTTGTCAGGTAACTGGTTTCGATATTTCTATGGGTGACGCTGATACTATAACAGAAGCTAGCGTTGATTTTGTGATGCTAAATCCGCAGGATTTGGTTTTCATAACTGCTATTAGTGGAGTACAAGGGTGATAGAAAATGGTAGCACCAACAATATATAAAGGAGATGATGCAACAATCTATATAAGTGGGTTGAAGCATGACGTACTTGCAATATCAGATTTTTCATTGACCCTAAGTAAAGGTACTGCTGAACAAGAGCTAATTGGATCTAAAGGAAACTTTATGATTGCAGGAGCGATGTCAGCAGAAGGTTCACTAACAGCATGTAAATTACACGCAGGAGCAATTTCTAAACTAGTCCAGAATATGATTGGTGGAGGAATGATCCGAGTATCAGGTAGTTGTGGTCCAAATTCGTTATATTTTAACTTAGCAAGTTGTCAAGTTACTGGATTTGATTTCAGTATCGGAACAGCTAGCGATATAACTGAAGGAACAGTGGACTTTACAAGTTTGATACCCTACAGAATAGAAGTATCGTCAAACGCAACACAAACTTTCTTATCAGATTGTATGTAGAACCATACACAAAAATGTATTAATGTTTAAATTCTAACCAATATAACTAAGGAGGTAATTCATATTGGCAGAAGATTCTAAGGAACCAAAAAAGGAAACCAATAATGGTCCACCAGCAGATTTTGAAGCTCTAAAGAAAAAGATAAACAAAAAGAAAGAGGTGGACACAAAAACAGTTATAAAACAGATAGCAACAAGAGATAAACTTGAGAGAGATTATCAAGAGGATATGCTAGAAGTTGTATTCTTCTCATCTCCAGAAACACAAAGGATGATTAAAGCAAGAAGACCAACTCAAAAGCAAATGATGATGATAATGAGACTCTCAGCAGAAGCAGCTATCTACGAAGGAAGGATGGATGAAAAATCTCTCAACAAAATGACTGATATATACAGTGAATTAAATAAATTTGCTGCAGAGTTATCAGTAGATAAGAGTCTAGATGAAGAGTTTTGGGAGAATCATGTATCATTTTCTACACTACAAAACTTTATAACTGAGCTAATAAAGGAAACCCAAAGAGGTCCAGGACCATCAGAAGAAGAAATGCAATCCTTTCGTTAAAAGCGGGTTAGGCCAGCTTGAAGCCAAGGTTTGTGAATTTCTACATGTAACTCCTAAACAACTAGGTAAACTAAGACACGAAGATCCATCTGGAATAGCTTTCATTGAAAGACACATAGTCTGGGAAGCTGAGGAAAAACACAAGGCTTATGAAGAAGCCGAGAAAAAGGCAAAGTCATCTAGTAAGGGAGTAAGAAGGAGAAGATAGACATTAATGTATGTATTAATTTTATGTTTTGAACTTATCGATTATTCTATCCAATGCATTCGAACTATTTTAGTAACTACGTCGCTTGGATAGATACATCTTTATTTTCTATGTTATTTTTTGTTAGACTAATCACTGTTTAGTATATATAAGATTAAAATAATTACAAATGAATATATTAATATCATCAAAAGAGGTTTTGTATAATGCCTAGATTAGGTTATGATGAAATAGCTCCAGGATATTCTCATTTATCATTCTCAATGTTTGGGTGGGAATATGAAGTTGGGTACAAGGTAACTGCTACATGTGATTGTATTGTAGATGATATAGTTGCTTATATAAAACTATATGATGGTGATCCATCAGTTGCTAAGTGTGCTATCTATGATAGTAACTATAGTATTATAGGTAATGGTAAAACTAACGAGATAGCAATTTCAAATACTGATTATGAATGGTTAACATTTACATTTGATACAAAACCTACACTTTCTAAAGGAAACGATTATTATTTAGTGGGATATGGGTATGATAATGGAGATTGTCAAGTTATCCTTGCATCAAATGTAGGAGGAGATCCAGGATCAGGGGGAGGAACCGTTATATATAAAGATGCAAATAACTATCCAACTTGGGAAGACCCATTGACAGATTTTTCTGAAATTGATGATAGTCCAGTTAGTATATATTGTAATTACACAGAAATCAATGCTGATGGAGGAATGTATACTGAGGGTGATGGTGAAATGACAACTTATGGTAATGGTAAAATAACTTTATATTAAAATAATTAGGATTATTAAAAATGGCATTTTATGATAATAAATCAGCCGGAGATATAATAAAATCTCAGGACTGGGATGATTTTGTAGCTTATGCACAGCAAATATCTAGTAATAGTTATGGCTTTTCTTCTAATGCTAGTAACTTGTTTGCTCCAATATCCAAAGGAGTTACTAATGGAGACTCCCATGATCACAGTGGTGGTGATGGAGCACAAATTGATCATACAACTCTTAGCAACATAGGTTCATATACTCATTCACAAATAGATACTCATATTGATAATGCAACTTCAGATTATTATTCTTCTTCACTAGCAGTTGGTTTATCTGGCTCTTATTCTACCCACAGACAAGATACTTCTATACATTATACTAAATCTACTTTAGATGATGACTATGCAGGTTCATCTAATTATAGTACTCACAAGAATGATTCTACAATACACTTCACGAAAGAATCACTTGATGATGATTATGCAGGATCTTCCAATGTAAATTGGACTAAAATTACTGCAATATCAAGTGGTTTCGATGGAAGATTAGATACCCTTGAATCTCAAGATATTTTTGATCAGACTTTATATATAACTAGTGCTAACGCTCTCAGTACATTCGCTGATTCTTCTAATTATTCTACACATAAATCTAATGCATCAGCACACCATGCAGCTTTTATAGAAAGTGATTTAACTGGAGATGTAACATCTTCGTCCCCTATATCAGTTAGCAACGGTACAAATAGAATAAAAGCTGGTTCAGCAATTAATATATCTATATCTAATTATATAGGTAGCACTCAAGCTATCAGTAGATTCTCTGATAGTAGCAATGTGAACATTAGAATTACTGGAGTAAGTAGCAACTTAAAGATTCTAGATGATTGGTATGAATCATCAAGCAATAAATACTCTAGAGCGTTTGCTAGTGCACAGTTAGCTATATATGACTCCACTACTGGAGGAATAACTGGTTGGCAAGCTCTAACAGCTTCAGATGGAAGTATAGCAGGTCTTACTGGAACTTATGCAATAAGCGGTACTGACGCTCCATCTATATCAGTTCCAGGTTACTCTACTATATCTTCACAAGCTCAAAAAGCTTATGCTTCAGCACAAATAGCTCTATACGATTCAACTACAGGAGGTATTACTGGATGGTATGACCTAGATACAGGTACCGGTATAACTCCATTTGGTGGTAGTGTATCTATAAGTGGTACCCAAGCTGAGTCTTTGTCAGTTTTAGGTTATAATACAATATCCTCTCAAGCTAAAAAGGCATACGCTTCAGCTCAATTATTAAAAGATCCAGCCTTTGCTACATGGGGTAGAACATCTACTACTATACCTTCAGGTTCACACGTTCATCCTCTATCAAGTCTATCCGATATAACTCTAAGAGAAGAGTTTGGTACAAATAGGTGGAAGAGTTCTGGTCTACAATGGAACACTTCTGGTTATTGGGAACCAGGAAAGATGGCTGGTGGTGGTGGTGCAATTGATAATTATACAGTAAAGATAGATGCTGGATCTGATGATGATTATATAGGAGCTGCTGGATCAGATGGTGTTTTAAGAGTAAATGATACTCTAGACTATACTGATGGTGGAGACTTCATAACATTAAATGTCAATCAGAAAATATCAGGTGGGGCAGTATCTGGTTCAGAAGCACTAAATTGGCTAAATCAATCTGGATCAAAATACAACGACTCCTACTCATGGTATAATGCATCAGCTAGTACAATATCAGAAAGTATTTCTCTCATAGGAGAATCCGGTCAAGAATACACAGAAGCTTATAACTGGTTTGTAGCATCTTCACAAAAACTTACTATTATATCAGGTTCACTTTCTAGTAGAATTTCTACTATAGAGGGTTATGATGAGTTTGATCATGAATTATATATAACATCATCAAACGCTTTAAATATATTTGCAGGATCTTCAAACATCAATAGATCTTATGTAGATACAATATCTAGTAATATAGTATCTAAAATAGTATCGGATACTCCAGTTAATTGGGGTACATTAACAGAAGGTACTGGTATTGCTCCTTTGATAGGTGTAGGTATCAGTGGTTCTGGGGATAATGATATAACTGTTCTTGGTTACGATACAATATCTTCACAAGCAAAACAAGGTTTTGATTTCTCATCATCTAGCGATTTATTTGATCATGAATTATACTTGCAATCTAGTTCTAAGTGGACTGATCTTACAGATGGGGGAGAAACCAATCTACATACTCATGCTGGAATGACAACTGATGTAGCATGGTCAGGTGCTTCAGAATTTTATGCCTTTTCATCTAATGTTAAGGAGGATATCACATCTCTATTTGCTGCCTCCACATCATTGGATAGTAGAATAGATACACTTGAAGGTTATGATGAATTTAATAGTGAATTATATATTACTAGTACTTCAGCAATAAGTAGATTTGCTGATTCATCTTCAATACAAGGTAAGTTCATATTATCGAATAGTTACAATGCATCTGGTGCATTCTATCCATCTGCTTTGGGAGCTGCCTTGATGGCATTCTCTTCAAATGCTTCTAACCTTTATGCTCCAATAGATGGATCCGGTTCTTCGTGGTCAGGATCCGTAGGTTATATAGGACACTCAAGTAATTCTAGTATTCATCATCAATACGCATCATCTATGACTTTAGGAACTCCAGATGATGGCTCTCTATCAGATGGATGTTGTTCATGGACTGTATCTACTAGAGTAACTAATGCATTAGATGAAGTAAATGAGATATTAAATGAGTTAGCTCCATCCGATGCTGATAGCTTATCAGGTAAAACTTTAGTAGACAATATAACTCTACATTCAGGAAGATTAGCTAGTGGAGCTAATATAGTATATAAAACTGGGGAGGGTCCCACAGCATCAGTATCTTATATAACTGATGATAATTCTATAATATTGGATGCAGGAACACCAGGTATTACATTCAATAAAGCTGATGAGGGAACTTTACGTTGTTATGTAAATAGTGTAGAATCCGGTTCAATAAATTTAGCTAGTAAGTTCAATGAATCTGAAAGAAATGAGAGTCAAAGTTACCCTCCTCTAACTAGTGGTAGTGTAACAGTTCTTTCAGTTGGAAAATATAATGCCTTCCAGAAATGGCAAGTAGGTAGTGGTCAAATATCCATTACACCTGCTACTCAATTTAATTTAGGTTATAATGAAGTTTATATGTCTCATGAAGGTTTATCTTCAGATGTATCTTCAAATAATTATGAGTGTTGGTATGATCCAAACTCTGTTACTAATGTACAAATAATAGGAACTCCAAAGATAACTGAAAACACTAAGAAGAGTAAATATCTAAGTGGAGTAGAAAATTATTATCAAGGATCAACTTTTGATGTGACTTGCTCAAGCCAACATTGTTTCTGGAGTGCATATAGAAGTGATGAGAGAATATTTAGATTACAGAGTATGACAGGTCACTCAGCAGAAAATATAAATGTTGGTCACGGAGATGTAGAGGGTGTGTCAGAATATCCAGTAACTGGAGAGACTGCTACATTAAAGGATCACACCATAACATTAGGTAATTATTCCACAAGAAGCTCTGACGCTAGAGTAACTTGTGTAGCATATAATGCTTATGATAATGGAAGTACTGCATCAGCATCTGAGGATAGATTAGTTGATACATATAAGAGTGGATCCGATGGAACCTCTTCTGATGTATATGAATACTTTGATGATGAATGGTACAGATTACCGTCTGGTGCTTATGATAGTATACCAGCAAACACAACTAATGTTTGGAGATCAGAAAACATATTGGGAGTAAATTCTGGGCAGGTTTATGCAGGAAGATTATACTTCCCAACTGTAGATTTCTCTAGTCACCTTCCAGCTGGTAATCCAGATTACTCTTCAGGATTTTCTAATGTTGAATATTATAGAGCATTTATAGATTCAGGTACTCCTCACACTAATGGTCAATTGGAATTAGGTAATCTCACTAATTCAGATGTAGACCCAGTAGGAACTGGAGATGTAAATGTTGAGATTAAATTACCAGGATTAACTGGTTGGTTAGATCTAGGTACAGATTATGATTCAGGATCCTTCTCTGGAGCTGATGGAGATGGATGTAAGACCGCTCAATCTGGAGATGATTGGTCATGGACATCTGGAACTAATTCAACTGCAGATTCTGGATATATGATTATTGTTAGAGTTACTATAAGAAATAGCTCTAAAAGTATAACTCAAATAAGGGAGTTAGGTTGGTAATATGGCATTAAGTGATACTACAAAAACTGATAGATTATTTAAGGGAAGCCAAGGTAGGAGGATGACATCCTCTGATAAGGCTTATTACGAAGAAAATGCAGGTAACCTTAGAGTTATACTTGGTGAAGAAGTTTGGTTAGAGGATATAGATTTTGATCCAAATACTGCTATATCAGATAATGTAGCTTGGATGGAATCTGGATGGATGCACGAAGATTCTACTGTAGCTAGTGAAAAATCGTGGTTTGCTAGTGGTGGAAGTAGAGGAGATTGGACTGGATGGATACCACCTAAATGTGGTCAAGATTATACAATTAAGATATATCAGAGTGGCTCTGGAGATGGGAATCTAGGAAGTAAGATAACCGATGCCAATCTAGGAGCATATGGAGGTGTATTTGATTATCAAGCGGGTGTATTATGGTGGCAAGATAGCCACAGTTATACTACGCCATTTTATATATCTGGTTATAGATATTCTGGATTAAAGGTTAAAAAGTCTACATTAGATGAACAGTACCAAGCATCCGGTACTGGAGGGAGTACTGGTTGGTCGGGTGCATCAGGTTTCTACACTATATCTAGTAATTATATAGGACACTCTTCAAACAAATTAATACATGCTCCTTCAAGTAATTTAAAAACTTGGTTTGATACAGTTTATGAGCCTTTAGGAGCATCAGGAACAGCTTGGTCTGGAGCATCAGATTTCTATGGATTCTCTAGTAACACTAAACTTCTATATCATCCATCTGGATATGTTGTTTCTGGACAGGAATATAGTCAGGCATATAACTGGTTCAGCGAATCATCTTCAAAATTAACAACAATTTCTGGTTCTCTATCAACTAGAATAACTACTCTAGAAGGTCAAGACGAATTCGACCATGAGCTATATATAACTAGTGCCAATGCACTATCATCTTTTGCTAACTCTTCTAACATACAATCCAAATTTATACTATCCAATTCGTATAATGCCTCTGGAGCATTTTATCCCTCATCACTAGGAAAAGCTTTGATGGACTTTTCATCAAATGCATCTAATTTATATGCACCTATAGACGGTTCAGGGTCATCTTGGTCAGGAGCAGCAGAATATATTGGGCATTCAAGTAATGCTGCAGTTCACGTTTCAACTACAGAAAACTCTAATTGGAATTCAGCATATTCTCATATAACTTCTGATGGTTCATCCCATAGTGATGTTGTAACTAACACTAATAATATAACAGATTTATTTAGTTGGTCATCAAATACACAAAGTTTATACCACCCATCAGGTTTTGTAATATCGGGTGCAGAATATAGTCAAGCTTATGCTTCCTCACAACTACTTAAAGATCCTGCATTTGCAGATTTTGGTACTGGTACTGGAGATGTAGCTGAAGGCGACCATACCCATACTAACTATGATAACTTAGGAGAAGTATCGTGGACGGTACCTACAGCAGGTGAAGGTATTTCATTAGACGGTACTACCGGTAAGGTATCCGGTTCTTTAACGATAAAAGTAGATGATTATATAGCTAGTAGTGTAGCTATATCTAAATTCCCAAATAGTAGTTCTCTATTGGGTAAATACTATCCATCAGCCTTAGGTAAGAAAGCGTTAGCATCAGCTCAAACAGCTATGTTCACTATACAGGATGGTATTACTAGTTGGGATAGTGAAGCTTATATAAATTCAGGTATACAATGGGATGGTACTAACTGGATTGCTATGGCATCTGGAGGATCAGGTGGTGAAGGTAGTAGTGAATGGACAAAGAGAACTGGTGGTATATATTACGGTAATGAAGTAACTATAGGTCATTCAAATTTTGATTTGGGTAATTATAAATTCCAAGTTTCTGGGGATTCTTACTTTTCTGGTAATGTAGTGTTTAAGGGTTCAACCTTTTCTGGATTAGCACAACCAACTTTTAATAGTGGGGTAGCTAATAAAGCTTACGTTGATCAGAACTCTTATCCATCTTCATTAGGTAAATCCTTAATGGATTTCTCGTCAAACACAAACTTAACTGCTAGCGGTTTTGATAGTGTATCGGATGGAGGAACCATAGCTCACGGATTACCTAGATTACCAACGTATGCAAATATAACACCTAGTGGAAATATAGTTAATTTTGGTGCAACTTGTAAAGTTGATGCAACAAATATAACTGTATATCTTACTATAGGTGGAAGTAGAGATGTATTTTGGACAGCTTCATGCTAGTCTATTATGTATTTATAATAATGTAAAATAAGGAGGTAATAAACAATGCCGATACCTTTTTTGGCATATGAAATCTCAGGTTTAGCACAACCTACCTACAACTCTGGTGCGGTCAATAGAAAATTATTGATGGATATTTCTGGAGCGTTAGACAGTAGAATAGACGGTCTAGAGGGAGATGCAGGAGTAACATGGTCAGAAATAACTACTGGCGGTGGAATATCACCAGAAACCTTTGGTGTTAGCGGTACAGGTATAGGAAACTTAGAAGTTCTAGGTTACGATACTATATCCAGTCAAGCAAAGAAAGGATTCACATCCGGTGCAGCAATGGGTGACATTGCATATCTAGATGAAATTGATATTTCAGAACACACAAATTTAGCAGTAGGAGACGGAGTTACACTAACAGGGGATACAATATCATGGGCATCCGGAACACAACTTCATAACGCTTGGGTAAGTACACAAGCTTTACAGGATCTTGCGTTCAAGAATACAATAGATATTTCTGATGATACAAACTTAGCTGCTGGAGACGGGATAACTTTAACTGGAGATACTATATCTTGGGCATCAGGTACACAATTGCATAATGCATGGGTAAGTACTCAGGCTCTAGGAGATCTATCCTTTAAAGATACCATTGATATATCAGATGATACAAATCTAGCTGCTGGGGACGGAATTACTCTTACTGGAGACACAATATCGTGGGCTTCAGGTGCACAGCTTCACAAAGCTTATCTATCAGCTCAAGCTTTGGAAGGAGGAGCTTTTAAAAGAGTAAACTCTGGTTGGGCCTTAGTTGCAGACGAAGATACTATAGCTCATGGATTAAGTGCAAAACCGAATCACGTTACATTGACACCTAGTGGATCAGTGACATTTGCAACCGCATTCACATGCGATGCAACAAATATAACGGTGAGATTATCTTGTGCTGGATCTAGAATGTTAAATTGGAGAGCAGAAGTCTAATAATAAATATATAATTAGATTGGTGCTCTTCAATTTGTATATAAAGAATACCAATCTTATTATAACTTTAGAGTGTATGCTCTCCATTAAGTTAGAGTATATGCTCTCTAATTTATTGGTTAGACTCTGCTACTTCTGTATGTGTAATAATGTATTAAATTGAGATTAAATAAAAAATGGCAACCTTTGGAAATGAAACTGTCACTACTGCACAATGGTCAATAGAGGATGTTATAAGAGGTGGAATCTTTACAACTGGAGATGAATATACCCAATTACAAGCAGATAGTATATCAGCTTATCTTTACGACACAGCATCCGTAGCTAGAAAAGCTGCCTTATACGATTCTTCAAAGAATCTCGTTGGAGGAACTGAGGAAGTTACCTCCCAAGGATCACCATCTTGGATAGTATTTTCATTTGAAGATCCTAAACCTATATTGGATCCATCAACTAATTATTATATAGTTGTATGGTGCGGTTATGTAACTGGAACTCATACTTTGAGATATGATAGCAATGGAGCAGTAAATGACTATTACATGGCAACGGCTTACGGTTCGTGGCCAGAGACTTTAAATACTACTGCAAGTCCAGCTTGGACACCAGGTATATATTGTACATATTCTGAGTATGTAGAAGAGAAACCGTTAACTTTTAGTGGTAGTGGAAAGTTAAATTTTATTGGTGGCAATAAGGAATTAGTTTTTACAACTTTAGAATAAATTAATAAAAGGAATTATTATGACAACAGTATTGGAAGCAACTGAGATATCTGGTATTACCTATACGGAATACCCTTCAAGTGCAGTTAATAAAAAATATGTGGATGCAATATCAGGAAACTTAAATACAAAAATTGGTAGTGCAGGAGGCATTAGTGGTTGGCAAGAGTTTACTGGAGGAGATCATAGTTTAACTGGTTTTGGAGCAAATACTTATGCTATAAGTGGTGATGCATCACTTACATTAGCGGTAGCTGGTTATGATACAATTTCTAGTAATGCAAAGAAAGCTAAATCTTCAGCTCAGGTAGCTACTTATGAAGCTTTCCGTGCTATTGTTACTGATGGAGATGATGTTTATGCAGATGGACCTAGAGATACATTAACTTTCCAGGGTGATGGAGCTGGGATAACAACAGCTGGAGTAGCTGGAGATGATACTGTAGTTATACAATTTAAAGGTTATAGCACAATCTCTGGTAATGCTAAGGTTGGAGCAGATTTATCCAACGATTCTGGATCAAAATATTCTGGGTGGTACTCATCTGGTGCTAAGTTTGCAGTAGCTTACGATCATTCTCAAAGCAATACTAAAGCTCACTCTGATTATCTTGTAAACAACGAAGATGATGAAACATCCGGTAAATTGACTATGGCGGGTGCAGACTTGGGTGCCAATACATTAACAGTAAATTCAATAGAAATAGTTGGTTCCGATGGAGAAGTAAATAAAGCTGCTGTAGAAGATAGCACCAATTGGGATAGTGCTTACGATTGGTTTGCTGAATCTAGTAGTAAATTATCTACTATATCAGGAAGCTTAAGTGATAGGATAAATGCAGCAGGAGGTGGTATTTCTGGTTGGTATGATTTAGATACTGGTTTAGGAATAACAGCTTTTGGTGGAAGTGTTAGTATATCAGGTACACAAGCTGAAACTTTATCGGTAGCAGACTATATAGCATCCACAAATGCTGTAGCTAACTTCCCAAATAGTGGTGTATTATTAGGTAAATATTATCCGAGTACTTTAGGAAAGGGTGTATCTGGAGCAGTTTATGCAAATACTTGTCATTCTGCAAATTCAGCAATTCACTTTTCACCTGGTGCAGATTTAGTTGCAAATTCTATATCGTCTAGTAGGATATCTGGAACTTTTGTTACTGGTGATCTAACTATAAATGCAAATGCAATTTCAGGTTTGGTGGATCCTATATGGCCATCAGCTGCATCCAATAAACATTATGTGGATACTATATCTGGAAATTTAAGTGCAAAATATCTACATAGTGGTGTAAAGTTACATACACTAAATTCTCAAGCTATATCATCTAACTTCTTAGGATGTGATGGAACTCATATAACTCTAAAAGATACAATAAAACCTTATTCTACTAATGACATAACTATGGGTTCAGATACCCAAAGTTTTGGTGATTTCTATATGAGTAACGCAATACTTTGCGGTTACATGTTCCGAAATAATAATACCGGAACATATATGGGATTCCCAAAAAACAATAATATAGTATGGACTTGTAATACTGTAGAATTAGCTAGAATGAGTGGTGGAGTAAGTCAAACTAAATTTTATTATTCTCCATATGATGGAGCATCTTGTGCAGCTGGGTCTGGATTAGTTATGCAATCAATGAACGGAGAGGGAAAGATAGAACTAGAACATAGTCCTCTAACTTACTCTATAGCTAACATAAAGATATCCGCTAATCAAAACATAAACTTGGCTAGATTTAAATGTCCCGGTTCTAAGAAGGCTCATCTTATGCAGGCTTATGCTTGTTGCTCTAGTGGTAAAGGAGTAGGAGATTTATATGTACAGATGCTAGCTAACTCAAGCTTACCCTTAAATGGCTCTCACAGCCTTTATAAGACATCCTCAGCCACAATACAGCAAGGTGAACCTCTTGCAGAATCATCTGATGGAGATCATGTAGAAATAAGATTCATGTATTCTGGAGATACATTTGCACCAGAGGGTGGTAATCAATATCAAATTGGTACTGCTATGATGCAAGTTGCTATCTATTAAATGAATATTATGACAAATATAAAATATTATAATTTAGATACCGTAAATCCATATACAGATTCTTCTATATTTGAATATGGTAGGATATATGATATATCATCCACTCATATATTTGTACACAATCCATCTTCTAATGGGGTAGATTATGGTGACTTTAAATCAATATCAGATCAATTGATATCTGGAAATATACCAGAAGATTATAAAATAATAAGACTTCTTGCACCAGATGCAGATTCAGTAGATATTGGCTCTCCAGTATTCTTAAATGATCAAGTATCATTCTTTAATATACACTGTCCATCTGGAACAAATGTAGCGGATGAAATGGATACTATATTAAGTTCAGTAGTTGTTGCTACAAGAAATAAAGGAATTGATAGCTACTATAGAAGAAACGATGTATATGAAGATAATGATAAGAAGTTCTGTGGAATATTATCTCAGAAGTGGCCAAATGGATCAATATCATACAATTTCTATATTACATTTAAATTAGATTTTGATACTATAGATAATATGGCAGATTACACAACTTGGGATAATGTATCGGATTCGTTAAGTGAAATTGTCAATCCTATAGGAAGCTATATAGAATCTTCTAATAGGAATGGATTATTATATAATATAGCTTATGAATATGCAGAATTAAAGGAAGAAACATTAATAAGTGGATGTACATTAAGTAAATCTGAAGAAACTAGATTAAATACATTGAGAGATAATCTATCTCTTGACTCTTGGGTAACAGACTTAATCCATCCAGAGGAAGGTCAACAACAGTGATAAATAAATATATATGGGGAATATTATCGGCTATATGCTTTGGTTCATTGACTGCAATAGGAAAGTTTGCACTGATGAATACAACTCCTGAAACAGTATTACTACTTAGATTTGCATTAGTCTGTATATTGATAGGAATAGGATACTTAATAGTATCCAAATTAAGAGATTTAAAATTAAAGAGAAAGGATTTACCTATAATGACAATTGCAGGACTAGCGTTCTCCTTTGAAACTATAGGGTTCTGGATAGCTTTAGATAACATAGATATAATACCGTTGTTATCTATATTCTGGGCATTTCCTTTGTTTGGAGCAATGTTAGACCTAGTTATAGATAGGTCATTTAATGTGAAGATATTCTTGTTGCTAATATTAGGATTCCTTGGAGTTCTATTAGTAAATTGGTGATACAATGTTGGGTTACATATCAATCTTTATAGCATCAATTTGTGCTGCTATACATTATAAAGCAAATGAATATCTTAATCAATATAAAGTATTAAATAGAGTATTCTGGCAATTCAGTATCGGAATACTGATGGTTCTTTTATTCTTTAAGAATATATCCATAGAAACTATATCACAAGTAGATGGAACAACATTATTTTATGTTGCTCTTCTAGCTATTGTATGTGGTATAGGTGCATATGGATTTATGATAAAGAGTGTAAAGGAAGTAGGAGCAACAATAACTGGAGCTCTAGATTATCTAGAACCGGTTGTTGGAATAAGTCTTGCAATCATACTATTTGGAGAGAGACTTAGTCTAATACAAATAGTTGGTTGGATATTAATTATGATGTCATTAGTTGGAATATATAGATTGAAGAAATGAGTTTATTAGAAAGACTAGGTTACAATTCTTCTAAAGAACTTCGTGGTAAACGTGGTGAAAAGTATAAGAAGATCTGTAAAGGTAATGGTACTATTGCTTATTTAGGATTTGGAATTCCTATTCATTTTTGGTCAGAACAAGGTAAGGGTGAAAACCCAGATGTAGATGAATGGGAAGACATTGAGTGTAAGCTAGATTTAGTTGAAACCGACGCTGATTATGGTACTCATTATTTATCTTCTAAAAATAAATATTCTGTTGGATTTCGTAATGATGGCTTACTAGATAAAGCAATAGGCATAAGAGAATTCCAGAATGATGATGTACAATATGAAATGACTCCATACTATATTGAAATAGATGGAGAAGAGATTGAATTACCTGAATTAGTAACTATAAATAAATTATCTAATTCTGAAATAGAACACATAATTAGTGGTGATATAACTCTCTACACAATGATCAATCAAATAAGAGTTAGAAGTGAAGTAAAGGTAAATAAACCAATATCAAAATTTAAAATAACATACATATTAGATTTAAAGGAATTTATTGTTGCTAGTCCATTTGAATATGATGATGATGGAAATAAAATATATCAACTTAATAATGATAATGATTTCGAGTTTGTAAAACAAGATGATGATAATTATAAAATATATTTAGGAAAACCTAAGATATTCAATGAGGGAGGAGAATTAAAAGAATTTACTTCACATTCTCTCATTGAGGTTGATGGAGTGTGTTATTATACAAAAGAATCTAATATAGAAACAATTAAATTCACCTCAACTCACAAATATCCATTTTATATAGATTTTGATGAATATTGGGGAACAACTGCAGACGGTAGAATAGCAAATACAAATTCAAGTAGTTGGGCAGCTTGTATTGCAGAAACTGATGGAGATAACATAACAGCAGCTGCTTCAACTACTGTAGACGCTTTACAAGAAAGTAAAACTACTGAAGGTAAGGGAACAGTTTGGCAAATAAATAGATCGTTCTTATACTTTGACACATCTGGAATTGACTCTGAGTATACTATAAAGGTAGGGTATTTATATTTATGTCCATACACAAACAATGATGTTAATGGTGTTTTACAAAAAGGAACTCAAGCATCTACACTAACTACTGCTGATTACGATTCGTTTACTGGGAATACGTGTACTGCCAGTAGTTTTTCATTTACAATATTTCAGTACATGTCAGTGATGTTAAACGACGATGGAAATGATGCAGTGGTGAAAGGCGGGACAACTAAATTTTGTGTTAGACCACTACATGACTACACATCATCTGAACCAACAGTAGGAACAATTGATAGAACTGGCTTATATTTTTCTGATAACACAGGAACAACATATGATCCGTATTTATATATAGAAGCTTTTCCTTCTGAAGGTGAATCTGAGGTTGGGTGTGATGAGCCAGGTGACATAGATATTAGTGGAGAAGTATATGGGAATGAATTAAACATTCAAACTAATTCTAACATGGAAACATATATGGAAGTTGAATGTTCATGAATGGAGATTATTATCTATGGTAGAAAGAATATGTGCAAGATTTGACACAGCAGTATTTGATTCAGATAAATTTGATTGTTATTGGACCGGAGAACAATGGCCAACTAATTTGAATATATCCACAGCTGATAGACACAAACCTACTATAAGTATATCCAATAGACACTCTTCATCTATAGGTAAATCTGAAAGACATAAGTCTTCAATAAGTAACTCAGAAATAAATAAGAGCTCAGTATCTAAATCAAGACGAATCAAGAGTTCAATAGGTACATCTGAAGGTTAAATGTATTAATGTAAATATAAAATATAAATAGAATAAAAATGACATTAACAGAGTATGAAAGGGGAACTGTATTCAAAACGAATACCGTATATACCTCTGGTTCTACATACATAGATTGCTCAGGTAATATGGCTTATCTTACAGTATATAAGCCAAATGGAGATACACTATTGGGACCTGTATCTGGTTTACATGAGAGTACTGGAACTTATCAGTATTTCGTATCTACTCAAACTACTGATGATCTAGGTATTTATGTTTTAGAATGGAAGGCAATGTTTAACTATCAAGCTCCTTGGAATTATTCTTGGAAGTATGATAGAGAGCCTATACATATAGTTTATGTTAAATAATTTATGTTAAAATTAATGTTTAAATTTTATTAGATTTATTAAATATAATTAATTAAAATGGCAGCAACTAGTCTAGGCACTCTTACGGTCCACATTAATGCTGATTACGGTAACTTAAAAAGACAATTTAAGGATATAACGGCAGCTATACAAAAATTTGGTACTACTGTTAGTAAAATACAGAACAAATCCAGTAAAGATACAGAAATGAGTCAGATTAGAACTAGAACATCTTTCCGGAAAACCGAAGAAGGTATGGGTAAATTCACTGAAACCTTTAAGAAAGTTGGAAATCAGTATGTAAAAACTGGTGAGAGGATGGCTATCAGTACAAAACAATCTTTCGGTATGATGATGAAGGATATGTTATCTTTCAGAAATATGGCTGCTAAGATTGTCCACTATATTACATTTAGTATAGGTGTACAGATGGTAATGGGTATACGACAAGGTATATCCAGCTTAGTTACATCTATAAAAGAATTTGATAAAGCTTCTACTAATGCTGCTACAGTAGCTGGCTATCTAGGTGGAGCATTTGATAAAGTAAAGGGACACATAGAATCAGTATCTATAGAATTAGGTAAAAAAACAGTATTTTCTGCCGGTCAAGCTGCAGAAATGTTTTATAGTTTAGCTAGTGCAGGTTATGATGTTTCAGATATGTTTTCTAAAGATTTGGAACCAATAACTGCATATGCTACTGCTACTAATACTGAATTAGATTTTGCTTTACAATCTGTAACTAAAACAATGAAACAATTCAATATGGACTTTGATGAAGCTTCAGATGTTGTTGATACATTCACTACTGTTATAACTAACACTTATGCTACAGCTGAAAAGTTAGCTGAAGGTATGAAATATGTGGGAGCAATAGCAGGAACTCTTAAACAAGATCTAGATCAAGTTACTGCATCATTAGGAATATTATATGATAGAGGTTTAGAAGGAGGTCAAGCTGGCCAACGTCTAAACATGATTTTTACAAAGTTATTAAAGCCTACCGATAAGGCTACAGAAATATTGGAGGGATTAGGATTAACCTTAGATGAAATTAATCCTAGAACACATGATTTAGTTTCTATATTATATACATTACAAGCAGCTCAATTTGATACTGCTGATGCAGCGGGTATATTTAGAGCTAGAACTGCTGGTACTGCATCAATGTTAGTAGATGCAGCTGATGATGTAGCTTACTTAACTAATCAAATAAAGTTAAGTGGTGGAATAACTCAAAGGGTAGCAGACAAACAAATGGAAGCATTATCCAATAGGATGGATGTGATGGGTAATAGAATAGGGGCTACATCTTTAGAGTTTAGAAAAGGTCTTATACCAGCAATGAATTTTGCTGCTGATGTCGTAGAGTCAATTGTTATACCCGGTATACAGAATATGGCTAATATATTCTCTACTATAGTAGGTGTACTAAAGAGCTTTAGATGGGTAATTGAGCCTTTAATTCCATTATTGATGTCATTAGCAACTTATATGATAGCAACTGCTGTAGCTGGTAAATTATTATTGTATACATTATCAGAAAATACTAGACAAGTAATGGCTAGTATAACTGGGTATAATAGTTTAGGTGCAGCTATGAAGGGTTTACTTAAGAGTACATTCTTATTAATAACTAGCTTCACTATACTTGGTGGGATATTTCCACAACATGCAGGTTTGATAAATACCGTAATGGTAGCTTTAATAGCATTGAATGCTGCAAGAAAGATGCATATAGGTTTATTAATAATAGATGCTCAACAAAGATTATTAAATATGGCTGTACAAATGAAGCAACTTACTGTGGAACAAGCCTTGAATGCATCAACTGTATTTAGAACAAAAGCTATACTTATGGCTATAGGAGCAAAAGTTAAGGATATGGTAATAACAAAAGCTCAAGCTTTATGGTCAGGTATTCTAGCTTTAAAAAATTACTTACTTGCAGGGAGTCTTGGTGCCGCAACATCTGCACAGGTAGCTCAAACTGGTGCAACTGCAGCTGTTGCTACTGCACAGGGTATTGCTACTGGAACTACAGTAGCATTAACTGCAGCCACTTGGGGTTGGAATGCTTCATTATGGTCTAATCCAATAATATTAATAATAGCTGGTATAGTTTTATTAGCAGTTGCTGCAGCTGGATTAATATGGATATTTGGACAACAACAAAAGCAACAAGAGGAAGGAATAAAATTAACAAGGGATGAAAAGAAAGCTAGAGAAGATTTAAATACCACTTTGATAGATTCGATGGATAAACAATGGGAATTAACTGAAGCATCAAAAGCTTTAAATGAAGCTGAAGATAAACTCAATGATCTAAGATCAGAAGGAAAGGAAACAACAGAAGAATACACTGAAGTTTTAGGGGAACATTCTGATGCTTATGCCAGACATGAGCAAGCTATTTTAGATGCTTCAAGTGCAACAGAGAAGTTCTTAGATGCTGGACAAGCCTTAGTTGATCTATTTAAAGCTCATAATGAAAAGACTGAAGATGCAATAGTTTCTGGCTACGAGATGATTGAGTTAGAATACGATCGTACTAGAGCACAAAAGAATAGTGCTAAATCTGCATCTTCTAGAGAACAAGCAATGAATGATTATACTGATGCAGTTATAAAATATGGGATAAATAGCAAAGAAGCTGCACAAGCATCCGATGATTTAGCTGCTGCTAGTGATGGAGCAGCATCAGTAGCTAAGGAGCTAAAGGATATAAATTCAGATTTAAGTGTAAAGACAGAGGAGTATAGAAATAATTTAAAGAAATTAAATAAAGCTGAAAGAGCAAGAGCAGAAATATCTCAAAAAGTTATTGAAGCTCAATGGAGATATCTAGATTTACAAGACCAGAGAACAAGGTTAACTGCACAACAAGCAGTATTAACTAGGTCCGTATCTAATGAAAGTAAATTATATGAAGAGAAATTAAAATCAGTATGGGAAATGCAATTAAAGGTATTTGAGGCTGAACTAGCTTTATATAAACTAAGAACTGATGAGGCTCCATTGTTGGATGACATCTTCAATAAGTTAGCTGACTATGGAATGTTAAATGAAGAAATTATAAAACTTTATACAGATATGAAGCAAGCTGAAGCAGATTTATTTGTGGCTAGAATGGATTATACTGATACTATGTTGGATCTAGATTCTGATCAAGAGAAGGCAGTTTTAGCTGTTATTGAAAAATACAAAGAGTTAAGATCAAAAGGTGTTCCAGCATTAGATGCGTTGTCTCAAGCTCAATCTGCATTAGGTATAGATCTATCAGGACTTGGAGTTACTACATCACAAATAAACTCTATTTATACATATGCTGAAGCTGAATGGAAAATGTCTCACGCTACACAAGCTCTAGGTAATTATTGGAAGGATACTCTAGATAGTATGGGTGGATTGGATGCGTTAGATCTTCCAGCTGATCTTAAAGCATTAGTAAGTGAGTGGACTTCTCTTGGTCCAGAAATAAGTGAAGCATCAACAGATTGGGAAACTGCATTAGGAGATTTAGGAAATTCATGGAAAGGGTTTGTGGATACTTCTGTTAATGTTTGGAGAGGATTACAAGATACTTTAGATGAACCTTTAGGAACAACTTGGGATGAATATGTAAAAAACTCTGACTCTCTTAGTGTAGCAGCAACAAAGGCTGGTGGATCTTTTGCATTATTATCTCCATTTATAAATAAAACTAAAGAAGAGCTCAATGCACTAAGTGGAGATGAAAAAAATGCTACTCAAACAACTTTAGTAGCAACAGCAGCGTTATTAGAATTTGCAGCTGGTTTAGGTATACCATTAAATGATATTTCATCTACTGATCAGTTATTATCTAAGATAGCGAATACATTAAATACTGATATAGTAGGGGGTTGGTCTCAGGTAGAAGGTTATACTGGAGGATTACTTGGAGATGTAGATCCTTTAGTACAGGTATTAGGAGAATTAGCTGATGTAATGGAAGATCTAGGAAATGCAATGTATGGACTTAAAGTCCTAGGTGAACAAGAGATTGGTATAGAGAAGGATGTCAAAACATTATTTAATGAATGGACTGAATTTCAAGATACTGATCCCGCTACATTAAAAGCAGATTTAAATTTAGAACCATTAGAAGAGAATTTACCTAAAATAAATGCTGCTCAGGAAAAATTAGATAGTTTTAATAGATTTTTATTCCAAACATTCCCACCAGATAGAGCAATTAAGTTAGCATTTGAATTTGATGCTAGTGGATTAGCAGGTGCAACTAAATTCACTGAAGTTCTAACTAGAGAAGAGTTAACTGAAAAATTTCAAAAAAAGTATGGTAAACCTCTTGGATTAGCATTATCACTAAAGATACCTGATGAACAACTAAATCAAGGATATCAATCCGTATCAAAACTCATAGAATGGGTGAATGGTCAAGATGCTGGTTTTGAATTTATAATAGAAGAGGCTGTAGCTTCAGAACAGTTTAAGGATGAATGGACTGGTAATCTAGATGAAATACCAGCTTGGATAGATAAAAATGATCTATCTGTTAATATAGTAGGATTTATAGATGATCAAGATTGGGCTCAAGGTTATGCAATAATGGATGGTAAATTAGCACCCTTAAGTCAAGCTATACAAGATTTTAATAATGATCCAAATAATAACTTAAATATAACATTCTCTATTACAGAGGAGCAGAAAGCTAGTGGAGCTAGCACTTTATATGGGGAAATCACAAAAAAATACAAAGGAAAAGATATGGGTTTATTTAATGTCTTTGGAGGTTTAAGAGATTTTGTTGTAGAAAAAGTAGCTAATGTCGCTCAAGAAAACTTTGGAAGTTCCTATTCCACTTCAAGGGATACCGATTTAGAGGCTAGGATAGCCAAACAAAAAGCTGGAGTTTTGGGTGAGGATTTTGATCCTACTTCTTATTCAAATAAAATTAAAGACTCATTGATTAATGACCTAGAAGAATTTCCAATGGCATCTCTTATGAAGAGTATGCCATTTTTTGGAGGAATAATTGGGGGAGCTCTAGCAAATAATGCTAAAGGAGGTATATACACTAAAGCTACAGCTGGTATATTTGGAGAGGCTGGTCCAGAAGCTTTAATACCTTTAGCTGGTTCAAACAAGGTAGAGGGTAAAAAGTTATTACAAAATATAATTCCGAGATACTTCCCAGATTTGATGTTTGCTGAAGGAGCTATAGCTAACGATGATAGAAGTATAAATCCTCCTAAAGTAAGAACAAATGATACATTATCAAAAATATTAAATGAAATAACTATTATAAAAAATATAATGTTCGACTATATATCAAGTAAAATAAAAAGCCAAGCTATTGCAACAGCAGCTGGAGTAGGAGTTCCAATTACAGGTCAGTATCTAAAAAAAGCATACGAAGGTCCTGATCCTCAAGATATGCAACAAGCTGCAGATGAAATAACTAGTGAAGCATCTATATTATCCGATACAACAAATATGATAGAGGGTATCTTTAATGGAATAAAAGAAGGATTTACTGGTATTGGAGACACACTGGAAAGTACTGGTTCTAGATTTATGAATAATTTGGATTCAGCTGCTAATGTATTTTTTAATGCGGTTAACAATACTTTACAAATATGGGCTAATAATTTTGATAGTCTATCACAAGGTACTATACAAACTTTATTTTCGTGGTTAGTAAATGTCTTTTCAGTTTTCCTAAATAGAGCAGGTCAGAACTTTGTATCTGAAGTTGTTAAAGCTACAAATCACATTAAAACTCAACTTAGTAATATGACAGTAAGAGTTTATGCAACTGGTCACCAAAAAGGAGGAATATATAATAAACCAACTATGGGAGTATTTGGTGAAGCTGGCAACGAAGCGTTAGTTCCTCTAGAAGGAAAGAACAAGAAATTTGGTTCTAGGATATTAAGTGAGATAATTCCTAAATACTATCCCGAATTAATTGGAAATCAATACCAAACTGGTGGTATATTTGGAGCATCCTATGGAGGTTCTACAACAAATACTACAAATGAATATAATGATAATTATACAATAACTGGTCCAATAACGGTGACTGGTGTACAAAATACACAAGATTTTATGAATGAATTGAAATTTAGGGCAAGAGCTAGTAAGAGATATTGAGGTGACATATGACTGGATCAACAACTTTTGGAATATACTTTAATTCAGGAGGTATTAATGCAAATACTTATGTTCAGGGAGATAATGTATCTTCTATAGAGATAACTAATTCTGATCAAGAGTACTATCAAAATGGAGTAATAACTTTATATAATGTACCATATTCTCAAAGTATTGGGGATACATGTAAAGTATATATAGATAATACTTTACAGTTTAATGGATATGTTGCTAGGAAACAACAACATATAGATCAAGGTGTAAAGTATACAACATATCAATTGATAGGTGGAACTTACGATTTGTGGAGATATGTAACTGATGATACTGCCATATATACTGATAAAAAGACTTCTTACATAGCATCTTCATTAGTTGCTAAATATTGTGATAATATAAGTAGTAGTTTAATAACAGCTGATTATGGAGCTACGGTTGCAGGTGAGTTAGACTTAACCAATCAAGTGGTTGGAGATGCATTAGTCACTCTTACTGAATATGATGAATATCGATTCTTTGTTGATGAAGATAAAAATCTTAGATACTTCAATCCAATAACTAATATTTATAGTTTTTCTGTAGAGGAGGAGGATATCTTAGATATGTCTCCTGTAGAAGAAGCAGATGAAGATATTGTTAATAGCGTTTTAGTTATTGGAGCTACAGATTATATAGATACCGATAATGTATCTCCTAATGCACCCTCTTCTCACTCTTTTCCTAGTGGTCCTATATATGTAGCTCAAAGATTCTTAGCAAAGGAAGATACATTAGCGTCAATAGATTTTTATTTAGACAGAACAATTGATCCCAACCAACCCGCTACATTAGGAGGTTCAAATCTATTTGAGATATGGGAAGACACATCAAAGTATATATTTGATGATGATTTTGATAATTATAACTATCTACCTGCTAGAGATAGTATTGATATATCTGATAGTTTTCTAACTTTAGGTTATCTAGAAGAAATTGAGTCTCAAACAAATGATAAATATTATGCTGTTGCACCATATTTAGGACAAACTATATCGTTTTCAAATGATGTATCTTTATATTCTGTTTGGTTTAAACTATATAAAGCATACGATCATTATTGTGCTCTTTATAGTTGTAATGCTTTGGGGTTACCAACTGGAACCGCTATTGTATCTAGTAATTATAATAAAACTAGTGATAATGTATGGGAAGGACACACTTTCTATTTTAGCGGTCAAAAAATTGATGCTGGGGTAAAATATGCTTTAGTAATATATTCTCCGGATGGGGATGTTTATACTAGAGATAAGGACGATGCAAGTGTTTATTCTCAGGGTTGTTTGGTACAATCTACTGATGGAGATGTTTGGATTGCTGATCCAGCAGGTAGGGATTTGACATTTTCAGTTCATGGAAGGTATTATTCTGGTAGTGGACGAGCATCATCTAATGTATATTTAGATAAGTGTCAATATATGAAGGCTACTTTAACGGATGTTGTATCATCTCAGTTCGTAACTATATCTGGTACAAATGATAATGGTTCAAATTGGAAAAAGTTGATTGATGGAGTATGGACTAAGTTTGATAATGAAAGTGAAGCTGGTTCTTATGTAAGATATTATATGACTGGGAATCACTATTTTACACCTAAGATAGGTGAATGTGAAGTTGAGATATCAGATGGCTCTGGTGGTTTTGAAGATTTACTTGCAGATATAACTTTGGATAGTTTTAGTAATGTTTCTAGTAATAATGAAGGTCTAAGGATTTATGAAAGTAAAATCCAACTTAGTGGTCAAAATGAACCCTTATCTAAATATTATGTAGCAGATTCTGTAACTGGAGATGCTTGGATACCATGTAACGGTTGTTCTGATACTAAAGATAATTTAATAGATGGAACTGGGGATCATTCAGACTTGGGAGATTATTGTTCTCAGTATGGTTTTAACGATTTGTGGACTTGGGTATATCGTGAAAACGAGTTTACATTCAATGACTTTATAAGTGCACAGACTTTATATTTAACAGCTGGTGCTGGAGGTACAGATTTTGAAATAACTTATTTCGATGTATCTTCTAATGGATCTGGATTAGGGTGGCAGAGAGTCATAACTGATTGGCATCCAATAAATGCTCCTGGTAGTTGTGTAACTCCTTACACTTGGACTACAACTCATAAGAGGGTAGATAGGGTTAGATGGAAAGTTGGAGTCTATAAATATTGGCATAACGACGGTATGGGTGTAAAGGAATTAGAGCTATCAATACCGAATAAATATATGTTAACTGGTCAGTTCTCAACTGAAACTTATAGTCCATCTCAAGCTTATGATGTTGCAACAATAAAGGTTGAGCCTAGTGATGTTTCTGAGTCAAATTATATAACTTATTCAGGTTCTGCGGATGAGGGAGCTAATTGGGATAAATTGACACCTAATCAATGGAGTACTATTTCAACTCCAGGAAAAAAGGTTATTGTAAAAGTTTATATGAAACCTCGTGTCCATAATGAGGGTACATACTCATATAGAATTGATACTCCAAAGATTGGTGGATTAAAGATATATGGAAGTAATGCACTTGGAGGAGGTACACCTAAATCTGGAAGTAAGGTAGAATGGTCTGACGATATTTCTTGGACTTCTACTAATATACCTTATCCACCGTCTTACTCTGGATGGAAAACGTATACCAGTCCAAAACTTAGATTAACTCAAGGAGATAGCTATTGGATGGTATTTAGGGATGGCTCTGGTCAGAATGCAGCCGGTAAGTATTGGTCTTATTATTATGATCCAAATTCTACTTATGAAAATGGTGGCATAAAATACTCTTGGGATAGAGGAGTTAATTGGAGTGGTAGCTCTGGATATCCAGCATATGTACCTGCTGGAGATATGTCATTTAAATTAGGTTGGAGTGAAGGAGTGATCTCAGCTACAGCTCAAGATGATGAAAGTATAGGTCTCTATGGAATACATTTTAGAAAGATAGAAGATTCTAATTTAACTACGCAAGATTCAGTTGATGCTAGAGCGAATGCAGCTATATCGGGATCGTCTTCTATACCTAAAAAGGGAACTTTAACTATTAATGGTAGATCAATTATGGATACAACTTATAGATTTTCTGCTAATCTCGGCAATTTTGGTATAAATGAATTATGGGATATTGTATCCTATACTCAAAAAATAGATAATCAAGGGTTTACTACAACTATAAATTATGGAGTACAACCTTATGATATAGCAAGAAATATAGCAAAGTTAGAAGAAAGAGTTTATGGAGGATCATAATATGACATTTATTAATTGTAGGCTATATTACTCTGGTAACCAATATCCAACTTACTATATCGATGTACCAATAAAAAGGTGGGATGAAGGTAACTGGGATGTAACAGTTGAGATGTTTTTAGAATCTAGTAATAGAGATACTCTATTTACATATGTAACTCCAGGAGCTGTTAGAGAACTATATAATATTTTAGGTACTCCAAATTATATAGATACAACATACAATTCTGGTAATACATTAATACTTGAACCTATTTATGGATATGGATTATCTGGTTTAAGAGAGAAACGTACAATTGGAGTAAAGAACATTTCTGATACATTTATTAATAAGAATCACTTTAATGTGAAGATAGAGGGGTTTAGATTAGATGTCTGAAGGTATATATCAGTTCGGTTACTCATCTGCAGGGAATAGTATAGCAACATTGAATAATAGGATAAGAATATATCCTGCAACTCCAGAATATAATGGAACGCTTAATGAATTTTGGTTTAGAACTTATCTTTCAGAATGGGTTTCAAAGGAATCTGGAACCGCAGCTATCTTTTTATCTTCAAATGGAGCTTTGGTAGCTAAAGCGGATGCACGTATTACTGGGACTTCCACAACTAAGTGGTGTTCTGTGTCTTTAAGGCCATCTAGCATTTCTGCTGGTACTAATTATTATTTAGCAATTTGGGGAGATTCAAATCCAAAATATATGGGAGTACAAAATAATAGCGATACTTATATCAATTATTGGTATCGTGATGCAAATTTTGTTAATAGTGGTAATGGAAATTTTGATTACTTTAATCCTCTACATAAAGAATCCTTTAGTGAAGGTTCTGCTGGATACGATATGTTGTTATATGCGACATATACTTTAGATGATGAGGTAAGCGGAGATTTAAAAATTTATTATGATAATTTAGATGGAACAAATTATATTGATTGTAATTGTTCTAGATGGGATGTTCAGAATTATGATATAGTGGTTGAGACTTGGATGAAGAAGTCTGATCTTCAAACTCTTAGAAGTAATATAACCCCTGGAGCAGTTGGAGAGTTATATACTATATTGGGCAGACCTAGATATTATGACAGAACATGGGATGGTAGTAATACATTAATGCTGTCTCCAAATGAAGATTCTAGTACCTCTAATCTACACAGAATGAGAGGTAAAGATAAATTAATCTATGTTAAAAATATAAGTGATACTCCATTACCGGGAGAATCAGGTTGGTTAAGTGTGAAAATTGAAGGTATGATTTCCGGAATGGGTGTTTTATAATGGCAGATCATTGGTATAGCTCAATGTCATCTGGTTCAGTTATAACTCACGTTAACTGGAACGAGATGGTTGATGATTGTTGGTGCCAAGGAGGCATTAGCGGTAGCTATGTTGGTCACTCAAGTAATACCACTACTGCTCATGGTTTAGATTCTTATGCTGGTAATGCAAGTTTAACTACGGTAGGAACTATAGGTACTGGAGAATGGAATGGTACTGCAATAGAAGCTACATATATTGGAAGTCATAGCAACACTCAACATGATAATAACTATTACTATCAAGAGTCAGATTTAACTGCTGTTTTGAATGATAACTATCCCGGTAGTTCTAATGTAAATAAGAATTACTTAGATAATGTTTCCAGTAATGCTAAGACTGCATATGATGAGAGAGGATCTCAGATAGCTGGAGATAATCTCAGTTGGGATGGTAGTCAATTAAATGCTGCTGCTGGTGGAGGTGGAAGTGGAGGTTATCCTAGTGGTCAAGATGGAGCTATCCAGTTTGCTAGTGGTGGAGCACATCATGGTGGAGATCATAGATTAATATGGGACAGATACACTCCAAAGTTAGTTGTTAGTGGTAACATCCGTATTAATGATACTTTATATACTGATAAGATAGAGAGTCATACTGGTGAAGATGTAGCTATAGAGGCTACTGATGATATATGGCTTATAGCTAATGATCATATAACTCTTTCTGCTACAAACGAATTAAATATAAGAGATAAAGGGGATTCAGAAACATGGGGAATGTTTGATAATAATGAAAGAACTTTTCATCTCAGTGGGTCTTTAAAGACTGAAAGTATATCCTCTCAAGTTATATCATCACAAAATATATTAACAAATTATGTATCTGCAAATGCTTTAGCTACATCTGGATATATCTATCGTGTAGGACATCCATACCAGAAGATTAGATTATATACTGGAAATGTTGGAGGAGGATCGATAGATCATTATGCTGGAATATACCCATCTGGTGAAAATGATTATATATTATTAGAATCTGGAAAAGCAGCTAGATATGAAGTATCAGTATCCAGCAGTCATGCTGGAATATATATTGAACCCACTTCTTATCAGTCATGGTCAGATAACGGTGATTGGTATCTAAATTTAGGTTCAGACGGTTATTTTACTATCACTACTGCTAATAGTAGTGCTATATGTGCTGACAATAAAGGTTATGTGGGTATAGGGGATGTAGATGAAGAAGACATAAACTATCAATTACAAGTTAATGGTAGTGTATCTTCACAATCTGTAACCGCAAGTGGTTTATCTGCAAATATATTGAAGCATATAGGTGATGATGATACCTATATAAAATTTGGTAATGATAGCATAAACCTAGTCTGTGGAGATTATGAGGTGTGTAGTGCAGACGACGGAGTATTTTGTGGTAATCCAAATGGCAATAATATGGGATTTCAATGGGATGCAGAAGAAAGTTCAGTGTTATTCTGCATTAAACCAGTTGAAAAATTAGTCGGTATTAGAATAGAAGAACCTTTATATCCATTACATGTAATGGGTGCAATCTCAGCACAAGCTTACTCTGGAAATAAATTAAAAGTAACTACAGTATCTTGTTCTACATATGAAGGACCATCAACTGTTAATATGGGAGATTTCGTAGCTAGCTCTACTGCTATAACTAAGTTTCTTATTTCTAGTGAGTTCTCCGGATGGAGAAATAGTGTAACTACAACTGAGATGGATTATCTGCATGGTGTAACAAGTGATATCCAAACTCAAATAGATGATATTACAGTAGGTAATGCAGTAACATATTGGAGCTCTCAAGTTAATAAATCTGTAGGTAGTATATATTATGGAGATGGAGAAGTTGTTGTAGCTCCATCTGGTACAGATTATGGGTCTTATAGATTTCAAGTATCTGGAGCATCTTACTTTAGTGGTAATGTACAATTTATAGGTGAGTTATCTAGTATGGCAGATCCTACCTATGCATCTGGAGCTGCTAATAAACACTACGTTGATACAGTATCAGGAGCTTTATCTAGCAGAATAGAAGCTATAGGTGGATTGGATGGAGCTACGATATCTAGTAATTTCTTTTATATATATTCTGGTAATACCTTATGGTCATGGTATGAGGAATCTGGAGTAAAATTATATAATATATCAACTTCCATTCAATCAAAATTTTTATTAAGTGGAGTGGTTTATAATGCAATATCTTCCAACAAAATATCATCTTCATCCTATAAAGGATTAATAGAAAAAGCTGGAATAACGATTGATGGAGGAGGCGGGGTAATACCATCTGGAATTAAGGGAGACTCCTATATACCTTATGATTGTAAATTAAGTAAAATAGTACTAACTGCTACACCATCAGGTTCTATATACATAGATATATGGAAGGATACAATAGATAACTTTCCACCAACTGTTGTTGATTCAATAACAGGAGAAAAATGTGCTTTTGTTTCTTCAAATGCAACAATTGGTATTATATCTTCTAATAATGATTTAACTAATTGGACTACATCTATCTCGGATGGTGATATATTGAGATATTATGTTAGTGCTTGTACTACAGTTCAAAGGTGTACTATGACATTAATATTAAGGAGAACATAAAATGACATGGTATAGTAAGGATTGGATGTACAGAAAGGAAATAACTATTGATGGAACAAAGATAAGTGGTAATCACACTGATTTTCCTATATTATTTCATTTAGATGGTGATGCTGACTTAGCATCTCATGCATTAAGTAATGGAGATGACATTATATTTACATCCTCAGATGAGGTTACTAGAATAAAAAGTGAAAGGGAGAATTACATAGATGGTTCAGGAAATATATGGGTTAGAATACCAAATTTGACTGATGCAACCAATGAAACAATATTTATGTACTATGGAAATCCAACTGGTGGAGACCAAGAAGAGGTTGCTGGCTATAAACCATCTGGAGTTTGGAACGATAATTTTGTCTTGGTCCATCATATGAAAGATACTACAACTTCTACTATTTCTGATTCTACAAAGAATGGGTATGATGGAACTAAAAGAGCCTCTAATGAACCTATAGAGATAAAAAATAGTATGGTTGGAGCTGCACAGGACTTTGATGGTGTAAATGATTATATTAATCTTGGTACTGCTGCTGCAAGTGGGTCTTATGATACAATGACAATTGAAGCGTGGATAAATCGTACTTCTAACACACCATCTGGATGGAAAACTCATCTTCATAGAAATGAAGGAACTACTGTAGGTAGTTCTGAATTCTTTATTGGAATGGAAACTGGTGTTAATTATCAGATAGTTGCTACTATTGGAGCAGGAGATGGACCAGGTTATATGGCAGGAGCAACAGGTGTAAATTCAATAATAGGTGATTGGTATTATGTTGTTAATTCTTGGGATGGTACAACTGCAAGAGTATATGTTAATGGAGTAGAGAAAACAACATATGGATTAGCTTCTGCAGCTTTTGCTAATAACCTTGCTGCATCTACACGAATAGGAGCATCAGGTGATGGTAGTGGGTATCTTATCAAAGGATATATAGATGAAGTTAGGATATCAAATAATAATAAATCAGTGGGATGGATAAGAACAACATATAATAATATTAGTTCATCTACAACATTCTTGACTGTGAATAACGAATTTCAAGGAGTAAAGAAATGGATAAGTCCAAGGTCTCGTATTATGCGTAGATCTCAATATAATATCTCTTAATTTTAGAGGAATACGAAATGGCATGGTATAATACAGATTGGGAATTTAGAAAGGAAATAACTTTAAATGGAGCTAGTATTAGTGGTAGTCATACTAATTTTCCAATATTATGGCACTCTGATGTAGATACTGATTTGTCAACTCATGCATCTGGTAATGGACACGACATTGTGTTTACAGATGATGATGGAGTCACTAGGATTCATAGTGAGATAGAAAATTACGTTTCTGGGTCTGGAAATATATGGATACGAGTTCCTAATTTAGTTGATGGAACTGATAAAACAATATATATGTATTATGGGAATATACCAGGTGGAGATCAAGAAGATATTGAGGGTTATAGACCTTCTGGTGTATGGAATGACAATTTTGTAATGGTTCAGCATTTAGCTGATTATACAACATCAGTTGTTGCTGATTCAACTAAAAATGGTTATGATGGAGATAAAGGATCTGAAAATAATCCAATAGTAACAACTGCTAGTAGTGGTATGGTTGCTACTGCACAGAGATTTGATGGAACAGATTGGATTAATTATGGACAAGATGCAGCTAGTGAAGGTTATAATGCATTGACTATTGAGGGTTGGGTATATCGTACATCTAACACTCCAAGTGGTTGGAGAACTCCTTTACATAGGAGCAACAGTGCGGATTCAACTACAGTTGGTGCATCAGTATTCTTCATTGCATTTGAGGCTACTTCTCATAATATAGTTTCAACTATAGGAGCAGGTTCGACTGGTCCTTCTTATACATCAGGTGATACTAATGTATTTGCTGCACTAAATACTTGGTATTATGTAGTATGCTCATGGGATGGTTCTAAAGGTAGAACTTATGTTGATGGAACACAATATGCAATATACGATCTAGCATCTCTTACTAATAGTCCACTTGGATATACTAGAATCGGCTCTTCTGGAGATGGTGATGGTTATTTAACTGCTGCTATAATAGATGAAGTTCGTATATCAGATAATTTTAAAACTCCAGGGTGGATAAAAACAACATACAATACTATAAAGACTCCTTCTGCTTTCTTGAGTACTGGAGGAGAAGAACTTAATGTAAATAAGTGGATAAGTGCATTATCTAATGTTATGAATAGGGTACAATATTATGTCGATTGAAAGGGGAGTAGGTAGAGATTTAGTTTTTATAATGACAGATACTAGTGGATATGCAACATCTTCTATTTCAAATATATCATCTCAAGTATCTATTGATGGTGCACCGTTTGTCTATACAACTAACTTAACATCAGAAATTACTGGTGATGGTAAAAGTAAAGGGTATTATAAATTAACATTAACTGATGCAGAGATGAATGGAGGTACAATAGCTCTAGCTATTACTCCTAGTAGTACAAGTTATGAAAGACAAAATATAGTAATATATCCAACTACAATGTCATCACAAGTTCATAGTGTATCTGGAAATATAATTTCACATGGAGATTCTAATTGGAGAGGTGGAGGAAGTTATTCCTTCTAATTGAATATTGGAGCGATGTTTCTAATGGAACATATCATACAGTTAGGATATTTAAGATGGGATATAGACCAATTGAAATTAATTATACTATGGATGATGAAATTGTGAATACTATTGTTTTAAGTAAATTGGATTCTTATTCTAGTGTATTCTGAGGAATATATATGACAGAAGGAATTAGAAGAGGTAATTAATAATGCCAACTGATAACTTTCCACTTTGTTTCACATTTTATTTTAATGATGCTTCTGAAATTGAAGAAATAGATAAATTAAATATTATGAAATCTAACAATAAAATTGTAATAAATTTTAATCCAAATAAAAGATTGTGTATAATAAAATGAGGTAATAATTATGGCATGGGATGATAATCAAACAGAAGAAGATTGTATATCAAGTACTGATTGGAATAATATGGTAACCTTCATTAAAGAGGGTCCTATATCCTCTAATGCATTAGGTAAGTATTATCCATCTACACTTGGTAAAGGAGTATCTTCTCAAGTATTGATAAATACTCTACATTCATCTAATTCTGATATACATTTCACTCAAGGTAGTATCACTACTGTGGGTACTATAGATACTGGTGTATGGGAAGGTACTACTATAGGTTACGACTATATAACTTTGGGTAGTATATCCAGTAATGCCAAATCTTCTTATGATTGGTATATAGCATCTGGTGAGAAACTCTCAACTATATCGGGATCACTTTCTGATAGGATAAACTCCATAGATGGAGTTAATGGAGCTACTCTAAGCTCAAACTTCTTTTTAATTACTTCTGGAAACACTCTTTGGGATTGGTATGAGGGTTCTGCTCAGAAACTTACCACAATATCGGGTAGCTTAAGTGATAGGATAAATGCAATTGCAGGTTTAGATGGTGCTACGGTATCAAGTAATTTCTTTTACATTGATTCTGGAAACACATTATGGACTTGGTATAATAATTCTAGTCAAAAACTATCTAACTTCGTTGCTAGTGGAGAAGAATATAGCAAAGCTTATGCTAGTGCTCAGATTGCTCTATATCAAGGAGATGTTGGTATAAATGATATAGTTGAAGATACTTCACCTCAATTAGGTGGGGATCTAGATGCTAATAGTAAGGGTATATATAACTCTCCATGGATATCTGGAACTCAGTTATCTACTGATGAGAAAGTCATTCATAATGGAGATCAAGATACATATATCTCATTTACTACTGACAACATAACTTTTCATGCTGGAGGTTTAGATTTTGTAGCTTGTGATGAAAGTGATAATGATAGTTTTATTGGAAACCCACTAGGTGATTCAGAGGGTGAATTCGATGTAGACTTTATATGGAAAGCTGCAGAATACGATGCAAATCCTTTATTTAAAATAGATGCTGGAGAAAAATTTATCTCTGCACAAACCGGTATATTCTTAGATTGGATATCCGGTAATGCCAGTAATCTTACGGGGTCTTTTGATTCTACTTTATATATAACTTCTGCTAATATTATAGCAAATTATGTCAAATCAGCTAATGCTTTGTCTAACTTTGCACACTCTACAAATATTAACTCTAGGTTCATTGGAAGCTCTACTGCATTATCAAAATACATGCAAAGTTCAATTGCTATATCTACATTTGCTCACAGTACTAATATAAATAGCAGATTTGTAGCTAGTTCTACTGCCATAGAAAAATTCTATCCGAGTACTCTTGGAAAGAGTCTATATGACTTTTCTAGTAATGTTCAAGCTGGAACATTAACATACAATGCCGTATCAGCATCAGCTTTATCAGGTTCGTGGACTGCTCCTATATATCGGAATAATAAACCAACTGCAACAGCAGCTTATGAGGGTCAAATAATAGTAGCATCCGGTGGTGCTGGAGTTAAGTCTTGGGTATATATGTGTGTTTGCAACGATGCCGATGGGTATGAGTGGATTCAGCTAGGAGTAAGTACATAGTACAAAATATGTAAGTTACATAAAAATTAAAAGGAGGTGAACTATGAATCTACAAGAATTATTGGATAGTTTAATGGCATTAGACCATGTAGTTAACTATCAACATATAAAAGATTACTATAATGGAACAGAAAAAGAATATGCTTTCTGGGTAAAGAATTCAAATAATATAATAAACGTAAGAAAAGTGATGATACTAGTTACTGATTATGGTGGTCCTTCAGAAGAAGCAACAATGTATAGACCAAAAGTAGTTGATTTAGGTACTACTACATTCTATGACCAAATAATATCTGCTTTACCTACATGGTTAGCATCCCATCCAACAATAGAAAAATATATTCTAGATTGGGTTGACGAAACTAACGAGATAGCTCAATTCACTATATATAATTATAATAGTGCAGATGAAATATCTGAAAAGAAAACTCTTATAGTGTATAAAGTAGATGGGGCTCTAACAGTAAGAGAATTAGCAAAAAAATATACAATTCAAGATGTAGCTAATGGCTTTGCAGAATTAATAGAAAATGGAATAGGTCAGTTATAATATGAGTGAACAAGTTATTGTTGGTGGATATGATAATACATTAAATCCTGCAACAACAGAGTATAATAGCTTAATGGGTGGTTCAACTTGGAGTTCTGCTACAAACTATAGAAGACAGATATTACCTACAGCAGGTACATTTAAAAATTTAAGAGTAAAATTAGCTGGAGCTCCAGGTGAAAGTAAAAAATATACATTTTATCTAACATATGGAGATTCATTATCAAATCCTAGTTGGACTGATGCTATACCGGTAGAAATTTCAGGTACTGATACAGAAGGATCTAACACAGTTAACATCCAACATCTTAGTGCAGGAACATTTGTTATGCTTAAAGTGATTCCTGATGGGGGGCCTTCAGCAGTTGACGCTTATTGGAGTATAGTATTTACTCCCGATACTGCTAATGAAACTATATTGATGGGAGGATATAGTAATTCATTAGATAATACAGATACTGAATACAACGCATTAGTTGGAGCATATACATGGACTACATCTAACACAACAAAACAAACTATAATTCCATGTGCTGGAACTCTTAAAAGTTTTTATGCAGCTGTTGGAATATCACCAGGTTCAGGTAAATCTTATACTTTATCTATAGAGGGAGACGGATCTGGAACACTTGATCTAGTAATAGAAGATTTTGCTGCATCCGCTGATAGTGGATCTGATACTAGAACTGTATCAGCTGGTGATATGGTATATATACAGAGTGTACCTAGTGGAACTCCTAATGAAAATTATTGTTGGTGGGGCTTAGTTTTATCTACTACTGACAGTGATATCTTCCCAATAATAAGACCATACGGAGGTATAATGAGTACTTCTGAAACTAGATATGGTGGTTTGTGTTCTTCAGACCAAACGTTTAGTTCTACTGAAGCAAATGAATATTCTTTGGGTCAATCGATGACTTTGAAGAATATGTATCTAGAACTAGATACAGGACTCTCATCTGGTGACTATACAGAAACCATTAGAATAGCTGGAGCAGATAGTACAATAACTGCCACAGTTACAGATACTATAGCATCTGATACTACACATACTGAAGAAGTAAATGATTTTGAATACTTAACATATAAACATGTTCCTAATTCACCTAATAGAGGTAGTCGTTTATATATAGCAGTTTGTGGTTATATAAAAGGAGAAGGGGTACCTTACACATCGTTTAAAATTCCAATTGGTACTCAATTAAATTGGATATGGAATTCAGGTCAATATAATGTAGATTCTGGAATGTGTTCGTTTACAGGTTCTGGTGATGCTTGGCAGTGGTATGTCATTTCAAGCTCATCAATTCATTGGTATCCTAGTGGTTCACCAACCGGATGGGTTTGGATTTCTGGAAATAGTGGATTATAGATAATCCTAAATCTTATATATTTTTAAGGTGATCAAATGACATATCATGAAATAGGGTGGTCCTCTAACGTAGAAACTGATTTTGTTAGTATACAGGACAGAATCAGATATATATATGATACTGCAGAATACAATGGAACTTTAGATAAATTTCAGGTGGAAGCAGTTTCTTGGACAGATTCAGAATATGCTAGAGGAGCTATATTTATATCTTCTACTAGAGAATTGGTAGCTCAAACCGCTCCATTTCCTGGTGTAAATGCAGATGTACGTTTAACTGCAGATTTTGGACCCTCTTCTATAGTAGCTGGAGAAGATTACATAATAGCAATATGGGGTGATGAAAACGTTAAGTTTGTTAGTAGAGATACTAATGGACCTCATTATTGGTATGATAATGTTAGAGATTATTCTCAATCCGGTAATGGAAATTTCTCATTATATCTAGATCCATTAGATCAAAACAATGAATATTCCAAAGCAGATGGATATTCATTAATAATGTATGCTACATATCAAGAAGTAGGAGTTGGTACAGCTGAACATCCATATGCAAGTCATAGATCGTTTCCTTATCTATTTACTACTGATACCTACAGTAACCCCATAGAGGGATTCTGGTTAGGAGAGGAGGAAGTAATTGTTCCCCATGCTTGGGGTTACGATTATGACTTAGCTATCTATTATGGTTCTCTATCAGGAAATAACTTTGTAGATTGTAGATGTAGTAGATGGGATATACAAAATTATTCTGTTGTAGTAGAAACTTGGTTGAAGGAAGATCAATTAGCTCTTATAAGAGAAAACACTAGACCAGGTGCAGTAGGAGAATTATATACAATTCTAGGCAGACCACGTTATTACGATAAAACCTGGGATGGAAGCAATACTCTAAGACTGCTACCTACACCTTCTTCTAATTATATGAACGATTCCACTCTAAATAAAATGAGAAAGGAAACATTAATATATCCAAAAAATATAACCACTCATCCAATACAGGGAAGTAATGGATGGATAGGAATTAAAATAGAGGGCATGATTAGTGGTACCTCTTCATTATAAAAAATATAGCCAAAAATAGGGGGTCCTCGATATTAAAAAAAGTACCTATATAGGTAGTTTTAGACCCCAAAAAGTACCTATATATGTAGTTTTACGTTTTATGAATGGTAAAGGTAGGGGTGCTATTTTTTTGCCTTTTTTTCTGCATTATTATTGCTTACAGCACCGTCTATATATAACCAATCTTTGTTTTTTCTAACTCTTAAATTAGTGTTCCAAGCAGCTTTCATGATGATTGGATCTACTCCAACATCTTCAGCTTTTTTTATGGTGGCATTTATGTCCTTTGGAAAACATAATCCTCCAAAGCCTCTATCCCCATCGTGACCCGGTACATCTATATGAGAATTACCTATTCTACCATCTCTCATGACTAGACCCATTACATTATTATAATCTATTTCTAATCCTTCACAGATGTCGTAGAATTCATTGCATAGTGCAACTTTCGTAGCAAAGAAGCAATTAGCAAAACACTTCGCTGCTTCTGCACTAGTAGGATCTGTACATAAGATAGGAGTATTTGGGAATCTCTGTCTATAGAGTTTATAGACGGTTCTCACATCATCTGAATAACCACCCAAGATTATCCTAGATGTATTAATAAAATCCAACCTAAACGACCTTGCAGTCAAAAACTCTGGATTGAATACTATTCTTACATCTGGATATTTTTCTTGTAGAAGCTCAGTTGTTCCCGGTACAACAGTTGATTTTATAATTAATATTTTTCTACTATCCTTAACGTGTGGTCTACATTTTTTAATTGTATCTTCAACTATAGAATAATCCGATATTCCAGTTTCTCCGTCCATTGGAGTAGGAACACATATAAATATAAAATCGCTATCATTACAAACTTCTTCTATAGTATTTTCTGATATAACTGGATTTATATCATATATCCTAAAGTCAGTTGTTTGAGCAAAACCATGTTGTAAAGCTTTTCCTACTATTCCAAATCCAATTATTCCTATTGTATATTTTGTATTCATTTCATCATCGTCTTAGCTAATATATGTCCAATTATAACATGACAATCTTCAGCGTGTTGCATATCTGTATCCACTACTATACTATTAATTCCTTCAAAGTCTAACATTTTAGCATTCTTATTACCTATTATACATATAACCTTCATTTGATTCTCTAGAGCCCAATGTGCTGCTCTCATTAAATTTCCTGACTCTCCACTTCCAGAAATTATAACTAAAACATCTCCTTTTCTGGCCATAGTTTTTAATTGGTTTACGAATACTAATGAATAATCTGTATCGTTAGCCCATGCAGTAAGTATTGGTGTATTATCAGTTAAGCATACAGCTCTCAAACCACACATCTTTTGTAAGTCATTTACCATGTGTGATGCTGCAGCTGAACTTCCTCCATTACCACATATATAGATTGTTTTACTATTTCTTAATATCCTTGATACTTTCTTTATATCCTTCTTCTGTTTTCTTATTTTTTCTATATCTTCAACTAGTTCATCTAAATATATTCCTATTGTCATATACTATCGTAGTCCCCTCTTCGTCTATATTAAATCTCAATTCCTTTAAATCTTTTAATTCTTTTCTTAAACATTCTTGATTCTCAGGTTTACAGTAAAACATCAAGAAACCTCCAGAACCAGCTCCACATATCTTACCACCTATAGCTCCAGCATCTATCCCTCTTTTATAGTAATCATCTATATCTTTATTTGTTACTTTACCGGTCTTCTTCTTTATTTGCCATACATCATTCAGGTGATTACCTAAATTGTCTATATTTCCTAACTCTAAATCTTTATTTATACTGATTGCTATATTACATAGATTCGTAACTTTATCCATAATATTAGAATAATTCTTCTTTTGATCGGTTAACACTTCACTTGCACTTCTAGTTATTCCAGTATTAAACAATAGAATATTATCTTGAAGTTTCTCTTTTAATGTATCTTCTATCTTAACTTTTTCTATTTTATATCCATCACTATAAAATGTTAACTTATTTAATCCACCAACGGTACAAGCAGTTTGGTCTTGTTTTCCAATTGGTTCTTTTAGTATTTCTATTTCTATTTTGCATGCATCTTCTATTAATTTATCGTTTGATACTACCTCTCCCTTATACCTATAAAGAGCATGCAACAATCCAACTGTGAAAGCTGAGGATGATCCTAATCCACTGCCACCTACTGCATCTGATAGTGAAACTATTTCTAGGTATTCATCTATATCTAGATACTCTAAGCATGCTCTTACTATGGGATGTTTTATATCCTCAATACACGTTTCTTCTTCCACTTCCTTGTAAACCACTTTAAATCTATCCAGCTGGCTCTTCATAACAATAACATATATATACTTATCTATAGTAGTAGATACTATATGACCAGTTTTATATTTATAGTAATCTTCTAAGTCTGAAAGACCACCAGCAAAACTTATTCTGTAGGGAGTCTTACTTATTATCATTTTCTCTTAGATATTTAACTGTATTTACAACTGCATCCTTAGTGGAACACTTTGGATACCATCCAGTCTGTCTTAATTTGTAGTTATCTATAATAGTTACAGGGACATCTCCTTTCCATCCTCTGTCTCCACCAGTATACTTTATGCTTACATAGTTTTCATCAAGTTGTTCTATAATAAATTGGGCTAGATCTTTTACCTTAACAATCTCTGAGCTAGCTAAATTATATACATTAAAGTTCTTATCACTTTTAGGTAGATTACAGAAAGCTTCAATTGCATCGCTTACATCCAGATATTGTTTTATTTGATTTCCATCTCCAAGCACTTCTAATTCTTTTGGGGTAGATATTAACTTATTAACGAAATCGTTAATAACTCCATGTGTATTACCAGATCCTATAATGTTACCCAATCTAAATATATAAGCTTCTATATCAAAACAACTACTATATGCAGATATAAGCTTTTCACAAGCTAATTTACTTGCTCCATAAATTGAAATAGGTTCCAAGTTAGATGCACTTTCCTTTGTGGGTAAATCCTTCCTTTCTCCATATATAGTAGCACTAGATGTAAATACCAACTTCTTACATCCACTTCTAACCATAAATTCTAAAACTGAATGTGTACCCAATATATTATTCTGTAAATCCACAAATCTATTTTTGATACCACCTCTAACATCAGCATTTGCTGCTAGGTGATATATTATATCATATTTAACTTTTGGATAATGGTTTGGGTTATTTACATTCTTATTAATTTTTAGATCTATTATATCTACATCGTGTCCATCATTTCTTAATCTATTTACTAAATGACTTCCTATAAATCCAGATCCTCCAGTTACTAGTATTTTCATATTTTTCTCCATACCCTTGTTATTCCATGTATTTCAGTTTTATCCTCTAAATCTGCTTTGTGGATAAGTTCAAACCCATAACTAGGTAATAATTCTTCTATATCAAGACTGTGTGCAGAAAACTTCCAATCTTTACCATGATCCCTGATATATAAAATACCATCCTTCTTGATTTTTCTCTTAAATACATCTAGCATATAGTACACTAGAGATTCATTTATCTCTTGTAATACCTGAATACATAGTATTTTATCGAAGAACTTATCTGGTAATATATCGCATCTCCAAGTAGGTATGTGATAGATACCTTCCCCCTCTATTTTTATATCCTTATTATCTAGATACTCTTGTGATTTATACAATGATTTACTATAATAAAGATTCTGCATGCAATAAGATTGAAGAATAGCATCCATACCAACATATGTTAGATTATCAACTAATTGTGATAACAAATTTAGTTGTCTACCGTAACCTGGTCCAAAGTCTAATATCTTATTTCCTCTTGAGAATGCTGAATGATATATGTAATCCTCTGAGTTATACCTACCTATGGTTGATTTATATTTTTCTTCATCATTTATATTAACTATATCTTTATCATAGAAATAACTTAAGTTAATTAGAGGTTCTATTTCTTCTTCATCTATATTATCCTTAAACTCACTTTTTGATATCCAATTTATCCATCTTTCTATATCTGATGCTCCTTCATATGTATCAAATGTAGATGGATAATCTTCTGGATATTTAATATGTTGTATCCTTTCTTCTTGATAATCCCATGAAACCATCCAAGGTTTTATGTATTCTCTATCTTCATTTATTGATTCTTTGAATCGTTCTTCAATCTCTAACATATTATATCATCTATATTTATATTATATATATTTTTAATCCATTTTTTACATATCTTATTTTTCATATATATCTTTCATTCTTAAAATGAACTTTTTAACATCCCATTGGTAGTTTATGTCCGACAAATCAACATTTCTATTTACAATAAGGGGTATTTCATCTATCTGATCATTGGTAAATGGTAGATCCGTTAATGTACCGTGATCCGATGATATTATAATAGTTTGATACTTAGATAACTCTTCTATGTATTTAACTACTTCCTTATATCTCCTAACTCCCCACAAGAAAACTTCTTTCTTTAGTTTCTTATCTTTTCTTATCTCATCATAAGTTTTTAGAGATGGTAATCTACCTAATTCGTATGGTCCAGGAAACATGACTGCTCCTTTAACTATAGACGAATGTATCCAAAATAAATCGTAATCATCTCTAGCTGCTTCAGCAAATATACACAATTCTTCACAAGGTACTCTCTTAACTCCTTTTTCTTCTAAACTATGATAGAATTTCCATACTTGTTCTCCAGAGTAAGGGGAGTCTCCTATAACTTTTTCGAATACCTTCTTTCTATCAAAGTGATCCCAAACCAAATCTAATGGCTCACCATTTCTATCTTCCCACTTGAATGATTCAGTTTTATATTTATCATCAAATCTTGTAAAGAAATCTGGATGTAAGTTCTTAATCCTTTCTCCACTCCATAAGCAAGTTAAACCTATTGGAGTAGCGGATACTCCCTGCATAGAAAATGGTCTAACATCACATCTAATCATCCTCATAGATTGTTCTTTAAATGTGCCTTTAAACATTTCCTTTGCATACTTCCAATTCAAACCATCTATCGTTATAACTATCATTTGTCCTCTTTATTATTAAAATTTAATAACTTCCATCCATTCCTAACAGCCCATCTTACATAACCATCTCTATTCATATAGTGATAGTTCTGTCTCCAAGATGCCTCCTCTCCGCCATCAGTTTTAATGAGTAGATCATTTTTATATCTAAAACACATTTCTTCTTCAGGTGGGAATGGTACATATACTTTATAATTTCCATACTTTTGAGCTACGTAAGATAGATGTATATCCGATATTGCAATAAATACTGGAGGTAATTCACTAAAATAACATCTAGTTATATCATTTGGATAGAAGTATACTCCTCCTCCCATATCTACTTGTAAAGGTTCTTTTCCTTCTGGTTTACTTTTAATTCTTTCATTGGGCATATAACTTCTCTCAGATTTTAATATCACTCCTCTATCTACATATAATCCAGGATAATCTTCTTGTAGTTTTATTAGGTATTCGACACTCTTGGGTCCTGGTAATCTATCGTCATCACATAGTAGAATATAATCGGAGTTAGTTAATCCACCTAATGTATGGGCTGCATAACTACCCCATCTATTTGTACTAGAATTTATAACTTCTACATCTAACTCATCGTCTTCTATAAATAGTGGATCATTTTTATTATAATTGTTATCCCATATCATTAGCCTTTCTATTGGATAAGAAAACTCCTTTATCCTTTCTATAAACAACTTAAGATTTTCTCTCCTCCTATAAGAAGGTATGATTACAGTAACTGTTTTCATTTTAAATCTCTCATTTCATATAAAGGTACATCGATGAATTTATTCCAATTAGGATCCAACTCACCTATATTGTGAGTATGCCACATCTCATATCTTCTCATTTGAGTTTTTGATGGTTTCCAAGAATTAGCTCTTACGTGTTTAGTTCTGAATATATTTCTCATCATGATATCATCCCTTATCTGAGGTTTAGGAGCTGGATCATCTATTTCATAAATATAATTTTGTGATGCTACTCTATCGTGATCACTTACCATAGATAATCTGTTACCTGCATCCATATCTATTCCAGCTAGAGCTCCATCATAAAGCTCTTCGTAACCATTTATTTCTAACATGTCTTCCATAGATACAGTTGCAGAACAAGTCCAGAACATATTTTTAGGTATCTTTGGATGAACAACACTCTCAAAGGTTAAAGGTTTGTGTTCTCCTCTCCATCCATCTTTTATCACTTCAATCTTTCTTGGACCTAATTTTCTGGTAGTCTCTTCTTTAAACTTGTCTGAATTGTATTGTATACATCTAAATGACCTTCCCGTCATATAAGTCCTATCTTGATTCCACAAATCCCAAGCTTCCTCTACTGCATACTTATTAAATAAGATTAAATCGTCTATATGCCATATAAGCTCACCTTCTGCATTTATAACTCCCGTGTTCTTATTATTAGCTACTGTCTGATACTGTGGTCCTAAATCATGCCATATAGAATGTTTTTCTTTAACTAACTTAATCTTAAATGGCCATTCTCTCTCTTTTACTAACTCTCTAGCATCCTCTGGATATCTATGAGCTATAACCAATTCGAAATCCTTAAAGGTTTGACTTTCTAAGCAATTAAGAGTAGGCTCCAATATATGGTTTGTTCCTATCATATTCCATCCAAGTAATTCAATAAATTCACGTGTAAATATAGAATTGTGATCGTCAGTTTCTTCTAACCCTCTCTCTATCTCTCGATATTTATGTATAACATTTTTGTTTATTCTATTTGTTGTTAGTATTATGGATACCTTAGTCATTTTCTAACCTCTCTAAATAATCCCTTATTTCGGATTTAGTTAATATTGTATCACATTCTGATGATGTAGGAAAGTCTTTTATCTTCTTAAAGTCTTTTGGTGGGTTATCAGTTAATACCAGTAAGCCATTATTCTCGTATGCATACTCTTTCTCTTGTTCAGTTATAAGTTCTTCGTGCATCTTTTCCCCCTTTCTCTTCCCTATAATTTTTATTTCTCTCTCTTCTCCATCCAATAGGACATCAACTAGATCCCTTAATTTAACGGATTTCATCTTTAAAACGTATGTCTCTCCACCATTAGTCATCTTAGAAACATCCAAAACTAATTTAACTGCATCCTTTATCGACATCATATATCTAGTCATATCAAAATCTGTTATAGTTATGGGTTCATTATTATCTATTTGTTTCTTTATTATTGGTATGACGGATCCTCTAGATAGTAAGACATTACCAAATCTAACATTAGTAAATTTAGTGCTATCTAATCCATAATTATAGTTAGCATCAATTATTAACTTTTCAGTAAGTAATTTAGTTATTCCCATAGTATTGGTTGGATTCACTGCTTTATCTGTACTTATATTTATTACTCTGTCCACTCCATTCATATTCGATGTTTCTATTATATTTTGGGTTCCTATTACATTAGTTTTTATTGCTTCAAAGGGATTATATTCACAGAGAGGTACATGTTTGAGTGCTGCTGCATGGAATACTATATCAATATCTTTCATGGCTATATTTAGCCGTTTTTTATCTCTAACATCTCCAACTAAGAATCTCGTGTTTTGAAAATCTCCATATTTCATTTTCATGTTAAACATGGAATTTTCATCGTTGCTAAATATCCTTATTACATCTGGATTATACTTTAGCAGTTCCTCTACTATTGCACTTCCTATACTACCGGTTCCTCCTGTAACTAGGATTTTCTTATATGAAAAGAAATTATTATTCATTGAATATTTCCTGTTTAGATAGGTCTGGGTAATCTTTAGATCCAGCTATATCTGTGCCATCATCTTTATTATCATTTATTAATATACTGAGAAGAGTTAATCCTCTAGCAGCTTGTTCTGGCATCATATACATATTCCATCCTTGTATTGTATATATATCCTCGTTTTGGGGTATACCATCAGTTCTACCATTAAATCTTAATTTCTTTAGTAACTCGTAATCTTCTTTAGAGTCAGTTAAAACCATGCCACCTCTCCCAAGTGGTAGAGCCTTTCTGTATTGAAATGATACACAATAAAGGGAATCCTTTATATACATATCCTTAGTAAATCTAACAGCACTATCATATATATTTGTAGGTTCAAGTCTATAAGCACCACTCCACTCTTTATCCACCAAATTAGTCTTTAATCCTGCATTCAATACACTCATTGGAATAGAAACATATGTCCTTGACGGTAATGTGATTACATCTTTATCCTTCAATATACCTTTATGTTTAAGTAACATCAAACAAAGAAATACTGCATTAGTCTGACTAGATACTGCAACTCCATACTTTGATCCACAATATCTGGATACTGCTTGCTCAAAGTCTGATATCAATATTGAATCGTTTATTTTCATTTTATGATACTCCTAGCTCTTATCTTACTATTAGGAGGTATTACGGTATTAGGTAGTATTAAAGTATAGGATCCTATTAATGAGTTATCCCCTATAACAACTTTACCTGTTGTCTCATTTTCAGTGTTCTCAGAGTAGATAGCACAGTGAGCTCCTATCTGTACGTTATCTCCTATTTCTATACCGTATTTAGCATTCATATATGTGAAGCATCCTATATCTACATTATTTCCTAATATTAATTTATCGGGATGTTGGCATCTCCATCCGTATAATCCTCTACCTATTCTCATTGGAGTATCATCCGTATACGACCACCCATCAACATCAAATTTGGGTTTTTTCCAATTCTTGAATCTCATAGTAATTCCTTAAAAACTTTAATTATCCTATCACTAGCACCATCTATTGTCATATCGGAGTATTTACTTTCTCTATCCTTATTCCTTAGACCTATACTAACGATATCTTCTTTATCCATAACAAATGGAGCTTCATAAAATTGTGAGGAAGAGTTAGTTATAAACCTATCACAATTCTTTAATAAACCTAAGAACTTCTCTCTAGGTAAATTTTTTGTATTTACATACTGCATTATTTCTTCACTACCTGGATCTCCATTTGGTTCTATCCAAATGTAATTATTATTTATTGAACTTAATATATCCGATAGTTCATTTCTTAATGTATCAGTAGCTGTAGGTGGGTTGTATAGTATAACGTCGTAATTTTTATCTGGCACTAAACTCTCATCTATTTCCATATTATCCAACATCACATTACCCACAGTTATAACAAAATACTGTTTGTCTATAGCTTTACATAGAGATTTAACTCTATTCTTTGCATGATCATTTGTACATAATTGTACACAACTCATCATTGTTATGGAGTGTCGGTACACTTCATCTAAAGTTCCTTGAGATATATCTCCTGCCCATAAGTGAATGATTTTCTTTCCTTCTCGAAATCTATCAACCACAAAATCAAAGGTTTCTTGTCTGTCTCCACAAGCAAGTATATAATCTGCCTTATCATAATTGTCTATGTATATATCTTCTTTCTTCATTTTCTCTACAAGTTTAGATATAGCACCATCTGATGCTCTATTGAAACTTGCTATAAATATCTTTACCATGGTATAAGTCCACCATCAGTTCGAATTCTGTTGGATTTAATGATACATTTTCATCTATACATCCAGTTTGTTCATGTAACATAAAATGTTTTTCTATTATTGGAACATCATAATGAGGAATTATCGATTTTGTATGATCCGATAATCCTACTGTAAATTTAAATTTCTCCTGTAATATAGGTATTCTTTCTAAATGAGCATGATAACAGGGATACTTACTTACACAATGCATTAATGTAATTGGAGTATCACCCAACCATTCAATAGCTTGCTCTATTTCATCTAGAGTTGCCATACCATCTTTGTGATCTATACTCCCAGTAGATAAGAGAACTGGTTTTTGTTTTAATTTTATTCTCTCCAAAAATTCTTTATTGGTTAAATGAGGAGAAGCTACTTTATAAAAGGGTACTAGATCTTCTAAATAATCTATTGCAGATATCGAATGGGGTGTAGATAAGAATGGTATATCTATTTCGTCACAATATTCTTTTAATTCTCTAGTTTCTTCGTATGTTAAATTATCATAATTCACTTCACTTTTTTTGAATGTTTGGAATTTTATTGCATCTGCACCCACAGCCTTAGCTACATCAGCCATTCTTACAGCCTCTGTATAATTACCTTTATGGTTTATTCCAGCCTCAGCTATAATTATCATTCTACTTATACCTTTCTTTAATAATATTTTTATACTTTATATAATTCGGTCCATCAATAAAGGTGTTTGCACTATTTAGCCAAACTAGTTCCTTTTTGTCTGTGATGCTGGGATTTACTATATCCAATACACCATATAAATCATTTATGTCTTCTTCTGTAAAGGTATGTCTCTCAGTGGATTTTCCTTTCCCCTTTTTATATTTTAAATAAGCTCTCCTTAGCTTTCCCTCAATGTTATTAGTTTCTGGAAGTAGTTCAATTATTCCTTCTATAAATTTATCAAATCTCTTTTTATATAAACCAATATCCTTATATTGACTGTGACTTCTAACAAAACTTTGTTTCTTGGATTCTTCCATCACACGTATCTTTTCCTTAATGGGAGGTTTCTCTCTAATTCCAAATAAGATGTCTAATCTTTTTATATTACCGTAGTATGAACTCAATACATTAAATGTGTACTCTCCAAATTGGTCCCATGGATCTGTATATTTAACTATATGATTTAACATCTTACTTAATTGCTTGGTCCTATGAACATTATATAATGTAGAACTATTATTACTTATATAATAAAGAACTCTTTCTGTAATATCTTCTATGTACTTCAAATCACTTAAATATATTTCATGCCAATGAATAAGGTCGTCTATTTCTTTGTATCTAACAAAATACCCTCCAACAGATGAATAGTCTTCATTATCTTCTAAGAAGTCTACTCCCAACTTTATTGATTTTGGTATAACAAAGTCATCATCTGTACATATTATAGAATACTTTGTTTTACACTCCTTAATCATATTCTGTAACTTCTTATACAAGAATATATCTTTATCATATTCGTAATAACTTATCTTTAGTTTATTGTATTTCTTCACTATATCTTTGTTTCTCACCCGATCTTCTTCTTCGTAACTAGAATCTCCTATTATAATATCCATATCGTTTTTGTTATCTATATGATATTTCAGAAATCTATCCAAGTAAAAGTTTCTATTAGCTGTCATAACCAATAATGTACAATCTTTAGTCATACTAATACTCTACCTCTTTAAAAAATCTATCAAATACATCTAATATATAGTCTATCATATCATCATTTATACCTGGATATACTCCTATCCAGAAAGTATTGTCCATTATATAATCAGTATTCGATAAATCTCCACTTATTCTATAATCCAAACCTTCAAAATACGGTTGTTTTATAATGTTTCCAGTAAATATTAATCTAGTAGCTACATTATTATCTTCTAGAAATCTAGTGATAGAATTTCTACTGAATGAACAATTCTCCTTTAATGTCAAGTGGAATCCAAACCATGATGGATCTGACTTATTTGTTGCTTTTGGTAAGATAAAGTAATCCTCATACTTCTTTAGACCCAAATACAGTTTCTTCCAATTTTTCTTTCTTGCATCTATAAATGATTGTAACTTTTCTAGTTGTGCTACACCAATTGCAGCTTGCATATCAGTAATCTTTAGGTTATACCCCACATTTGAGTATATAAACTTATGGTCATAACCATACGGTAAGTCTCCTAACTTCCAACCAAATCTTTTACCACAAGTATTATCACAACCAGTATCACACCAACAGTGCCTACCCCAATCTCTATAAGAACGGATAATCTTGTTTAGTTTCTTATTTCTAGTAACTAAAGCTCCTCCCTCTCCCGTAGTCATATGATGAGCTGGATAAAAACTAAATGTTCCTATATCTCCAATTGTTCCTACATATTCTCCATTATATGTAGATCCTAATGCATCACAAGAGTCTTCTATTATCCATAAATTGTGTTCAGTTGCAAGTTCAATTACCGCTTCAAAATCAAATGGTATACCCATAGTATGAGCTAATACTATAGCCTTTGTTTTCTCCGTTATTGCATCCTCAATCTTACTTACATCTACATTTAATGTTTCCTTGTCAACATCAATGAAGACTGGTACTAGTCTATTTTGTATTATTGGGTTAACTGTAGTAGGAAATGAACAAGCTACTGTTATTACCTCATCTCCTTCCTTTAATCTTCTATCACCTAATTCTGGTGATGTAAGAGCAGTTACAGCTAGTAGATTAGCAGAGGATCCAGAGTTAGTTAGGGTGGTGTAACCTACATTTAGGAACTCTGAGAATTTTCTCTCAAACTCCTTTGTGTATCTACCGGATGTTAACCAAAAATCTAAACAAGAATCTACTAACAATTTCATTTCTTTCTCGTCGTATACCTTCCCTGCGTGATAAACTCTATCCTTACCTGGAACAAACTTTTCCTTTGTCTTCTCTTCTTTGTAATATTTTTCTATTAAATCTAATATTTCTTTTCTATCCATATTTACTCTCCAGTATCTCTTTCAGGGAGCATTCTAAATCTTCTGAAGGTTCCCATCCAGTATCTTTCTTTATATTATAAATATTTGCAACTATATCCTTAACTTGAGTTAAATGTCCAGATCCTATGTCGTATATACCAGATTCATCTACATATATTAAATCTACAATGGCTTTAGCTACATCCTTTACATTCACAAAATCATGATAAGAATTTGGTGATTTAATTTTTGGAGCTTCTTCACTATTTAAAGATGAAACCACTGAAGGAATAAGTGAGTCCTCTTTTTGGTTTACTCCATATACATAGAATAATCTTGTCCATATAAATGTTCCGGGAAACATATATTTCCCATATCTGTATAATAAATCCTTTGAATCTATAAATGGATTTCTAGTATCATTATATTCCCAGCAGCTACCTGTAGTTATTATTTTCTTACAATTAGTTTTAGATATAGACCTATAAAGATTTATACCATAATCCAAGTTTATTAGAGATTGTTTCTTGGAGTAATCTGGTATTCCTTCCCATGCCATATGTATACATACTTCTGGATCAAATTCTATTAATTCGTCTTCCCAATCCTTTATGTTACTCAATCTCTTTGATAACATTAAGGTTTGATTTCCTAACAGATTGACTACTTCTTTTCCTATGAAGCCAGTTCCACCAGTTATAAATATTCTCATATTTCACCTAATACATATCCTTCTTAACAAAATCTCTCCAATAATCTAGAATGTCGTCTAGCATATCTTCAAAAGATATATTAGGTTTCCATCCAGTTAAGTCTCTAAATTTATGGGTATCTCCTATTAATCTAGGAACACTAGTTGGTCTCACAAATTTTGGTTCTTCAATGATATTTATATCATCTAGATTTAGATTGGACTTCTCTATTAATCGGTGTAAAACTTCTTCAAATGTAAATATTCTGGATTGATCTTCTGATCCAATTAAATATAATTCTCCTGGAATACAATGTTTCGTCGCTAAATAATATGCGTTCACCAAATCATGGATGTGAGTAAAATTTCTTCTATCAGTTATCTTCCCTACTCTTATCTCAGGTTCTTGCAGTCCTTGTTCTATTCTAGCTATTTGATAAGCAAATGAGCTTATTCCAAATACATTATCTCTCCTTGGACCCTCATGATTGAATGCTCTAGTTCTTATTACATTCAATCCATATGATTTATAATATACATATCCTATTAAGTCTTGAGCTATTTTAGTTACGGCATAAGGATTTACTGGTCTTAGAATAGTTTCAGTAGTTATTGGGAGTTCCTCTTCTTTTATTTCTCCATACTCTTCTCCGGATCCAGCTATTAATATCCTGGGATTCATGTTTAATCTAACTAATGAGTCTAGTATATTTATTGTTCCTAGATAGTTAACATCCATATAATGTCTAGGATGATCCCAAGAGGTTGATACAAAACTCTCTGCTGCTAGATGGTAAATGACATCTGGTTTAATTTCCTTTAATGCCTTATATACTGAAGTTGAATCAGTTATGTCACAATCGTATAGTTTTACCTTATCCATTATATGATGTATATTCCTAAGTCTAGATAGGTTCCATCTCTTAAATCCATATATTTCACAATCTTCGTTTTCTAATAGAAAATCAGCTAGGTGACTACCAACAAAACCAGTTATTCCAGTTATTAGTACTCTCATAATCCACCTCTATATTTCTTAAATTTTTCAAATGTTTGAGCATTTCTATCCCTATCTGATATAACTTTACACTCCAGAGGCCACTCTATGTTTAACTCTTTATCATCCCACCTAAGGTTATCTTCTAAGGATGAGTTGTATTCTTCACTCATTGAGTAATGGAATACACAATTATCAGTTAGTGTGCAGAATCCATTAGCACATCCCTTCGGTATATAGATTCCATTTTTATTTTCTTCAACTGTTATTCCTATATATTTACCAAATGTAACCGAGTCTTTTCTTATATCAACTATTGCAAAGTATGCTTTACCCTTCATTGGATAAACCAACTTTACTTCTGTGGAAGGTTTATATTGGAAATGTAATCCTCTTATAGTACCCTTTTTCTTTGAATAAGAATAATTAGTTTGTACCCACTTGGTATTTAGATTGTATTCCTCAAATAGTTTATTATCATAAAGTCTAGTGAAACTACCTCTATCATCTTTATTTGGTTCTAATATAATCTCAAATACTCCATTTATATTTGTTTTTCTCAATTTCATTGAATATCTCCTTAACACTATTTTTTATAATTAAATAATCACACCCAGCTCTCAATGCAGTTTTCTTGTCTCTCAATGTGTCTCCAACATATATTGTTCTAGTTAAATCTATATTGTGTTCTCTTGCTGCTTGAAATAACATACCTGGCTTAGGTTTCCTGCAATCACAATTATCATCCCAATGATGTGGGCAATAATATATCTGATTAATTTTTCCATCAAAATCTTTATATATCTTTTCATGTACTGCTTCTAACTGATCTATTGTCATGTCTATATGCTCTAATCCTATACCAGCTTGATTAGTCATAACATATATGCTAAATCCCATATTGTGTAGTTTATCTATTGTATCCTTAACATCTGGTAAGTAAATTATCTCAGATGGATCAGTTATGTAATCTCCATACTTAGGTATCTTATTTATAACTCCATCTCTATCCAGGAGTATAACTTTCTGATCTCTTAGATATCTCTCAGTAATCCTTAATCTATCTACATCACTTATACTATAGTATTTGTGTTTAGTTAAATGTCCAGATAGCTCTTCTTTCTCTATAAGAATTGGAATTGTATGTTTTTGAAAGGATATGTTATCTATAGGCATATCTTCTACAACTTTTTTGTTTAGTATAAAGAATCCTATATCAACTCCATTTAGATTATTAGATTGCCTTTTATAATCATACTTTACAACATAACCCTCTTTAGCAACATATATATTATTCTTAGTTATATTTTCTGAATTCTCATAAGCTACTATTGTAGCTAGTCTTCCTTGAGATTTATGAAACTCGTATAATTTATCTATATCTATTGGACAATAATTATCACAATACATCAATAAAAATTCGTTATCTAATAGATCGTATGCATCCTTTAATCTCTTTCCTGTATCATTCTCCACATTACCTATAGAGTATTTTATATTTACACCAAACTCTAATCCATCTCCAAAGTAATCTTCTATCTTTTCATGTTTATATCCTAACAGTAACACTAACTCTTCTATGTTATTCTTCTTTAGGAATGATATTAGATACTCTAAGAATGGTTTTCCATTCAGTTCAGCCATAGGTTTAGGTATATCATTGGTAATAGGTTTAAGTCTTTCCCCTTTACCTCCAGCTAGTATAACCGCTTGTTTCATATTATCTAAAAGCCTCACACATTCTACACATATGAATGGTATGAGATTTCCCCTCTTTATGTAATTCTCTTATATTGTTCAAATTTTCTCCATTCCATATAGATTCGATAGTTTGTTTATTTGTGTTTCCTAATACATTATAAACAGTATTACCTCTAGTTCCACAACAACACGGTACTACATCTCCATTATATATAACAGTCAATCTTCTCCAAAGATCTGGGCAACTGAAATTTGGATATTCATTCCAATCTTCTTCCTTCTGTAGATTAGCTAACTTTGCTACGGAAACAGTATCTACAATATTCTTCCACTTTTCTACATATTCTTCTATGTCTATAGATTCCATATTTATGGTCTTTATATCTATTGAAGGAGTATTACTATTCATAGAATCTCTTATGTCCACGAATCTACATATATTATCTATCACCTTATCGTAGTCAGATCCTATTCTTATACTCTCATAAGTCTTCTTGTCACATCCATCTAATGAAAATGATATCTTATCTAAACCCGATCTTATTAATGATATACTCTTTTTTTCATCTAACAATAAACCATTTGTATTTATAGATGTCTCTAATACATCACACTTTTTACACGCTTCTACAAAGAGAGGTAATCTAATATCTGTAAGAGGTTCATTTCTATACTGTAATTTAACAGAATCTAGACCCATATCCTTTATCTCAAGTATAATTTTATTAAATGTATCCAAATCCATCTTTCCATACTTTGGAGTATCGAAGGATTGATAACACATCTTACACTTAAGATTGCAAGTTGTTATAGTTTCTATATCTATATGTAGAGGAAAGTCGTCTACTTTATAGTCCTTTGGATTATTATTCCATCTTTCTCTGTATTCAGAGTAATTTTTACTTCTCATTCATTAATTCTCTTGCAGTATAAAAATCAATTCCTGTATCTATATCGATAGAAGATTCTTTATCCATAAGAACAAATCCCATGTTGTCACTATATAGATTTTCTTTAAATACATATACTGCACCATTTGGATAATAAACATGTGGTGCTATTTCAACTACTGATGCTACACATTCAAAATCTCCATTAATAAAAGTTTCAATACATTTATCAATATGTTTTGCTTTCCTCAGTGGAGAAGTTGGTTGTAACAATACATATAAATCTGGGGAGTGATCAGATGGTATCCACAAATCTAAATCGTCCACCACATCTTGAGTTGTTGTATCGTCGTCCGCTAAATGTTTTGGTCTACTCCTAATTTTTAATCCGTATTCTCTTGCAATCCTTTTAACTACTGGATCATCTGTTGTTACAAACAATTCATCTATATATTTAGATTTGTTACCTTCTAATATCGCATACTCCACTAGAGACTTTTTATTTATAGTTCTCACATTTTTGTGTGGTAGTCTCTTAGATCCTTTTCTCGCTGGTATTATTCCATATATTTTCATAAGCCAATATAGTTTATTCAACCTTATCATATTTGTTTACAAGTTCATCGTTTTGCATTAATTGTTCGACACGTTTCAGATCATCTGGTGTGTCTACGCTGTATGTATCATATTTGGTTGGCACCATTTTTACTCGGTAGCCATGTTCGATCACCCGCATCATATCAACTGATTCGATTATTTCAAGAGGTGTTGGTTCAAGTTCATTGAATTTTAGTAAGAATTCTCTTGTGAATGGTATGATGCAGACTTGTTTGTACATGTAACCCTTGTTTGGTTCTTTTTTGTCTGATGGTATTGGTTCACGTGAGAAATATAAAGCGTTGTATTTTTTGTCAACAACGACTTTTACTTCGTTAGGATCTCTGAATTCCTCAATTGATTTGATTGGGGCTAGTAAATTTGTTACAACTGTATTGCTGTCTTCTAAGAATGGTTTTACTGCCTCATCTATCATTTCTGGATAGATCATTGGTTCATCACCTTGCAGTAGAACAATTATATCAACTGTCTCCCCTGTTTCATTTTCAATTTTTTGAAGAGCTTCGGCCACTCTATCTGAAGCTCTTTTATGTTTGTCTGAGGTCATTATTGCTTTTCCGCCAATTGACTGGATATAATCCTGTATTTCTGTGTCACAAGTTGCTACATATACATCGTCAAGACTGTTGCACATTTTAGCCCTGTAGTATACATGGCCAACCATTGGTATTCCGTTTATTTTTGCAAGTGGTTTACCGGGGAATCTGCTCGATCCCATTCTTGCTGGTATTATTCCATATATTTTCATAAGCCAAATAGCATTTGCTACAGAGAGTTAACATTCTATGATCCATATTATCTAGTATGGTTCTTATGGATTTTAATTTTTCACTATTAACCCAAATGTCCTTTAATGTATCTTGTTTAATGTTTCCTATCTTTAGAAAACCATCATAATCTCCACAACATGCAGTTATATCGCCATTCCAATCTATACTCAATTTTGTATACACTTCCTTGCAAGGCCTATACATCGCTCTATCGGGTAATATGTCTGTTAGTCTGCTCATATTAGTTATTCCTACACTAACTTTATCTACACCTATATCTTCGTAGAAAGATTTAAATTTATCAATGTCTTCTTCTTTGTCTCTCTCCGTCATAGTACTAGTTATCTGAATATAGGGTTTATCTTTATTTCCACGTTTTTCTATTAGATACATTAGATTATCCAGAAATTTTTTGTAATTACTATTTTCTCTCATATATTCGTATTCCTTAATTGTAGCTCCCTGCATTGAGAATATTATGGAGTCTAGCTCTAAATTGACTATTTCTTCTATTTGTTTCTTGTTTATTATCATCCCATTATTTGTTATGTGTACCGGTATATTATATTCCTTTAGCTTCTTGATATAATCAAGTATATTTTTATGTAAGAATGGTTCTCCCCATCTTATAAACCTGACACCTACCTGATTGCCACGAATCTGTGATAGAATAATATAGAACAACTCGTCATCCATAAAACCTAAACTTCTAGACATGATCCTCCTGGAGCACATCTTACAATTTAAGTTACAGTGATTTGTTAGTTCTATATCAATAATGCATGGGAAATCTAAACACTTATCCTTATTATAAAGCGTATCAAATTCATTCGATCTCAAACTTTAACTCCCATACTCCATATTTCTTTTCCCATATATCTGGACTTCTAAAGGAGTCTATTGTACTCCAGAACTCATCTTCTGTCATATCGTAGAATTCTAGATAGTCTTTTAGATACTTATGTGGAAATACTCCATCGTATCTATTTATCATGTCTATCCCCTCTTCTCTAGTCATCCTTCCAGCTCTTATCTCTATACAGACATCTGACCATGCTCTACCAAAACCAAATTTAATGAACATCATGTATGCATGTAAGTCTTGTATCTTATCATCCAGTTGTGCATAATTTGTAAATGTTCCTACCTGATTCTCTTCCGGAGTAATAAATTCATATTTCTCTTTTATATAATTATAATGTTTCAATGGATCCCAGTTTCTAAAGTGAGACCAATGTGTTGGGTATAAGTCAGCTAGTTCTAACTCTTCTTCACTTGGTAATTTCCACCATTTAAGATCTCCCTTATCAAAGTGATCTTCATATTCTATTGGATCGTGTCCATTATAATAATAGTTTATAAGATAATCTCTAGTTATTTTAGTTTTACCTATTTGGGTTGTAGCTCCACCATATTCTTCTTCTCCCTCTTCTCCATACATTATAAAGGGTATTCCAAGTTTAATAGCAATAAACATTGTAGCTAGAGATATAGCTATTTCAAATGGCATCTTAGGTCTTCCTTCATTAATAAAACTCCACTTCATAAATTTCTTATAAGTTTTTGGGTTTGGAGTTATATTTATGTGATCAAATCCAGCTTCTATCAAGTTTTCTAGATTCTTCTTCCCTACCTCAGTTGGATAAGGAACTCTTAAGGTAACCAATAATGGATTCATCCCATACTCGTGTTTTAATACCCAAGCTATATAGGCACTATCTTTACCACCACTACAAGGTACTAGAACATCCCAGTATCCATCCTCTCTCTTATATTTCTTACATATATCCAATAATTCTTGATTTCTCTTATCCCAATCTATTTCCTTTTCTTTTCTTTCTGCCCATGTACAGGCGTTGCAGATTCCTTCCTCATTATACTGTACTCTAGGCCTTGTAGATAATGTTAAACATTTCTTACAAGTAAATATTTTCTCTCCTTCTTTCAATTTAAAGTGTTCCCAATTTTCCTTTTCTTCATTTGATAATTTCATTTAGTCTCCTCCACTTAATGTGAATATTTCTCCTGAAGAGAAACTCCCATAATCTGATACTAAGAACTCCATCATACCAGCAATCTCTTCTGGTTTTCCAGCTCTTCCTAATGGTATAAGTTTAACCCTTCTAGCTTTATCTTCTTCTGTTCTACCCAATTTACTATGTATTGGAGTATCAGTATAACCGGGTCTTATACAGTTAACTAATATATTATGTTTGACTCCTTCCTTAGCAAATCTAACTGACATTGATTCTATACCTATTTTGGATACAGCATAATGAACGGTATTTGGACTGCCTCCATATTTTACTGATATTGAACTTATATTTATTATTTTTCCTCCACCGTTATCTTTCATATGAAGGTATGCATCTCTCATTAAAAAGTATGTTGCAAATAGATTAAGATTGAACATATCTGTAAAATCTTTCTTCTCTAATTCTAAAAAGTTCTTAGAAGATATAGTTCCTGCATTGTTTATAAGTACATCTAAATGTCCAAAATCTTTTATAAAGGTATCAACTAAAGATTTAACAAAATCTTCGTTAGTTAAATCTCCTTGATATATCTTACAGTGATCTCCTTCTAAATCCTTCAAGTTACTAATGTCAGTGTTACAACAAACCCCAACATAAGCTCCATCGTCTAGCAGTAATTTCACTGCAGCTAATCCTATGCCAGAGCTTCCTCCAGTAAGTAATACTCTCTTATCCTTAACTCCCTTCATAATATACCTTCCATTCCTTTAAGTGTTCGTTACCCATAAGTTTACCGTCAACATTACATTTATTACAAGGTATAAAACCTCTATTCTTATTAATTAATCTTTTTCTAATTTTTGTTATGGATGGACAGTTCCATATATCCAATATATTACTGTCATTAACATTTCCAAATTTTATTGTTTTACTCCAATCATGAGGACAAAGTAATACGGTTCCATCTGAATCTATGGTTAACTGATAGAATGGATATAAGCATTCTTGTTTAAGATTCACCTTCTTTGGTCCCATATCTATCATCCCAGCTCTATTGGATAGTATTATACCATAATCTTTTTCCTTAGATAGATATCTCTTTCTATATCTCATTTGTTTTTTAGTTAACTTCAAGGACTTTCTTATGTCTTCAAACTTATCTATTTGTTCTTCGCCGTCATATAAACTTAATAACACAGTATCTAATCCAGAACTAAATAACTTCTTTAATGTTTTCTCGTCTGCATAATCTCCATTAGATATTATCTCTAGATGGGATCTAGGGCAATATTTCTTTGTTAATTTTATAATATCATTGAGTTTACTGTGAGTTAAAGGTTCACAAAATGCAGAGAAAAGTATTGTGCCTTTATACTTCAGTTTCTTAAGATCTTTCATAATTTTCTTGTAAGTCTCTATACTCATTTCATAATCACTGTTACTATATAACTTAGGATTATTTCTTGGACAGAATTCACATTTTCTGTTACACTTATCTGTTATATTTATTTCTATTAAAGAAAATACCGGTATATCATTATACCTATTAACCTTCTTTATATGATCATCTAATAATTTTTCTTTTCTATCTAAGTTATCATCTAATTTCTTTTTCATAATCTTCAATCAACCTCATCATCATCCTAGAATAAGTTTCTGATACATTATTAATTATAAATGATTTGTTCTCTTCTCTTTTATTATAATCCAAAATTCTAGGACAACGTTCCTTTTTTAACCTTCTATTAATCTTCTTATTCATTTTTGTACCTAAGAAACTCTCTAAATCTTTACATATGGGTTTTGGATCTTGTGTGAATTTATCAAAGTCTATAAACATAACTTGTTTCTTCCTTTCTTTAGATAAATTCCTATAACCCTCTGAATCTCTTTTTGTTTGATAGTGAGTCATCTTAACTACTCTTTCTAGTGGATCCATATTTAGGTATTCCGTACTCCATTCTTCTGCAAATGTAGGTACAACTTCATTTTTCTTCTTAAAACAAAATTTTATTTCCTTTGGATCAGTACCTATTCTGTCACCAAATCCTCTTTTGTATATATCATGAACTAAATCCACTGGATTTCTAGTTACATATATTTCTCTAAGATTATCTCCAAATGTTTCTGATAATATATCTATATATTTTAAACTATTGTGCATCATGGTTTGATATATAGGTTTATTATTACTGACATAATGCTTATCGTATTCTGGAGATAATGCTCTTTTTATATAAACCATTGGAAATGGATACTTAAAAAAAGATGTTGCATCACTTATTCTAAAGTTTATATCTCTACCTATTAATAGATTATGTAAATCCCTATCAGCACTAGTCTTAAGTAAAGCTATGGCTGAATCTTTAGACATTTTATTTAGTCCATACAATCTAGTTGTATAATAAAATATTTCATTCTCTAAAGATTTTTCTACTCTTTCATAATACTCTAATATCCTAGAAATTAATGCTTTACCAGAATTACAATGACCATCAACGATAACTACATCGTTATTAAATGTATTTTCTCTTACTAGGTTAATCATCCATGATACCCTTAAATTTTAATTTTTTATCTTTATAAAGTAAACTTCTCTTACTTGTAATATAAATCCCACTTAGACCTTCACTCTTTAGCTCTCTATCCATCCATTCAATTACATCGCTAATTGGTCTTAGATATTTACCCTTCCATCTATTTTCATCCATGTATGGATGATTAGTGTTATGTATTTCATTTGGATCGTAATTATTTTGTTCTTTAATTTTATTTCTTATTCTCTTCAATCTATTTTTTAGAACTATATTCTTAAAGGTATTTCTTATGAGATCATTCTTAATCCATTTATCTGGATCTTCCATATAGAAATCTATTTGACTATCCAAATCTATTCCTATTAACCTTATTTCTGTAGCTCCAAGTATTATGGCAGAATTTATTACTGCTGATAATGATCCTCTATATCTAAACAATGGTTGACTAAAATCGTGTGCTCTACACTCCCTAAAGCTCACTGGTGCATCTTTTTGATCAGTGAACCAAGGTTGTCTATTTGGATAGAACAATGCACTCTTTTTATTTATTTTTATTATATTCTCAAAACCCATATTATTTGCTAATTCGATGTCGCTATTATGATATAACAATAATATGGTATCCTTATTATTATAAATATCCAGTATATCTAATTTTATGTCCTTTGTTAATTCTGGATTCTTGATTAATTCTTTTATATATATATTTGGGGATTCATATGTAAGATAGTATTTTGTTGGTATTCCACAATATGGAAATCCTCCAAAAGATAGTGTCTCTTTATCCTTCAGATATTCCCACTCTTCTGAGGTTACATCTTCTATTGATCTACCGGTTCCTATAATATAAAATACTTTACTTTTCTGCATAGACCCACATATCGTGACCTTCTACGTGACTACACTTATATCCATAACTTTCAAGAATAGATTTAACTTCATCCGTTGTTTGATAGTTATCATTAACCATGTGAGTAGATATACATAATTTACACTTATTATTAAGTAAAGTCTTCTTTGCTCCCTTTAGGAAATTTACCTCTGCTCCTTCTATGTTAGTCCATATATAATCCACATGAGGTATCTTGAGTATCCTTACTATATCATCTAAGGATACTGTTCTTGAATAAGCAAAATCGGATTTAACCTTTCTAAAGTCTTCCAATAAACTCCCAGCATTATTGTAGCTTGAAGGATAGAATTTCTCTCTAGAGGTTTTGTTCCATAAACCCATGGGCAAGATTTCTACATTTTCTAGATTATGTACTTTTTTATGGTCTCTCAATAGATCCAAATTAGATGGTACTGGTTCAAAGGAGTACACCTTACCCTCTTCTCCCACCTTTTTAGAGAAGTATTGCATCATATCTCCATGAAATGCTCCACCATCTATAACTATTGATCCTTCTTGTATATCAAAATATTCTTCCATTATCCTATATCTTTCGGATAAATTAGAATAATTATATCTATTTAAAAGAGTATTTAACTCTTCATCACTTAATTTTGCCATATGTATCTATTGCCTCTAATAATCTATTAACACAAACATCTGGACTATATGTTTTTAATATTTCCTGTCTTCCCTTATAATTAAATTCCTTTGGAATATTATTAATTATATCTTCTATATTGCTCCAATCATCTAATAATGAAATATTCTCTAATTCCGGTATTCCAGCTATTGGACTAGCTATAACTTGTAAACCCATCAACATAGCTTCCTTTACAGTATTGGGAATACCATCCCTATTTCCATCCTCAACAATTCTTGCTGGGAATAGATATAACCACGCTTTTTCGTATTCATCTCTCAACTCTTCTCCTGACTTATGACCCACAAAATTAGCGTTTGGATTCATTTCTTGTAATTGTGATTTAAGAGGCCCGTCTCCAAAAATAGTGAGATCTTTAAGATGGATAATTCTATCTAACCCCTTCCTAGGAATTAGACGACCTCCAGCTAAGATACCACTCTGGCTAGTAGTCGGACGTGACCTCTTAAATAACTCTGTTCTTACACACATAGGTAAGTAAACTAACGGTTTCTCTATACCTATCTCTTCAAAGAATCTCTTATGATAGAAACTCTGATAAGTTACAAACTTACACTTAGGATGTTTAGAAGCCCTAATGAGAGTAGCACCATTATCAGGGAATACATCATTAGTATGAGGACTGATGCAAAATGGGGTTCCAATTCTCTTAAAGAAGTTTGCAACTTGTGAATAATGAAAGTGTGCAAAATCCATCCACTCATTATCATTCCTAGTAGGATGAGTACCCCGTAAACTAAAAACTCTAACGTCATGTTTTCTCCTACTTAATTCATCTATCTCTAATTTAAACCAATGTTCGATATCATTTATACCTCTAGCATTAAAGTATCCTATATTCATTATTTCTCCATAAATAATTCTTTAGATAATCCCCACCAATCTTCTGGAATGTTTTCTTTATTTCGTTGTACAATATTACGAACATTCTCATTATATTTAGCTACATGCATCAACCACTGAGGTCTGTGGTAATCAAATACTACCGTATCTTCTGGTAACTTACAATCTTCAACTAAATCAGTTGAGGGGAATTTACTCTTTCTAAAATGTCCTATAGGATTAAAATTAAATCTATTATTAAGTATTCTTATTTCCCAATCCATGTTGAAAATAAGTCCAGTAAAAGCAAATTCGTTTGGATGTATCCCCATATTAATCCACTTTTCACATATCTTAGTCAATGGAACCCATGTAGCGTTTATATATGGCAGATGAATACTTTTTACTGCTACAACTCCAGTAGCTAATAGAGGTCTACCAACTTCATTGTTCTCTACGTAAGGTATCTTTATATTAGGCATATTTATACCCATAGCTTTATATATGTTTCTCCATATTCTTGTTTCCATGTTGTCATTTTTTATTATTCTTCTATTCTCAGATTGTATCACTATATCTGATTCGTCGTCTAGTATTTTCTCAAATTCACTAAGGGGTTTTAAAAACAATACATCTATCTCGGTTTTTATTACCCATTCTTTGTCTGTCTCTATTTCAAAACAGTGAAACATATACTGACATCTAGATTTTAAATTCTTAAATGGTTTCTTCTTATATATCTTAGTTGGTACTTGCTCTTGTATCCACATTAGAGTTTCGTCGTCATCATCTCTATTAGTAGTTATATGTAATATACATCCTTCTGGTATATTTTCTCTAAGCGTATCCACCATCATTCTTAACTGTGGATTGAGATATTCCGCTTTATCAAATGATATAGTTAAATCAAACTTTGCTGCCATTCTATTTGCTCCTTTAATCCTTCTCTAAAATCTTTCTCTGGTTTCCACATCATTTCTCTTAATCTAGAAGTATTAGCTAATGTAGAATCTACATCATACTTATCCTTTGGATTCCATTCTATGGTTACTTTCTTATTAGTAAATCCAGAAATCATAACCACAATATCATTAATTGAATAACACTTACCTGATCCTATATTGTATACTGGACTGTCAGTTCTGTATGTAAGGAGAGCATTTATACCCTTACATATATCGGATATATGAGTAAAATCTCTAGTTTGATTTCCATCACCAAATATAGTTATGGGCTCATCTCTTATGATGTGATCTATGAATGATCTTATTGCTAACTCATTCCTCTGATTTGGTCCGTAAACCGTAAAGAATCTCATAGCAGTAGCATCTACACCCTCTAATAGACCACAATTTCTGTAAGTTTCTAATAAATCTTCTGTAGCACATTTACTCATAGCATATGGTGATTTTGGGCATCTGATCTTTTCTTCTTGTAGATCCTCTCCTAAATTTCCATTGTCCCCATAAACACTTGAGCTGCTAGCTACTAATAGCTTCTTTGGTTTCCAAGATTCTATACAGACTTTAATAACACTTTGGGTTCCTAGTATATTATCTTTACAAACTTCCTTAAAATTTTCATGACTATTTCTTACACCAGCTCTAGCCGCTAAATGTACAACAGCATATATTGGTTCATTGAACCTAGGTAAATCGTCATTTATATCTTGTTTGAAGAAGACTACATTTTTGTATTCTGAATATAACTTATCGAAATCACTCCAACTTTCTCTATCTATACCTATTACTTTATGATTACCTTGTTCTAATAGATATCTAGCTAAAGCTGAACCAATAAAGCCACTTACCCCAGTAATAATTATTGAGCTCATTATTTTAATCTCATCTCTATTTTTTCTATGTCTTCTGGAAATGATATTTCATTTAGGTATTCTATCGGAATCCCTCTGAATCTGTATCCATCTTCCAACATCAAGTTTATTGTATTGGTTATTATTCTCTCATTAAATCTTTTATCTATACAAGTAATTGGGATATATCTAAATACATCTTTCGTAAAGTGGTAAGCTGAACAGTTAACAAAGTTGGATACTGGTTCAGTAGACTTCTCTCTTATCTTTTTAACTATTCCACCCCTTAATTCCATAGTACCGTAATGATATAGTTTTTCATATAGTTCAGTATAGAGTAATGAGTTTTTACATACTTTAAGATAATTTAAATCATCTTCGTTAAATACAATATCTCCCGCTAAAACCATAAAATCTTCTTTGATATAATCCTTAGCTAGATATACTGCATCGGCAGTACCAGTTAACTCTTTTTGATGAATGAACTTTATATTCATATCACCATAATTATACTTTATATAAGATTTAAGTGTTCCTTCGTGATAACCCGTTACTATATATACATTATTTATATCATCACTATTTAGACAATCTAAAGTCCACCCTATTATAGGTTTATCGTTAACTTTAACCATTGCTTTTGGTTTGTCTTCTGTAAGAGGCATTAATCGAGATCCTCTTCCTGCAGCTAATATTATAACGTCTGTCATAGATATCCTAACTCCTCTAATCTTTTCTTTATTAACTCCCTCTCTTCTTCTGTGAGACCTACATCTACTACGTCAGTTCCACCTGATGCTTTATATTCTTCACTCATCTTTGCTTTCCTTAAGTTTTTTTAACTTTATATCTAAAACAAAATTATTATAAGTATACTCAATCGATGAGGGTTGGACTTTACATGGTAAATTCCATATAATCCTATCATTAGTTGGTATCTTATATAATATAACAACTTCTTCTTTTGGTATTATCTCAAAGTCTTCTTCTGGAGTTCCCTGTAATTGGGTATCTATATATATGTAATCTTCATCTTCCATAACTTCATCATTAGATGAATAGTAATTGTGACTAGTGGATCGTTTTAATCCACCAGTCACTCTACCATCCATCATATCATTGATTATGTTATTTACCCAATTATCCCAATCATCAAAGCTTCTCATATTAAAGCCTTAATTTATCTTGAAGTTCCTTGGATAATGCACATATATCCTTTAGATCAGATTTTAGTGCGTTCTTCTGACAGTTCTGTGCTTTCTTTTCAATTACAGCTAATGTATCTATGATCTCATTTATTTCTTTTTTGCTTAGAGTCTTAGTTGTAACTTTAGGTTTCTTGACTTCTTCTTTGATCACTTTCTGTGGCTCTTCTTCTGAATCGAACATGGAGTCTCCAAGTTCTTTCTCTTCTTCTTCATAAGTCTCAATCTCTTTTTCTTGCATATTATTCCTCCTATATTAAAAAAACTTTAATCTTTCTGAACTAACTGTATAGTGATATATTGTTTACCACTATCAGATTCCCATGGTTTGAAAGATTTTAACATGTATGCATCGGATGCATTAGTTACAGCATCATGTATTTTTTTCATCTCTTCAAAGTTTATTTCCATATTATTTCTCCTATAATTGCTTAAAAGGTACTTTATCGACCGTAGAGTGTAGGGGTTTGAGTCCACAAATACCCTTTTAAACCATTTTGTTCCATATATGTAATTTTTTAACACTAAAAAGTTCCATATATAGAACAATTTGGTACCCCTCAAAAACTCAACTCTTCTCAAGTATCTTCTTTATTTCTTTTTTGAGTTTATTGTACCTTATTTTATAATTCCAACCAACATCAGTCATTTCTTTAGTTTGGAATTTTTCTTTACATTGTGAGCAATATCTACTTCTTACAGTAAAATCTCCTTTATCTTTTACCCACACAGTTTTGGTTTTTGTATTGCCACACTTTGGGCATTTCAAAATTCTCACCTATCTTTATCTATGTGGTGATATCTATATTCATCCATTAAGTTTTTTGCTATATCAACTAAACCATTCATATCGTCTTCTTTACATTCTGTAGTTATGGTAACCGATACATATGGAGTAGTTATCTCTACCTGTCTAGACATCTTTATATGTTTCTCGTCTTCTTCGTCGTCGTAACATTCATCATCTTCTTCTTCGTCTTCTTCATCATCTATTAGGTCGTCTATATCCCTTATATCCGGTATATTCAACTCTTCTTCTTTTTCTGCCATATTATCACTTAATTAGGGAGTCAATCATTTCTTTGTCGAATCCAGATACAATCATTTCATTATCATTTCCTGAATTCCAAACAATAACTGGATAGTTTTTAATCCCCATCTCCTTAAACTTTTTCTTCATTTCTATTGTATCCTTATCTCCTCCCTTACTCATATCAATCCCACTCCATTCAACTTTATTTTCTGTTAAATATTCCTTTGTGAGCTTGCATTGAGAGCAATTAGGTAGAGTATATATTAATATCATAGATAACAATCCTCATCTTCACATGTTGATCTCAGGACTTGTCCTGCTGATCCTAAACATCCATCTCTAAAGACGGTAATTCCCTTACAACCAAGCTCCCAAGCTCTAGTGTATATATTTGCTACATCTTGTATTGTAGCACTATGGGGTAAGTTTATTGTTTTACTAACTCCATTATCTATATATTGTTGCCATCTAGCTTGTACTTTAAGATGCCATTCTGGACTAATATCGTGTGCAGTCCTTAGGTATTCAGATTCTCTTGACTCCTTCACTTTACCATGAGTTAAGTGTCTTGTATAAGATTTGCTGAACCAAGGCTCTATTCCAGATGAACAATCTGCTAATATAGACAAACTTCCCGTTGGTGCTATAGATAAAGTAGCTACTGATTGGGGTGCATATTTCTTAGATTCCTGCATTATATTTCCTATCCTATCTATAATCTTAAGAGTATCCTCTGAATCGTACATTATACCCATCTTCATGAGCATATCAGCAAATCCCATTACTCCTAATCCTACTCTAAGATATTTGGCTTGAGCTATATAACATTCATCAATAGGGAACTCACATATCTTATTCATTCCCATGAGAAATTTGGTTCCAGTCCTAACTAGATTTGAAAATTTCTCATCATCAAATTCTCCGTCTTTATTTACACAGTTTGCTAGATTTATACTACCTAGACAACAAGATTCGTAAGGTAATAGTGGAACTTCTCCACATGGATTTGTAGCTCTTATAGGATCCTTTTCTCTAAATGGGTTATCTTTATTTATCCTATCATAAAACAATAGACCTGGATCTCCTGATAACCAAGCTGAATAAGTTATTATATTAAATAGATCTCTACAATTAAATTTACCCTTAAGAACTCTTTTGTCTAATCTACTTCTAAGGAATACTTTATTATCTTCCTTAACACCCTTCATAAAATCGTCATCTACCATCACTGATAGATTAAAATTGTTCATTGAACCTGGTCTTAGTTTCTCTTTTATAAAATCGAGTATCTCTGGATGATCCACATCCAATACTCCCATTGATGCTCCACGTCTAAAACCACCCTGTTTTATAGCTTCTGTTATAGAATTATAAATCTTCATGAATGATATAACCCCCGAAGAAGTACCTCCTTGTGCTAAAGTTGCTCCGCTTTCTCTTAAATCACTGAAGTTATAACCTACTCCTCCACCCGATTTAAAAATCATAGCTGAGTTCTTTAAAGTACTAAATATACTATCCATAGAATCCTCCACTGGTAAAACGAAACAAGCTTTCACTTGGTTACTATATCCAGCGTTTCTTATACAGGGACTATTTGGTAAGAAATCTAAATCTTCCATAATTTTTGTAAAGTTCTTTGCATCTTCATCTCCATTCATAACGGAAGAGATAGCTTTACCGACCCTAGGAAATACATCCCCAGGTTTTTCTCCATGACTGCAATATCTTTGTTCTAATAGGTTAATTCCAGCTTTTGTTAACTTCATACTATCACCTTATTTATTCTCAACATTAGATCTTCTATTCCTATAAAGTTTACGATCTATAACATTTCTAGATTTCTCAACATCCAATTCTGGATAGTGTTTCTTAAGAATATCTATTTCGTCTGGATGACTGTTAGCCTCACTAACTAATCCACCATACGATATCCTTATTAATTTAACGTCTTCTCTCTTTCTCATATCTTCTGTAATATAATTTCTCAAATTTATCAAACTACCCTTTAGTTCTTCTCTATTTATTTTTGTTGGAGACATCTTCTCCATTGAATCTAATATCTCTTCTATATTTCTTTCCATGAATATTATTTCGTAATTACCCTTTGGTAAATACTCTAAACCAAATGCTGTTATCTTAATAAACTTCCCCTTATGCTGGTTGAAGTCGATTTCATTATTCAATAGTTTATAGTTAATCTTTCCATTATATAATTCATAGTAACCATTTGGATTATTTTCGTCTGCTTCCCTAGAATTATCATAGGATATAGATAGCCCACCAGCATCTAGTATTTGCATCATTAGTGATGTTCCTGATCTTTCTAGACCAGATACTATATAGTTAGTGTTATTGTTCATATTTTACTCACCATAAGTTTATCTATATATCCTTGATACTTAATATCATTTAACTCTTCTATATTATTAACCACTTCTAAAGCATCATATATATTTACTGTCTGTTCTCCATCTTTAAATTCGACTTTAATGTTTTCTCCACTTGATACTGGCTGTCCTAGCAGCTTTAAACTTATATCAGCGTATGGGTTGTCATCAGCATTCATATTTATATCGTAGGATGTTACTCCCAATAATTTGAATGCAAATTTAGAACCATTGTCTCCCATAGTTATAATCATATAATCTCCACTCATTTGGATATCTCTATCTTTCTTCATAATCTTACCGCCATTAAGGCTTCGCTATATTCTTCTATATTCATATCCTTTAAATTTTTACCCATCTTATTTATTTCATAATATTCTCCAGCTGTAACTTCAACTTCATGACCGTCTGCTAATGTAACTTTAACCTTCTTCTCAAATTCTTTAAGATCATCTGAATTAAATACTCCATCTCCATTATAATCTGGTGGAGCATCATCGTCTTCTAAATCTCTTGGATTCCAAAAAGTAACAGTGCTACTTACCATAGGCATACTAGAATAAGAGCATGTACCTGATAATGCATATGGATTTCCCTTACCCCATCCTTTGGGTATTATAGGACCAGCTACCCTTCCACTAGTAGTTACTGGTACTTTAACTATTATAGGTTTTTGTTTCTTCTTTTTAAACCAACTCATAATTTCAACATCACTAATAATTCTTTTAATTCTTCTACTGTAAGCTCTTCTATTTCTCTTCCAGTCTTTTCTATTTCGTAGAGCTCTCCATAAGTTATCTCTACAGTTATCCCATCTTTAAGTTTAACTAATATTTTTTCTTCAAATAATTCTTTTACTTCTTCCTTAGTTTTAGGTTTTGATGGAATAGTCCAAGGTCTGTAATCGCTTATATCTCCAAAATCTATTTTCTTTCTTTTAAGAGGTTTATACTCTACGAACTCATAACCATATGTATAACTATTTGGAGATGTAGATGTTGTATAATAAGATTTACTCGAGTCTGTTGTAGTCATCTTCAAGTCTAATCACATCCTCTAATTCTGGAGAAGATACTTCAATAAATACACAATCTGTGATTGCCTTTATTCTATGGATATCTCCCGGTTCTATAACTAATATATCTTTGGGTTTCATTTTAACTTTCTTATCCTTAAGTTCTACTTCTGCCTCTCCTTCAAATAAGAAAAGGGTTTCATGTTTTTTCTCGTGATATTGTTTACTTAATCTATGACCAGCATCTATACCTATAAATTTACCAGCATATCTTCCATTATCATATGCAAACCACAGTTCCTGTCCCCATGGTTTTTCTACTACTTTCTTCATATCTCATATTCCGATACTGGATAAGGTCCTAATAACATTTCCTTACCAGCAAAACATTTTGGACATCTCATTGTACCATAAGATGGTATAACAAAGAAATCCTCACATCTCTTACAATAATATTTATATTGCATTTCTAATACACCTTTACTTTCTCTATACCTGCATTCTGTAATACTCTCTTACAGTTAATACATGGTTCTATACTATTTCCAGTATATAGATACAGTATTCCTCCAAGTATAGAAACTCCACTTCTTGCAGCATTTATTATACAATTTACTTCTGCATGAACTGCTGGACAATTATCGTAGTTAGTTCCGTGAGATAAATCTAATCTCTCACATACATCACAGTGTTTCTCTCCTCTTGATGGTCCATTGTAACCAGTTGATAGTATAGTGTCACCCTTAACTATTATAGCTCCAACCTTCATTTTTAAACACGGAGATCTTGATGCTACCTCTCTAGCTATATTAAAGAAATAATCGTCCTTAGTAATTCTTCCCATGTAACTTTGGCCTCTTGATATTTCTTATCATCTTTTTGTTAATTTCGTTTTCTATATCTATATCTAGATATCCACAGAGATCGAATAGCCTTATGAATGTATCTGCTAATTCTTCATTGAAATTCTCTGTATCTCCCTTTCTATCAGCTTCACACGCTTCTGCTAATTCAGTTACTATTAGCATTAATTTAGTTGGTATGTCCTTTGAAGCATCCCAGAATCCTTTCTCTTTAGCAATTCTGTGACACTCCATAACATAATCATTTATGTCATACATCATTCCCACCATTCATGTTTGCATTTCTTACATCTATATTTTTGTTGCTCTTTCCTTTGATAGTTAGTGTATCGATATCTATTTAAACATTCTACGTCCCATGATTTACACTCTGGACACTTCTTTCTATATATCGCCCACTTATCTACCATATTAAAGTTTCCAATGTTCTTTTTGTAATTCTTCTTTTACTTCTGGATAATAATGTAACAACATTTCTATAGTGTTATCTATATAAACACACTTTTCGTGTTTCTCGTCATTGCAATTATACTCATCTCTTATAAGTTCTAATTCGTATATTGCTCTCAATATATGTCTATCTACATCTATCATTATAATTACTCCTTATTATTCTTTTGTCATAATGGCACCACATTTTGGACATTTCCTTGTATTGCAAGGTCTACTCCTTATATGAGGTACAGTATAACCACAACTTGTACAAACACAATTTCCTCCTGGTCCACTACCAGGTTTATCTCCAGTTGATCTTCCTCTTCCTATAATAGGTTTGACAGATCTATTTGTCAATCTCATTTTTATCCTCCTTTGTAAATCTTAAACTAATAACAAAACCTATAAGTACTAATAATAAACCGTACCATTCATGACCTATGAAATCCCAGAAATCGAAACCACCCCAAGTTAATAGATGTTCCAATAATAAGGTTGTACCAACAATTATTAGAACTAATGACACTAACTTTCTTATGTAATTCCAATCTATATTATTTAATTCTGACATTCTTCTAATAGTAATTTATTAAACAAACCCCTACCAAGAGAATAATTAGATCTATTTACTTCTATGGTTACTGGCCCTTCAAATGGTTGAAAGGTCTTAATCTTAATTACTCTCCCAACTGTTATACCTAACTTTTTGAGTTTGCTGGATGCATTCCAACCACATGCATATCCCATAACTTTGTAGGACTTACCTTCTTCTACATCTAATTCGATCATTTCTTTTTGCCTAATCCAATAAGTTTTATGAACCAGTTATTCTGAACTTTTTCTAACTCTTCTTTAAGTTCTTTATAATCTTTATTTAGTTCATCTATTGTTTTGTTGATTTTCTTAAACATCAATTTTACTTCTTCTACAGTTTCTTGTGTATCATCTATAAGATCATTCACATTGTCTGTAAAGTCTTCTATTTTTTCTACTCTCTTTTTCCAGAGATTAATTTTTTCGTTTATCTCCTTTTTGAGATTATCTATTCTTTGTAACAGAGTTACCACTTTTCATCATCTCCCTTTTCAATTTTTGGTATTCTGGATTATTAACTTCATACTTATTATACATTTTAATTATCCAATCCTTTATATCGGTTTGTTTCTCGGGTAGTTCTTCATTTGGTTTATTTATCCATATTGGAACTCTCTCCAAACCAGGTATCTTATGCATATCCTTATAATGTCCTGGAGGCATAAGTTGTCCATCCATTGTTTCATTAAGACACTCTTGGTGATCACTAAAACATATTATGAGTTCCTTACCACCACATATCTCATTGAGTCCCTTTAGAGTCTCTACTCCATTATATACTCCCATCATATAAAGATTTCTTAAAGCCTGTGGATCCTGAATCTGTAATCTCTTCATAACTAATCCACCATTCTTTAATTCTGGTGACTCCTTAGCTCCCAAACTATCGTAACAAGAGAAGTTACCGTGAGTTATAAATGTCCAGAAAAATATTACATCCACCCAATATGGGTTAGTTGCTGACCACTTATTACCTACCTCTCTCCAGATATCCATTGCCCAATTAGATTTAGCATTCCATTGAATTGGAGGCATAAACTTCATCTTTCCTCTTCTTGATGGAACCATAGTTGTATGAGGCATAGTCTGAGGACCTATCAATCTAGAAATAGTTACATGTGAATCGAAGTGATCAAATAAAGTGTCATCTATTTTTTCTGGATCTATATCTGACCAAAATGCACTTTCATCTCTTGGTACTCCAAGTTCTTCTGGTGTCTTACCACATACTATTGATGGTAATACAGGTGCGGTGAAACCATCTATGGATGGTACATCTCCCCAAGATTCTTCTCCTAATATTCCTTTAAATGGTTCTATTGCATCTAGCCTTAAACTGTCCCAACATATAATTATCATATTCTATTTCTCCTCAATACCAAATCTCCTATTTATAATCATTTTTAAATATTTCTCTAACCAATCACTATTAATATATGGTAAATCATTATCATCAAACTCTAACATCCTACCAATGTTTATTGGTAATATTAATTTCTCTATATCTTCTATCAATTTCTCTCGTAGAGCATCTATGTCCTTCTTATTATAGTAATAACAGTTTTCATCAAAGAAATCTACACTATGTGCTCCAGCATCTGGTATGAAATTCTCTTTCTTCTTCAAACTCCACTCTTTATCTTCAGTAGACACTTTCTCTCACCATCATATTAACTTTACTTTTCATATCACCAATAGATATAATCCTATCTCTACATAGACTATCTATC